>Ga0207684_10000111_pt1 | contig 153495 bp, 115 predicted proteins | sample KBSK5501metaG_FD_184342 | JGI IMG/M metagenome (GOLD analysis project Ga0207684, IMG submission 184342) | Corn, switchgrass and miscanthus rhizosphere microbial communities from Kellogg Biological Station, Michigan, USA - KBS K5-50-1 metaG... | ecosystem: Host-associated > Plants > Roots >... | reverse complement strand
CGAAGATCCTCGATGAGGATGACTACGTGGCCGAGTGCCAGCCGGGCAGCGACGGGTCCTGGCTGGTGGTCGAGCACAACTGCGCGATCCTCGACGTCGCCGCGCGCTACGGCGCCGCGTGCGAGAGCGAAATCGCATTTATCAGAGCCGTGCTGCCCGGTACTCGCGTGGAACGCGTCAAACACAAGATGGCGGGCGACTTCGTGTGCGCCTACCGGGTGACCGCGAACAGCGTCATGGAGAGAAGGAGTTAGCGACGTTGAACTGGAACCAGGCGATGATCGATGAGTTCCACGCCAAGAACGGCAAGGGGGTTGGGCAGTTCGGGGACCGGCTGGTGCTGCTGACCACCAGGGGGGCGCGCAGCGGGCAGGAGCGCACCGCGCCGCTAATGCACCACCGCGACGGGGAGCGCTACGTAGTCGTCGCCTCCAAGGCGGGAGCGCCGGATAACCCCGCCTGGTACCACAACCTCAAGGCGCACCCGGTGGCGAGGCTGGAGGTGGGGATGGAGTCAGGCACGGAGACCTTCGATGTGAGGGCAAGCGAGGCCGAGGGCGAGGAGCGGGAGCGTATCTGGGCCGACCGCGTCGCCATCGCGCCGGGGTTCGGGGATTACCAGCGAAAGACAACGCGGCAGATCCCGGTGATGATTCTGGAGCGGATCGGCTAAGGCACCACGCGCGGTCCGCCCAGCCACGAAGTGACGGATCCGACTCAGTCCGGGTACTCGTCCTTGCGCCAGGCGCGGGGTTCGGCGGGTTGGGGCTTTGGCGTTCGGTCGAGCAGAAAGCTGTGGTACGGCGCCACGAACGGATCGGGCGCCGTCACCGTGTAGGTGTGGTAGACAGTCCCATTCTCGTGCGCGAAGGCGATCCAGCCCGGGCTCTCGCGCAGGCCGTCCTTGAGCTCGGCCCCGACCTGGCGTGACCATTCCTGGAGCCACTCGGGTGGATTGTCGAGCATCTCGTTGACCTCGGGAATCTGCTGTGCCTGCTCCTCGGTCAGCGCAAGGCCAAAGTCGAATGGGAAGTCGGTGTTGTATGTGGACACGTAGGGGAATTGCCAGCCCATCCGCCGCTTGTAGGCGGTCAGCCGCTCGATCGGCGCCCGCGAGAAGCAGATCAGAGTCACGTCGCGGTGGTTCAGGTGGACGAGCGAGCCGTCGAGCCCGTCGCCCAGGCTCGTGCAGCCGGGGCAGGCACCGACGGTGTAGTCAGGGCCGAACATGATGTTGTAGGCGAGGAGCTGTGAGCGGCCGTCGAAGAGTTCAGCGAGTGTCTTCTTGCCATCCTCGCTGTCGAACTCATACTCCTTCTCAATCGCGACCCACGGGAGATCGAGACGCTTCCTCTTGATCTCCTCGTTTCGCTCCGCCTGCTCGGCCTCGAGCTTGGCGAGCTCGTCCCGCGCGGCCTGCCACTCCTCGCGAGTTCCGATCTTGTGCTCGGGCATCTTGATTCCTCCTGGTCCACGTGTGTGATGCGGCCGTTTCCGACATTACAGGGCCACGGTCCTTACTGTTCGAGCGTCCCCTCGACCTTGCCGACCGGATTGGCGCGTTCCTGCTGATGTGACCCCGACAGGCCACTCGGAAGCTGGAGGTTAGGTACTACAGTCGTGATATGAAGTACGTCCGCTACACCTACTTGGGATACAGCGTCGCCGCTTTCCTGGTTTGGGGATTGATCTTGGTCATTTTCGGGGCTCAGGGAAATGCCAGCACCACTCATAGTCTCTTGTTGGTCTTCCTCGGATGGGCAATCGCGTGGTTCTCGACCTCAATCGCCAGAATCGTCTACCCGCCACCCAAGCGCTGGTTCAACCTCAAGACGCAGTCATGGTTGGCGATAACTGGAAGAGAGACGTCATAGCTCCGGTTTGCGCCAAACCGAAGCAGTGAGCGGTCGGCTCATCAGCTGAGACCGTCGTCTGAGCCGGGAGCCCGGCTACCTTTGGGTCGTGCGCATCGCGACCTGGAACGTCAACTCGGTCAAGCAGCGCATTCCCCGACTTCTGCCCTGGCTCGACGAACGGCGACCGGACGTGGTCTGCCTCCAGGAGACCAAGCTGACCGACGACGCGTTCATGGACGTGCTGGGCAACGCCTTGAGCGGACGCCGTTACGAGATTGCCCACCACGGCGAGGCGCAGTGGAACGGGGTGGCGATCCTGTCCCGGGTTGGCCTCGATGACGTCGGGGTTGGGATTCCGGGCGGACCAGGCTTCCCGCGCCAGGAGGCCCGCGCCATCGCGGCCACCTGCGGCGGTGTCCGGGTGCACTCGGTCTACGTGCCCAACGGCCGCGTGCCCGACTCCGAGCACTACCACTACAAGCTGGCCTGGCTGGCTGCCCTCGACCAGCTGCTCCAGGCCGGCCCGGCGGCGCGGATCGTCTGCGGGGACATGAACATCGCGCCCGCCGACGCCGATGTCTTCGATCCCGACGCCTACATCGGCCAGACCCATGTCACGCCGCCCGAGCGCGCGGCGCTGGCCGAGCTGGTCGGGCACGGTCTGCACGACGTGGTCCGCGAGCGCTGGCCGGATTCGCGGGTCTTCACCTATTGGGACTACCGGGCCGGCATGTTCCACCAGGACCTCGGGATGAGGATCGACCTGGTCCTGGCCAGCGACGCGGTGGCGGCGCGCGTGCGGGCGGCCTGGGTCGACCGCCAGGCGCGCAAGGGCAGCGGGCCGAGCGACCACGCGCCGGTCATCGTCGACCTCGACGAGGCGCCCGAAGGCGACATCGGTCCCGTTGTGCCGCCCCCGTCAGCTCCGGTGGTCGGCCGGGGCCAGCTCAAGCTGCCCCAGACGCCTTAGTCGCTGCGGGCTTCCGGTGCGGATAGCGGGCCGCGAGGTCCAGATCACCAACCCGGACAAGGTCTTCTTTCCGGCTGCCGGTTACACCAAGGGCGACCTCGTGGACTACTACCTGGCCGTCGCCGAGGGCGCCGTGCGGGCAGTGTTCAAGCGCCCGATGGCGCTCAAGCGCTTCGTCCAGGGCGCCGAAGGCGAGGCCTTCTTCCAGAAGCGGGCGCCCGCGGTCCGGCCGCCCTGGATCGAGACGGCGGTGCTCACCTTTCCTTCGGGCCGAACCGCCGAGGAGATCGTAGTCCGCGACGCCGCCCAGCTGGCCTGGGTGGTCAACCTGGGCTGCATCGACCTTAACCCGCACCCCGTACGCGCCGACGATCTTGACCATCCCGACGAGCTGCGGATCGACCTCGACCCGATGCCAGGAGTGCCGTGGTCGCAGGTCCGCGAGGTGGCGGTGGTGGCGAAGGGCGTGCTCGATGACATGGGCCTGACCGGCTGGCCGAAGACGTCGGGCTCGCGGGGCATGCACATCTACTGCCGGATCGAGCGGCGGTGGACCTACCCCGAGGTACGGCGGGCGGCGGTCGCCCTCGCGCGCGAGGTCGAGCGGCGGGCGCCCGAGATCGCGACTTCCAGGTGGTGGAAGGAAGAGCGCCGCGGCGTCTTCCTCGACTACAACCAGAACGCGAGGGACCGCACCATCGCGTCCGCCTATTCGGTTCGGCCGACGCCCGACGCCCGCGTCTCGACGCCGCTCCGGTGGGACGAGGTTCCCGACTGCGAGCCGGACGCTTTCACGCTGGCGTCGGTGCCGGCGCGATTCGCCGCCATCGGCGACCCCGCGGCCGGAATCGATGCTGCGGTGGGGTCACTCGAAGCCCTCTTGGAGCTTGCCGCGCGCCACGAAGCGGCCGGGCTGCCGGACGCGCCGTGGCCTCCGAACTACCCGCGGCAGCCCGGCGAGGAGCCCCGGGTCCAGCCCTCACGCGCCCGCAACCGGTCGGGCGCCGTACCGCCCGCGGCCCCCGGCAAGGACGCGGGCCCGACCGGCCGCCGCCGGACCACCGTGCCTCTGGTGGAGATCGCCCGCGCCCGGACGGAGAAGGAGGCGCGGAACGGGCTCGAACGCTGGAAGGCGCGCCACCCGGAGGTAGTCACCTACCTGGAGCCGGCCGACGTCCTGGTTGACGCGATGCGGGGCCGCAGCTCGGCCTGGTACCGAATCCGGGTCAACCTGACGCACGTTCCGGCCCAGCTGCGCCCGTCTCAGGAGCCGCTCGAGGTCGACTACGACCCCTCGGCCGCCTACCGCGGCCGGCGCTGATCGGCAGCCCACGTGCTGGTCTCGGGGGCGAACTCCACCGCCTGCTCCTCGTCGTCGGGCAGCAGCTCGCCGATCCGGTTGGCGCACCTGCGGATCAGCTCGAGCGTCGCCGCCGAGACCTTCACGCGCCGGGCGCTGCAGCCGCACAGTGTCCCGTAGAACTGCCCGCGTCGGAAGACCGGCAGCGAAAGGAAGCTGCGATAGCCCATCATCCGAGCGACCGTGCTCTCGGGGATGTCCCGCGGCACGTTGTCCGTGAACTCGGGCGCCCGCCCGTCGTGGACGAAGCTGCACACCCCCTCCGACCAGGGGAGCTTGATGTCCTCGGGGACGAAGAGACCGTCCTGGGGGTTGTGCGAGTAGAGGATCTCCTGCTCGTCCTCGCGCATGTGCGCCCGCGCCAGATAGGTGGTGCTGAGGCCGGTCGCCTCGCTGACCAGTCGCAAGACGTCGCGGACCACCTCAGTCTCACCGCGTTGGGCCGAAGGCAAGCGCCTCAGCGGCTGGGCGCGGACCCCGCTGCCGGTGGCCGTCGACCTGGAACCCTGAAAACCACTCCTTGCCGTCCGTCCCGGCCCATCAGATAATGGCGTGCCATTTTGTCCAGGCACAGCCAGCTGAATTCAGCCTGCGGAGGGTCCTATGAGATGTGACCACTGCGCAAACGACGTCCCGGATGGCGTCTTTTGCACGCGGTGCGGCGCCCACCAGGGCGCGGTCGAGGCGGTTGGCGACCCCAAGTTGAGGGAGAGGAGCTACGCCGCCCACCCGGGCGAGGCGGTGGTCCACGCCAGCATCTTCACCACCCTGTTTCCGCACCTCGGGCAGCACAAGGTGCACGAGTTCCGCTGGGCCTTCCTCGCCGGCCTGGGCGGGATCCTGATCCTTTACCTGGCCGGCCTGATCACGGCCGCCATCCTCGTCTCCGCCTTCCTGGTTCCCGTCCTTTATCTGATCTATCTGTACGAGGCTCAGGTCTACCGCGACGAGCCCGCGACCGTGCTCGGCTTCACCATCGGCGGCGGCTTCATCGTCGGGCTGGTCCTGACCGTCATCACCAACGCGCTGGTCAACCCCATCACCGCCAGCGCCGGGCTGGCCAGCGATCTCGGAACCCTGTTCCTGGCAGCCCTCGTCGTGCCCCTGGTGCAGGAGATGGCCAAGCCGCTGCCGGCGTTGATCCTGCGCGGCCGTGAGCCTTATGGCGAGACGATCGACGGCCTGGTCTTCGGAATCGCGGCCGGTCTTGGATTCAGCGTCGCCGAGACGCTGATCCGGTTCTCGACCGTGATCACCACCCTTCCCATCCACAGCGACAACACCGCCAACTGGGTGTACCCGCTGATGAGCATCGCCATCTTCCAGCCGCTCATGCAGGGCAGCGCCACCGGGATCGTGATGGCCGCCATCTGGCGCCACGCCGGCGGCCGCTTCGCGAAGCGGGAATGGGGAGGGATCCTGATCGCGGTCCTCGGCCACATCTCATTCAGCGCCGGCAGCACCGCCCTCGCGGAGATGGGCGCGGCCCAACTGGTGGTGATCGCCTGGCAGGCGATCGTGGTCGGCGGCCTGCTGATATACGTCCGCTACCTGTTGCACCACTCGCTGCTGGAGGAGGCGGCGGACATGGGCTACTCGGAGACCGTGTGCCCGAGCTGCCACCGCCATATCTACGCATCCGGGTTCTGCCCCAACTGCGGGATGGCGCTGACCGCGGCTCCCAGCCACGTCAAGCGGGCGCGCCGCACGCGCGCCACCACAGCCGCCGTCCCGGAAACCACCCAGCCGACCAGGGAAGGCGCCTAGATGGCCGTCACCTGTGCCAACTGCGGCACTCAGAACCCCGACGGCAACCGGTTCTGCCAGAGCTGCGGCAAGCCGCTGGCGGCCGCTCCCGTGGGAGCCACGGCAGCGCCGCCAGCGGGCCCGATTCCAGCGCCGGCGCCGGCTGCGGCGCCCGGCGGCCCGCCAATGCCGCCGCCCGGCTACCAGAGCCCTTACTACGCGCCCCAGCCCGGGCAGGCGGTGGCGGTCCAGCGCACGTCAGCCGGCCTGATCATCGGGATCGTCGGCGGGCTCGTCCTGCTGATGGTCGCGGCCATGTTCCTGATCGCGCTGCTCTTCCTGCACTCGACTCCCAAGCCCAACCCGAGCCCGGTGGCCCACACCACCACCACGCCGGTGCCCAGCACTCCGGCGCCGCAGACGTCGGCGCCCTCGACCCCCACGCCTCGGTCGACACCCACCCCGACCCGCTCCGGCGGAACCAACATCGTCAAGACCAGCAGCTTCCAGGTCAACGCGCCGGGCTGGAAGACCCTCAAGTCCGACAGCCTCAGCGTGACTCTGCTCAGCCCCCAGCAGGACGGGACCCTGTACATCCTGGCCGGCCAGCTGAAGCAGCCCTCAGACACTCAGACCTGGGTGGCCGCCTTCCTGTCCGACGCCGCCAAGAAGTATCCCGACGCGACGCTGTGCCTCAAGCCGGCCGCCGAAACGCACGGCGGCAAGGACGGCATCATCGCCGGCGCCTGCTACACCTATACGCCGCAAAGCGGCGCCGCCTTCGCGGCCGCCGATGTGCTCTGGGCGTCGGTGGACAGCAACAACAACGTGTTCATGTACGAGGTGTTCTGCGACGCCAAGAACTTCGACAACGTCTACAACAAGGAGACGCTGCCCGTGATCGCCGACAGCAGCCTCCAGTGGGCGGGCTGACCAGACACCGGCGCTGACGGCGAGGCGGGACCGCGGAGGTCCCGCCCTCTTGCTTTGTGCCAGGATCATGCGACCTTGCAAGGGGTGACCCTGGCCGACGTGCTGGCCGCGCGCGCCGCGGAGCTGCCGGGCCGCGACCTGCTGCGCATGCCGGGCCGCACCTTGACCTTCGGGGAGTTCGACCGCGAGGTCAACCGGCTCGGCAATGGCCTGCTGGCGGCAGGTGTGAGGCAGGGCGAGATGGTCGGCGTGATGCTGCCCAACTGCCCGGAGTACGCGCTCCTCTGGTTGGCGCTGCTGCGGATCGGGGCCGTGGAAGCGCCGGTCAACACCGCCTTCCGAGGTCCCGGGCTGGCTCACTTGCTCGACCTCTGCCGATGCCGGCTGCTGGTGATCGACGAGTCCTTCCTGCCGGCGCTGGCCGAGATCCGAGAGGGGCTCGGGCACCTGGAGCGCGTGGTGACCCGCGGGGAGCTGGCGGACCTGCGCGGCGCGGACCGCGATCCGGGGGTGGCCGTGCGCGAGGAGGACGTCGCGCAGATCTTCTTCACCTCGGGGACCACCGGCCGCAGCAAGGCCTGCCTCTTCGATCACCGCTACGCACTGCGCCAGGGAGAGCTCTTCATCCGCGCGATGCAGGTCCGCGAGGACGACGTGCTGCACAACGCGTTTCCGCTCTTCCACATCGACGCCTCGGTGTTGACCGTGGCCCCGGCCATCGTGCGCGGCTGCACGGCGGCGCTGAGCGAGCGCTTCTCGGCCTCGGGCTTCTGGGACGAGATCCGCGCCTTCGAAGCCACCTTCTTCGACTTCATGGGAGCCACCCTGACCATGCTCTGGAAGCAGCCCGAGCGCGCGGACGACGGCGACAACCCGGTGCGCATCGCTTGGGGCATCCCGATGCCGGACTTCGCGGACCGGTTCGAGGAGCGCTTCCGGCTGCGGCTCGTCGAAGGCTTCGGGATGACGGATTGCGGGACGCCGGCGGCGCAGCCCCTCTCGGAGCCCCGGCGGCCCGGCTCCTGCGGACGCGTGGTGCCGCCCTACGAGATCCGGATCGCCGCCGACAGCGAGCTGCTCGTCCGCTGCGCGGAGCCCGGCCACCTGACGCTCGGCTATTACGGGATGCCGGAGGCGACGGCGGAGGCGTTCCGGGAAGGTTGGTTCCACACCGGTGACCTGGCGCGCCTGGACGCCGACGGGTGGCTGTACTACATGGGCCGCAAGAAGGACGCCATCCGGCGCCGCGGCGAGAACATCAGCGCCTTTGAGATCGAGGAGGTGGTGGAGGCCCACCCGGCCGTCCTCCAGGCCGCGGCCTTCGGCCTGCCCTCGGAGCTGACCGAGGAGGAGGTCAAGGTGTGCGTGGTCCTGAGGCCGGGAGCATCTCTCAGTCCGAAGGAATTGGCCGCCTGGTGCGAGGCGCGGATGGCGCGCCACATGGTGCCGAGGTATGTGGAGTTCCTGGATCGCCTGCCGCTGACGCCCACCGAGAAGGTCGAGAAGTACCGGCTGCGGGAGGCGGGGGTCACGGAATCAACGTGGGACCGGATGGCCCGAACTGGTTAGGTTTGCTGACGTGAGACCGACCCGATTGACTGACGAGTCCTCCGACATCGCCGGATGCGCGGTGTAGAAATGACGCACGCTCTCGTCTCTGGATTGGGTGTGAAGATCGAGATCGCCGAGTCCTGGTTGCCCGCTTCGTCCTCGCTGCCGAGGTCGTACTTGAAAGTGCTGTCTCAGCAGCTGAGCAGGCGCAGCCGGTCCCTGCTGCAACGCTTCGCGGCGACGTACGTATTCGGAGGACTCGACCAGCGCGGGCTCGACCTGCTGTGCCCGGTCTGGCACCTGCTCGACCTGACGCCCGAGGGCCGTGACGACTGGTACGCACAGCTGGAATACGAGGCGGAGCCGGTGGGCGCCCGGGGGTAACCTAACGGGCGGCCTGGCCGCCCGTGCCCCCGTAGCTCAGGGGATAGAGCAGCGGTTTCCTAAACCGCGTGTCGGAGGTTCGAGTCCTTCCGGGGGCACCATCCTTGATGTGCAACTTCGGCTGAGGCGCCCCAACAGGCCTTCGTCTGATGCACGACACAACTTCGGTTGATGCGCGAGACCTACTTCGGCTGACTCGCGACACTCCCGGCCATGAGGGAGTTGAGCGTGGCAGAGCAGAGGTACCAGGCGGTGCTGGCGGTAGTGGCCCAAGGCAGGACGGTGACTGAGGTGGCCGCCCAGTGGAGGGTGGGCCGTGAAGCGCTGCAGCTGGCCAAGAAGCGGCTCGAGCCGCTGCCATCGGAGTCAGCCGTATACCGCTGCCTGGTCCGAGCCGGCGTGGTCGAGCAGGCTCGTCGCCATCCCCGCCGGGACACCTGGAACGCTGGGAGCGAGGCCGGTGCATGGAACTCAGGCAGGTCGACGTGGTGCACGGCTCGGATGCCGACCACGACGGGCAAATCGAGCGCTTCCACCGCACGCTCCGGCTCGAGTTCGGCAGCGTACGTGGCATGTCGTGCTGCCCCACTCAAGTCTCGGGCCCGCGGCGTCTGGATGGCCGGCCGCCGTACGAGCCTGACTTATGGTGATCTCGCCACGCGCCCAGGCGCGGGCCCGGTCGATCGCTTGACGCGGTTGCGGTCCTTAGGCTGGACCAACTTTTGGGCGACGGACGGATCCGGTGCGGCGGTTGAACTTGTGTTCACCCGGCCCTCCAAATCTTCTATCCGATGTCTCGCCGCCTCAGCCCCACGAGCCCGCCGAAGACCAATACCGCCGCGATCAGCGTCAGGACCGCAAGCGGCAGGACGGTCAAATCGGCGGCAGGCAGCGCCGGCGTGCGCTCGAACGGAGAGAGCTTCACGATCCAGTCGGGGAGCCGGAGCACGTCACCAAGAAGGCCGATTACAAATGAGCCGGCTAGGACGGCCCAGGCGACGTCGACCAGCCTCGGCGCGACTCCGAAGAGGATGGTCGCGAACCCGGCCATCAGCCAGATGGCAGGCGCATACACCAGCGCGGCGCCCAGGAGTCGCGGCACGCTGCTCCAGGGACCCCCGGCGAGTCCATAGCTGACTCCCGTGGCGAGGCCGGCGGCGGCCAGCAGTGCCACGCTCCCCGTCAACGAGATGGCCAGATGGCTGGCCGCCCAGCGCCAGCGCGAGACCGGGGTGGCGAGCACCGGCTCGGCCCGCAGCGCCGACTCTTCACTACGCAGGCGGAACACCGCCTGGATGGCGAAACCGGTGGCGACCAGGGCCATCACCCGCAGGGAGGTCGCGAAGTAGGTGTTGGTGAGGCTGCCCACCCCGGCTCTCGCCATCATCTCGACCAGCGCCTTGTTGGCTTTGACGAAACTGTCGAGGGTTGGCGCGATCCAGCCGTAGGCGATCCCGGTGACGAGGACGCCTACGCCCCATCCCATGAGGCTCCCTCGCTGCAGCCGCAGGGCGAGGCCGAGCGGATGCCCAAGGTTGGCTGAGGCAGTGCCTCGCCCGGGGCGCGGTCCGATGAGGCCGCTGCCGTGATCGCGGATCGTTGCGAGCTGGAACGCCAGTGTGACCAGGATCGCCGCCGCCAGCAGCATCGGCAGCAGCGGCCACCACCTTTCGCCCGCGTAAGGGCGGGCCTTCTGAGCCATGCCGATCGGCGAGAACCAGGAGACGGTGCCGTCCCCAATGTCGCCGATGATCCGCAAGACGTAGGCGAGTCCGAGGAGTGCCCCGCTGACGCCGTATACGACGCGGGTGTTCTCGGTGACCTGGGCGGCGACCAGCGCCACCCCGCCGAAGAAGAGGCCCACGACACAGAAGGAGGCGCCCAGCACCAGAGAACCGGCGATCGGCAGGCCCTCCGCGACGAGCCCGGCGGAGGAGAGAATGCCAACAGCGACGTTCATCGCTGTCAGCGTGATCAGGGCCGCCAGCACCGGCGCGTGGATTCCCACCGGGTGTGAGCGGACTAGCTCCAGCCGGCCGGCCTCCTCGTCGCCGCGGGTGAGGCGGCCGATCATGAACAGGCTCATCAGGCCCACTGCGACCATCCCGAAGGCGCCGGCTTGAAAGGCAACCTGCCCGCCGAGCGTGTCGAGGCCCTGGGCGGGGCCGTTGAAGGCGATCGCCCCGGGGTTGTGCTGGATCGCGGCGGCGGCGAGGTCGATCGACTTCTGCGTCGGGAAGAGCGACTTCACGCCCACCGCCGTGAGGATGACCAGGAGCGCGATGCCAAGGATCCAGACCGCGATCCGAACGCGGTCGCGCCGCAGGACGAGACGGACGAGCTCGGCGGTCCCGGCCAGGTCTTTCATGTCCGGCGGCCGGGTTCGGGCTCTTTCTCGAGCTCCTGGCCGTAATGCCGCAGGAACAGCTCCTCGAGCGTCGGCGGATGGCACACGAGGCTGGTGACACCGAGCTCGCCCAACCGGCGCACCACCACGTCCAGGTGCTCGGAGTCGACGCTGATGTGAACCTGGTGGTCCTGGACCTCGAGGCCGTGCACGCCGGGCAGGGCTTCGAGGCCGTCGGGGGGAGACCTCAGCTCGGCGGTGATCGAGGTGCGGGTGAGGTGCCGCAGCTCCTGCAGCGTTCCGGTCTGCACGTTGCGGCCCAGCCGGATGATGCTCAGCCGGTCGCAGAGGGCTTCCACCTCGGCCAGGATGTGGCTCGACAGGAGCACCGTGCGACCCTGGGCCTTGACCTCGCGGATGCAGTCCTGGAAGACCGCCTCCATCAGCGGATCCAGGCCAGAGGTCGGCTCGTCGAGGAGAAGCAGCTCCGCGTTGGAGGCGAGCGCCGCCACCAGGGCCACCTTCTGCCGGTTTCCTTTCGAATAGGTCCGCGCTTTCTTGGTCGGATCGAGCTCGAAGCGCTGGAGCAACTCGTCCCGACGCGGGCGATCGAGGTCACCCCGCAGCCGACCGAGCAGATCGATGATTTCTCCTCCGCTCAGGTTCGGCCACAGGCTCACCTCGCCAGGCACGTAGGCGAGCCGGCGATGCAGCGCTACAGCGTCCCGCCAGGGGTCGCCGCCGAGCAGCGCGACGCTCCCACCATCGGCGCGCAGCAATCCAAGCAGGATGCGGATGGTCGTCGTCTTACCGGCCCCATTGGGTCCGAGGAAGCCATGGACCTCGCCCGTCCCGACCTTCAGGTCGAGCGCGTCAAGGGCGCGGGTGCTTCCGAACTTCTTGACCAGCCCACTGATGGCGATGGCCGAAGTCACGTGGGAATCTTGGCATCTCGCTGCGAGCCTCTTCCTGTGGTGGCCGACCACCGGGGAGGCGGGAGGTTTCTGCGCAAGCTTGAAACTCGGCTCATAAACTCCGGCCACAGCGTTGGCCGCGCGTCCCTATGCGGGCGACAGCGTTCAGGCCCGGCTACCGCGGAGTTAGGCGGTCCGAGGCAACCACGGCCCGCCCAAACCGACTCGAACCCCTGAACTAGTAGAGGTGGCGCGCGGTCGGGTCAGTGATCCCGCAGGGTAATCGCCAGGCCTGCGATGAGGGTTAGAAGCATGGCCCCATGCAAGGTGAGGTCGAGCACGGTTCGAGGCCCGACACCGATGGCAATCGTGAAGAGCCCGACCAGGACGCCCAGGACGCCAAAAGCTTGAGCGGCGATGGCCGACCGGCGGTTCCAGGGCGTCGGCGTCCAGGTCAGGAGAAGGCCGCCGCCGAGCACGATCGCGATCACCGACTCAGCCGTGCCTGCTGCCCGGTGGCCGTAGCCGCTCAGCGAGAGCCCGAAGTGGATCGACACCGCCGCGAGGAAGATCGCAATCTGCAGGAGCAGGAAACCTCGGACCAGCCAGGTGCTGGTCAACTCGCCGCCTTACGCTCTAGGCTGGTTGAGTCAGGGCGGCGTATTGGATGGCAGCCATCTGCCAGCGTCCGCCATCGATCACCCAGACCTGCATCGTTCAAGGTCTTTCCGTCCGAAGCCAGCAGGGCCCGGTTCAGATTCTCCTGTAGCTCCTGAATCTCCGCGCCCACGGCAGTCCTCCTCGCAATTAGTTACAAACTAGAATGATACGGTATTGACATGATCGATTGGCTCCACCTCATCCATGTACTGGCTGCCATGGTCTGGTTGGGTGGCGGATCGGTGCTGGTGCTGGTGGCAGCCCGCACCCGGTCAAGCTCTAATCCGGAAGCGATTGCCGAGTTCGCGCGGCTCATCCCCTACATCGGCATTCGCGTCCTCGGGCCGGCCTGGATCGTCGTCCTCGTAACCGGTGTGGGGATGGTGCTTCTGAGCTCCGAGTGGAGGTTTACGCAGCTCTGGATCCTGATCGCTCTAGGTCTGTTCGCGGTCGCCTTCTTGATCGGTGCGGTCTTCATGAGTCAGGCCGGCATCCGACTGGACCGCGCTGCCCGTGGAAACGATCCCCAGGCCAACCTTCCGTCGCTGCTTCAGCGCTGGCTGGTGGGCTACTCCGTGGTCCTGGCGGTCCTGCTGGTCGCTGTCTGGGACATGATCTTCAAGCCCGGCCTTTGAAGCTCGCGCTCCACATCCCGATGACGACCTGGCAGGGAGGCGCTGACCGCCTCGGCCCGCTCTTGGGCGGGGTGGCCGAGGCCGCCGAGGCTGCCGGCTTCGACGCCATTTCCGTCGCCGATCACGTCTGGCTGCACCCGATCGTAGGCGGACCTCTACAGAACCACGTCGAGGCCTACACCACCCTCGGCTACATGGCTGCCCACACCAGCCGTGTCCGCCTCCTCGCGCTGGCGACCGCCGCCTCCTATCGCCCTGCCGGCCTGCTTGCCAAGATCGTCACCACGCTCGACGTGCTCTCCGGCGGGCGTGCGATGCTCGGCATCGGTTCGGGCGACTACCCGGAAGAGGCGGCGGGCCTTGGGCTTCCCTTCCCCGAAGCGGCGCGCGAACGCTTCGACCTGTTGGAGGAAACGGTGCAGGCATGCCTCCAGATGTGGGAGGGCGATCGGGGTAGCGAGGAGGCCTTCGAAGGCAAGCACGTTCGACTCGGCCGAGCTCTCAACCTTCCCCAGAGCCTGACCCGGCCACACCCCCCGATACTCATCGCGGGCAGCGGCGAGAAGCGGACCTTGCCGCTGGTCGCCCGCTACGCCGACGCCTGCAATATCCGGCCTTCGCCAGAGATCCCCCGGCAGCTGGAGCTGCTCCGCAGCCTCTGCGAGCGCGAAGGGCGCGACTACCAGGCGATCGAGAAAACGGCGCCTTTCGCGTTCGACGTGGGGGAGAAGGGCGAGAAGGTCGGCGAGCTTCTGGGACAGCTGCGGTGGCTGGCGGGGATGGGCATCGAAACCGTGTTCGGCTGGGTCGTGGGAGTCGACAGAATCACGCCCCTGGAGATCATGGGGCGCGAGGTGATCCCGGCGGCGGCCGAGCTCGGGTGAAGAAAAGTCAGCCCGCGCGCAAGTCCCGCCGGGCGGGGCGGACCGACCTCTTCAGCGGCGAGGGCGTGGCCTTCTTAGCCTCACAGGTCGGTGCGCATTCATCACGAGTTTGGAACGATCGCCTGCGTGAGGCCGGACTGGAATCGCGGTCGGTAATGCTGTTCTGGAACGTGGCGACCGCTCAGGGCCGCTCCCAGCGCGAGCTGGCCGAGGCCCTACGACTGCCGCCGAGCCGGGTCGTCGACCTGATCGATGCGCTCGAGGCACAGGGCTGGCTTGAACGCAGGACGAAGGCCAATGACCGCCGCACGCACGAGCTCTACCTGACCGATCGGGGACAGGAGCTGCTCGACCAGATCATGGCCATCGCCGCGGCCCACGAGCAGGAATTCACAAGTGGCCTGGAGCCCCAAGAACGAATCGCTCTGGCCAAACTCCTACGCAAGGTGGCGGCGAACCAGGCGCTCCTTGCCCGGGTCCATCCCGACTTCTAGCGCAGCGCCTGCGCCCCTCGGCCTTCGGAATCGACGGCCATCGGGGGACTCGGTTTCGGCGTGCACTTGGCTGTCGGGGAAAGCGGTCCCGCCGGATACGGTTTCAGGAGCGCGCTTGCCGAGCCGATCTCAGCTTCGATTGAGACGGGCGCCTCGGACAATGAGTGCCTTCAGGGCGGACGCGTTGATGGCGTCACCCTCGTGGAAATCGATGGCACGTACCGTTTTGCTGTCCAGACGCGTGTTGAAGAGCCCTTTCGGATCCTTCAGCTGGGCCCCTTTTGGAAACGTCAGCCTCACGGCGTTCTTGAGGGCCTCGCCTACGCAGACGATGCCGTCGTGGGACCAGACGGGCACCCCCTCGGGGCGGGAGGGTTTCTTCCACTTCACCTCTTCGAGTACGCCGGGGTCGGCGCCCCTGATCAGAGCCCGCAGTTGGCCCAGCCTCTCACCCCTCCAGCCGCTGGTCTTCCGGACGATGGCATCGATCTGTTGGGACGCGGACGCGTCGTTCATGCCGATGCTTTGCCGCGGCGGCTCAGCACCCAGCGGACCGAAGGGCTCAGTTCCTTGTCCTTTCGATGCGTACAGCCAAGCCAACAACACGGCCGCCGCTTTCCCTCCAGCAGTTCGGATCGCAATCGCTGGATGTGTTGGCTCCTGGTTTCGGCTTTCTTCGGCCAGAGCACCCAGCAGATCCACTCATTGCGAGCAAGAGGGGTGAGCTCTTCCCACGCAGCCAGAGCCTTCGGGCTGGCAATCAAGACCCGTCTCAAGTCCATCGGGACGGTATGGACCACTCCACCGGAGACCACTCTGGTGCTCATCGATCGCCCATCCTAGCTCCGATTCGCACGAAGGCAGCCTTGGGGTCGGCGCGGCGCCGAGCCCTCGCCTCATCGGCAATGATGCCGCGGCTGCCTGCGGCTTCGGCCGAGTGCGGTGGTCAGTCGATTCGCTGGGCCAGGGCCACGATGATTCCCTCCGGCCCGCGCACGTAGGCCATGCGCCAGATTTCCTCGTATTGACCGATGCCGCCGACCAGGCCGTAGCCGTCCGCAGCCAGCCGGTCAACAACCGCCTGGAGGTTGTCCACTTCGAAGCAAACGTTGCGCAACCCCAGCTCGTTGGACATGGCGTCGGGCGATCCCGGTTCGTGGTTGGGCCGGATGAAGCTCGACAGCTCCAGCGCGGTTCCTCCGTCGGGCGGCCGCAGCGTGACGATCTCGGAACGGGAGTTCGGTATGCCAATGACGGTGTCGACGAACTCGCCTTCCATGAACATCCTGCCCTCAACCTCAAAACCCAGCCCGACGAAGAACGCCGTCACCGCGTCGAGGTCCCTGACCGTGATGCCGACGTGGTCGAAGCGCCGAATAGCCACCACAGATGCCCTCCTGCGTTAGTCCGTCCGGACAGGTTCGCGTTCCGGCCGCTTGCCTACGACGTCCACCTTACGGGGGCCGCGGCCGGCGAGCGATGACCGGTGACTGGGCAGATGTGGCTTGGCTGGCGAAAGGCGATGGACCATGCCAGCATCGAAATGCCAGACGTCGAAGCAGGGGTCGGCACACCGGCACCCGCCAGCGCCACGGGAACTAGCGAGCCGACCGTCCGCCCCGCGCGAGGAACTCTCGCTCGGCCTCGGTCGGTGCCATTTCGGCCGCTCGCCGGTAGGCCGTCCGCGCCTCGCCACCGCGTCCGAGGCGCCAGAGCAGGTCGGCGCGGGTGGCATGGAACGCGTGGTAGCTGTCGAGGTCGAGCGTCTCGACCTGAGCCAGTGCCGCAGCGGGACCATCGACCTCTCCGATGGCGACCGCGCGGTTCAATGCAACCACCGGCGTCGGAGCGACTGCGAAGAGCTGGTCGTAGAGCGCCACGATCTGCGGCCAGTCGGTCTGTTCGGCGGTCGGGGCATCCGAATGCACCGCGTTGATCGCGGCCTGGAGTTGATACGGCCCCGGCGTGTTGCGCCGAAGGCAGCGGCGCACGATCTCCTGCCCTTCCTCGATCAGCGACCGATCCCATCGGCTGCGATTCTGCTCGGCGAGCAGCACGAGCGAGCCGTCGGCCGCGATTCGCGACGCGCGACGCGACTCGGTCAGGAGCAGGAGCGCCAGCAGACCGGCGACCTCCGGCTCGTTCGGCATGAGGGTGTCAACGATGCGCGCGAGGCGGATCGCCTCCTCGCAGAGGCCCGCGTTGTAGAGGAGATAGACGACCGCCAGCACTGGCACGAGCCGAGGGGCGAGGTTGTCGCGCTCGGGCACCCGAAAGGGGATGTGGTTGACCTTGATCTTCCGTTTCGCGCGGACAAGGCGCTGCGCCATCGTTACCTCGGCGACGAGGAACGCATCGGCTACCTCCTTGGTGGTGAGGCCGCAGAGGAGCCGGAGTGTCAGCGCCACCTGGGCCTCTGTGGCCAGGGCCGGATGGCAGCACGTAAAGATCAGGCGAAGCCGCTCGTCTTGCATCGGTCCTGTTTCCTCGCTCTCCGTGCTTCCGTTGGACTGCCATGCCGCCTCGGCAAGCAGCTCGCGCCCGCGCTTCTCCCGTCGCAGTCGGTCGATGGCGCGCTTGCGGGCGGTCGTCGTGATCCAGCCGCCGGGGTTGGGCGGCAGTCCCTCGACTGGCCACTTTTGGAGCGCAGCGGTGAAGGCCTCCTGCACCGCGTCCTCGGCGACGTCGATGTCGCCGAAGAAGCGGATCAGGGCTGCGACCGACCGGCCGAACTCCTCGCGGAAGATCCGGCCGACGTCTTCAGGACTTGGGTTCATCCACCAGCGCGCGCACCTCGATGGGTGCTCCAACGATCTCGGTGACCCGGGAGGCCCACTTGAGCGCGGCGTCCAGGTCGGGCGCGTTGATGAGGTAGAAGCCGCCGAGGTGCTCCTTCGACTCGGCGAAGGGGCCGTCGGTAGTCATGACGGAGCCGTTCTGGACCCGCACGACGGTGGCGGTGTCGGCGTCGGCCAGGCGGCCGCCGAACATCCAGGTGCCGTTCGACTTCATCTCGGCCTCGAGGGCGTAGACCTTTTGGACGACGTCCATGACCTGTTCCTGGGTCATCGGTTCCTGGACGACGCCGTCGACACTGTGGGCGGACAAGAGGTACTGGGCCATTGTTTGAGTTGCTCCTCGTAAGGGATTCGTTGCCGGAATCACCCCACTACGAATGAGTTTCGCTCAGATCGACAGGTGGGCCGCTAGCCTAGCTCGACGCTGCGTGACGACGACCGCGACCGGATTTGGGGCCCACGGTCCAGACGGCGTCGCCGGACCAGGTCTACGCAGGGGCCTCGCGGACCCGGGACTCGCAGCTCGAGCATCTTCGTTCCAGGTCCGGCAACCGGGGGTGGGGTGGAGCGACTTCTGGTACCCGCCTCCGGCACCACCCGACCGGCGCCATCAATTGATGCGGCGCCTGATCCACCAGAAGCAGAAAGTCACCAGCATGGCGGCGAGGCCCAAAAAGATCGCGGTTTCCGACCACTGGAATGCCCAGTATCGGCCGGCTGGTTGATACGTCACCGACAGGTGGAACTTGCCGGACAACTGCGCGATGCAGTCCTGGAACGCGAACTGGTCGGCGGGGCCTCTCGACACTCCCGACGGCGGCGCGGCCGGGTTTACCACGCTTGGACAGGCGTTGGCCAGGAATTGATGAAGTTCCTGGTCCGTCGGCGTGTGGCCCGCGGTGTCTACGATCCGGCTTGAAACGACGAGGGCGTTCGGGATGTTGGGTGCGTCGGCCGTGAACCTCATGCCCGCAGAGCTCGGCGCGAATCCCATGCTGGAGGACGAGGTGAGGACGAGGGCGCTGGTCGCAGGTGGTACCAGGTTTGGCCGCAGCCAGTAGGTACCGCCCACCCACACAGCGACGAAAATGACCAGGGTGGCGGCCAAGGCCGGAACCGTCCGGCGTAGGAGGAGGCCAGCGGTGAGTCCGAGCGCCAATGCGAAGGCGGTATAGCCGATCGGGATGATGCCGCGCTCGTCGAAGACCGCGGGCGAGAATCCGTTCATGTTCACCTTGTCGATGGGGGTGAACCACCACGTCACCATGAGGCTGAGCAGGCCGCCGGCGGCCGAGCTAGCGATTCCGACCACCCCCACCTTTACCGTGAGCCAGCGAGTGCGGGTGACGCTCTGAGTCCATACCAGCCGGTACGTTCCCGCCTCCAGCTCTCGGGCGATAAGCGGCGCCCCCAGAAAGGTGCCGACGAGCACAGGGACCACCAGGACGAGAGCGCCCAGACCAACCTGGAGAAGGCTGTAATTGCCGACGAAATGTCTCGATACGGAAGTGCAGTCGAGAGGAGCCTTGCACGCGGCCACGGTCGTGTCATACAGATAGGCCAGGTGTGGGCCGGTGATCGCCACCGCGATCGCCACGACTGCCAGCACGACCAGGGCTGAAAGGGCCTGCGTGCGCAACTGACGCACTGTCAGCCGGATCATCGCGACAGACTCAACTCGGATCGCTGGGACCGCTCGGCTGTTCGTGCCTGGCTCATGTAGGCGAGCACCAGGCTCTCCAGGCTGACCTCCGCGACGGTCCAGGAGGGGTCAAGGACTGGCTTGTCACTTCGCACGAGGAGGGTGCTCTGGCGATCCGTGTGGCTGGCCTCGATGACCTCCTGATCGGCCGGAAGGCCAAGGGGGTCGCGGCGCGGTCCACTCATCAGGTGATGTGACGCGAGCAGGCCCTCGACCTCGCCCGTCAGCTGGACACGCGAGGCGGCCAGCACGACCAGGTAGTCGCAGACGTGCTCAAGATCGGCGATCAGATGGGACGAGAGGACGACGCTGAGCTGGTGTTCAACAACGGCCGCCATCAGTTGTTGCATGAAATCCCGCCTCGCGAGCGGGTCGAGGCTGGCGACGGGCTCATCAAGGATCAGGAGTTCCGGTCGTTTGGCGAGGGCCAAAGTGAGGGCGAGTTGGGCGCGCTGGCCTCCTGAGAGCCTTCCGGCGGGTTGCCTCGGACTGAGCCCCAGCTCCTCAATCCGTCGATCTGCGAGACCTTGGTCCCATCTCGGGTTGAGCCACGCGCCAAGGCGGAGATGCTCACCAACTGAGAGCCCTGCGTAGGTCGGCGTGTCCTGCGCGACGAAGCCGATACGTCCCAGTTGTGCCGGGCCCTCGGCAGGCCGCCCACCGAAAACCGCGATCGTTCCCGAGGTTGGCGACAGGAGTCCGACCGCGAGGTGCAGCAAGGTGGTCTTGCCGGCGCCGTTCGGTCCGACGAGCCCAACAATGTGACCCGCCGGGATCGCGAGCGTGCAGTCGGAAAGTGCCCACCGCCGCCCGTAGCGCTTGCCGAGCCCGTCGGCGCGCAAGACCGTCGTCACGCTACGCCCTGCTCCGAGGCGGACCGAAAAGTGTTGCGAAAGAGCGCCTCGATGCTTTCGTCGTCCAATCCGGCTTGGCGGGCTTTCGCGAACCAGCGCTGGAGATCTTGGCGCAGCGGCCCGTGCGCTGCGAGCGACGCGCCGCTGAGAGTCTTGATCACGAACGTCCCGACGCCTGGTCTGGCCGCGACCAGCCCGGCGTGTTCGAGCTCCTTGTAGGCCTTGAGCACGGTGTTGGGGTTGATCGCCAGCCGCGCTACGACGTCCTTGACCGTCGGGAGCTGATCGCCCTCGCGGAGGAGGCCGAGCCGAAGGGCGTGTCGTACTTGGTGGACGACTTGCAGATAGGGCGAGACGCCTGATCGCGCGTCCAGATGGAACTCGATCATATAAACTAGGAACCTAGATATCTAGGTTATTGGGTCGAGAGGCGTTTGTCAAGGGACAGTGGTTGGCCGCCAGCAGGCCGTGGTTGTGGCGATCAGGACCGCCGTATAGGGTCATGCGCGCTCATATCCCGAGCGGTTCAGTCGACGTACGCCGGGCCTGGTCCACGGCATTGCAGTCCGGAGGAGAGGTGCCTGGCTTGCCGCGAGCCGTGGCGTGGATCACCTACTGGAGGCAGCTGCCTCCGCGCGCGACTCGCGCTTGAAGGGGGACACGGTTTCGGTCATCCTGACCGCGACCACAAGCCCGGATATCCCAGTCAGGGCAGCCACGGTGGCGATGGCGGTTTGGAAACCCGCAGCGTCCGCTATGACGCCAGCCACGATCGCGCCGACCGCGTAGCCGGCGTCGCGCCACAGCCGGTAGATGCCTACCGAGCTCGCCCTGTCTGGCGTCCGCGCCGCATCGCCGATAACAGCTAGCAGCGTCGGGTAGACGAGGGCCGTACCGGCTCCGAGAGCGACGCTCTCCGCAATCCACCAGGAGAACCCGGGCAATATCACGACGCCTGCGATCGCGAGCGCTTGGAGGAGCATCCCAGCCACGATCAACCGCTTGCGGCGGAGATGGTCGCTGAGCCAACCGGTGGCCAATTGCCCCGCGCCCCAGACGGCCGGATAGGCTCCGGCCAGGAGCCCGACTTCACGCAGCCCGAGCCCGCGGGCGGCGAAGAAGAGAGGCAGCAGCGCCCAAGCCATGCCGTCGTTGAGGTTGTTCACCATGCCTGCCTGACAGGCGCTCGACATCGTCCGGTCGCGGAAACTGACGTCCAGCACGAGCTTGCCCATCGCCGGTGTCGGCATCGCACCTGCCGATTCGAGCTCGACATGTCCAGCAGTTTCGCGGGCGAGCAGGGAGAGCAGAAGACCGCCAAGGGCGAGGACCTCCGCAAGGAGGTAGGGGATAGGTCGGATGCCGTAGGTCGCGGCCAGGAAGCCGGCCACCGCCGCAGCGGCCGACACCGCCAGGTAGCCCGAGGCTTCGTTCAAGCCGAGGGCGAGCCCGCGGCGGCGGGGCCCGGCGAGATCGATCTTCATGTTCACGGTCGTCGACCATGCCAGCCCTTGATTGACCCCGAGCAGCACATTGGCAAAGACCACCCAGCCCCAGGACGGGGCGAGAATGATGAGCACCGGAACTGGCAACGCTGATACCCAGCCCAGCAGCAAGACCGAGCGGCGGCCAAAACGGTCGGCCAGCCGGCCGGCTGCGAAGTTGCTGGCGGCTTTGACCAACCCAAAGCTGATCAGGAAGGACAGGATCGCTGCCTGGCTGGCAACGTGGAAGTCGTGCGCCGCCAGCGGCGCCAAGGTTGAGCGCTCGACCCCAACCACTCCGCCGACGAAGGCGTTGATTGCCACCAAGAGCGCGAACTGCCGCCAGTTGGCACGCAGCCCCAGGCTGATCGCCTGCGGTGCCCTCATCGGCTGGCTGTCGTCAGTCGATCGCGCAGCGGTTGGCTCCAGCCTCCAGCTCGCCTGGATCGGCGGGGAGTTCGCCGCGCTCGTTGAACTCGATGATGCGGGAGTGGTTCGGCGGGTTGGGTGGGATACGCGCCAGCACGACTTCGACGAACTCGTCTGCCGCCAGCCGCGCCAGGCGGGCCAACGGTCCGAGCCGACCGGATTGGAGATCACCGTACGCGTCCAGGTGGATGCTCCCGGGAATCTCCCAATCAACATCCGAGGGCGATCGGACGTCGACCACAGTGACCGGCCGGCCCGCGGCGAGTAGTCCCTGGAGCTCGCCGACCGAGATCCGGTCAGCTGTCATGTCTTGTCCCTCGGGCCCTGGCCCGCCACCTTCCCGAGTCTGGCACTGGTGTCGGTCGCCTCAGGCGAAGGCGATCGTCTTGGCGCCGGCGACGACCTCTTCCACGATCTTGGCGGCACCGACGATGGTCACGCCTTCTGCCAGCTGGTCCGCGGTGATGCCCCGCGGTTTGGCACAGGCGCCGCAGAGCCAGACCTTGCCCTGGTTGGCGACGAACTCGGCCATCAGATCGCGGAGCTTGGGCAGCCCGGTCGCCTCGACGCCTTCGTTGCCGCCCGTACACCCCAGCCGGACTGCCTCGATCGTGCAGAGGACAACGGCCTCCTGCCCCGCCGTGGCGGCGACGTTGGCGGCAACGAAGGGCAGCGTTGCCCGCTCCGGCTCGTCACGGCCCCAGGTGCAGGTAAAGATGAGCTTCTCGTTCATTTCTGTCTCTCCACGGTGATGGTGAGGCGCCCGTCGTCGTGCGCCTCGGTTGACGTGATCCGCTGCCCGAGCATCCGTGCCAGCGAAGGCAGGTCCTCCTTGGCGGCCGGATCGCTGACGACGACCTCCAGCGATCCGCCGATCGGTAAGTTGGTGAGCCGGCGCCGAAACTCCTGAGCCAGACCATCGGCGCAGCCCATGGCGCCGGCTTCGAAGACCTGCGTCGGGCCGGCCGCGAGGCCCGGCTCGATTTGGAAGCCGGAACAGAGGAGATCCATCCGCTCGATGCCCTGGGGCCCGAGGTCCAGGTAAACGAGCTGCTCGATCACCTCCCGCGCGCCGCCCTCTCGCACGACGCTGAACCGCCAGCTCAAGCGGTGCCGCAGCCCGACCGCCTCCTCGCTCGAGGAGGTGAGGTCGAAGACGGAGGCCGACCCGAACCAGCTCTCGATGCGGCGAACGATGGCCTCTCTGCCGGCGTACTCCTCCAGCCCGTGCGGAAGTAGGAACCTGGCCTGGGCGTGACTCGCCAGAGTGTCGACCAGGCGCTCGAAGTCCCGGGCGGCCAGCAGCTTCAGGAACGTCTGCGCCTCTGTCCGCTCCGCGCCCGCCGCCACCTCTGCCTCCGCCGCCGGAACGCGTCTCTGCTCGATCATCCTCAGCCCTCCAAAGAGTTCGTTGGGCGGCATTGTCGGCTGCCATTCTCAAGTTGTCAAGAGATCAATTGAATCATTGACAAAAGGGGTACGATGGGAGATACTGACGAGCCATGCCAGATCGCGCCTTGAAGATCGAGCTATTCGATCAATTCGCCCGGGTCGCCCAGGCCGTGGCCAGCGGGCGCCGAGTTGAGATCGTCGACGTGCTCGCCAACGGCGAGCGAAGCGTCGAGGAGCTGTCGCGCCAGGTCGACATGTCCGTCGCCAACACCAGCCGGCACCTCCAGATCCTGAAGGAGTCCGGACTGGTGGCCGCGACGCGGGACGGCACGCGCGTGCGATACCGGCTGGCGTCGCCGATCGTCTACCGGTTCTGGGTGGCTCTGCGCTCATTGGCGGCCGAGAGGTTGCCTGGCGTCGAGGGCCTCGTCGAGGCATACCTTGGGTCACGGGAAGGCCTCGAGGCGATCAGCGGTGACGAGCTCCTGGCCCGACTCACGGCCGGCGACCCGCTGGTGGTCGTCGATGTCCGACCCGTCGAGGAGTACCGAGCGGCGCACGTTGCCGGCGCGGTGTCGATTCCGCTGGCTGAGTTGGAGCGGAGGCTGAGGGAGTTACCACGCGACCGCGAGATCGTGGCCTATTGCCGCGGTCCCTACTGCGCCTTTGCGCCGGAAGCGGTTCGTACCCTCCGTGAGCACGGTTACGCTGCCCGATACCTCACCGACGGATTGCCGGAATGGGCCGACGCCGGAAAAGGCGTCGAGGCGGCGGCAAATAACGGCGCGACGGTGGATCGCTGAGGTCCAGAAAGTGTGGTACGCCTCAGCCCGGAGCGCTGCCAATCGGCGGCGCGGAAGGCACGGTGGCCAGCGCCAACCACCCCTCGGGCCGTTCCGGCGATCCCTTGACCGACCGAACGACCCCCACCAAGCCAGCCGCCCGAAGGAGCGCATCCACCTCGTCGTTCGACCCGTAGAGCCGGTAACCCTGTCAGGGAAACTGCTTCTGCGCGATTGCGGGCATGTTCTGACGCAGCTGATAGCCGATCGCAAGCAAGCCACCGGGGCGGAGAGAGCCACGAATCTGCTTTAGCTCTGCCTCTGGCTCCAGCCAGAAGTAGAGGACGTGATTGGCGGCGACGATGTCGATCGGCGCCAGCTCAGAGAGCGCTGCGACACCTCCTTCAAACAGCGTCAGACGACCGCCGTCAGCAGCTGCCGAGTTACGCCGCCGCGATTGGGCGAGCATCTCCCTCGACGGGTCGACGCCCCAGACCTTCGCGTCCGGGAACGCCCTGAGCAGCTCCTCAAGTCCGACTCCGGGACCCGGTCCCAGCTCGACGATGCGGGCGGGAACCCCGGTCGCGTGGCGACGGAGCTCCCCGACCGTCCACCGGCTGAACTCGCCGTTGGAGCGGACCATGCCCCGGCCGATGATTCCGCCGAGCACGCCACGGGGATGTCCGAACTGACGTGCCACGATCCCCAACATCAGCGAGCGCCCAGCTCGGCGGTTGCGCCGGCACGCGTTCGGAGGCCCGTCAAGATGTCGCCGACGGTGTCGCACCATATTCGCTCTGCGTCGGACCCGGGCAGCATGCCGCAGAGCTCGAGGCTCGCGAGTCCCTGACAGACCGCGTGCAGCTCCAGGACCAGTTCATTGACCTCGCCTGGGGGGAGGACGCCCGCCGCCTGGGCCCGCTCGATCCGGCCGGTGAGCCTGGTCAAGGCCGCGGCCGATGCATTCATCACATCGGATCCGGGGTCCACCGGCGAGGATACGAAGGCCAGCCGGAAGAGGTCCGGATGTTGGACCGCGAAGGGCCGGAACCCGCGGACCAGCGCCTGCGAGAGGTCGAACCCGGGATCGTCGGTGAGGGGAATCGCGTCGACCGCGTCCATCAACAGCTCGAAGGCGCGCTGGGCAAGACCGCCGACGAGTGCCTCCTTGGAGCCGAACACGCTGTAGACAGCCCTCGTCGACGCTCCGATCGTCTCGGCGACTCTCCGAACGGAGAGAGCGTCGATGCCACTCTCGCCAACGATCGCCTCCGCGGCTTCCAGGAGCACTGCTCGCGTCCGCTCGTCGTGGAGCCGCGGCCTGCCCATGGAGTGACATGATAGCGCAACGGCGTTACGTTACACCGGAACATAACGCAGTCGATCCCGCTCTAGGGTAGGGGGCAATCCTGAACCCGGACCAGTGCCTGGACGGGTTGGCCCTACCTACGGATACGTCGAGTCGCCCGGTTCCTGTGACTTGTAGGTGGACGTCATGCTCGCTGGGGCAATCGGGTATTTCGGCAGCCGAGCCCGCCGTTTCTCGCGGGTATCGGTGGTCATTATTGGCGCATGGCGCTGATCGTCTGCCCGACCACGGTCGTCAACGCGGCGATCGAGCGCGTATGGGCGATGCTGACCGACCCGGACAGCTATCAGCGCTGGGCCGACGCCGAGTTGGTCCGCGCGTCGCCTCCCGGGCCGGTGCGCGAAGGCCAGGTGCTGGACTTCCGGACGCGCGAGCTGGGAGTCGCCTTCCGCGTGCGAATGGACGTCGGCAAGCCTGAGCCCCCGCGGCTGCTCCCGCTTCGAGTGCACATGCCGTTCGGCATCGTGAACGACGAGCACATCACGCTGGCGCCGCTCGATCTCCTTCACACCCGCGTCACGCTGAATTGAAACTTCGAGCTCCCGCCCGGGTGGCGGGGACGACTCATCGAGCTCCTGGTGGGGCGTGAACTGAGGCGTGTGCCGGAGCAGACGCTTGGCCGCCTCAAGCAGGCGGCGGAGTCGGGCTAGGGGACCGGATCTGGGGGCGTGAAGTTCTTGGCGAGCTCGGCCAGATCTTCGTAATTCCAGGCCAGCCGGCGGGCCCTGAGCTCGTCCACCACGCCCTCCACCCACTCCAGCTCCGCCGCGGTGACCGTGCGGACGAACTCGGTCTCGAGCAGGAACAGACGTGGCGGACCCGACTCGTCGTGGAGATCGCGATCGAGCGCTGCCACGCTCTCTCGGAGGAGCCGCGCTCTTCGCTCGAGGGCGGCCAGCGCCTCATCAGGCGTCAGGCCGAATAGAAAGGAAAGTGCGGCCGGGAACTCGGGGAATTCGTTGCGAGGTGTCGCCAGCATCGCCGCGAGCCATTCGCGGCCGACTCGCATGCCTTCCTCGGTCAGCGCATAGAGGGTCCGTTCTGGGAACCGGTGGTCCCGCTCAGTCTTGTTGACGGCGATCAAACCCGCGGCGCGCAGCCGATCGATCGTCTTGTACAGGGTCGCCCGCTGGCTGACATCCACGACGCGGTCCTTGCCCCAGGCCTTCATCCGGCTCTGGATCGCGTAGGGGTGGAGGGGACCTCCGCCCAGCATCCCGAGCACCGTGAGGTTCAGCGGCGTCGGCCGGATCGGCGCTTTGGCTGGCATGCGCGGCTCCTATCGTATCAGAAGCATAGTCCTTGGGTATCTAGTTGACAACACACTAGTCCTATGGCTACTATCGATCAATCTCAAGCTCCAGGAGGGCAAGACCACGATGAGCACCGCTTCGTACCTGACCACATCGGAGACCCAGTCGGATGCCGAGGGAGCGGTCCGGATCCAGGCCCACAACCGCTCGATCCGCCGGCTGGACCACTGGACCACCGCCCACCGCTTCGACGTGCGGGCGTCGAAAGGCAGCGTCATCCTCGAGCTGCGCTCGCCAGGCATCGAGTCCGGCGACATCGAGGTCAACCTCGACCTCGACCACTCAATGATCAAGCTCCTCGTGCCAGAAGGGGCGATCGTCGATGACGGCGACCTGCGCCGTGTCGGCCGCTGCGGCCTGGTTGACTGGAGCGGCACCCCGGCGCCGGCTGGACGCGTGATCCGCGTGGTGGGTGAGATGCGCCGCTCGGAGCTCCGCATCAACCGGGGCGGCATCGCGATCGTCTCCGCGATGCTGACGGGCGCGTACCTGGCCGATCTGCGGAGGGCCTTCCGCGAGAACCGGATCGGCTCCTTCAGGGACCTCCAGGACGCCTACCGCGAGGGGCGCTGGACGACCATCGAAGACCCGGCGCGCTCGTCGTGAGCGCGCCCGACAGGGACGGCAGGACGAAGGTTGCCCTGCATCGGCGACGTCTCCTGCTGCCGGAGATGGAGGGAATCACAGCCCGCTGGTACTCGCGACAGCGAGGGACGCCCAGCCAGATCGCGCACTTCCGCCGGCAGGCGGTGCACTTCACCGACACGACGCCGAACGGCGCCGACGTGCTCGAAGTGGCGCCGGGCCCCGGCTACCTCGCGATCGAGATCGCGCGCCTGGCGCGCTACCGGGTGACTGGTCTGGACATCAGCCGAACCATGGTGGAGATCGCGCGCGAGAATGCCGCCGCCGCCGGCGTCAGCGTCGAATTCCGACACGGGGACGTCACCGAGACGCCGTTCGCGGACGGGTCCTTCGACCTGATCTTGTGCCAGGCGGCCTTCAAGAATCTCAGGCGACCCGTGATTGCTCTGAACGAGATGCACCGCGTCCTGCGCCCAGGTGGGCGGGCGGTGATCCAGGACCTACGCAAGGAAGCCTCCGCCTCCGACATCGACCGCGAGGTGAAGAGCCAGGAGCTAGGTGCGGTGAACGGTTTCATCACGCGGCGAATCCTGGCGGGCCTCCGAAATCGCGCTTACTCCGCCGCCCAGTTTGAGCGCCTGGTCGCCGAGAGCAGTTTCCGGACATGCGACATCAAGACCGACGGGATTGCGCTGGAGGTCCGGCTCGAGAAGACGCCGCCGGCGTAAGCCCCCGGGCTGGCCGCGTGATCAGTGCCGTGCTGCATATTTGCGTACGGACCGCGAGAGAGGGGTGCGTCGACGCGCGGTCGTGGCGAGTCGAGCGAATTAGGCGTCACTCAGCGCACCAGCACCTGGGCGCTCAGCCGGAGGTCTCGGGACGACCGGCCGGCGCGGACCGTGTAGGTCCCGGCCTGCCAGGCCCACCGGGCCAGCCTCTCGTCGAACCGGGCGAAGGCGCGGGCAGGCACGGACAGCCGCGCCTGGGCCTGCTCGCCCGGGCCCGCGCTGAGGCTGGCGAAGGCGGCCAGGACTCGAAGCGGCCGGGCGGGATCGTCGTCCGGTCCCTCGAGGTACACCTGGACCACCTCCCGACCCGCGCGGCCGCCGCAGTTGCGGATTTTCACCACCAGCGGCAGGTCCTCGCCCGCCGCCAGCGACGCGGCCGCGGGCGCCAGGGACTCGTAGGCCCAATCGGTGTAACCCATGCCCTGGCCGAAGCAGAAGCGCGGCTCAGACCCGCTGCGGTCGTAGCCGCGATAGCCGACCAGCAAGCCCTCCGCGTAAACCAGCTCGCCCGCCTCCGGCTTGGCGTGGAGCACCGGCGAGTCGGCCTCGGTGCGGGGCACCGAGACCGGGAGCCGGCCTCCCGGCTCGACGCCGCCCAGGAGCACGTCGGCCAGCGCCTCGCCGAAGGCCTGGCCGGGCAGCCACACCTGGAGGATGGCGGCCACCTCGTCAGCCCACGGCATCAGCACCGGCATCCCGGAATTGACCACCACCACGGTCCTGGCATTGGCGGCGGCGACCCGTCTGACCAGTTCGTCCTGGCGGCCGGGCAGGGCCAGCGTCTGCCGGTCGTAGCCCTCGCTCTCGGTGCCGTCCGCCGACCCGACCACGACCACCGCGACATCCGCCGCGGCGGCCGCCGTGGCCGCCTCATCGATAAGAACCTCGTCTGCGGTCTGCGGGGTGATGCCCAACCGCATGGTTGCGAAGCGGGCGTGGGAATCTCTCACGTCTGGGCGGTGCTCGAGCCGCAGCTCGACCTCACGACCGGCCTGCAGCGGCAGCATGACGCGCAGCTCCGGCGGCCGCGACAGCGCTTCCACCACATCGCGCGGGGGCAGCGTCGTGGCCTCCGCCAGCGTGGAGCCGTCGACCGTCACCCGCAGCAGGCCGACGCCGGCAGCACCCAGCACGTGCGGGCCGTCGACCGCGGGCCGGTAGCGGGCCCGCATCACAAATTCCGACCCCGGCAGGTGCACCGCCTCCGGCAGGCCGTCCCACCAGGTGATGACGCTGGTGGGATGACGCGCGTCGTGCACGAGCGCGCCGTCGGCGGTCCGAACCTCCAGGCGCACACCGGTCGCACCGCTCACGGGGTCGCTGAGCGCTCCGTCCGGAGGCAGGGCGATCGTCGGGCTGGTGAGACAACCCTGGTGAACGCTGATCGAGGCGTGGCCTCCGAGCACGGTTCGCAGCGCGTCGGCCAGTCCCGGGCGGTCCACGGCCTGGACGCGCACGCTGCCGCCCCCCTGCGTCGTCGGCTGGGTGGCGTTGGGACCGATCAGGACCAGCTTTCGGATTCCGCCGGCGGCCAGCGGTAGGAGCCCGCCCTGGTTCGCCAGCAGCACGAAGGATCGCGAGGTGACCTCGCGCAGCAGTGCGGGCTCGATCAGCGCCGCCACCCGCGGCTGTGCTGCCAGGTCGCCGTTGAGGGCGCCGACCCGCTGGGCGAGGACCAGCAAGCGGGAGACCTTGTCGTCGATCTCGGCCTCGGGCACCTTGCCGGCTCGGACCGCGTCCAGGAGGTGGTCACCCCAGGGTCCGGCAGGTCCTGGCATCACGAGGTCCAGACCAGCCAGGGCGCTGGGGACCGTCGTGCGCGTCGCGGACCAGTCCGAGACCACCACTCCGGGGAATTCCCACTCCGTCTTGAGCAGGCCGCGGAGCAGTGTCGAGTTGGCGGTCATGGTGGCGCCGTTGACAGAGTTGTAGGCGGCCATCACCAGCGCGACGTTCACCTCGGCGACGCAGGCCTCGAACGGCGGAAGGTACAGCTCCCTCAGGACGTGCTCGGCGATGCGTGCGTCGTAGGTCCGGCGGTCCGTCTCCGAGTCGTTGGCCACATAGTGCTTGGCCGTCGCACCCACGCCGGCCTCCTGAATGCCGCGCACGTAGGCGACAGCCATCCGCGCGGTGAGCAGCGGGTCCTCCGAGAAGCATTCGAAGCCGCGACCGGCGAGCGGGGTGCGGACGATGTTTACGGTCGGCGCCAGGAGCACATCGACGCCCTTGGCCCGCGCCTCGCGCCCAAGCGCCAGGGCCAGGGCCTGCACCAGCTGCTCGTCCCAGGTGGCGGCGAGCGCGACCGGGCAGGGCAGGGATGACGACGGGTCGGTGGCATCGAAGCGGGTTCCGCGCACCCCCGCCGGCCCGTCGGAAAGGGCCATGGGGCGCAGCCCGACGGCGCTGGCGCCGTGCAGGACCCAGGCATTCGCGCCGGTGAGCAGGCGCACCTTCTGCTCCAGGCTCAGCCGGGCAACCAGGCCCGACCGCTCCTCAGAGTTACCAGTGGTCGCGCTGCTCATGAACGGTCTCCTGGGTGGCGGGCGGATCCGCAGGTCCGGCCGGCGAGGCGCCGGCCGGACAGGACCCGCCCATCATTTGGATGGGCGTGCAATCTCAAACGGGCTTGAGCTGCATCAGGATGTAGGGCATCTGGGGGTCGCTCGGTGAGGGATTCATGTACGGGTGCGACTGATTGGGCCAGCCGGTGTACTTGGCGCTGCTGTAGACGTTCCAGTCGGCGCCGTACAGCAACGGAGCCTCGGGGACGTCGGTCGACATGATCTTCGCCAGCTGTTGGACGGCCGCGCTGATGGACGCGTTGTCGCTCGGGTCGGTGCCCGAATACTTGGCCAGCGCTGCCAGCGCGTCGGGGTTGGAGTAGCCGATGTAGTGCGCGACCGTGGTCGAGCTGGTGCTGTCCAGCCAGTCCTGGTACTGGATGTACGGGAGGCTGCCGCCCGCGCCCCAGTGAATGGCGGTCTGCCACTGGCTCGGGTTGGAGGTGATGTTGGTGTTCCAGTCCGAGTAGCCCTGGGCCGGCTTGGTGGTCACGGCCATGCCGAGCGCCTGGAGCTCCTGCGACATCAGCGCGGCGTTCTCCCAGTAGTCGGAGAAGGGGACCGGGTCGTAGATCGAGAACTTGATGATCTGGCCGCCCTTGGTCCAGCAGTTGCTGAGGTTGCTGCCGTCGCAGTTGCCCCCTGACTTGTAGGTGCCGCTGTTCGCGTCATAGCTGGAGCTGGCGGGCGGCGTCCAGCCGCCGTTCTTGAGAATGTCGTAGACGTCGGCGCCGGCCGGAAGCTTGTTGTTCTTGGCGGTGGCCGCATCCGGAACCGAGCCGCTGGTCGAAAGGTCGCTGGTGAGGCTCCCGTCGGCCGGGAGGTAAGCCTTCTGGTTGGGGAGGATGAGCGCGCTCGAGGAGCTGGCCGGCTGCTCATAGCCGGACTCGCCGAGGAGTGCCAGGGCGTTGCGATCGACGCCGTAGCTGATCGCCTTGCGAACCGCCGCCTCGTTGATCCCGGTGGCCCCGCCGTTGCCGGGATTGAGGTTGAACCAGAGCGTCACGGTGCTGCCCGAGGCGAACCAGGCGTGGTTGGTCAGGGGGTTCTGGTTGACGTAGTTGGCGTAGACGTTGGGGATGTCGTTGCCGGCCCAGTCCAGCTGGCCGCTCACCAGGGCATCGCTGGCCGCCGCGTTGGTGGCGATGGACGGGGTTTCGATCGCGGATTCGGGTGGCGTGCCACCCCAGTAGTTGGGGTTGCGCTTCCACTTGATGAGCGAGCTGGAATAGCTGTCGAGCATGAATGGTCCCGTGCCCACCGGTTTGGCGATCGTCATGGTCGGGTTCTGCGCGATCTGGTTCGCCACCGACGCTTTCAGGATGTAGGTGGTGCCGAGGATCGCCCACAGCCCCGTGTACTGCGGCGTCGTGAAATGAAGGGTCACGTTGTTGCCGGAGATGGTCGGATCCGAGGCCTGCGGCGGGACGCCCGGGGTGTCCGCCTTGGGGTTCTGCATGGCCTTGAAGGTGGCGGCGACGTCGGCCGGACCGAAGGCCGAGCCGTCGTTGAACTTCACGCCCGGCCGGATCGTCACCTGCAGGTCCTTGCCGCCGTTCTGGAAGCTGAACGCGGTCGCCAGCCAGTAGTGCGTGCCGGCCGCGGTCGGGTCGAGCTGGTCGAACTCGATCAGCGGCTCGTTGACCAGGCTCCGGGTGCCCATGCTGGACGCCACCGAGTTGGGGTCATAGGGGTTGAAGTCTTCCGAGAAAGTCACCCCGGTGGTCGGCTCCGCGATCAGGGGTTTGCCGCCGGAGCTGCTGGTCGTCCCCGTGGACGACCCGTTGCAGCTGGACACGGCGACGACCATGGCCGCCGCCCCGAGCAGGCTTGTCAAAGCCTTCCGATTCATTGCTCTGTCACCTCCATGACGCACGGCCGGCCGGTGAGCCGTGCTGCGCTGACAGGAAACCGGCACTGGTACACCACGTCGTCAACTCGGCTCCGAGCCTCGGCGGCGACCGAAACGCCAAGCCTGGTTCCATGCTTCTTCACCTCTTTTCTGATTCCTGGTCGGGTGATCCGGGGGGGACGCTTGCCGGGCGGCCGTTCTGGCTCGTCAGCCGCTCGGCCGGGTCGACGTGAAGCCAGCACGCGGCCGTGTGGCCGGGCGCGACGGCGACGCTCGGGGGCGCCTGGCGCCTGCAGATGTCCATGACGTGCGGGCAGCGCGGGTGGAAGCGGCAGCCGCTGGGCGGAGCGAGCAGGCTCGGGGGCGCACCGCCGGTGGAGAGGGCTGGCGCCTCCAGGCGGTAGGGGTCGGGCGCGGCGGAGAGCAGCAGCTGGGTGTAGGGATGCGCCGGGTTGTCGGTCAGGCTGACGCTGGGCGCCGCCTCGACCAGCTGGCCGGCGTACATGACAAGGATGCTGTCGGCCAGGTAGCGGGCCGAAGCGATGTCGTGGGTCACGTAGAGGATGGCCAGGTGCTCCCGATCCCGCAGTCCGGCCAGCAGGTTGAGAACCCCCAGGCGGATGGAGACGTCGAGCATGGAGACGGGCTCGTCGGCGATCAGCACCCGCGGGCGGACCGCCAGCGCCCGGGCGATCGCCACCCGCTGCCGCTGGCCGCCGGAGAGCTCGTGCGGGAACTTGCCGGTGAAGTTCTCGGCCGGCTGCAGGGCCACCCGGCCCAGCAGCTCGGCCACCGCCGCATCCACCCGGCCCTCCGCGAGGTGGTGGATCTGGAGCGGCCGTGCCAGGTGATGGCGAACCCGGTGCACCGGGTTCAGAGAGGCGAACGGGTCCTGGAACACCATCTGGACCTGGGCCGCGTAGGCACGCGGCCGGCCCGCGGGCGCCGGCCGGCCGTCGAGCAGCAGCTCGCCCGTGTCGGGCCGGATGATGTTGGCCAGCAGGCGGGCCACGGTCGTCTTCCCGGCGCCGCTCTCGCCGACCACGGCGGTGACCTTCCCGGCCTCGAGCCGCACCGACACCCGCTCCACCGCGTGCACGCGTGCCCGGCGCGCCAGCGGCCCCCGGCCCTGTTTCACCCAGTAGGACTTGGTGAGGGCGCGCCCCTCCAGGACCGGAGCCTCAGCGCTCACCGTTCGCTCCGCCGCGCCACGGCGGCCGCCCGCCGGCTGCTCGTGGAGGCCGGGTCGGGCCTGGCCAGCTCGGCGGGCACCGTCGCGTCCCCCCTGTGCAGCCAGCAGGCGACCTCTCGATCGGAGCCGTTGAGGGGCTGCAGGGCGGGCACCTCCTGACTGCAGCGCGGCAGCGCCCAGGCACAGCGCGGATGGAAGGCGCAGCCGGCGGGCAGCCGCCTCAGGTCGGGCGGCGACCCCGGAATACCGGTCATCGGCACGCGCACTCCGTGCATCGGGGGGAAGCAGTTGAGGAGGCCGTGCGTGTAGGGCAGCCGGGGCGCTTTGAACAGCGAGCGGGCCGGCGCCCGCTCCATCAGGCGCCCCGCGTACATCACCGCGATCTCGTCGGCGAGCTCGACCAGCAGAGAGAGGTCGTGGGTGATGAAGAGAGCCGCGAACCCGAGCCGGTCGCGGAGCCCCATCAGCTCTTCGAGGATCTCGCGCTGGGTGACCACGTCGAGGGCGGTGGTCGGCTCGTCCAGGATCATGACCTGGGGCTCGAGCGCCAGGGCCATCGCGATCATCGCCCGCTGGCGCATGCCTCCCGAAAGCTCGTGCGGGTAGCTGCGCAGCCGGTCCGCGTTGATGCCCACCGCGTCCAGCAGCTCTCCGGACCGCTGCCAGCGGGCGGGCGCGGAAAGGTGGGGACGATGAGCCCGAAGCAGGTCGTCGAACTGGGCGCCGATCGAGATCACGGGGTTCAGAGCATTGAGCGCGCTCTGCAGGACCACGGAGATCTCGGACCAGCGCACCGTGCGCAGCTCCTCCTCGTCCCCGGCCAGCAGGTCGATGGTCGTACCCGGCACCTTTCCACCCCGGGGCTGGGAGTGGAAGAGCACCTGGCCGGCCGTGATCACTCCGGGAGTGCGCAGCAGGCGCAGCGCGGCCAGGGCCAGCGTGGTCTTGCCACTGCCGCTCTCGCCCGCCAGCCCCATCACCTCGCCGCGGCGCAGCACCAGGTCGCAATCCACGACCGCGTGGACCGCCTCCTCGCCATAGCCGTAGTCGACGCAGAGCCCCTGGATCTCGAGGACCTTGTCGGAGGCGCTGCGAGAATGCGGAGGCGCGGGGGAGGCCGCGCCGTGAGAGCGCAGGACCGGGGTGATGCCCAGCGTGGTGCGCAGGTTGATGCCGGCTTTGGCGGCGGCCCGGCGGGACAGTCCGGCGCTGCGCAGCCTGGGGTTGATGAACTCGTCGATGCCGAAGTTGAGGAGCGCCAGCCCGGTCCCCAGGAGCGCGACGCAGATGCCGGGGGGCGCCCACCACCACCACCAGCCGCCGCGCACGGCGTTGTTGGCGAATCCTTCGCGCAGCATGTCGCCCCAGTTCCAGAGGCCCGGGGGAGACGAGGTGGGCGAACCGGCCAGGCCCAAAAAGGCGATCGCGACGTACGCCCCGATCGCATAGAGGGTGGTGAACAGGAAGGAGGCGGCGACGATCGGGATCAGGTTGGGGAGTACCTCGACCAGGATGATCCGCAGCCGGCCTTCACCGGAGACCCGGGCTGCCTCCACGAAGTCCCGGTTGCGCAGCGAGAGGGTCTGGGCGCGCAGGACGCGGGCGCTGTACGCCCAGGCGGTGACCGCGATGATGAGGGCGACCAGGAGGATGCTCGAGCCCGCCGAAGGCACGTAGTCGGCGAGGACGATCAGGAGAGGCAAGCCAGGGATGGCGAGGAAGACGTTCGAGAACAGCGAGAGCCCCTCGTCGGCGTTGCCGCCAAGGTAGCCGGCGGCCACTCCGACCAGCACGGAGAGGACGGTGGCGATGGCGGCGGCCAGCAGGCCGACGAAGAGCGTGGCCTGGGCGGAGGCCAGCAGCTGCGACCAGACGTCCTGGGCGAAGACCGTGGTGCCGAGCCAGTGGACGCCCGAGGGCGGCAGTGGCAAGGGGTAGTAGTTGGCGGGGATGCCGGTCCCCGGCCCGGTCCCCTCGACCAGGACGCGCCGCACCCAGTGCTGGCCGTCGGTCGCGTTGGGGGAGTAGGGCGCGATCCAGCGGCCGATGACGGCCATCACGCCGAAAACGGCCAGGATCACGAGCCCGGCGACCACCTTGGGGGAGCGCGGCAGGTGCAGGATCCGCGATCGCTGGAAGACCGGCACCGCCAGCGGCCCGGGGAGGGGAGCCAGGTCCGTGACAGGCGTGGCGTTGATCGTCATCGCCTAGGCTGCCTGCCGCGCCCGGGGATCGATCAGCACGTAGACCGTCCGATCTACGAGGTTGGCGCCCAGCACCACCAGGGTGATGACGACAAAGATCCCCTGGACCAGGGTGTAGTCCAGCTTGCCCAGGGCGTCGTAGAGGTGGAAGCCGATCCCCGGGTAGTTGAAGACGATCTCGACCAGGATCTGGCCCGCGACCACCAGGCTGATGGCGATCGTGAAGTTGGCCACCACTGGGAGGAGGGCGTTGCGCGCCGCGTACCAGACCACGGTCAGCGCCGGCAGTCCCTTGGCCTGCGCCACCAGGACGAAGTCCTCGTCCATGACGGTGATCACCTGGTTGCGCATCGCCATGATGAAGCCGGCCACGGAGGCCAGGACCAGCGTGGTCACCGGCAGGATGGCGTGGCTCATCACGCTCTGCGCGTACGGCCAGTTCAGGCCCGGCGTGACCTCGTAGATGTCGTAGCCGAAGAGGCTCGGGAACCACCTCAGCAGGGTTCCGGTCTGTCCGAAGATCAGTACCAGTACCAGGGCCAGGAAGAAGTACGGCACCGCCTGGAAGAAGGTGGCGGCCGGCATCACCCAGTCGATCCAGGAGCCGCGGCGCCAGGCCACCACGGTGCCGATCGTGGTCCCGGCCAGGAAGCTCAGAACGGTGGCGACCCCGAGCAGGCCCAGCGTCCAGGGCAGGTAGGAGAGGATGAGGCTGCTGACCGGGGCGTTCTCGGACCAGGAGTGGCCGAGGTCGCCGTGGGCAAGATGCCCCCAGTACTGCACGTACTGATCCCAGAGGCTCGTGTGCTCGTTAAAGCCGAGCTGCTCTTCGATGGCCCTGACGCACTGGGCGTTGCAGGCGCCCGATTGCGAGGCTCTAGCCACGGCGCCCGCGACTGGGTTTCCGGGCACCACCCGAGGCAGCAGGAAGCTGACTGTGAGCGCCACCCAGGCGGCGAGGAGGTAGACCCCGAGCCTGCGCAGGAGGGCGCGCACCCCTACGTCTCCGCACCGCCCGCGGGCGCTGGGCTGGGAGTGTCATGACGATGGGGGCAGCCGCAGCTCTCACGAACGATCAGCTGGACGGGGAGCACGACATCCGGATCGCCGCCGGCGGCGCTGATCCTGGAGTAGAGGACGTCGAACGCGGTAGCGCCCAGCTCCAGGATCGGCTGCCGCACCGTCGTCAGCGGCGGGTGCATGTGGCGAGCCACGGGCACGTCGTCGAAACCGGTGACGGCGACCTCGTCCGGGACCTTGACCCCGCGCCGAGCCAGGGCGTGCATGACCCCCAGGGCGGTCTGGTCGTTGGCGCAGACGACGGCTCGCGGCAGAGTTCTTCCGGCGTCGAGCTGCGACATGATCACCTGGGCCCCGCCGGCGGCGCTGTAGTTGCCCTGCCAGCCGGGGCCGATGTGGACCTGGGCGCCGGCGGCGGCGGCCTCGGCCTCGAAGGCTCGGGCCCGCGCCCGGTTGTCCGGGCTGTCGGCATGCCCGGAGAGGTAGGCCAGGCTGCGGTAGCCGTGCTCGAGCACGAGATGACGCACCAGCGCCCGCACCCCGGACTCGTTGTCGCAGCGCACGTTCATCGAGGCCGGGGTGGGGCTGCCGGCCAGGGTCACGATGGGGACCACGTCCGCCAGCCGGGAGAGTCCGGCCGGGGAGAGCATCCGGTCGTGGAGGATCAGGCCGTCCGCCTTGCCGGCGATGGCGGCGATCCGCGAAGGCACGTTCTCGTCGTGAACGCCGACGGAGCTCATGAGGACGTCGAATCCGCAACGCTGCGCCGCCACCTCGATGCCGCGGTTGATCACGTCGATGAAGAGAAGGCTCTCGTCCTCGTCTTCGAAGGAGACCTCGCCGCCGCGCCTGAAGACGACGCCCACGACCTCCTTGAGACCGTTGGAGAGGGCTCTTGCCGCCCCGTCCCGCACGAAGCTGAGCTCGCGAACCGCCTCCAGCACGCGCTCGCGAGTCTCCGGCCGGCTGCCATGGCCGTTGAGGACCCGGGAGACCGAGGCGATGGAGACGCCGGCACGCGTGGCGACGTCATAGATCGTCAGGGTCCCCTTGGGCTTTTTCGCCTCCGCCATTCCCGTCTGCGCCTCGTAAAAGGGCGATTGCCAGCGCCTGCTCGGTGTTCCTGTAAGCGCTTACGGTAAGCGCTTACAGGAGCCTAGCACGGACGCCGGTGCTGTGCAATAGGTGCCTGAGGCATGAAAAAGGGGCCAGGCCGGGAAGCCTGACCCCTGGGGCCGATCGGAGTGGCGCGGCCGCGGCCGCGCCGAATTTCAGCCTATCCGCCGAGGACGGTGACTATGTTCGAGAACACGTTGGCGATCTGGTTGCCCATCGAAATAAGGATGACGATGACGACGATCGAGACCAGGACCAGGATCAGGGAGTATTCGACCATCCCCTGACCGCTCTGCCAACGAGGTTGATTCTTATTCAGTTGTCTCACCTCCTCTCCGGTCGGACGGAAAATCGAACAGGCGCGCGGCTTTCGCTGGTTGGATCAACGCCGGCTGCGCCGAAACCCGGCCCCCACGTTTGCGGGGCTCGCGCTGGGCTGCGCCGAGCCGAAAGTTGCTGACCTTGTTATGGGGCCGGGCGCGACAGTGGTCGCGTGAGGGACAGGCAGCGATGAGACATCTGAGACTTCGACACATCCTGGCCAGCTACTACTTCTGGCCGGGAGCCGCGCTGCTCGGGCTGGCCGCCTGGATGGCGGTCTGGGCCTGGACGCTCTGGCGAGAGGATTGGGCCGGGCAGGTCATGTGGAGCGTGGTGTTCGCCCTCGTAGCGGCGACCCTGCTGGTGCTCGCCTGGCGGGACTCTCGCCCACCGCTGCGCCACGCCATCACCTGACGGAGGCCTCGGGGAGCGCGTATGGCTCGACGGGGGAAGCGCACGCAGGGGGGCTGGATGACTTGGCCTCGAACCTCGCGTCCCCGAGAGCCAACCATTTTCATGGGCCCCCCGTAACAAACGCCGTAATTTTTTACTCGACGGACTCAGGCGTCGGCGCGAAAAACCAGCGAGTAGCCTTTTTGCGGCCGGTTGAGGATGTCGGCAGGGATCTCTAGCTCGGCCAGGATCTTCCTCAGGCGCCGGACGTAGTTGCGAACCTCCTCGGGAAAGAGCGCCGGCTCGGCCCAGGCCCGGTCCTTGATCTGGTCGGCATTGAAGTAGCGGTGCGGGCGGTCGAGAAGGAACTGGAGAAGCTGGAACTCCCGCTTCGTGAGGTGGGCCTCCTTGCCCTGGTGCCTGACCATACGGCTCTCGGGGTCGAGCCAGAGGCCATTCAGCTCCCAGACCCGCTGGTACCAGAGGTCAAGCCGCGCCTGGTAACCCTCGAGCTGGTCTTCGATGATCCTGAGGTCCGCGGCGGCCGCGCGCTGCGCGATCGGGCCGAGTGTCGAGAGGTCGCGCTCGACCCGCGCCAGCAGCCCGCGCTTGAACCGGAGGAGGTCGTCGTAGATGCTCATCCAGTGGCGCGCGTCCTCCCAGTGGGAGGTCGCCAGATCCTCCCCCTCGAGGGGCGGCGCCGGTGATCTTAGGGGACGGGTCACCATGTGCCTCTGTGGCCAATTTTAGAGGTGGTGGTGGCCGGCAACGACCAGCTGCCAAGTTCCTGATCGCCAGCCGCGAAAGTTACTGACCTTCTTACGGCGGGGCGCGCAAGACTACGGCATGGGACCAGCGCCGATCGAACGCACGCGACCGGATGTGGTCGCCGCCATCCGGGGCGGTGATCCCAACCAGGCCATGGACGGCGAGGCCGATCCCCGCAGCGCATCGATGGACCAGGCGCTGTACTGGAGTCAGATCTACCGCGAGATCCTGGCCATGGAAGAGAAGGTGATGGAGCGCATCCAGCAGCTGATGGCCAGGCAATCGCCGCAGGTGCGACGCGAGGTCGAGCTGAGCAACGTGCCGGTGGTGGCCGCGCAGGCCGAACGCTTCCGCCAGCGGCTCGGATTCTGGACGGCCAGGGTGCACGAGCTTGAGTAGCCGCCTGGGCGTGCATCCAATGGTCACGTTCGAGCAGCGCCGGCGGGCGCTCCGGCACCACCGCGCGGCGACACGGGTGTCGAGCGCGACCAGCATGGCGGTCTGGATCGGGGGATTTGGCGCCATCCTGCTCGTCCTGGTCGGCGGAATGGCCAGCCTTCGCTGAGCCTCAAAAGTTGCTGACTCTGTTATGGCGCGTGCGCGAGGCTGATTCCACGTCCGACCGGAAACCACTTGGAGAGTGATCACGATGTCGATCCAGCATTCCGTACCAGCTGCCGCTCCCGTCGAGCATGTCGTCCCGGTAGAGCGCGTCGCAATCTCTGAAGAGGGCCGCTACAACTTTCGCGCGGCGGCCATCGTCGGGTTCATCGTCGGAGTGATCGACGTCCTGATTGCGGGCCGCTTCCTGCTCAAGTTGCTCAGCGCTTCCGCCCAATCCTCTTTCGTGAATCTCATCTACGCGGTGACGGGGCCGCTCGTGGCCCCCTTCCACGGCATCTTCCCCAACACCGGATCCACGGGCAACGTCTTCGAGCCGGCCGCGCTGGTGGCGATCGCCGTCTTCGCGCTCCTGGGCTGGGGCGCCGTGGTGCTGATCCGGATCACGACGGCCCCGCGCGGCACCAGGCCGGCGACCTCATGATCAGGGGGCGTCTCCGCCACCGCTAACCCATCTCGAACCTCTCCCCAAAGAGCGGGCTGTGGTGGCCATCGGGCCGTCGCCGTCCGCTCGCCACGTGTCTGAGCGTGTTCCCATAGCGGTGCCACAACCGCTCGGGAGGACTTGAGATGCAGACAGTGGACTCCAACTCGACGATGGCGGCCTTCGAGGCCGCGCGCGACGGCTACCTGGAGACGATGAAGGGCGTCCCGCCAGGGGCGCTCGGTTACCTGAAGCCGGGTGACGACTACTCGCTGGGAGGCATCGCCGTCCACGTCAACTTCGTGCTCGAGCACTACGCCAACGTGCTGAAGGCGCTGATCGCGGCCCGCTTCGCCGAGTGCCGCCCCGAGGATCCGCCGGGGCTCGAGGAGCGGGCGGGCACGAGGGCCAGCGCGGCCCTGGGCGCCGCCGAGGTGGGGGACGAGCTGGCGCGGACCCAGAATCTCCACCAGGACGTCACCAGGCTGGTCGGCGGCCTGGCGGCGGACCGGGACCGGAAGGCGCCCGTCTGGTATCCGGACGCAAAGGAGGCCTACCCGACCAGCGCCGCCGATGTGCTCATGTGGCTGACCGATCACTACCGTGAGCACGTGCCGCAGGTCGAGGCGCTGGTCGCCTCGTGGCGGGCCGGCGAAGGCGACATGACGGATGCGCTCGCCGTCGTGAACCGGTTCTGCGAGGCGTTCGACAGCGGCGACGTCGACGCCGTGATGGCCCTGATGACGGACGATTGCGTCTTCGAGAACACCTCGCCACCGCCGGACGGTGAGCGGCATGCCGGCCAGGCCGCGGTCCGAAAGTTCTGGGAGGCCTTCTTCGCGGGCACCGAGTCCCCGCGCTTCGAGAACGAGGAGATGTTCGCGGCCGGCGACCGCGTGATCAGCCGCTGGCGGTTCTCGTGGGGCAATGCCGGCTCGGGCGGGCACGTGCGCGGGGTCGACCTGTACCGCGTGCGCGACGGGAAGGTGGCCGAGAAGCTCGCTTACGTGAAGGGCTGAGGCTGACTGCCACTGCAGGCCCGTGTGATCATGCCGCGATGGGCACAGTCCAGTACCAGACCGACGGTCCCGTCGCCATCGTCTCCATCGAGCGTCCGGAGGCGCGCAACGCCGTCGATGGGCCCATCGCGGCAGCGCTGCGAGAGGCCTTCGGGCGCTTCGAAGCCGACGCCGCGCTGAGCGCCGCGGTGCTCAGCGGCGGCGGCGGGCACTTCTGCGCCGGGTATGACTTGAAGTCGGTCGCTGCGGGCAGCGCCGCGGCGGTGGTTGAGGATGGCGAGGGGCCGATGGGGCCCACCCATGGTTTGCTGTCGAAGCCGGTGGTCGCGGCGATCGAGGGCTACGCGGTGGCCGGCGGCCTGGAGCTGGCGCTCTGGTGCGACCTTCGGGTGGCGGCCGAGGGGGCGGTGTTGGGAGTCTTCTGCCGGCGCTGGGGCGTGCCCCTGATCGACGGCGGAACCGTCAGGCTGCCGCGGCTGATCGGGCACAGCCGCGCCCTGGACCTGATCCTGACCGGCCGCCCCGTGGGCGCCGAGGAAGCCCTTGCGATGGGCCTCATCAACCGCGTGGTGCCGGATGGCAAGGCCCTGGAATCGGCGGTGGCGCTGGCTGCCGAGCTGGCTCGCTTCCCGCCGGGCTGCCTGCGCAGCGACCGGCTCTCCGCATACGAGCAGTGGGACCTCGACCTGGAGGCCGCACTGCGCAACGAGACCCGCCGGGGAATGGCGGTGATCGGTTCGGGCGAGACGCAGGCCGGCGCCGCCCGCTTCGCCCAGGGCTCGGGCCGCCACGGGTCCTTCCGCTGAGAGGCGCGGGCTTCTTCAGCCGACCTGCCGCTCGCGTCCGGCCCAGTACTGCGCGCGGAGCACCTTCTTGTCCGCCTTGCCGACCGGGGTCATGGGGAGGGCTTCCAGGAACTCCACCGTCTTGGGCGCATAGACCGGGCCCTTGTGCTCCCGGACCAGCGCGATCAGCTCCTCGGCCTCGGCGCGCGCGCCGGGCCTCAGCACCACCAGCGCCTTGACGGCTTCGCCCCACCGGTCGTCGGGGACGCCGATCACGGCCACCGCCGAGACCGCCTCGTGCCGGGCGAGCACGTCCTCGACCTCGCGTGGAAAGACGTTGAAGCCACCGCTCACGATCATGTCCTTCTTGCGGTCGACGATGTAGAAGAAACCGTCCTCGTCGCGGACGCCGATGTCGCCGGTGTGGAGCCATCCGCCGGCCAGGGCGGCGGCCGTCAGTTCTGGCTGTTTCCAGTAGCCCTCCATCACCGCGGGACCCTGGATGCACATCTCGCCCGGCGAGCCGTCCGCCACCGGCTGGTCCTCCTCGTCCAGCACCGCCACCCGGTTGAAGGGCATCGTCCGGCCGCAGGAGCTGAGGCGCTGCAGGTCGGACGGGTCGTGGTGGCTGCGCCAGAGCGAGGTGCCCTGGCCCGCCGACTCCGTCTGGCCGTAGAGCTGGCAGAAGACGGGCCCGATGCGCCCCAGCGCCTCTGCCAGCCGGCTGGGAGAGATGGCCGAGGCGCCGTAGATGACGGTCTCCAGGCTGGAGAGATCGGTGCTCTCGAGCTGAGGATGGTCGAGGAGCGCATAGATCATGGCCGGCACCAGCAAGCTCAGGTTGGCCCGCTCGGCGGCCACCGCCTGCAGCCAGGCGGCCGGCTCGAAGCGGCGCTGCAGGATGACCGTGCCGCCGCTCAGCAGGGTGGGCATGATCAGCATGCCAGCGGCGTGTGAGATCGGAGCCACCGCCAGGTAGCGCATCCGCTCCGGCAGGTCCCAGCCCAGTGCGGTGCCGGCGTAGTGCGCGACCACGGCCCGGTCCGTGATCATGGCCGCCTTGGGCACGCCGGTGGTGCCGCCCGTGTAGAGCAGGTATGAGATGTCGTCGCCGCGGGCGGGGCCGGGTTCGAGCCGGCCGCTGACGCGCGCGCCGGCGGCCAGAGCGTGGATGTCCTGGCCGGCGTCCGACGGGCCGAAACCGAAGATCGCCTCCACCGTCTGTGCCTTCGACTTCAGCTGCACGGCGCGCTCCGCGAAGGCGGGATCCACAAAGAGGAACCGGAGCTCGGCCTCATCGCAGGCGTGCAGGTGATCGTCCAGCGAGCCGAGCGGATGGAGGGCCGTGTAGCGCCCGCCGGCCAGGGCGGTCGCGACGGAGGTCAGCCACGCCTCGGGTCGGTTGGGCGAGAGCAGCCCGACGCCTTCACCCCGCCGCAGCCCGCGCTCGCGGAGCACCCCGACCCAGCGTGCCAGCGCATCCTCCGTCTGGCGGTAGGTCAGGTCCTGGCCGTCCTGGCGGAAGGCCACCCGGTCGGGGAAGCGCCGCAGCGCGGCGGTGACGATGTCCCCGACGGTGGCGGTGTCGTGCAGCCCGGGCACGGTGTCGAGAGTATGCGCGCTAGCCGGGACCCTGGCCGTCGCTGACCTTGGTCCGGATGGCCGCGATCCGCTCGTGGTCAGCGTCCAGCAGCGCCGCGCCGGCGCTCGCCGCCGCGGAGTAGAGCTCGAGCGAGCGCCGGTAGCACGCACCGGCCTCGGCGGCGCGGCCGCGCAGCTCGTGGAGGGCGCCCTGCTCAGCCAGCAGCGCGGCGTACATGCGCACGCGGTCGAGCTCCGACGGTCCCAGGACGGCGATCGCGCTGGCCGGCTCCAGGCGGTCCAGCAGGCCGCGCATGGTTGGCGGGACCACCAGGTCGGTGGTGCGTTGAATCGCGATCAGGGCGAGGTCGAACCTGCCCTCCCTGACCAGTTGAGCGACCTCGGCCAGCGCCTGGCCGACCTGCTCGATCAGCCAGACGATGTAGTCGCGCTGCCGGTGTATCAATCGAAAAGCAGGCCCTTGGTGAGGCTGCGGGAGGTGGACGCCGCGATCTCGGCGCCGGGCAGGTTGGGATCCCAGCCGGTGAAGGAGAAGGCGACCACGCGCCCGGTGTCAAAAACTCGCTCCAGCGCGTCACGAACGGCCCCCGCACCCGGCCCGCCCGCCGCGGGGTAGTTGACGGCCGGCATCTCTTCGATCACGACCAGGTCGCAGTCGAGGTGGAGATAGATCGGGCCCTCCGGGAGGTCCCCGGCAGCGACGTCCTCCACCTCGACCTGGCGCACGCCGGCCTGCTCCAGGTTCGTGTCTTCGCCGGGGTCGAGGTCGCGAGCTCCGACCAGCAGGATGCGGCGGCCCTCCACCGGTCGCAGGTCGACCGCCTCCACGATCGTCTGCTCGCCCAGCCCCGCCAGCATCGCCAGCGGCATACCGCCCAGGAAGCCCGAAGGCGTCGTCTCCCAGGTGTTGAAGTCGCCGTGGGCGTCCAGCCAGACGATCGCCGGGTCCCCGCCCTGCGCCTGCAGGCCCGCCATCACCCCCAGCGCGGCCACGCAGTCGCCGACCTGGACCCGGGGCTCGGCGGACGCCTGGACCCGCCGCGCCAGCTCCGCGTAGAGCACGCCCAGGCGCCCCTGCGGCGCTCCGCCGGGGAGTGGTGGTTTCAGCACCTCCGCCGCCGCCAGCTGAGCAGCTTCCCGGGTCCGGGAGCCGATGAAGTAGGGGACGAAGATCACTGGCGCCAACCGTACAAGTCCACCGCCCTTGTGTTACTGCATTGATCGAGACGACCGCGGCCATCCGGATCCAGGGCTTGAGCAAGGACTACGGCGCCGGCCGGGGTCTCTTCGACCTCGATCTCGAGGTCGCGGCGGGGGAGGTGTTCGGCTACCTGGGGCCCAACGGGGCCGGCAAGTCCACCACCATCCGGCTCCTGATGGCGCTGATCCGGCCGACCGGGGGCCGGGCCGAGATCTTCGGCCTGGACTGCCAGGCGCAGGACGTCGAGGTCAAGCGGAAGGTCGGATACGTGCCCGGTGAGCTGCCCGCGTTCGGCGGCCTGCGCGGGCGCGAGATCATCGCCTACCTGGCCGGGATGGGGGGCGGCGTCGACGAGGGCTACGTCAAGCGGCTGGCGGACCGCCTGCAGCTCGATCTCTCCCAGCGCTTCCGCGAGTACAGCAGCGGCAACAAGCAGAAGCTGCTCAACGTCCTGGCGCTCATGCACCGGCCGGAGCTGCTCATCCTCGACGAGCCCACCACCGGGCTCGACCCGCTCAACCAGCAGGAGTTCTACGCGCTGGTCCGGGAGGCGCGCGAAGCCGGAGCCACCGTCTTCCTCTCCTCCCACATCCTGTCCGAGGTCGAGCACATCTGCGACCGGGTGGGGATCATCCGCGCCGGCCGGCTGATCAAGGTGGCCAGCCTGGAGGAGCTCCACCGCATCCGCACCCATCGGGTGGAGATCGAGTTCGCCGGCGAGCCGCCCCTGGCGCGCATCCGCGACGCCGCCGGCGTCGAGGACGTGGTGGCCGAGGGTCGCCGGGTCCACTGCGTGCTCCGCGGCAGCTTCGAAGGTCTGATGGCCGCGCTGGAAGGCGCCCGCGTCCTCAACCTGACGAGCCACGAGCCGACCCTCGAGGAGACCTTTCTCGAGTACTACGCCGCGTGCTGAGGTACGCCTTCCGCCTGCACCGCTGGGGGATGCTCGGCTTCGGCCTGACCGCCGCCCTCAGCACCTACGCGCAGGGCGCGGCATTTCTGAAGCTGGCGGGCAGCACACCCGCCGAGCGGGCCGCCTTCGTCAAGGGCGTCACCTCCTTATCGAAGCAGCTCTTGTATCTGCTGCCGGCCCCGACCCACGTCGACACCCTGGCCGGCTACGTGCTGTGGCGCTCCTGGGGCACGCTCCCCATCATCGTCGCCGTCTGGGCGGTCGCCTCCGCCGGCGGCGCCGTGCGGGGGGATGAGGAGAAGCTGCTGGTCGACGCCTGGCTGGCCGCCGCGGTCTCCCGGACCCGGCTGCTGCTGACGCGCTTCGCGGCCTTCGGCCTGGCGGCGGCCGTGGTGGCGGCCGCGGCTGGGCTGGGCACCCTGGCCGGGGCGGCCGGGGTGGAGGCGATCGCGCTCCAGCGGGTGGCCGGCCAGGCTCTGGCGCTCTGGCTGTTCACGCTGGCCGCCTTCGCCGTCGCCTACCTGGTGGCGCAGGTGCCCGGTTCGATCCGCGGGGCCCAGGGGGCGGCCGCCGGGGTGCTCTTGGCCGCCTACCTGGTCAACGCTCTCGGGCGCTCGGTGGACGCCATGGCGAGCGGCGCCTGGGTCTCGCCGTTCCACTGGTACGAGGTGACCGACGTCCTGGCCCCGGGCGGCCACCTGGACACTGCTGGCTGCCTGCTCAGCACCGGCCTCCTGCTGGCGGGCGGCGGGCTCGCGGTCCTGGCCTTTCGGCGCCGCGACCTCCGGCGCGGCCTCTTCGCACGGCCGGCGGTGCCGCGGGTGCGCGATCTTCCGCCCTCGCCGGCCCTGCGCCGGCCGGTGGCCCGGGAGCTCTACCGGCAGCGCTGGATGGTGGCGACCTGGGCTCTGGCCACCGTGGTGTTCGCGGCCTTCATGGTCGCCATCGGGCGGGGCGCAGTCGACAGCATGGTGTCCATACCCGCGCTGCGCGCCGTCCTGACGCGTGGCGGCGCCGATCCCTATCGCGCGTGGGTCGACGTGGAATGGTTCAGCATCGCCCAGCTGCTGCTCGCCGGGCTGGCCATCCACATGGTGTCGGCCTGGGCGGCGGACGACCACGAGGGAGTCCTGACCGCCGAGCTCAGCCGGCCGCGAAGGCGCTGGGGGATCGTCCTCGAACGCGCGGCAGCGGCGGTGGTGGCGATGGCGCTGGTCGCCGCCTGCGGGACGCTTGCCGCCTGGGCCACGTCCGAGGCCGCCGGGATCTCGCTCGACCCGGCGGGCGCGGTCAGGGCGACCTGGCTCCTGGTCCCCTTCGGTCTCAGCTTCGCCGCCATCGGCGCGGTGGCCAGCGTGTGGTGGCCGCGCGCAGCGGTGGGTGCGCTGGGGATCATCGTCTTCCTGTCGTACCTGCTCTCCGAGCTGGGACCGATCCTGGGCTGGCCGGACTGGGTGCTCAACCTCTCGGCGTTTCAGCTGTACGGGACGCCCGCCCTTTCCGGCGTCTCGTGGAGCGGGCTCTGGACGATGCTGGTCATCGTGCTGGCGGGCTTTGGCGCCAGCGCGGCGCTCATGGAAAGGCGGGAGGTGGCGGCGTGAGTGTTTTCATGGCCGGCGAGCGGGTGGCGGCCGACGGGGAGTCGTTCTCGGTGCACGAGTGGCGGGGCAGCGGACCCCCGGTCGTGCACCTGCACCACGAAGATGACGAGGCCTGGCACGTCCTCGAGGGCACGCTGATGTTCACGCTGGACGGCCGCTCGGTCGAGGTGGGCGCGGGAACCACGGTCTTCGTGCCCGCGGGCGTACCTCACACCTACCAGGCGCTGGAGGGATCGCGCTACCTGATCGTGCTCACGCCCCGACTCCGGCACCTGATCGCCGAGCTGCAGGCCAGCCAGGACCACTCGAAGGATGGCGAGATCTACCAGAAGCACCAGTCCGAGATAGTCGGGTAGAAGAAGAGACCCCCTCCCCAGCGGGGAGGGTTGGGGTGGGGTCACTCTCCAATCGCACCCGGCGCAGCTGCACACCTAGGGACTTACCCCCCGCGCTTATATACAAGGGGGCGCTGCCCCCTGTGACCCCCACGCGGCGCCTCGCGCCGCGGGCTCGCCTCGCCACGACTCGGCTTCGCCGCGGCCTTTGGCCGCCGCTGCACCTATCAGCTCCTGGTTCTGGCTGCGGTTGCGAAGGCCGCCAGGCTGGCGGCTGCCACTCCAGCCAGCACCAGCGGGGCCAGGCCGATGCCGAAGCGGCCGATCAGGATGCCGATCCCACCGGGGATGGCGGCACCCCCGACCATGGTGGCCGGGAACAACCAGCTGGTGGCGCGAGCGTCCCGCGGACGCCGCCGCGCCAGCCAGACCACGGCGGTCGGAAAGACCGGCGCCAGCGCCAGCCCGGCGATCGCTAGGGCGACGGGCGCCAGGGTGGCCACGGTCGCCGCCGCCATGGCGGCCGCCGCGACCGCCGACCCGGTGAGCACTATGGCCCCCTCGGGGACCCGGGCCGGCACCAGCGCCATCAGCAGGCGGCCCACCCCCAGCGCCAGCCAGAAGCCGGATGTGATCGTGCCGGCGGCGATCACAGTGTGGCCGATCGCTTCCAGGTAGGAGGGCATCCAGCCGCCGATCCCGACCTCCAGCCCCACGTAGAGGACGAAGGCCGCCATGAACACGATCACCAGGGGGCTCAGCCGCGAGCTTCCCGGCTCCGGTTCGTGTGGCAGGCGCCGCCTTACGCCGGCGACCGCGGCGACCAGCAGGAGAGCCAGCACCGCGGCTCCCGCGTACACGAGTGACAGGTGCTGGCGGCCGGCGTTGGAGATCACCAGCGGGCCCGCCACCGCGCCCAGCCCGTAGCTGCCGTTGAGCCCGTTGATGATGGCCGTCCGGTGCCGGCTCTCGCTGTGGGCGGCGAGCTGGTTGAGGCCGATGTCCAGGCCTCCGCTGCCCATGCCCAGGACCGCGGCCGAGGCGATGGTCGCCGCCCAGCTGGGCGCCAGCGCGATGCCGGCGCAGCCGAGGGCGCTGGTGCACAGCGCCGCGGTCACGAAGGGGCGGCCGGCGATCCGCTCCAGGAGCCTCATGGAGGCCAGCACGCCCAGCAGGGCGCCCGCGAAGTTCGCGGAGAGGATGGCCCCGGCGACCGGCAGGCTGATCCCGAAGCGGATTGTCAGCGGCCCCAGCAGCGGCCCGTAAGCGGCGGCCAGCGCGCCCATCAGCCCGAAGGTCGCCGCGATCCCCGCCAGGGCCGGCCGGGAGAGGTGGATCCGGTCGGTCTCTATGTCAGCGCCACTTTGGATTCTCGACCCTTACCACGGCCAGCTGTGCGGTGCCTGAGAAGGCCGCGCCACGCCGCCATCGGCGCTTGTCCTTCAGCGCTGGGCGCCCACCGTGCGGGTGCTCGTGAAGAAGAGGCGGATGGGCTCCGGGAACCTCGCCAGGAGCTGATCGGGGACCTGGTAGCCCGAGGTCATCCCGGAGCTCCAGGCCCAGTCCCTGATGGCCAGCCGGATCAGCTTCTTGAGCGGCTCCGGCGAGAGTCCGAGCGCCTCGCACTCCTCGCGCCGCTCGTCCACGAAGCCCTCCGCATTCGCCAGTAGCTCGGCAGCGCGCGCCTCCAGCTCGTGGCTGGCGGCGCGGGCGCCGGCAGCGTCGCCCCGGTGCCGCGCAGCCAGCAGGCGGCCCTTGAGCTCCCAGAGCGGCGCCATGCGACTGCGCGACCACTCCCGGTATTCGGCCGAGAGCCGGCGCGGCCCCGCCAGGCGCTCTTCGGAGACGCGCTGGACCCAGGCCGCGCGGTCGGCGGCCGTCCCCAGCCCGGCGTGAACGCGGGACAGCCATCGAACCCGGTCGCGAACGGCCGGACGAACGGGCAGCTATCCCGCGGCATCGCCGGAGCAAGCAAAGCACAACCTTGACAGCGGCGCTATCCGATCGTGCTTGATGCCCCTCCGGTTCGACGCCGCAGGGCCGCCGCCTGCAGGCGGCTGAGCGCGACCAGCAGCATCAGCATTACGAGCGCGTGCGTGGCCGTGCACCACTCGCAGATCCGCCGCAGCAGCGCGATCTCCACGTAGACCAGGTAGAGGACGACCAGCAGGCCGCCCGCGCACCAGGCGGCGAGCAGGGCCAGCACCGCGAGCTGGCGCTCTCGCGCGCGCGCACCCCATACCGCCAGCACCAGGGCCAGCGCGAAGAAGACGAGCCCCGGCACGCTGATGGGGACTGCGGTCCCGGGCACCACGCCGTAGCGGCTCTGGGTCACCAGGGCGCAATCGACCACGCCCCCGCTGGGGCAGGCCAGCGGCGCCGCCTGGTAGTGGGTCAGGGTGAGGTAGGCGCTGGTTCCGAGACCGGCGACCGCCGCCAGCCCGACCAGCAGCAGGGCCGGCTCCCGAGCCCTAGGCACCGCTGGCCAGCGCGGCGCGCAGCCGGGTCATGTCGGGCCCTCCGCACGCGTTGTCGGGCGGATTCGCCAGCTGCTGGCAGACCGCGGCGGTCATCCAGTTGGCGTTGCCCAGGATCCTGGATGCGGCCGGCCCCTGGGGGTTGTTCTGGAGCTGGTCCGCGATCTGCTGCCAGGTCATGCCCTGGAGAACATCCGGCTGATACCCGGACCCGATCGTGACCCAGCGGTTGCCGAAATCCGTGAAGGGGATCGAGAGCCGCGAGTCGAGCTGCTCGAGCAGGCGCTGCTGCTCGGCGGTCGGCGATTGCAGCGGGTTGCGGTTGCGATCGGTCTCCTCGACCTCGGCGAACTCGATGTAGGGGCTGGAATAGGTGCTGCGTGCGAAGGTCAGGGTGGGCGTGTCCGGGAAGACGTCGCTGCTGGACGAGGTGGTGAGGCCGACGCCGCTCAAGGTCCCGAAGCGGGAGAGGACGATGGCCAGGCTCCAGCGCTGGGCGGCGCAGAAGGGGCAGAACTCCGCGCCGATGTAGAGAACCTGGGGCTTGCCCCGCGGGCCGACCAGGGGGCTCGCGCTGACCTTCTGGAGCGGAGATTTCAGGCCGCCGGCGCCGATCGCCTCGGTGCGCTGGACGTCCAGGCCCGTGATGTCTGCCACCACCTGGCTCTGGGCCGTCGGGGACGGGGTGGGCGCCGGCGGGGACTGCGAACGCCCCACCAGCACGAACGCCACGATGGCCGCCACCACCACCACCACCACGCCCACAACTGGCAGCGGGCCCGCCCACCAGGGCGCCGGCGGGACCGGCCCGCGCCCCGTGGGCCGGCGCCCACTTCTCACGGAATCAACTCCTGGACGATGATAGGCGTCGCAATGGTTTCGACCGGGGGCTTGGGGATTAAGCGGATTGGCCCCGACGGCCCCCCACGTTTGCAAGGCCTGGTGCCAAAACTCCTTGGAAATGCAAAGCCCTCTAACAATTCTGCTTCGGACCTTCAGGACTCTTAACATGGCTGACCGTACCCTTCGACCAGCCCCGAGAGGGGTAGGGAGGAGATTGGGATCAGATGAAGCCATACAGAGTTCAAGATGACGAGGAGCCGAACGGCGGAACCGGGTTCCGGATGGTGCTCCTCGACGAGCAGCCGCCGCGACGTGCACGCCTCACCGCAGCCGAGGTTCTCGAGCTTTTCCGCCCTGGCACCCCGTCACCCGTGGAGAGCCGCCCCCTCATCCGCAGGCGGCCCGCGGCGCCCTCGATCTGGCCACTGGCCGACTGACAGTGCCGGGCGCGCGCCGCGTGTCCGGTTGGCCTGAGCTGGAGCCGATGGCAGCCGACCTGCCCACCCTGGCCCGCAACCGGGAACTGATGATGGCGGTCGCCAGGCAGGCGGCGGACGACGTTTCGGCGCTCCTGGAGCCCGACCGCTGGCCGGAGCAGGACACCGCCGCCCGCATCGGGCGCCGGCTGGCCGCCCACCTCTTCCACCACGCCTCGGCAGCCGGCCGCCTGGGTGGCCTGGAAGCCAACGCGGGCGTGGACGCCGCCGCCTGGATCCTGGACGCGGCACGTCTGGTGGCCGATGCCGGCGAGGATCCCGCTCGCACCGAGGAGGCCGCCGGCGTCATGCGCGACGCCGCCTCGACCTGCCGCGCCGCCTGGCGCCGCCAGCGCTCGCGCCCGATCGAGCTCGTCGAGCTGGAGGCCGGGGGATTCGTGGCCCAGGCGCTGATCGAGGCTCTGCGCCGCGCGGTCGACGCGGTCACCGAGCTGGACGCTCGCCCAGCCGACACCCTGGAAGCCGCCGAGGAGTCGCGGCTCATGGTCGAGCTGGGCGGCGAGGTCCTGAGCCTGGCCGGCGCCCTGAGCCTGGTCGACGCCGACCTCGACAACCTGGCCGCGTGCATGGCCGCCAAGCTCTGCGCCCGCCTCCCGACCCCGCTCTACCGCGGCCTGCTGCCGGCCATCGCCGAGGTGCTCGACGACGCCGCCCGCCGCTGCCTGTCGGAGCTGACCGGGGTCGAGCCGGCGCTGGCGTTCCAGACCCTGCCCGAGACCGACCTCGAGCCGGAGGCGGTGGCCGAGGACCTGTCCGAGGTGACCGGCTCGGAGATGCCCGTGGCCGCCGACCGGACCCCGGAGCTGCCGCCCGGCGCCCCGCCGCCGCGGCCCATCCCGGCTACCACCGGTCGGGAGGCCGCTCCGCCGCCGCCGCCGCCGCCCGAGCCCATGGCCCTGCCCAACCTGGGTCGCTTCCACGTCGAGGAGGAGCTCGGCCGCGGCTCCATGGGCGTCGTCTACAAGGCGCTCCACCCGAGCCTCGGCATACCGGTTGCCATCAAGGTCGTCCACGAGCACTCCGGCAACGAGGCCATCCGCATGCGCTTCCAGCGGGAGGCGGCCGCGGTGGCCGCCCTCAACCACCCCGGGATCGTGCGCGTCTACGACTTCGACGCCGAGCGCGACCGCCTCTTCATCGTGATGGAGTACCTGGCCGGGCGCTCGCTGGGGTACTGGCTGCGGGAGATGGGCCGGCTGGGCAATGAGCTCGCCGTCGACCTCACGCAGCAGGTCCTGTCCGCGGTGGGCGCGGCCCACGACCACGGCATCGTGCACCGCGACCTCAAGCCCGAGAACATCCTGATCTCGAACCAGGGCAAGGCCAAGATCCTCGATTTCGGGGTGGCCAAGCTGCTCGATGACAGCCCGCAGCTGACCGCCGAGGGTTTCACGGTCGGGACCCCGACCTACATGGCGCCCGAGCAGCTGCGCGGCGAGGTGGTCGACGCCCGGTCCGACATCTACTCGATCGGCGTGCTGCTCTACCAGATGCTGGACGGGAACCCGCCCTTCCAGGGCACGGTCACCAGCGTCATGCACGCCCACGTGTTCGACATCCCCCCCGACTCGCCGCACATACCGGCGCCCGCGATGGCGGTCATCCGCAAGTCGCTGGCCAAGAGCCCCAACGAGCGCTACCAGACCTGCGCCGAGTTCGCCTCCGCCATCCGCGAGCTCGGCCGCACCGGCACCTTCTCGGGCAAGGCGGTGCCCACCGCGCCGCTGGTGCTGGCGCCCACCATGGTGGTGCCCAGGCGCCAGCCCCAGCCTCCCGCGGCCGCCGCCGCGGCTGCGCCCGCGGCTGCGGTGCCGCCCACCGCCGTGCCGGCGCCGGCCGCGGCGGTTGCCCCCACCGCGCTACCGGCGCCGGTAGCGCAGCCGCTGGCGCCGCGCCAGCCGCGCTGCCTGCGCGCCGACTGCGGCGCCACCGCCTCCTGGCGCTGCGAGTACAAGGACTCGCAGGGCCACACCTGCGACACCGCGTGGTGCGGCCGCCACGTCGCCATGGTCGGGGACGACGCCTACTGCGCCCGCCACGCGGCCGTGGTCCGGGCCCTGGTCGCCTCCCAGGGGACCGCCTGGGCGATCAAGGACCGGCCGCCCGTCGACGACCGGGCGATGCCGTTTGCGGCCCAGCTTCGAGACGCCGTCGACGCCGACGTGCGCGAGATCCTGCGCCGCCGCTTCGAGCGCATGCCGGGGCTGGACGTGGTCGGCGACCAGACAGTGCGCCGGCTCGGCGTGGCCGGTGAGTACGGCTGGGAGTGCAGCTGGGCCGTGCTGAGCGAGCGCCAATGCCTGATCCGCGTCGACCTCGAGGTGACCGCCACCGTGCCGGTCCAGGTCGGGGTGTCGGTCAACGAGGAGCAGGTGCTCAGTGACGTCTTGGACTGGACGGGTCGCACGGGCGGAGAGGACGTCAGCCTGGATCGCCTGGCGGCCGCCCTGGTGGCGGCCGTGCAATCCGCCGCCGAGCGCTCGACCGGCGAGCCGACCCGGATCATCGATGTGCCGCTGCCGGACATCGACCGGCCGCTGCTGCGGGAGATGATGCTGCGGCTGCTGCTCCAGGCCGGGGTGGCGGGCGCCGACAGCCTCGCCGAGCAGCTCGGGCTGCCGCCGTCGCTCGCCGTCGCCGAGCTCGGCCAGCTGGTCGACGACGGCCTGGCCGAGTGGGAGCGCGAGGGCATGGCCCAGCTGAGCCGCCAGGGCCGCCGCCGCGCCGAAGACTCCCCGGTCCGCCGCTACCGGGGCCCGATGCCGGTCAGCGTGGCCGAGTACAGCGAGGTCCTGAGCGCCCGCCGGCCGGCGGCCGACGCCGCCACCGTGCGCTCGGCCGCGGCCCCCTGGGGCATGGACCCCGGCGCCGCGGCCAGCCTGCTGGGAAGTCCCGGCCCGGTTCTTCTCTACGGGCCTCCGGGCGTCGGCAAGAGCAGCCTGGTCCGGGCCCTCGCCCGGTCGCTGCCCGCCACCCTGGTCCCGGTCGCGCTCGACGCCGGGGGGGTGGTGATGCGCGTCTTCGACCCCGCCCGCCACAAGCTGGCCGGGGAACAGCCGGCCGACCGCCGTTGGCGGCGGATCGAGGCCCCGCTGGTGGAGATCGGCTCCGAGCTCACCCTCGACATGCTGGAGGCTCAACCCGGAACCGACAGCCTGGACGCCCCGCCTCAGCTCCTGGCCGCCGGCGGGATCATGCTGATCGACGACCTGGGCCGGCAATCGGTGGCGCCCCGCCAGCTCTTCGACCGCCTGGCCCCGATCGCCCAGCGCGGCCTGCTCACGGTGCGGGCGGGCAGCGACCACCGGGTGACGCTGCCCTTCACGGGAACCCTGGTCTTCGCGACCAGCCTGGTGCCGGAGCAGATCCTGAGCGACTTCCAGCTCCGCCACATCCCCCTTCGGGTGCCCCTCAGCCGGGGCGACTAGCGAACCATGGCCTCCGCGGCGGCTACAGTCGCGCGCATGCGCGGCCGACCTGGCTCCAGCCTGCTCCTGGTCGCCGAGGCCGGCTTCCGGCTGGCCGCGGTCTCGCTGCTCGGGTCCTGCGCGCTGGCGCTGTCGCTGCTGGCCGAAGGTCTTGGCCGCGGGGACCTGGGCGCGACCTGGCTCTGGGTCCAGGTCCGGGGCGGGCTGGGCCCCGACCTTGCCGGCGGGGCCGCTCCGCTGGCGCTGGGCGCGGCCCCCCTGGGCCTCACCTTCCTGGTGCTGGCCATGGCCTTCCGGCTCGGGCAGCGCCTGGGACCCCCGGGCTATGCCGCGCTCGCCGCCCTGCCCACGGCCTTAGGCGGCGTGGCGCTCGCGCTCTTGGCCGGCAAGCAGCTGGGCGTGCTCGCCGCGCTGCTCTCGACACTGCCGCCCGCGCTGGCCCTGGCCGCCGGCAGCGAGTGGTGGCGGCGCCGGGGCGGCGGCGGCTCCAGCACCCTGCTGCGAGCCACCATGACGGCCGCCGTGGCCGTGGCCGGGGGCCTGGCCCTGGCCGGCCTGGCCGCCGGGGTGCTCCGGGTGTTCGCGGCCGGGGGCTTCCTCAAGGTGCCGACCGCGGCCGTCGTCCTGGCCGGCTTCTGGCCGGCCGCCGCCTCCCAGGCCACCGGCGGCCCGGCGGCCGTGGGGCTGCTCGCCGGGCTCTTCGGTCCGGCGATCTTCCTGTCCAGGCGCTCCCGCCGGGAGCGCTGGCTGTTCGCGGCCGCGGCCGGCGGCGCGCTCACGGTGGTCGCCCTGGCCGCCGGCGGCGGGTGGCGCACGGCGCTGTTGAGCGCTCTGGTGGGCTGGGCGGGCGCCGGGCTGGCGGCAGCTGCGGCGCCGGCCCTGGGCGCCACCCGGACCGGCCACTGGCTCGCCGGCCTTCCCCTGTTCCGCGATTTCGGCGACCGCCTGCCGCCGCCCGCCGCCAGCGAGCTGACCAACGAGCGCATGCGTCCTGGCGGGCCCGCCGGAGGGACACGCACGCGTTCGCGGACCACGCCCGCCGGCCTCGCGGTCTCGATCACCGCCGCCGGCACCGCGGTGCTGTGCGTGGTGGCGGTGCTGGCGGTGACGCTGGCGGGCGAGACCTCCGCTCCGGAGCCGCCGCCGGCGCTGGCCGCCCGCGCCTACCTCAGCGCGCTGGCAACGAATGACGCCGGCAAGATCTGGAAGGCGGTGACCGTGGCCGACGTCCAGCTCCCGGCCGGCGACCAGCTGCTGGGCCGCGACGACCTCGCCCGCATGCTGACCGTGGCCGCCAACCGCCACCAGCCGATCAGCTCTTTGACGCTGCTCGAGACCGGCCGGGACGGCGGCGACGTCATCTACCAGGCGGCCTACCAGGAGTCGGGAGACTTCCACACCGCCAAGCTGACGCTGCGCCCGGTCGCGGCAGCCTGGAAGGTCGCGCTCACGCCGGCCGCGATCGCGCTGCCGGCGCTGCCCGCCGCCATCAAGGTGGCGGTCGACGGCGCGGCTGTCGGCGGGATCGCCGCCGGGCATCCGGACACCCTCTCGGTCCTGCCCGGCGTGCACGCGGTCGCGGAGTCCGGCAGCGCCCCCTACGGCAATCGTTCAGTCCAGGTGACGGCGGTCCTCCCGCTGCCGGCGGTGGCCCAGCCGGACCTGTCGCCAGCGCTCGACCCCGCCGCGGCGGCCGCCGCGCGCAGCTTTGCCGCCGGGATCGTCCAGGGCTGCGCAAGCTCCACCGCGGCCCGTCCCGACGGCTGTCCCAACCAGGTCGACGTGCCCGCCGGCACGCCGGTCACCTGGTCCTCGCTGGGGGCCCCGGCGGCCGACGCGCAGCTGCAGCTCGACGACCAGGGCGGCACCGTAATCCGCGCCCACTATCAGCTGGTGGCGGCGTATCCCGTCCACGTCCCCGAGGACACCAAGCACGTCGCCGTGGGCGGCGGTTTCAGCGTGCCGGCGGCCTGGGCCGACGGCGCCTGGAAGGCCTCCGCGCAGCCGCAGGCAGCCGGCTTCGACGCCGCCCGCCCGGGAGCCAGCGACTCGGCGCTGACCGGCGCTGTGGGCTCGGGCTTCGACGCCTGCGCGGCCAGCAAGCTGCTGCGGCCGGCGGACTGCCCGCAGGGCCTGCCCAGCCAGGGCTTCGTGGCCGCCGTCCAGTGGCGGCTGACGGGCGACCCGTTGAACGGCGCCACCATCAGCTTCGACGCCCAGCGCTCGGTGTTTTCGGTCACGGGCGCCTACGCGATGGCGGTCACCTATACCGAGGCGGGCGTGCCGCGGTCAGCGGCGGTCAGCGGCTTCTACCGGGCCGATCTCTTCTGGGACGGCAGCCGGCCGGTCCTGGTCAGCATCGCGCGGGCCTGAGAAAAGGCGCGGCCCGGAGGGCCGCGCCCTGGTTCGAGATCGATCTACCACCGGTACCACCGAGCACCTTCGGCGCCGCGGACGAAGAAGCCGATGAGCCACAGGATGACCGCCGCGATGAGGATGTACCAGAGGATGTTCAGCGCGAACCCCCCGCCGCCCAGCAGGACCAGCAGCAGGAGCAGGACGATAAGGGCTACGACCATTGTTCTATGTCACCTCCTTCAGGGCCGAACGGGCCTCTGAGAGACATCATAAAACGTTATAGCGTTGATAGCAAGTTGAGGACCTCGTCCCCGTACTGGCTCAGCTTCGCCTGCCCGATCCCGGGGACCGCCAGCAGCGCCGCGCGAGAAGCGGGCCGGCGGGTCGAGAGCTCGGCCAGCGTGCGGTCGCTGAAGACCACGAAGGCGGGCACCTCGAGCGCTCGTGCCTTTTCGGCCCGCCAGTGCCGCAGCCGGTCGAAGAGCTGACGGTCGGGGGTGGTGAGCGGGGTCGCCGCGGGCCGGGCCCGGGGCGCCGCCAGGGCGGCCGGAGCCGGGCCGGGCAGCGTCAGCTCCACCTGGCGGTCCCCCTCCAGCACGGCCGCTCCGGTGGGGGTCAGCACCAGCGTCGGGTAGTCGCCCGAGCTCTGGGCCGCGAGACCCACCGTGAGGAGCTCGGACAGGAGGTCGCGCACGCGCTCCTGAGACCACTGCGCGAGCGCGCCGAAGAAGGGCAGCTCGCGCACCCATGACTTCTCGCGCACCCACCTGGTATCGGCGCCCGCCAGCACAGCGGCCACGTTGGCGGCGCCGATCCGCCCGCTGAAGCGGCGGACAGCCGTGAGCGCGGCCAGCAGGTGGGGTTGGGCCACCGCCTCCTCGCGCCCCCCCGCGCGGCCGCCGTCGCGGCAGTTGTCGCAGGCGTCGCAGGTGCGCGGGGTGCCCTCCTGGCCGAAGTAGTCGGCGATCCGGGCGTGGCGGCAGCCCGAGCCCCGCGCGTACGCGAGCGCGGTCTGCAGCTTGGCCAGGGCATGCTCGCGACGTGCGGCAGGCTCGGGCCCGTCACCTCCGGCTTCCTCGAAGGTCTTGTCGATCAGGAACTGCTGCAGCTCGCGGTCGGCGGGCCGCCAGAGCAGCAGGCAGAGGGCGGGCTGCCCGTCGCGCCCGGCGCGCCCCGCCTCCTGGTAGTAGGCCTCCAGCGAGCCGGGCAGGTGGTAGTGCACGACCTGGCGGATGTCGGGGATGTCGACGCCCATGCCGAAGGCGACCGTCGCCACCACGACCTGGAGGCGGCCGGCGGCGAAGTCGTCCTGGACGCGGCGCCGCGCCTCGTCGCCCAGTCGGGCGTGGTAGGCGGCGGCCGCGAAGCCCCAGTCGCGGATCCTGGCGGCCACCTCCTCGGTGGTGGCGACGGTGGCGCAGTAGACGAGGGCCCGGCCCGCTCCCGGGTCGAGCACCCTCCTGAGGGCCTCCACCTTGTCGGCGTCGCCGCGGCACCGGGCCCCGGCCAGGAGCAGGTTCGGGCGGTTGAACCCGGTCACCGAGACCAGGGGGTCGCGCAGGCCCAGCGTGCGCACGATGTCGGCGCGGACCTGGGGCGTGGCGGTGGCGGTGAAGGCGGCCGCCGGCGGGTTGCCGCAGATCTCCAGGGCGCGGCCGATCAGGCGGTAGTCGGGTCGAAAATCATGGCCCCAGGTGGAGATGCAGTGCGCCTCGTCGACCACCACGCGGCGCACCGGCAGCCGGCCCAGCACGTCGACGAAGCCCGGGCGCGAGAGCCGCTCGGGCGCCACGTAGAGCAGCTTCAGGCGGCCGCTGAGCGCGTCCTGGAGCCGCGCCCACTGCTCGGCCCGGTCGAGGCTGGAATTCACGAAGGCGGCCTCCACGCCCAAAGAGCGCAGGCGGTCGACCTGGTCCTTCATGAGGGCGATGAGGGGCGAGACGACCAGGGTCACCCCGGGCCCCAGCAGGGCCGGGATCCAGTAGCTGACGGACTTCCCCGACCCGGTCGGGGCCACCGAGAGAACGTCCCTGCCGGCCACCTGGGCCTCCACCACGTCGGCCTGCCCGGGCCGGAAGGCGGGCAGGCCGAAGACGTCGCGGAGGGCCTGCTCGGGGGTCATTCCGGGGGGACTCTACAGGGTCTCGCCGGCGCCTGATAGGCCGGCTTAACCCGGGGACTTGAGATAGCTCACGAAACCCGGCACCCGGTCGTAGCCGAGCTTCTCGTTGATGTGGAGCATGGGCGCGTTCTGCTCGTCGTTGTCGGTGCGCACCGACCTGACACCGAGCTCGATCGCCTGGCCCAGGGTCTCCAGCTTCACGGCCCGAGCGATGCCCCGGCCGCGATGGGAGCGGGCGCAGCAGGTGTAACCGGTCCAAACCCGCCCCAGCGCCGGGTACTTGAGGAACGACCAGGCCACCACCTCCTCGCCGTCGCGAGCCACCCAGGAGCGGTCGGTCCGCACGTCCGGGCCCTTGGACCACTGCTCGAACTCGGCCAGCGAGACGTCGAAATGGGGGGCCGTGGTGGGGACGTCGCGGGTCGTCTCCTGGTTCAGGCGATGGAGCCTGCGCAGCATCTCCGGGTCGTCGGCGCCGGCTTCGGTCAGCAGGCCGACACCCTGCCGCCGCATCTCCGCCCGCGCCGCCGCGCGCGCCGCCAGCAGCTGATCGCGATGGGCGACCAGGTCCAGCTCCCAGGCCTTGGACAGCCGGTCGTAGCGGTAGCCGCGAGCCTCCAGGACCTCGATGTCCCACTCGAAGCCCTCGCGCGTGCGCGCCATCAAGGTCTGGGCGCCCTCCTCGATGTTGGCGCCTTCCAGGCGCTCGTAGACCTCGTCGACCTGGCTGCGCTCCCGCGCCTCGGGTATCACCCGGACCTCGTTGGAGGCGAAGCGCGCGTCGGGCCGCGCCCACCACTCGTGTCCGCGGAACGCGAATCCCACGGCCCGCCCGTCCCGATTCAGCAGGAAGCGCTCGCGCAGGACGTCCGGCGAGGTCACGCTCCAGCGGTGGCGGATGACAGCCGGGTCCTGGGGTTCGTCGGCATCGTGGGCGTTGAAGACCTGGCACGCGATCTCGGCGTCGGCCGCGGCAGCCATACGGAGCGTGAGCACAAACTTACGTTACCAAGGCCGGACGGCACGAAGACGATCCGTGCTTTTCGGGTGTACCATACGAATTCTCCCATGGAGCCCCTGGCTAGAGTGGACGCCGTGGGCGCGGACCTCGCCGGTTCCGACGCCAGCCTGGCGCTCCGCGAGCTGGCCTTTCTGCAGCGCTTGGCCCGGGCCGCCGCCTCCGAGCAGGATTCCGGCCAGCTGCTGCGCCTGATCATCCGCGAGACCACGTCCGCCATGGGCACCGACGTGGCCTCGATGTACCTGGTCAGCGAGGACGGCACACAGCTCCTGCTCACCGCCACCAACGGGCTGAACGAGCGCATGGTCGGCCGGGTGCGGATGCGGGTGGGGGAGGGGATCACGGGCTGGGTGGCCGAGAGCCGGCGGCCGGCGGTGGTCCCCGACGTCAGCCGGGAGCCGCACTGGAAGTGGGTGCCCGGGCTGGACGAGGAGCGCTTCCATTCCATGCTCTCGGTGCCCATCGAGTCGGGGCCGCGGCTGGTGGGCGTGGTCAACGTGCAGTCGGTCGAGTACCGGCACTTCGACGAGGCGGACATCGACTTCATGGGCGCCATCGCGGGCCAGGTGGCGGGCATCCTGGAGCGCAGCGAGCTGCAGCGCCGGCTGGAGGTCCAGCTGGCCGAGATCAAGCTCTCCCACGACATCCACGAGCGGTTCACCCAGCTCTCGCTGGAGGGCGCCGGGATCCCGGCCATCCTGCAGGCGGTGGGCGCGCTGGCCAACGGCCGGGCCGCCCTCTACTCGGCGGATGGCTTTCGGGTCCGCGGCGCCGGCGACTCGGAGGGACTGCCCGCGCGCGTGACCCTGCCGCCGAGCTTCACGGCCGGCACCCGCGAGGCGCGCGTCCACGCCGGCCGCCCGCCGCGGCCGGTGGACCTGGTGCCCGTCCGCGCCGGCACCCAGGTGCTGGGCGTGCTGGCCGTCGACGTGCCGGAGGGGGCTTTCGACGAGGACGGCCGGCGGCGCGCCCTGGAGCACGGCTCCACGGTGCTGGCCCTGGAGATGTCCAAGGAGCGGGCCACGGCCGAGGTCGAGCGCCGCCTGCGCGGCGACCTCGTGGAGCAGCTGCTGGCGGGCGGCCTGGAGGAGGACGAGGCCGAGCGCCTGGCCCACCAGGCCGAGCGGCTCGGCCACCGGCTGCCCGCCCGGGCCTGGGTGGTGGTGCTGGAGCCGGACGACGAGGAGGCGGAGGCGGAGATCTCGGCCCGCGGCCGCCAGGACCGCCTCGACGAGGCTCTCAGCGACCTGGTCCGCCGCCGCGCCGGCGGCTCGCTGACGCTGGTCCGCGCCAACTCGGCGGTGATCCTGCTCCCGGAGGAGGCAGCCTCCGACCTCGTCGCCGCGGAGAAGCTGGCCGGCCTGGCTCAGCAGGCCGCGTCGGCCGTGCTCAAGCCGGGATCGGTGTCGGCGGGCGTCGGCAACCTGGCGAACTCGGTGGCCGAGCTGGCGCGGTCACACGTCGAGGCTCGCCAGGCGCTGCGCCTGTCGCGCCGGGCGGGTGGGCGCTCGCGAGTCACCACCTACCGCTCGTTGGGCGCCTTCCGGCTGCTGCTCGAGGTGCAGAGCCCGGAGGTCCTGCGCGGCTTCGTGGAAGAGGTGCTGGGGCCGCTGCTCAAGTACTCGGAGTCGCGCGAGACGCCGCTGCTGCAGACGCTGGAGGCGCTGGTCGCGGCGCGCTGGGTGCGCCGCGCGGCGGCCCGCAAGCTGGGCATCCACATCAACTCCATGTCCTACCGGGTGGAGCGCATCCACACCCTGAGCGGCCTGTCCGCCGACGACCCGGAGACGCGGGTGGCGATCGCCATCGCACTGCGCGCTCGGGCCATGCTGGGGTCCAAGCCGCTCTAGTCCGTCTACCGTCAGCTCGGGAAGACGATGACCCCGCGCCCGGCCTGGCTGCCCTGCAGGTCGTCGTACGCCTCGTTGATCTGCTCCAGCGGGTAGCGCCGGGTCACCAGCTCGTCGAGCTGCAGCCGGCCCTGCCGGTAGAGGTCGAGGATCCGCGGCATGTCGACCCGGGGCCGGGTGCTGCCATAGAACGAGCCGAGCAAGGCCTTTTCCTGCATGACGAGGCTGAAGCCGTCGATGGCGACGTTCTCGCCGAAGCGCGCGATCCCGACCACCACGGCCTTGCCGCCGGCGCGCAGCACGTCCAGCGACTGCCGGATGGTGACGGGCAGGCCGATGGCGTCGAAGGCATAGTCGACGCCCCCGTCGGTGAGAGCGCGGACCTGCTTGACCATGTCCTCCGAGCGGGCGCTGACGGCGTCGGTGGCGCCCATGGTGGTCGCCAGCTCCAGCTTCTCGTCGAAGAGGTCGATGGCGACGATGCGCGCCGCGCCCTGGAGCCGGGCGCCCTGGATCACGCTCAGGCCGACCCCGCCGCAGCCGATCACCGCGACCTTGGTGCCAGGCTCCACCTGGGCCGTGTTCACCGCCGCGCCGATGCCGGTCGTGACCGAGCAGCCGACCAGGGCGGCGCGGTCCAGCGGAATCGCGTCGTCGATGACCAGCAGCTGCTCCTCGGGTATCACAGCGTGCTCGGCGAAACAGGACACGCCCGCCATGTGATGCACGGGCTGACCTCCGGTCGACAGCCGGGTGGTCCCGTCCAGCAGCGTCCCCAGAGGATGGGGGTGGCCCGAGCAGAGCATGGGCCGGCCCACGCTGCAGTACGCGCAGTGCCCGCAGCTGTGGCGGAAGATCAGAATGCAGTGGTCACCCGGCTTGACGGTGGTCACGCCCGGCCCCACCTTCTCCACGACCCCGGAGCCCTCGTGGCCCAGGACCGCGGGCAGCGGCATCGGCATGTCGCCCTTCATGATGTGGAGGTCCGAGTGGCAGACCCCGGCCGCCGCCACCCGCACCAGGACCTCACGCTCCCGCGGCTCCTCGAGCTCCAGGGCCTCGATCGTCAGCGGGCGGCCGACCTCGCGCAGAACGGCGGCTCGGGTCTGGATCGCCAGACAGTACTACCTAACGCAGCAGCCGAAAAGAGATGAGCCCCGGTCGACGCCAACCGGGGCTCACGGGTTTTTCAGGGAATCGCTCTAGGCGTCGTGGTAGAGGTAGAACTCCCACGGGTGGGGCCGCAGCGCGATGGCATCGACCTCCCGCTTGAACTTGTAGTCGATCCAGGTCTCGATCACGTCCTCGGTGAAGACCCCGCCCTTCAGCAGGTAGCGGTGGTCGTCCCGGAGCGCGTTCAGCGATTCGGCCAGGGAGCCCGGCACGTTGGCGATCTTGGCCTTCTCCTCGCCTTCGAGCTCGTAGATGTCCTTGTCCAGCGGCTCGGGCGGCTCGACCTTGTTGGCGATCCCGTCCAGGCCGGCCATCAGCAGCGCGGCGAAGGCCAGGTAGGGGTTGGCGGTGGGGTCGGGGGAGCGGAACTCGACGCGCTTGGCCTTGGGGTTCTCCGAGTACATGGGGATGCGGACACAGGCCGAGCGGTTGCGCTTCGAGTAGACGAGGTTGATGGGCGCCTCGTAGCCGGGCACCAGGCGGCGGTAGCTGTTGGTGGTGGGGGCGCAGAGCGCGAGCAGCGAGGGCGCGTGCTTGAGGAGCCCGCCGATGTACCAGCGCGCGGTCTCCGAGAGGCCGGCATAGCCCTGCTTGTCCGCGAACAGGTTGACTCCGTCCTTCCAGAGCGACTGGTGGACGTGCATGCCGGACCCGTTGTCCTGGAACAGGGGCTTGGGCATGAAGGTCGCCACGTACCCGTTCTGGGCGCACACGTTCTTGACGATGTACTTGTAGGTCATCATCGAGTCGGCCATATTGGTCAGGGTCGAGAAGCGCATGTCGATCTCGGCCTGGCCCGCGGTTCCGACTTCGTGGTGCTGGACCTCGACCGGGACCCCGGCCTCGATCAGCTTGAGCATGATCTCCGAGCGCAGGTCCTGAAGCTTGTCGACCGGCGGCACCGGGAAGTAGCCCTCCTTGTACCGCGGCCGGTTGCCGAGGTTCGCGGTGCCGTTGGAGCCCGAGTTCCAGATGCCCTCTTCGGAGTCGATGTAGTAGTAGCCGCTGAAGGCGTTCTGGTCGAACCGGATCGAGTTGAAGATGTAGAACTCGGCCTCCGGACCCCAGTAGCTGACGTCAGCGATCCCGGTCTTCTCGAGGTAGGCCTCGGCCTTCTTGGAGATGTGGCGGGGGTCGCGTGAGTAGGGCTCCCGCGTGATCGGGTCGTAGACGTCACCCACCACGTACATGGTCTGGATGCGGAGCACGGGATCGATGGTGGCCGTGTCCGGGTCCAGCATCAGCAGCATGTCGCTCTCGTTGATGGCCTGGAACCCGCGGATGCTGGAGCCGTCGAACCCGAGGCCGTCTTCGAACGTCGACTCTTCCAGTTCGCCGACCGGGAGGCTGAAGTGCTGCCAGGTCCCGAGGAGGTCGACGAACCTGACGTCCACCACCTGCACGCCTGCCTGGCGTGCCTTGGCCAGCACCTCGACGGGACTGGTCCTGGGCTTTCCTCCGACTTCTACTGCCATGGGCTCCTCCTGGGTTTTTGAGCGTTGGGGACGGACTTCGCGACGGTAGGGGCATCGTAGGTGTCGTACGGAGCGGCCCTCCACTGCCGACTCACACGAAGTAGATCCGGTTCAGTTCGTGTGGCTCACACGTCCAAGAGCGCTAATCCGCGGGCGTAGTCGTGCCAGGCGAACAAGTCTGGGCCTGCGCTTTGGTGTCCGACGCACGTGGGAGAGGTCACCAGCGGCGCCGTAGGTTCTCCGCCATGAATCGAAAGCTGCTCCTCGCGTCAAGCCTTGGACTCGTCGCTGCCCTGGCGCCTGCCGCCGCGCTGGCGGACACCACGCCGCCGGATCCCGGCACCGTCGCCCAGTCGGCCGCCATCGGCGCCGACACCGTCTGGGTGGTCGTGGCCGCGATCCTGGTCATGTTCATGCAGGCCGGTTTCGCCATGCTGGAGGTCGGCTTCAGCCGCATGAAGAACGTGGGCACCGTGGTCGCCAAGGTGCTGACCAACTTCGGGGTGGCCTCGATGGCCTATTGGGGGGTCGGCTTCGCGCTCGCCTTCGGAGCCGCCGCCACCTGGCTCTTCCCGATCATCGGCGGCACCGGCTTCTTCCCGACCTTCGGCCCCGGCTCATCGATAAACCTGCCGGCGATGGCGGGCAGCACGGCGCCCGCGTCGGCCAAGTTCATGTTCCAGTTCGTGTTCTGCGCGGTCTCCCTGGCGATCGTCTGGGGCACCATGCTGGAGCGGACCAAGTTCATCGTCTACATCCTGTTCGCGATCCCGTTCGCCGCCATCATCTACCCGCTGGTCAGCCACCAGCTGTTCGGCGGCGGCTTCCTGCAGGCCACGCTCGGCGCCCAGGACTTCGCCGGCTCGACCGTCGTCCACCTGACCGGCGCCATGGCCGGGCTGGCCGGCCTGCTCCTGCTCGGCCCGCGGATCGGCAAGTACGAGAAGAAGGGACAGCCCAACGCCATCCCCGGACACAACATGCCGCTCGCCCAGCTGGGCGTGCTGATCCTTTGGTTCGGCTGGTTCGGCTTCAACCCCGGCTCCACCCTCAACGCCACCAACCTCCACTTCGCGGACGTGGTGGTGACCACCCAGATGGCGGCCGCGGCCGGCGCCCTGGCGGCCCTCCTGGTCGTGTACCTGCAGACCCGGACGCTGGACGTGGGCATGGTCGGCAACGGCGCCATCGCCGCCCTGGTGGCGATCACCGCGCCCTCCGGCTACGTGGAGCCCTGGGCCGCGATCGTGATCGGCGCCGTGGCAGGCACCATCGTGGTGGTCGCGATCCCGCTCATCGACCGCGTGCTCGACGACCCGGTCGGCTGTCTGTCAGCGCACGGGCTGGCCGGCATCTGGGGAACCCTCTCCTGCGGCCTCTTCACGGTCCCCGCCCTGGCCAAGTTCAACGGCGTCGGCGAGGGCGGCCTGTTCTACACCGGGTCCTTCCACCAGCTGGGCGCCCAGGCGGTGGCGGTGGGGGCGGCCGGGACCGCGGTCTTCGTCCTCAGCTTCGGAATCTTCTGGGTGATCAAGCACACGGTCGGGCTGCGGGTGACCGCCCGCGAGGAGCTCGAAGGCCTCGACATCAGCGAGCACGGGATGTGGGGCTACCCGGAGGCGTTCATGCCGGTGCCGGGCGGGGTCTACCGCCCGGCCGAGCACCCGACCGTCAACCCGGTCGAACCGGAGCGTGTGCGGGTGACCGCCGCGGGGACGGTCTCCTCATGATGAAGATGGTCGTCGCGATCATCCGCCACGAGCACCTGCAGGCGGTCCAGGACGTGCTGGACGAGTGCGGGGTGTCCGGCATGACGCTGACCGAGGTCAAGGGCTGCGGTGCGCAGCGCGGCTACACCGAGAAGTACCGGGGCACTTCGGTCAACATCTCGCTTCGGCCGCGGTTGAAGGTCGAGGCGGTGATGCGGGGGGAGATCGTCGACCGCGTCATCGACATGCTCATCCCGGCGGCCCGCACCGGCGCCAACGGGGAGGTCGGTGACGGCAAGATCTTCGTGATCGACGTCGAGCAGGCGGTGCGGATCCGGACCGGGGAAAAGGGCCCCGAGACCGTGCAGCACGCCGAACGAGCGCTCTGGGGCCACTAAACCGCGGGTAAGCCCCTTAACCCCCCTCCCCGCTTGGCGGGGAGGGGGGATGGGGGGTTGGGGGACGCGGTTGGCCGCGCGCGCTAGAGGGCGGGCGCGGCTACGTTCTTCTCTACGAAGGCCTTGACGCCCTGTGGGCCGGGGTAACCGACCAGGCGGTCGATCAGCTTGCCGCCCTGGAAGATGCCCAGGGTCGGGATGCTCATGACCCCGTAGCGCATGGCGATGGTCTGGGCCTGGTCCACGTCCAGCTTGCCCACGGTCAGAGTGCCGGTATAGGTCTGCGCGATCTGCTCGACCACCGGGCCCATCGCCCGGCAGGGACCGCACCAGTCGGCGTAGAAGTCGACCAGAACGGCCGATTCGGATCCGAGGACGTCCCGGTCGAAGGACGCTTCCTCGAACTTCTTGAGGTTGCTCATGCCTATGTAAATACGCCGTTGACCCGGCTATTCCTGAGGCGGCCCAGGACCATAATCGGGTCCGGATGGCCGCCTCCTCGCCCGCGCTCGCCATCGGGCCGACCCCGCTCCAGCAGCTGGGCGACCGCCTCCTGGAGGCCACGCCCGGCCTGATCACCTGGTTCCTGCTCCTCTCGCCGGCCTGGATCCCGATCGCCTTCGGCAGCGACGGCGCCATGTTCGTGGCGGTGGCGGTCCTGATCTTCGACCTCTACTGGTTCTTTCGCTCGGCGATCGTGATCACCGGCATCTGGCGCGTCTACTTCCGGATGCGCAAGGCCATGGCCACCGACTGGATGGCCCTGTGCCAGGCAGAGCCCCGGGTGGAAGGGGTGCCGCACCCCCTCGACTACTACCACCTGGCGGTCATCCCCACCTATACGGAGCCCTACCACGTGCTGGAGGCGACGCTCCAGGCCATCGTCGACGCCAGCTACCCGAAGGAGCTGAAGCTGATCGGGATCATCACCCGGGTCACCGACAAGCCCGGCTGGAAGAACGTGGCCCTGCTCAAGGAGAAGTTCGGGAACCAGGTGGCCGGCTTCTATCACATCAAGGACCCCATGGAGCCGCCGCTGGTGCCGGGCAAGTCGGCGGCCATGAACTGGGGCGGCCGGGACATGTTCAAGCGCCTCACGGCCGAGGGCTACGACCCCAGCCGGATCCTCCTGACCGACCTCGACTCGGACTACCGGATCCACCCCGAGTACTTCGCCTGGATCAGCTGGCACCACGCCCGGCGGGCGCTGCGCGACTACACGATCTATCAGCCGATCCCGCTCTTCCACAACAACATCTGGCGGGTGCCGACGGCGGTCCGGGTGATGTCGGCCAGCACCAGCATGTGGCAGATGTTCCTGCACTCCCAGCCGCACAAGCTGGTCGCCTTCAGCAGCTACACCTGCACGCTCCAGTTCTGCCACGACATCGGCTACTGGGACAAGGACGTGATCCCCGAGGACTCCCGCTTCTACTGGAAGGCGTTCTTCACCTTCGGCTCCCACTTCTCGGTGGCCTCGGTCTATCTGCCCATCTACGGGGACTCGCCGGAGTCGCGGGACTACTCCTCCACCCACTTGAACCAGTACAACCAGATCAAGCGCTGGGCCTGGGGAATCACGGACGTGCCCTACGTCCTGCGCCGCCTCTTCAAGCACCCCGAGATACCGCTCTGGTTGCGCATCCGGCGCTTCTCGAACCTCTTCCTCAACCACCTGAACTGGATCTTCCTGCCCGTCCTGATGATTTTCGGGGGCTCGGTGCCGCTCTGGATCTCGGTCGACTTCTCGATCATGGAACTGGGCGAGAACCTCTGGAAGTACTCGATGGAGGTGCTGGTCTCGGCCGTCGCCACGGTGATCGCCCTGATCATCCTGGAACACCTGCTGCTGCCGCCCAAGCCGGCCAGCTGGGGCCCGATCCGGCGCTCGCTGATCTACGTCCAGTACCTGAGCTACCCGATCGTCGGCCTGATGCTGAGCGTGCTCCCGGCGCTGGAGGCGCACACCCGCCTGCTGCTCGGCAAGTACCTGGAGTATCGGGTCACAGAGAAGGTCTGAATTCTCCGCTGGGCGGGAAGTACCTCCGGGCGCACCCGTATTGGGGACGGGGGCCGCGGTAAGCTTTTGACCCCTCCGGCGTGCTTCGCACGCCACCTCCCCGCCGAGCGGGGAGGAGTCTCTCCGGGTACACTGCGCGGGATCATGGCCGGGTTCAAGCGGGTCCCGCTGCGGGGCTCTGACGAGCTCTTCCGCCCGACCTCCGACAGTGGTGAGATCGTGGACACCCCGGAGGTCCAGATCGAGACGTCGCTGCCCGGCCTCGTGATGGTGGAGCTCAGCCCCGGCGAGATCACGACCCTGGTCGAGGCGCTCCAGGTCTCGCGCTACCCGGACCGCGCCCGTCCCCGCCCCACCATGCCCGCCTTCGAGCGCCTGGGGGCGCTCCAGGACAAGCTCCGCTCGCACCTACCCCAGGAGTGACTCGCGGGCTCAGCCCGTGAGTGAGTCCCGGGCCACCTCGCGCGCCGCGGCCAGGAACTCGCCGTGCTCCTCGTAGAGGGCATTGAGCGCCCCCTCGAAGCCGTGCCGGGCCAGCACGCCCGGCACCAAGGGCTCCGGCAGCCGAACCACCGCCAGCCCGGAGCGCCCCTCGCGCGCCGCCTTGACCAGGCGGTGGTAGCCGTCGAGGATGATCCAGCGCCCCCCCTTCTGATAGAGCGTGAGCGGGTGCTCGAGGCTGGACCAGTGCACCCGCCGCCGGTGCTCGGGGTAGCGATCCGGCTCCGACAGCAGATCGCGCCCGCGCAGGCTGAAGGGTTTGCGCCCGCGGCTCCAGAACGGGATCTCCAGCCCCCACGCCAGCTCCTCGAAGGGGACGTCCTCGACGGGCAGCCGGAGGGCGCGGATGCGGTCGTCGTCCCACCAGAACCCGGCCATCACGGCCATCACATGGTCGGGGATGGCGGCGAAGATGCGCACTGACTGACGCCCGTCCGCAAAGTCCGTAAAGGCGGCCCGCAGGCCTGCCCTGAGGTCAGCCCTTGTCGCTGTCGGCCTTGCGCCCCCGGTAGCGCTTCTCGAGCTCGTTCAAAACCCGGTCGCTGGCGTCCAGGGCCTCGCTGACCCCGCGCCCCTCCTCGGCGCTGGTCACCTCGTGTATGGGTTCCACCGGCTCCACGCTGGCCGCACCCGCGACCGCGATCGGGGGGTCGGTGTCCGGAGCCGTCAGGTCGCGGCGCATGGCCCAGAAGGTGACCCCGGCGCCGACCGCGGCGCCCACCACGAGCCCGAAGAAGACGAACAGGACCTCGTTCAAGTCAGCGGCCCGCTAGCCGCCGGTGACGGGACCGGTGAACCAGGGCAGCGTGACGCCCGACAGCGACCAGAGGGTGAGGAAGAGCAGGATCCCCAGGAAGACGATCCAGCCGGTGCCCGTGATCTTGTTGCGCCCGGGCACCGGCCACGACGCCCAGCCCAAGCGGCGGGCCGCGATGCGGCCGCCGATGTTGTCGATGAACGGCCAGAGCAGGAGCGCGGTGACCACCGCGCCCGGGATCACGATCGACATCACGAACTCGTTCCCCAGCTTCAGGAACTGGAACAGGAAGAGGAAGTACCAGTCGGGGCGGGGCAGCGTGACCGTCCGCGGGTCGGCCGACTGCTCGAGCTGCATGTTCTGCTGGACGAAGGCCGAGAGCAGGCCGACCGTGACCATCATCAGGACGGCGATGATCGGGTAGGGCCAGAAGTGGTCCGGGAAGAAGGGGTGCGTGTCCTCCTCCGGCATGTCGTCGGCCAGGTGGTGGCCGGCGCTGCCCATGAGGATGGGGAAGAGGGCGAGGCTGATCATCACCGGGTAGAGGATGTGGTCGGGTCCGATCGGCATCCGCTTGTACTCGGGCTCCATGGCGTGGCCGCCGTGCCCGTCGACCTGGATGATCGGGATCGCGGAGGTGGCGGCGCCCGGGCCTTCGCGCAGGTAGCCATCCCACCGGGTCGTCTGGACGTCTGGTGTCGGGTCCTTCATCACAGCGGCTCCGAGATTCCGTGCTGGCGGATCAGCCGGAAGTGAACGTACATCAAGAGCACGATCAGCGCCGGCAGGATGAAGACGTGGATCGTGAAGAACCGCTGCAGGGTGTTGGGCCCCAGCGTGGGCCCGCCCTGGGCCAGCTCCTTGATGGCGGTTCCCAGCAGCGGCACCCCCGCGCCGACCTTGATGGTGACCGAGGTCGCCCAGTAGGCCTTGGTGTCCCAGGGCAGCAGGTAGCCGGTCAGCGAGAGCCCGAGGATGACCAGGAGCATGGTCACGCCGACCATCCAGTTGAGCTCGCGCGGCGCGCGGTAGGAGCCGGTCCAGAAGACACGGGCCATGTGCAGCGCGACCATGATGATCAGCAGGCTGGCGGACCAGAAGTGCACGCCTCGGATCAGCCAGCCCAGATAGACCTGGCTCATCAGGTTCTGCACCGAGGTGTAGGCCGCGGCCGGGTTGCCGGCCGCGTCGGGCACGTAGTAGAAGCTGAGGAAGATGCCGGTGACCAGCTGGAAGGCGATCAGGATGAAGACCATCCCGCCGAAGCAGTAGTAGAAGGCGTTGGCATAGTTGGGGACCCGCTGGTAGAGCGCCTCGTCGACCGACTTGGTGAACGGAAAGCGGTCGTCCAGCCAATCGACGACCGCGGTCTGGATGTCTCGCGGGTGGGGGATGGTAGCCACGTTCTCTCCCTTTCCTGGTTCCTTGTTTCTACCCGAATCCCGGGAGGGACACGCCCTTGACGACGATCGTGTCGGGGGCGTCGCCCGGCTGCCAGGCCAGGTGCGAGAGCGGCGCTACGGCCGGACCGTGGAGCACGTTGCCGTTGAGCGCGAACATGGAGCCGTGGCAGGGGCACTCGAAGCGCTTGGCGCCCGCGTTGAGGGCGATCGAGCAGCCCAGGTGTGAGCAGTTGATCGCGAAGACATTGACCTTGCCCGCCGCCTTCACCACGAAGCCGCCGAAGGCGTAGTCACCGGGCGCGTTGTCGCCGCCCCCGTCCACCATCGTGAAGGCAGTGGCCTTGGGGGCCTCGATCTTGACGCCGTCGCCGTCCGCGATCTGGTCGATGGGAGTCGGCAGGTTGACCTTGAGGTCGGTCGGCTTGACGGAGCCCTGGGGCGGCCAGATAAAGACCAGGATGGGGGCGAGGCCGGCCACCAGGGTGGCCGTCAGCAGGCCGGCCAGGTACCAGACGATGAAGTTGCGCCGGGTGATCGGACGGCCCGTCACCGGGCGGACCTCAGGCTCTTCGACGTGCGTGGCGATGGCCGAAATCTAGCACAGCGCAGGTTCCGACTCCGGGGGCGCGGCGACCCCTCGAGACGGGGCGGGGATAGGATTCTGGAACTTGCCAGACGCGTCCGGGGTAGAGGCGCAGGTCCCCGCCACCGACATGGCGCAAGGGCCGCGCGCCGTCCGCAACACGGCACTCGTGCTGGCCGCCCGCGTTCTCTCCCGCGCCATCGCGCTGGTCACGGTGCTGGCCACCCTCAACCACCTGGGGCCTTCCGGCTTCGGCCGGTTTCAAACTCTGGTCACCTACACCGCGGTGATCACGGTGCTGGTCGACCTGGGCTTCAACACCCTCTACGTCCGGGAGGCGGCGCGCCACCCCGGCGAGATCGCGCGCTACCTGAGCAACATGGTCACCACCCGCCTCCTGATGTCGGTGGTGGGGCTGGCCGTGCTGGCGCTGGCCCTGCGCGTCCCGGGCCTCGAGAGCCTGCTCCTGCCCGGCTTCGCGCTGATGATCCTGGCCTCCCTCTCGCAGCTGCTGCGGCAGACGTTCTACGCCCTCCAGCGGGTGGGCTATGACGCCCTGGAGACGGTCCTCGAAGCCTGCGTGCTTGTGCTGCTGACCGTCATCGGGATCCTCAACCACCAGGGCGTCGCGTACTTCATCTGGGCCTACGCGATCAGCTACGCGTTCGCCTGCCTGTTCATCCTCACCGTTCTGGTGGCCCGGGGGATCGCCAGCCTGCACCCGCGCTTCGAGCCGCGGCTGGTGGGCAGCTGGCTGGTCGCGTCGCTGCCGCTGGCGCTGACCTTCGTGGTCACCACCCTCTACTTCAAGATCGACGTACCCATCCTGCAGCTGTTCCGTTCCTTCGATGAGGTCGGCTGGTATGCCTCCGCCTACAAGCCGTTCGAGGCTCTGCTCTTCGTCCCCATGTCGATGCTGAACGTGATCTTCCCGCTGCTGGCCGTGTACCACCGCGAGGCGCCGGAGCGCCTCGAGGTGGCGGTCGAGCGCTTCTACAAGCTCCTGCTGCTGATCGGGTGGCCGCTCACCGTCGGCGTGTTGGTGCTGGCCCGGGGCCTCACCGCGCTGCTCCACCTCTATCCGCAGGCGGAGCCGGCGCTGGCGGTGCTGGCGCTGGGGATCGTCTTCATGTTCGTCAACAACACCTGGATCGGGACCCTCAACGCGGTCGACCGGCAAGCTGCCTTCACCTGGGCCGCGCTGGCCAGCCTGGTGGTCAACGTCGGCCTCAACCTGGTCCTGATCCCCGCCTACGGCTACCTGGGCGCGGCCTGGGCCACCGTGCTCACCGAGGCCGTCCTCTTCGGGATCGGCTGGCTGCTGACCCGGCGCTACGTGCGCCCGGTGCCGCTGCTCCGGCTCTCCTGGCGGGTGCTGCTGGCGGGGCTGGCGATGGGCGCCGTGCTGCTGCCCTTCCGAGGCGCCGAAGGCTGGGCGGTGGTGGGCCTGGTCACAATGGGCGCCGCCGTCTTCGCGCTGGCCTCCTTCCTGCTGCGGGCGCTGGACCCAGGCGAGCTCGACCTGCTGCGCCGGGCGGTGGGGCGTTGACGCCCCGCAACTCGCTGGTCTGGGTCCGCTTTGCCACCGACGCCGTAGTGGCGGCCGCCGCCGTCGGTATCGCCTACTGGCTCCGGTACAGGATCAACCCCGGCCACATCCCGCTCACGGGCGGCGAGGTGCCGCAGTCCGCGCGCTACGTGGAGGCCACGCCGGTGGTGGCGCTGGCGGTGGTCGGCGTCTTCTGGGCCATGGGCGCTTACCGGCACCGCCGCGGCGTCCAGTACGTGGACGAGTTCCTGGCCACCATGAGAGCCCTGCTGGTGGCGGCGGTGGTGCTGCTGGCCGGGATCGGCCTCTACCGGCCGGCCGCGTTCGAGTACTCCCGCCTCGTCTTCGCTTACTGGGTCGTCCTCGCGGCCCTTCTGCTCACGGCGTCCCGCTATGTGCTGCGCCGGCTGCAGGCCGCCCGCCGGGCTCGTGGCATCGGTGCCGACCGCGCCCTGGTCGTCGGCTGGGGGGCCGCCGCCGACCTCCTGGTGCAGCGGATGCGCATGTTCCCCGACTACGGCTACCGCCCGATCGGGATCCTGGCCGACGGCGTGCCCGAGGGTAGCGAGCTGGCCGGGATCAAGGTGCTGGGCGCCTCCGGCGAGCTGGCGCGGGTGGTTCGCAACCGCCGCGTCGACACCGTCTTCATGGCCCTCACCGACGTCAGCCAGGAACGCCTGCTGCACCTGATGGACAGCTGCGACGGCGAGCCCGTGGAGTTCCGGATCGTGCCCTCGATGCTGGAGATCATGACCACCGGGGTGATGGCCGACCAGCTCGACGGCATCCCCCTCCTGCAGTTCCGGCGCGGCCTCGATATCGACAGCTGGAAGCGGTTGGTCAAGCGCGCCTCCGACGTCCTCATGGCCGGGGTCGGGCTGATCCTGCTCTCCCCGCTGCTGGGCCTGATCGCCCTGCTCGTCAAGTTCAGCTCGTCCGGTCCGGTCATCCACAGCCAGGAGCGGGTCGGCTTCCGCGGCCGGCCCTTCCGGATGCACAAGTTCCGGAGCATGCGCATCGACGCCGAGGTCCAGAGCGGCCCGATCTGGGCGAGCCGGGACGATCCCCGGCGGACGGGTGTGGGCCGGCTGCTGCGGCGGCTCTCGCTGGACGAGCTGCCCCAGCTCTGGAACATCCTGGTCGGGGAGATGTCGATGGTCGGCCCGCGCGCCGAACGGCCCAAGTTCGTGCGCGAGTTCGCGGGCCGGCTGAGCCGCTATGGGGACCGCCACCAGGTGCGGCCCGGCCTGGCCGGCTGGGCCCAGGCCAACGACCTCCGGGGGCAGACCCCCGTGGAGGAGAGGCTGATCTATGACCTCTATTACATTGAGAACTGGAGCCTGGCATTCGACCTCAAGATCCTGCTGATCACGCTTTTTCGAGTCTGGGGCCACAAGAACGCGTATTGAACGTCCGGCTGAAGACGCGCTCGGGCGCCCTCACGCTGTTCGCGGAGCTGCTGGCGGAGGGCTCGGTGGTCACCCCCGACACCGCTATGGACGAGGCCGAGTACGTGGCTCTCGACGTCGAGACCACCGGCAACACGCCCTTCCTGGTCATCGAGATCGGCGCCGAACGCTTCCGGCTGTCCGGGACGCTGTCCTTCTTCGACACCCTGGTCGAGGCCCGGGCGCCCATCAACCGCTATGCCCAGGCCCGCCATCAGATCGACCGTGCGATGCTGGTCGGCGCCCCCGGCTTCGGCGACGCCCGCTCCGCCTTCCTGCGCTTCGCCCGGGGCGCGGTCCTGGTCGAGCACAGCCATGACGCCTTCGACACCTACCTGGTCGGCCGGGGCCTGAAGCAGCCCCTCGAGCACCCGATCGTCGACACCTCGGCCCTGGCCCGCCTGGTGCTCGAGCTGCCGGGCGGCCAGACCCCGGGCCTGGCCCGGGTGGTCGAGGAGCTGGGCCTGGACGTGAGCCCCGCGCACGCCGCCCTGGGCGACGCCCAGGCCACGGCCGCCGTCTTCCGGGAGCTGGTGGCACGCGGCCGCGAGCGCTTCGGCTGGACGCGGCTGGGCGACATCCTGGAAGTGCTGCCGCGGCCGGCGATCGACCGCTCCAGGATCGAGCCGGGCGCCCCTCCCCCTAGTCGAAGAGGCTCATCTGGAGGTCGGGCTGCGGGTGCACCAGGCCCGACAGGCCAACCCCGATCAGGCGCACCGGCCGCGACTCCAGGTGCGACTTCTCCAGCGCGGAGCGGGCGGCGCGGAAGATCGTCTCGACGTCGTCGGTCGGGCTCGTCCGGCTCACCTGGCGGCTCACCAGGCGAAAATCCGGGAGCTTGAGCTTCACGTAGACCGTCCGCGCCCGTACGCCCTCGGCCTGCAGGCGTTCGGTCACCCGGTCGGTGAGGTCCCGGAGCGCCGTCTCCAGCGTCTGGCGGTCGGAGACGTCGGTCTCGAAGGTGGTCTCGGCGCTGATGGTCTTCGCGGGCCGGGTGCCGTCGACGGGCTCGCGGTCGCGGCCCTGGGCCAGGCGCTGGAGGACGGCGCCGCTGGTGCCGAAGACCTGGAGCAGGCGCTGGGTGTCATAGCCGGCCAGGTCGCCGACCGTGCGCATCCCCATCAGGCGCAGGCGCTCCTCGGTCTTGGGCCCCAAGCCCGGGATCACCCCGATCGGCAGCGGCGCCAGGAAGTCGGCCTCGGTGCCCGGGGTCACGATCACCAGGCCGTCGGGCTTGCGGCTGCCGCTGGCGATCTTGGCCACCAGCTTGCTGGGTGCGGCGCCCACGCTGCAGGTGAGCCCGACCTCGGTGTGGACCGTGAACTTGATGCGGCGCGCGACCTCCTCCGGGCTGGAGGTGCCGTGGCGGGTCCGGGCGGTGACGTCCAGATAGGCCTCGTCGAGCGCCACCCCCTCGATCCTCTCGGGCGCCGCCCAGCGCCGGAAGACCGCGTGCACCTGGCGGCTGGCCTCCCGGTAGCGGGCGTGGTCGGGAGGCACCACCGCCAGCTGGGGACAGAGCTGCATCGCCTCGTGCAGGGGCATGGCCGAGCGCACGCCGAAGGTGCGCGCCTCGTAGGAGGCGCCCATCACCACCGCCCGCCGGGAGCTGCCGGCGACCGCCACCGGGATCCCGCGCAGGCGCTCGTCGTCGCGCTGGTGGACGGAGGTGTAGAAGGCGTCGAGGTCGACGTGGAGGATGGTCCTCGCCCAGGGCTCAGGCCGCGGCATGGGGCGCAGTTTGCCACAGGATGTAGGCGTTCACCGCCCGCGGACCACCAGATCGTCCAGCGCTGACGCGCTCGTCGCTAGTTCTGGCCGCGGAGGCGCCGGCGCAGGCGGGTCAGGCCGGGGCCGGCCGGCGAGGCTTTGACGCGCTCCTTGAGGCGAGGGCCGGCTCGAATCTGGAGCCGCTGGCCTAGTTTGGGCTCCCGGGCGGCCAGCAGGACCAGCTCGTTCTGGCCCAGCGGCACGGTGTCGGTCCAGTCCAGGATCGCGAAACCGAGGCCCGCCTCCCGGCAGGCGGCACGGAAGAAGCTGCGAAAAGTGGCGGCGTTCCAGCAGTGGAAGTGGATGCTGTAGTCCATGCGGAGCAGGTGCCCCACCTGCTCCTCGAGCTCGCCCGGGCGCAGCGGGCGCCCGAAGCCTTCCTCCGCCTTGCCCAGCACGTTGGCCACCCAGTCCTCGTAGTGGGCGCGCCGGTTGGCGGACACCAGCGCCGGGTCCCGGTGCTCGGCCAGCAGGTGATCCGTGGGGGTGAGCTCCCGGTGGCGGTCGAAGGTCACCCTGGCGTCGGGCACGCACAGGAAGAGCAGCCCGCCCCGCCTGAGAACGCGGTGGAACTCGGCCAGGCCCCGGATCGGGTCTTCGAGGTGCTCGATCAGGTGGTTGGCGATCACGAAGTCCAGGCTTCCGTCGGGGAAGGCGGAGAGGTTCTCGGCGCTGCCCAGGACGTCGACCGGCGTCAGCTCCTCGTCCTTCAGCTCCACGTACTGGCGGCGCAGGTCGGCGACCGGCATGCGGTCGACGTAGGTGACTTGGGCCGTGGGCGGGACCTCCAGCGGCAGGTGGAGCGCACCGATCTCGATGCCATGTCCCCGGAGGTGGGCGGCCAGCCGCCGGCGCTGCTCGCTCAGACCTGCCACCAGACATAGACGTCGCCGTGCTGCTCGGGCGGCCGCCCGAAGTAGTCGCTGAACAGCCGGACCTCCTCGGACTGGTTCTGCATCGGTCCCACGATCACGGCGTGCACCTGCCAGCTCTTGAGATCGGACGCCATGGCCCCGCGCAGGGAGTCGGTCATGGAGGGCGCGGGCTGGCCCTCCTGGATGCCGATGATGAGCTGGGAGGTGGTGGTCGCGGGCGGTCCGTTCAGGGTCTCCCCGTCCGGACCCGGCACTCGCATGTAGCCGCCTCGACGTAGTCGCGGGCGTGGCCCCAGTCGCGCTTGGCTTCCAGATTGCTCAGGTGCACCTGGTCGGTCTTGCCGGCAAGGATCTGCGCTATGCCCCGCGCCACCTTTCGAGTGACGAAGTTCTCGCCTCGGCGTGGCGACTCGTGATTGAACAGGATCCCGCTGCACGCGAACAGGTCGTGAGCTTCGCGGTAGTTGACCGTCATCCAATGCGCGTAGAGCTTGGCGGCCGCGTATGGACTCTGCGGCTGAAACGGCGTCGACTCGCTCTGGGGAGGAGGGGAGAGGCCGAACATCTCGGACGTGGACGCCTGGTAGAAGCGGGTCGGCAGACCCATCGTGCGAATCGCCTCCAGCAGCCGGGTCGTGCCCAGACCGTCGGCGTCTCCGGTGTACTCGGGCTGGTCGAAAGAGATCTGGACGTGGCTCTGCGCGGCGAGGTTGTAGATCTCGTCAGGCCGCACGGTCTTGACGAGCCGGTTGAGTCCGCCCGAGTCGGTCATGTCGCCTTAGTCGAGGACGAAGCGCGACCCCTCCGGATGGCTTGGGTTCGAGTGCTGAAGGTGGTCGATGCGCCCTCCGTTCATGCTCGAGGACCGTCGCACGACGCCGTGCACCTCGTAGCCCTTGCCCAACAGGAGCTCGGCCAGGTACGAGCCGTCCTGGCCGGTGATGCCGGTGATCAGGGCTGACTTCGCCATCGCAGGGAAAGTCTATTGGTTGGCCCCAATCCCGGATCGTGCGTGGCTAGAGCAGGGAATCCACGCCCCACCAAACGTAGACGCCATCGAGCGGCTCGGGTGGCCGTCCGAACAGGGATGAGAAGAGGTCGACCTCCTGCTGCTCATTGACCATCGGGCCGACGATCACGGTCTGCACGTGCCACGACTTGAGCTCGCTCAGGATCTGCAGGCGGTCCGTGTCGCTGAGAGCTCCTGCCGTGCCGTCGCCAACAGAGAGGACCTGGCTTTGGGTGGTGCTCGGTGGCGGACTCAGCCGGGGGCCGCGCGGCGGAGCGTCGGGGATGAAGGCGTATCCCTCGGGCATTCGAAATCTCATGCCGGCCGCCTGCTGCCAGATCATCGCGCGCGCATCCCCCGTCGCCGAATAGGGCACCACCAGTGCAACGCTTCCCTGCGGGATTGCCGAGGCCGCGGACCCTGAGAAAAAGGCGGGCACGCTGTTGGGGGTGGAGGGGAAGGGGAGAGCCGGCACCAGCATCGAGAGCGCAGCGGCCGCGGCCAGCCATCCCAGCCGGCGCGGCATGGGCTGCCACGTCCGCAGATCGCTGAGCCAGACTGCGAGCAGCAACCCCGCGAGAAGGTAGAAGTACACCATCAGCCGTGACGGCAAGAGGTTGTCCAAAACCGGCAGACGCGACAGCCCGAGCCAGCCGAAGAACGTGAGGTACAGCGTCACCCGGCCCGGCAGATAGCGCTGCAAGAGGGGAAAGACTAGCCCGATCGCGAAGACTGGGATCGAGCTCGCCCTGCCCGCGATGTGGATCGTGATTCCCATCGAAAGGATCGCGATGAGCGCTGAGCCCAGAGCTGCAAGCCTGACCTCCGGGCGGCTCCAATAGCGCACCACGATGAAGGCGAGGATGAGGAAAAGCAGCACGCCGACATACGAGTTGGTCTCCACCGCGTTGCCGCCGATGAACTTGTCAGAGATGTTCAAGGCGCGTCCAGGCGCCAGCAGGATGAGATGCGTCGGGACGAGAAAGCTCAGACCGTCGCTGACGTAAGCGTTTGGCGTGTGCACCGAGCCGCGAAGGTGCTGCGGCCCGAGGAATTGGAAAGCGATTGGGACAGCGCTCAGCACAGCGAACACCGCCCCGGCGCAGACGAGAGCGCGTACCGCATACCCGAGGCGAGGCCTGACCTGGTCCCAGAACAGCGCAGCCGCCAGACATAGCAGGAGGAATGCGACGATCACGGTCGTCGCGAGCAATTCCTCCCCGATGAGGAGCTGAGCCGAGGCGGCCACGCCAAGAATAAGACCCGCCACCAGCGGCCGGCGTCGCTGAACGCGAATGATCTCGTCAAGGATCAACAGGACGACCGGTGGCATGAAGGCCAGGGTCGCGTGCGGATGTCCAAGCGAGTGCGCGGTCATGTAGGGCGAGAAGCCGTAGAGCAGACCGCCGACTCCAGCCGCGAGCTGGCTGGACACGAAGCGGCGGATCAGCAAGAACGCCGTGAAGGCCGACGGCGCGAGAGCCGCGGTCATCATGAAGTTCCAGGCGAGGACGATGCCACCGACGTGTGCGAGCGGGCCGAGCACCAGCCCGGGCAGAGGCTCGGAGGTGTTCCACATGAGGTTCACGCCGCCCGGGTAGTCGATGTAGTTCGTGAAGAGTGGGTTCTGCCCGTGCGCCACGGCGAACGGCGGCCAGCCCAGGAACCACATGATCTCTTGGGGGTCGCCGTTCAGTCCCACCGACTGTGTCGTGGGCTGGACCCAGGTGCTGGAGAACAACGCAACGGCCAGAAATGTGTAGACGATCAGCGCCGCTATAGCCGCACCACGGCGGCCGAGCACCGCCGGTTTGATGGGCGAGCTAGACGGCAAGCTTGTCCCCTCCAGCTTGTCTGATGCCGGTGTCGACATTGGCTGGCAACTCTAGCGGTGCCACCCCGGCAGCGGCCGGCGGTCTCTAGTTGAGGTAGCCCACCAGGTCAACCACCACGTCGGTTTTTCCGGCCGAGTTGTAGAAGGTGATCGCACCAGTCGGGCGCTCGGTGGACGCCCAGGGCAGGGCCGGCAGCAGGGGTAGCGCTGCCAGCGCCAGCAGAGCCCCCGCGGCCGCCCGGCGGGTGATCCCCGGACGGCTCCGCGCCTCGGCCACGAAGACTCGCACCGCCACCGCGGCGACCAGGAACGTGGTGCTGGCCGGCCCAAGCGCCCAACGGCGGGTAGACGGGCAGGTGGAAGTTGTGTTCTGGCTGCGCCTCGCCGGCGTACGGCACAGCTGGCTCCCCCTGGCACCGATGGCGGCGCTGCTGGCCGCCGCCGCTGGCTGCGCCGCCGCGGCGCGGCGCTGGGCAGCCGCGGGCGGCCGGTACAATCCAGCGGTTTGAAAGGCGTAGTCCTGGCCGGGGGAACCGGCAGCCGTCTCCATCCGCTGACCCGGATCACCAACAAGCACCTGCTGCCGATCTACGACCGCCCGATGATCAGCTACGCCATCGAGGCGCTGGTTCTGGCCGGGGTCAGCGAGATGATGCTGGTGACCGGCGGCATCCACGCCGGCGAGTTCTTCCGGCTGCTCGGCAACGGCCACGAGCATGGAATCGACCGGCTGCTCTACGCGTACCAGGAGAGCCCGGGCGGGATCGCCGAGGCGCTGGCCCTGGCGCAGCGCTTCGCCGCCGGCGACAAGCTGGTCGTGATGCTGGCCGACAACGTGTTCGAGCGCACCTTGCGCCCGGCCGTCGCGGCCTTCGCCGGCCAGCGGTCGGGCGCGCGGATCCTGCTCTCGCGGGTCGAGGACGCCGCCCACCTTCGCCACCTCGGCGTGGCTGAGCTGGATGGCGGCAGCCGGCTGTTGAGGATCGTCGAAAAGCCCGAGGATCCGCCCAGCAGCCTGGCCGTGACCGGGGTCTACTTCTATGACGCGGCCGTCTGGGAGGTGCTGCCGGAGCTGAAGCCATCCGGCCGCGGCGAGCTCGAGATCACCGACGTCAACAACCACTACGTCGCGGCAGGCACCATGGAGTACGACGTGATCGAGGGGTTCTGGGGTGACGCCGGCGAATCCATCGACGCCTATTACGCAGTCAACGATTTCGTGCGTGCGCATGGCGCCAACAAGGACTGAGGCGGCCGTGATCGACGGCGTCGTGATCAAGCAGTTGGTGACGCACGCCGACGAGCGCGGCTTCTTCCGCGAGGTCATCCGGGAGAGCGACGAGTTCTTCGGCCATTTCGGCCAGTGGAGCCACTCGCTGATGTACCCAGGCACCGCCAAGGCCTGGCACATACACAAGGTGCAGACCGACTGGTGGTACTGCATCGGGGCCTTGAAGGTGGCCCTGCACGACCTGCGCGAGCCATCGCCGACCCGAGGCCAGACGCAGCAGTTCCTGATGGGCGACCGGTTCGGCCCCGTCTGCGTCAAGATCCCGCCCGGGGTCGCGCACGGCTGTCGCGCGCTGGAGCTGACGCACCTCCTCTACGTCACGTCCAGCGTTTACAACCCCGAGGACGAAGGCCGCCTGCCGCACGACGACCCGGCCATCGGCTACGACTGGACCGCGTTCCCGGAGATCAAGTGAGCCGCCGCTTCCGGCGCCTGCTGGTCCCCGGCGGGGCGGGTTTCATCGGCTCCAACTTCGTCCGCTTGCTGCGCAGCCGGCGCCCCGAAACCGAGGTGTGGGTCCTGGACAAGCTCACTTACGCAGGCAACCTCGCCAACCTCGTTGACTTCGAAGGCGCGCCGGGCTATCGCTTCATCCGCGGCGACATCTGCGACCGGGAGCTGGTCGACGATCTCGCCGGCCAGGTCGACGCCATCGTCAACTTCGCGGCCGAGACGCACGTCGACCGCTCGCTGATGGATCCCTTCGCCTTCGTCAACACGGACGTGCTGGGCACCGCCGTGCTCTGCGAAGCGGCCCGCGAGCACGGCCACGAGGTGTTCCTGCTGGTGAGCACCGACGAGGTGTACGGAGATGTTTCCGAGGGGCGCTCGCTGGAGAGCGACCCGCTCCGGCCGCGCAGCCCGTACTCGGCCAGCAAGGCCGGCGGCGAGATGCTGGCCCGCGCCTTCGCCATCAGCCACCAATTGCCTCTGCTGGTCACGCGCGGCTCCAACAACTACGGGCCCTACCAGTACCCCGAGAAGATCATCCCCGTGCACATCACCAACGCGCTCGACGATCTGCCGCTGCCGCTCTACAACGACGGCAGCGCCGTGCGCGACTACGTCTACGTGGGCGACCACTGCAGCGCCATCGACCTCGTCCTTCACGAGGCGCCGGCCGGCGAGATCTACAACGTGGGGACGGGCGTGGAGACCAGCGGGGCCGAGGTCGCGCGCACCATCCTCGAGGTCCTGGGCAAGCCCTCCTCCCTGGTGCAGTACGTGCGCGATCGGCCCGGTCACGACTACCGCTACGCGCTCGACATCGGCAAGCTGCGGGGCCTGGGCTGGGCGCCCGAGGTGTCCTTCCGCGAGGGCCTGGAGCGGACCATCGACTGGTATCGCGAGCGCGAGGACTGGTGGCGCCCGCTCAAATCCGGCGAGTACTGGGACTACTACCGGCGCAACTATCAGCCGTTGGGCGTCGCCGAGGCCTGACCCGCCGGCCGGAACGGCTCTAGGACGACCGTGGCCGCCGAAGCCGGCCTGAGATGCCCCGGCGATACCAGCGCAGGTAATGGGGCAGCCAGTGCCAGAGGCGGAAGCGGCTCTCGCCGGCCGTGCGGTCGCGCCAGGTGGTGGGCACCTCGGCCACCCGCATCCCGGCCAGGTGGGCCTTCACCGTCAGCTCAATGGCCAGCTCGAAACCGGCCTCGGACTCGACCTCGACGGACTCCAGCAGCCGGCGGCTGTAGAGCCGGAAGTTGTTGGTGGGGTCGTGGGTCGGGATGCCGTCCACCACCCGCTCGAAGACTCGCGTGGAGGGGTTCATGAATTCGTCGATCGGGGTCCCGATCACCATCACCACCGAGCTGGGGCCCGCGATCCGGCCCGACGCGCTGGTCATCCTGCGCAGCACCGTGTACCCGGGGACGACCGACTACGGTGTCGGCCCGGCCCAGCATCTTCGGCTCGCTGGAGAATTCCAGCCGCCCGGTCTCCAGCACCCGCGCCAGAAGCTCGTCGGCGCCCTGCTCGATGAAGGGCATCTCACCCCGCTGGACGCGGGCCGTCTTCTCGGTGTCGAGGTCGTAGATTCCCACCCGGGCGCCCGCCTCCGCAAAGGAGAGCGCGAGCGGCAGGCCCACGTGCCCGCGGCCCCCGACCACCACCAGATCGAGGGTTCCGGTCCGAGGGCGCGCGGCAGTAGCGGAGGTGAGGGTCACGACGCCGCCATGATATCGACCCGGTGGACCTCTCAGTGATCGTCCTCAACCACAACGGCGCCGGCCCCCTCGAGCGCTGCCTGGACGCGGTCGAGGGCCAGGCTCTGGAGGCGGAGTGGGAGGTCCTGGTGGTCGACAACGGGTCCACGGACGGGTCCCAGGAGGCGGTTCGGCGGCGGACCGGGGTGCGCCTGGTGGAGGCGGGCCGCAACCTGGGGTTCGCGGCCGGCAACAACCTGGGCATCCGGCATGCACTGGGACGCCACGTGGTCCTGCTCAACAACGACGCCTATCCCCGCGCCGGCTTCCTCCAGGCGCTGCTGCGGGCTGCCGAGGCCGACGCGCGGGTGGGGGCGGTGACCTCGAAGCTGCTGTTCGACAGCCGGCCGGCCACGATCCAGAACGCGGGCGTGCTGCTGCTGGACGACGGCGCCGGCGTCGACCGCGGGTCCGGCCAGCCGGACGACGGGCGGTTCGCCCAGCGCGAGGAGGTGTTCGGCTTCTGTGGGGCCGGCGCCCTGCTCCGGCGCCAGGCCCTGAACGACGTGGGCGGCTTCGACGAGCGCTTCTTCATGTACTACGAGGACCTGGACCTGAGCTGGCGGCTGCGGCTGCGCGGCTGGAGTGTCCTCTTCGAGCCGGCGGCGGTGGCGGATCACGGCCATGCCACCTCCAGCCGGGAGTGGTCGGCCTTCTTCACCTTCCACGTCGACCGCAACCGCGTCTTCACGCTCCTCAAGAACGCCCGTCTCGGCTTCCTGCTCCGCTCCCTCCTGCGCCTGGGGCGGCGGGGGGCGGGTTCCTCCCCCGCCCGCGCCTCCCAGCACCGGCCGGGCGGCGTCCACATCCGGGTGCTGGCGTCGCTCGCCTGGCACCTGCCGGGGATGCTCGCGACACGCCTGCAGGTCCGGGCGCGGAAGACGGTCCCGGACGCCGAGATCGAACGCTCCCTCTATCCTCGGGAGCGATGGCAAAGCTCCGGGTAGGGCTTTACTCGCCCTACTTCGGGTCCACGCTGGGGGGCGGGGAGCGTTACCTGTGCATGACCGCCGCCACGGTGCGCGACCGCTTCCCCGACCTGGAGGTCGAGATCGTGGGCCCGGTCCCGGCCGATCGCGAGCTGATCGAGCGGCGGCTCGGCGTCGACCTGGCCGGGATCGGCCTGGTCGCCACCAACCGGCGCGTCACACCGCTCCACCGAGCCCTCAACTCGCTGGCGCCGCTGCGGCCGCTGCGCAACCGCGTGGTCGCCCGGCAGGCCGCCCGTTTCAGCGACCGCTATGACGTCTATCTGCCCATGGCCTACGCGATACCCGTGGCGCCGCGCCGGGGACCGGGCGCCATCCTCTGCCAGTTTCCCTATCCCGAGCCCGGGCCCGAGCTCGACGGCTACAGCCTCGTCCTCTGCTACTCCGACTACGTGCGCGGCTGGATCCGCGAGTACTGGCACCGCGACGCCACGGTTGTCAGCCCCCCGGTCGCGGTTCCGGAGCGCGAGCCGGACTGGGCGCGCAAAGAGCGCCTCATCCTCTCGGTCGGACGCTTCTTCCGGGGCGGGCACAGCAAGCGCCAGGACCTGCTGGTGGAGGTGTTCCGCGGGCTGTGCGGCGCCGGCTTGCAGGGCTGGGAGCTGCATCTCGCCGGTTCGGTCCATCGTGCCGCCGGCCATTCCGGGTACTTCGAGGAGGTCGCCGCCGCGGCTCGCGGCCTGCCCGTCCACCTGCATCCGGACGCCGCGCCGGAAGATCTGGAGGAGCTCTACGGGCGCGCCGCCCTGTACTGGCATGCCGCGGGCTACGGCGGCGGCGCCGACCCCGCCGCCGCGGAGCACTTCGGGATGACCACCGTGGAGGCGATGGCCCGAGGCGCGGTCCCGCTGGTCTGCGGACGCGGCGGGCAGCCGGAGGTGGTGCGCGACGGCGTGGACGGCTGCCTCTGGATGGACCCGGAGCAGCTGGCGGCGCAGACCCGCCGGCTGGCCGCCGACGGGGCCGCACGGCAGCGACTGGCCGCAGCCGCCAGAGCGTCCAGCAAGCGGTTCTCGGAGGCCGGTTTCGCGGACGCCATGGCCGCTGCGCTGGAACCGGTCCTGGCCGCGGCCCGCCGCCAACCGGTCCCAACATGACACTGCGGCTCCTGCAGCTGGTCCACGGCTATCCCCCGGCGGTGGGGGGCGTCGAGTTCGCCGTCCGCGACATCTGCGAGCGCCTGGTGTCGCGCCACGGCGCCGAGGTGACCGTGTTCACGACCAACGCCTACACGAACGCCAACTACCTCGACGGCTCGCTGCCCACGGTGCCCATCCAGGAGGGCGAGGTCCAGAACGGCGTCAAGGTCCGCCGCTTCCCGGTCGTCACCGCCTGGGCCCGGCCGCTGCGCCTGCTGCAGCGTGGCTTCTACGACCTGCGCCTGCCGGGCAACGACGTCCTCCGGACCCTGTACCAGGGTCCCATCTCGCCGGCCCTGCGCCGGGCGACGCGCGAGTTCGACGCCGACCTGGTCTCGGCGGCGTCCTTTCCGCTCAACCACATGCGCTACGCGTTCGCACGCCCCGGCCGGCCGGTGGTTTTGATCGGCGCCATCCACACCGACGACCCCTGGGGCTACGAGCGGCCCAACCTCCTGAAGCTGGCCGGCCGCGCCCAGGCCACGGTCGCCTTCACCGAGCCGGAGCGTGACTGGCTGGTAGCTCACGGCGCACCGGCCAGTCGGGTGCGCGTGCTCGGCCTCGGCATCGACCCCGATCCCTGCCCCCCGCACCCCCAGGACTTCCGGGACAGCGCCGGCGTCGCGGCCGGCGACTATCTGGTCGCCTACGTGGGGCAGCAGGGCGGCCACAAGGGCATCGAGGTCCTGATCTCCAGCCTGCCGCGGCTGCTGGAGGCGGTGCCCGGGGCCTTCCTGGTGGTGGCCGGCTCGCGCACGCCTTACTCCGCGGTTCTGGAGAGGCTCGCGAGCGAGCTGCCTCCCGCCGCCCGGGCCCGCTTCCGGCTCCTGAGCGACCTCACGGCCCAGCGGAAGACGGACCTGCTCGCCGCCTGCGACGTCTTCGCGTCCCCCTCGGGCCACGAGTCCTTCGGCATCACCAACCTCGAAGCCTGGGCCCGCTCCCGGCCGGTGGTGCTCGGGGACGGCCCGGCGCAGCGGTCGATCACGGAGCCCGGCGTGTCCTCGCTGCTGGTGCCCTACCGGGACGCGGAGGCTCTCCTGGACGCGCTGGTCAGGCTGGCGCGGGACCCGGGCCTGCGGCGCCGGCTGGGCGAGGCCGGTCGGCGCCGGCTGCTCGAGCGCTACACGCTGGACGGGGTGGTGGACGCCTACTTCGACCTCTACCGGGAGGCGGCGGGGGCCGCATGAGGCTGGACCCCAAGGCGCGCCTGGCCGCGCGCTTCCGGGCCGAGCCGGGCGCTCCCGCGCGCCTGGCCGGGCCCGATGGGCGAACGCTGCTGGTGGACGACTGGGCGCACGCCCTGTTCAGCCGCGCCGACGGCCGCCGGGTGGCCGAGCTGGTCGGCGAGGGCGACGCGGAAGCGACCTATGCGGCGCTCTGCGTGCTGGTGCGCGCCGGTGCCCTGGAGGCCGACCCGGCGCCCGCCGGAGCTGCCCCTCACCGCCCGCCGCCGCGCCTGCCCGCCGAGCCCCCACTGGTCTCGCTGGTGGTCGTGGCCTACAACTCCGGCCGCGACCTGGCGACGATGCTGCGCTCGCTCGCCGCGCAGACCTATCCGCGGCTGGAGACCATCGTGGTCGACAACCATTCGACCGACGGCTCGATTGAGGCGCTGGAGCCTTATTGGCCGCAGGTGCGCTTCCTGCGCCGGCCCCGCAACGGTGGCTTCGCGGACGCCGTCAACGCGGGCGTGGAGCACGCGCAGGGGGCCTGGGTGGGGGTGCTCAACGCCGACCTGGAGCTGGAACCGGACGCCGTCGCGGCCTGGGTGGAGAGGGCGCTCGCCTCACCAGGAGCCGGCGCCGTGGCCGCCAAGATGATGCTGGCCAGCCATCCGCGCTTCATCAACTCGATCGGCAACTCGATCGTGCGCATGGCCTGGGGCAGCGACAACTTCATGGGCGTCCTGGACGAGGGGCAGTTCGACGGTGTGGAGGAGGTCTGGGGCGCCTGCTTCGGGGCGGTGCTGCTCTCGCGGGAGGCGCTGGACAGGGTCGGCCCGCTCGACCCCGAGTACTTCCTCTACTACGAGGACCTCGACTGGTGCTACCGGGCGCGCCTGGCCGGATACCGGGTCGTGACCGCGCCCGGCTGCGTCATCCGCCACCAGTTCGGCGGCAGCGTGGGGCAGCGCCACGACACCTGGAAGCTGGGGCTGGTGGTCCGCAACCGCATGCGCTATGTGCTCCTGAACATGCGCTGGCGGCTGGCGCTGGGCCTGCTGGCCCGCTACGTGTACATGGACCTGCGGCAGCTCGCCAAGGCGCTGGTCACGCGCAACCCGCACGCCGTGCGGATGTACGCCAAGGCCTACCTGTGGCTGCTGGCCTGGGCGCCCGACATCCTGCGCCGGAGGCGGCGCAACCGCCGCTTCCCGATCAGCAAGGCTGACGAAGCGCGAGCCTTCCAGCTCAACATCGAGCCCACCGCCGATAGCCACCTGGGGCGCGAGGCGCTGCTCAGCCGGGCCGCGATCGAGCGCCGCTACCGCGACCTCTTCAGGCCGCCGCGGCTCACGCCAGCCGGCGACGGAGGTAGCGGAGCGTCCGGGCGGCGAAGCGGGCCGGGCCGTCGCGGCGGAGGGAGAGCCAGGCCTTCTTGAGCAGCAGCCGGCGCCGCCCGGCTCGGGCGCCCAGCCCGGGGGCGGCCGCGATCGAGCGACGCGCGGCGTCCGGGCTGCGGTAGGGGGCGCGGCAGAACTCGAGCAGCGGCTCGGCGACCACGCTCCAGCGGAAGCGCTCGGCCGTGCGGCGGGAGGCGGCTGCGCACTCCTGCCGGTAGCCCACGTCGTCGAGGAGGCGTCGCAGCCCGGCCTCCACCGCCGCCACGTCCTGCGGCGGGCAGACCGGCCCCAGCCCCTCGCGCTCGGCCAGCTCGGCCATGGAGTCCCCCGCCGTGACCAGCAGCGGCAGGCCCGCCCAGAGGTAATCCAGGATCCGGGTCCGGAACGAGAAGAGCGTCTCCAGGTGGTGGAGGTGGAGGCTGGCGCCCACGTCGGCCTCGTGAAGGAAGCTCTGGCGCTGCTCGTAGGGGACCCAGCCCTGGTGGAAGAAGACGTGGCGGTCCAGCACGCCGCGCGTCTTGGCCAGCTCCAGCGCCCGGTTCACCATGGCCGGTCGGGGCACGCTGACGTTGGGATGGATGGTGCCCATGAAGACCAGCTTCACCCGCGGGTCGTCCGCCGCGACCCGGGCGGTCGCCTCGATCAGGGTCAGCGGGTCGAACCAGTCCCAGATGCCGCCGCCCCAGAGCACGACCAGGTCTCGCTCGCCCACCCCCGGCAGCACGCCCCGGATCGCGGGCGCCCCGGGCGTGAGCGGCCGGTCGCCGAGTCCGAACGGCACCACGGCGAGCAGCCGCTGGAGCGTGGGGTCGTCGGCATAGGTGAGGGGGTTGACCCGGTTGAGCGCCGTCAGCGCGCCCAGCCAGAGGTGGCGCTGGCGCTCGGAGGCGCAGAGGAAGAAATCGCCCAGCACAATCTGCTGGCGCAGGACGGCCAGGTCCTGGTCGGCGATCGTGAGACGGTCCGGCATCGGGAGCCGGGCGTGGATCTCCAGGTTCTCCAGCACGTAGGGGTCGTAGAGATCGACGACCAGCGGCCGGTCGAGGCCGGCCAGGCTGGGAAAGAGGTCGAGCGCCGAGCCCTGGACGATCACCGCGTCGGCGGCCGCGGCGGTGCGCTTGATCTCGGAACGGACCGCCTCCACGACCGCGAAGCCGTCGCCCTGAGCGCCCAGGGGCGGCGGCGCCGCCAGCGTGACCTCGTGCTCGCGGCTCAGCAGGCGGGCGAACTCCCAGGCCCGGATCCCGGGGCCGGCCATGCTCGGCCCGACCACGTCCGCGCTGACCAGCAGGATGCGCCCCACGCTCAGCCGGCGCGCTTGCCGGCGCTCAGCTCGAGATCCCACGTGCGCTCGGGGGAGAAGGTCGTGCTCAGGTAGCGCTGGCTCAAAGGTGCGCCCATCTTAGGCGCGGCCCAGTGCCGCCCCAGTCGTCGGCTGCGATAATTGACCGCCGATTGAAGAAGCTCCTGCGCCGCTTCATCCCGCGCAGGATCCGCGCCGCCCTCCACGGATACCGCAGCCTTCCCGCCAGGGTGGCGCAGCTTGAGGGTCGACTGGCGGAGCCCACGGCCTCCGCACCCCACAGCAGCATCAACGCGCACGAGCGCCGGGTGTTCTCGCAGAACGGCGAGGATGGCATCCTCGAATACATCTTCCAGATGGTGGGCGTGACCAACCGGACCTTTGTCGAGTTCGGAGTCGAAACCGGCCGAGAGTGCAACACCGCCAACCTCTCGCTCAACCGAGGCTGGCGCGGGCTATTGATGGACGTCGACGAGGATGCCGTCAAAGCGGCATGCGAGTACTACGCGGAGCAGTTGGGTTCCGAAGCCGAACGCGTAAAGATCGTCGCCGCGCGCGTGACCCCCGACAACATCAACGCGCTCCTGCGGCAGAACGACATCGCCGGTGTCATCGATCTACTCTCCGTCGACATCGACGGCAACGACCTCTGGGTTTGGCAGGCGATCGAGCTCATCCAACCGCGCGTGGTGGTCATCGAGTACAACGCGTCGCTGGGTCCGACACGCTCGTTGGCCACCGTATACGACGCCGCCTTCAACAGGTTCGACAAGCATCCCAGCGGCCTCTATCACGGCGCCTCCCTGATGGCGCTCGCGCGGGTAGGAAGGCGGCGCGGCTATCTCCTCGTGGGATGTGAGTCGACCGGCACCAACGCCTTCTTCGTGTGGGAGGCAGCGGCAGCGGGGTCGGGGCTCGGCGAGGTGACCACGCTCCAGGCCTTCTACCCGATGCAGCCGAGGACGTACACGTTGAGCGTCGACGAGCAGTTCGATGTGATCAAAGGCCTGGAGTTCGCGGAGATCTAGGCGTCACGGACGCCCGCGGGCAAGGGCGGGAGGTCGCGCGCGATGTCCTGACCCACGCTCAGCCGGCGCGCTTGCCGGCGTCCACCTCGAGGTCCCAGGTGTGGTCGAGCGACACCACGGCGTGGCCGCCGCGAACGGTGAAGGGATACCGGCGCTCGTGGAAGTCGTGGAAGCGGTGGCCGGCCGGATCGTAGATGCCGATGCTGATGTCGTAGGTGCCGGTGTTGAGGCCCAGGCGTGGGAAGTTGAGGCGCACGGTTCCCGAACCCCGGCGCAGGCTCAGGGGAACGCCTTCTTCGGCGCTGTTGGCGTCGGTGCAGTGGATGCCGTCGTTGCGGAACACGTTTACCTGCACGCCCACCTCGCCCGCGATCTCGCTCGCGTAGCCGATCTCCAGGGTCAGCGCGTCGGCCGGAGAGAGGGAGCGGGTCTCACCGTGGGCGCCCAGCAGGCGCACGGAGGTGATCCGGACCTCGCCGGTCAGCCGGCCGAATCCGGGCACCTCGTACTCCTCGCCCGGTGTGTGGACCGGCCGCCGGGCGGTGGCGTCCAGGTAAGCCTGGATGGTCTGCTCCGGGGGCCCGTCCGCCGCGATGCGGCCGTGGTCGATCCAGAGCGCGCGCTCGCAGAAGCGGCGCACGGATTCAAGGTCATGGGAGACCAGCACGATGGTCCGGCCGCCGGCCCGCAGGCCTTCCAGGTACTCGAAGCACTTCTGCTGGAAGTGGGCGTCGCCCACGGCCAGGACCTCGTCGATGAGCAGGATGTCGGGATCGAGGTGCACGGCCACCGCGAAGCCCAGCCGCATGTACATCCCCGACGAATAGTTCTTGACCGGGTACTCGATCATGGAGCCCAGCTCGGAGAAGGCGACGATGTCGTCGAAGCGCTCTTCGATCTGGCGCCGGCGCAGGCCGAGCAGCGCTCCGTACAGGTAGATGTTCTCGCGTCCGGTGTACTCGCCCTGGAACCCGGCCCCCAGCTCCAGCAGGGAGGAGACGCGGCCGTTGATCTCGATGCTGCCGCGATCCGGGGCGAGGATGCCGGCCAGCAGCTTCAGCGTGGTGCTCTTGCCGGATCCGTTCTCGCCGATGATCCCCAGCGTCTCGCCGGCCGGCACCGAGAAAGAGACGTCGCGCAGCGCCCAGAGCTCCTGCCACTCGCCGAAGCTCCGGCGCACCAGCACCTCCTTGATCGATTGGTGCCGGCGGCGGTAGAGGCGGAACCCCTTGCTGACGTTGTCGAGCCGGATCGCGGGCGCCGCGGTCAGACCTCCTCGGCGAAGCGACGCTGCAGCCGCCCGAAGACGATCGCCCCCAGCACCCAGGCCAGGGCGCCGACGCCGCCCAGGGCCAGCAGCTGCCAGCCGTCGGGCCAGCGGTCGTAGTACCAGATGGCCTGATAGCCTGAGATCAGCCAGGTCATCGGGTTGAGCAGCAGCAGCGTGCCGAGGACCTTGTGTCCCTGGAAGGTGCTCAGCGGGTAGATGATCGGCGTGGCGAAGAACCAGACCGTGACCAGGATCCCGATCAGGTGCTCGAGGTCCCTGAAGTAGACCGCGACCGCCGACAGCATGAGCGCGATCCCGGACGTGAAGAGCGCCTGCATCAGGAGCAGCACAGGCAGCGCCAGCAGCGGCCAGCCCAGATGGCGGCCGAAGGCCAGCGCGAACACCAGCAGCACCGCCAGGCTGGGCACCAGGTTGACCATGCCGGCGGCCACTGAGGTGATGGGCAGGAACTCGTTGGGGAACTTGACCCGGCGCACCAGGTGGCCGTTCACGATGATCGAGAGCGTGGCGCTGGTCACGCCCGCCGCGAAGGCTGTCCAGGGAAGCAGACCGCTCAGCAAGTAGATCGGGTACTGGGGTATGGGAAAGCGCGCGATCACCGAGAAGATCACCGAGTAGACCACCATCATCAGCAGCGGGTTCAGGAGCGACCACATGAACCCCAGGGCGGTGCCCTTGTACTTGATCTTCAGCTCCTTCGTGATCAGGAGCGAGAGCAGGTCGCGATGCGCTACGAGCTCGGAGATGTTGCGGATCGGGAGCAGCCACCCGGGCCGGTACGTGCTTAGGTAGCGCTGGCTCACGAGTGGGCCCATCTTATCGACGGCTCGGCGTGAGGCCGCCGGGAGGTCAGCGCAGGCCGATGCGGTGGGCTTGGGGCGGCATAGGCGGCGCGACGCTGCTGCCCCGCTCCGCCAGGTCCGCAGGCAGGTCTACCTCCGCGACGCCGGCGGCAAGCGGCCGCAGAACCAGGGTCCAGTGGTAGCCGCGCAGCTGGGGCGGCCTCGCCAGCGTGAGGACCAGTCCGTTGGCCGCCGCCGCGTTCCTCAGCCACTCCCTGTCGAAGATCACAGCGGAGGCCAGGTCGTGCTCGTTGGTGTAGAGCGCGTTCTGTTCCGCGGCGAGCATGGCGAAGTCGCGCTTGTCGAAGAGAAACCAGCTCGAGTGCAGGTAGCCGTCGGGGCGCAGCACCCGTGCGCACTCGCGCAGGTAGTGCTCGGCCTGCGACTGCGTGAGGTGGGTGAAGACCGACCAGGCCTCGATCATCGTGAACTCGGCGTCCCCGGCCGGGAAGGGCAAGGTGGGCCGCCGGCCGCGGGCGTTGGGGTTGAAGTTGACGTAGTAGACGTCGTGGTGCCGGAATTCGAAGCCGTCGGCGTGCGGCGCCAGGTTCTTGCGGCACCACTCGACCATCCCCTTGTGGAGGTCGATGCCCAGGTACCGGCGGGGTCGCGGCCGCTGCTGGATGAGCCGGCGCGCGAAGCGGCCGCAGCCGCAGCCGAAGTCGAAGACGGCCTCGTACGCCTCCGACGGCAGGTACGGGTAGACCGGCTCGCCGGTCGGGTTGTCGAAGGCGGCCGGGTCGGTGGGACCCACCAGCTGGCGGAACTCCAGCGGCGGCAGCGGCAGCTCGGCGGGCGGGGTCTCGGCACGCCGCGGCGTGCGCCAGGGCATCAGGATCCCTTACTGGCCGGCGAGGTCGCGGGCGATGTCTTGTCCGGGCCAGTACGAGGTGAGGAGGTTCGCCGGCGCGCTGCCGAACGCGTGCAGGCCGCCGTAACCGTCCAGCGTGTAGCCGGACGGTGCACCGGGTGTCGAGCCGGGCAGGAGCCAGATCGAGCGGGCGATGTCCCAGCCGAAGTAGGTGGGGCTGGGCTGGGTTGGAGGTGATTCGTTGGGAGCGGTCACCGGGTGCACGCCACCGTAGCTGTCCAGGATGTAGCCCGACCTCTTGCCCGGCAGCAGCACCACCGTGCGGGCGATGTTGGTGCCCGGCCAGTAGGCCGGGCCCTGGCTGGGCTGGCCCGGGGCGAGCATGCCGATGCCGAAGGGATGCAGTCCTCCATACGCGTCCATCACGTAGCCGCCATTGCCATCCGAGAAGATCACCAGCCGGCGTGCGATGTCCCAGCCGCCCCAGTAGGTGGCGCCGCTGGGGTTGGGCGGCGCCACGCCGCCATTGACGCCAAACGGATGGAATCCGCCGTAGCCGTCGAGTACATAGCCGCCGGTGCCCGTGGGGAGGAACGCGATGTCGCGCGCGATGTCCCAGCCGAAGTAGGCGCCGCCGGTCGTGGTCACCGGTCCCCCGAACGGGTGCAGCCCGCCGAACTTGTCCAGCACCAGGCCGGCCTGGGGATAGGGCGAGCCGGGTACCGGGATCGTCTTCGCCGCCTGGGCGACGGGGAGGCCCGGCCAATAGGCCGTGCCGCCGAAGGGCGGGCTGCCGTCTGGATGGACGGCGCCATAGACCTCGAGCGTGTAGAGGCCGCCGAAGCTACTCTGCCCGCGCGTCGCAGTCGAAGGCACCGTCACCGTTAAGGGCGCAGACCAGCTGTAGGTGGCACCCGGTGTTCGCAGGCGCGCTCGGAATTGATAGCTGTGGTTTGGATAGCCGAAGACGGTCAGGGAGCCGTTGCTGGTCGTCCCTACGTCCAGCCAACCCTGAATCTGGCCCGCCGTCGTTTCTTGCTGCTGCACATCGAACGCTCCGGCGCACCGCGAGGATGCTGAAACCTGGAATGTGGTGCTGGCGACAGTGGGCTGGGCCATTGTCGTCACACAACTGAAGTACCTGTCCAAGGTGGACCACAGCTCCGGCGAGGCGCTAGTGCCACCGCCGAGGTTGAGGTTCCAGAGTCCGACCCCGCGGAGGCCCTCGTCTATGACCACCTGGTACTTGTTCGCGAGAGACGTGGTGTCATCCCAGTAGAGCTCCCGCCAGCAGGTGAAGCCGCCGGGCGAGGTGTCGTTGAAGTAGTACGTGTCCCATTGCTCGTTACCCGCCGGATCCTGGTAGTCACGGTGCGCGGTGTACTGGGTGACCTGCGCTTGGGTGGAAATTCCCTTGTTGTAGAGGTAACCCGAGGTCGCGTAATTCCCGGTCGAAGCCGCGTTGGCGATGGGAGTTGACACGCACGCCTTGTCTCCGTAATAGGGCACTCCCATGATCACTTTGCCGGCTCCGACCAAGGACGAGTACTGACCGTTGGTGTTGATGTCATTCCAGTAATAGCCACCCAAGGGTGAGGTCGGCGAGAGGCAGAGGATCCCCTGCGGGCAATTCAAAGGGGGCCGTGACGAGTTGGAAGACTCGAGCGCGTACTCCATCACGAAGAAGGCATCGACATAGTTGTTGAGCGAGCGGACATCGAAGAACCCGCAGTTGCAGGCGGTAGTGTCAGCGGCGGAGCTGGCATAGGTGTCGATGGTCAGGTAGTTCCGTCCAGACGGCAGGTGAGCCCTGAGCTGGGCCGCCAGGTCCACCAGCATCGCCTGGTTGGTCTGACCGTTGGCGCACGTTTGGTACGTGCCCTCGTAGTCGATGTTCACGCCTTGAGCCTGCCGGTCGCCGACGAGCTGGACGATCTGGCTGACGGTCTGGCTCCGGTTTTGAAGGCCATTGCACATGTCCGTGCCGAGGTTCTGGAGGATGATCGTCAGCACGACGACCACGCCCGAACTCTGGGCCGCGACCCGGAAACTGTCCCAGGTCCCGTTGTACAGATCGTCCCAGCCTGCTCCTTGGTGGATCAGGTCCCCGGTCGGTGCCACTGAGACACCGAAGTAGCCGATGGTCGAGAGCTGGCTGAAATCCCAGCTCGGGTAGCCGACAGTGCCGTCACCCAAGGACCCCGCGTCCGCAAAGCCGAAGACCTCCTTCAGCGGTCGACCTGTGCTCGCCGCGCCGGCGGCCGCGGTGCCCGCTGCCGGCGTGGAGGGCACCGACACGTGGGAGCCAGGAGTCGTCAAGAGCTTCTGGCCGGCCTCGCGCATGACGTTGGGCATGGTCTCGTCGTGCGCAGGTGCCGAGCCAGCCGCCAGGGCCGCTGGGACGGGCTGGACGGCCAGAGCCAGGAGCGCGGTCAGAATGACGAGGGCACCAGTATGAGATCTGTGCAGGGACATGTGGAGGAGCGTCGGGGGCACTCTAGCCGGGCCTTGGACCAAGCGTCAAATCAAACCCGGGTCCTGGTCGACGCCCGCCCCCTGCAGGGAGCCGACTCCCTTCGAGGCGTGGGCACCTATGTGCGCGGCCTGCTGGGCGGGCTGCTCGAGATCGGATACGGCGACCGCCTTACCCTGCTCGTCGACGGCGGCCTGCCGGCGCCCGGATTCGACCTGCCGCTGGTCGGCGTCCGGCGGCGCTACCGGGGCCGCGCCGCGCTCTATGAGGACGCCGTGGTCATGGGCGGCGACCTCGAGCGGCTGCGACCCAGTCTCTACCACGCCACCTCGCTGCGGCTGCCGGGCCGCGCCCCCTGCCCGCTGGTCGTGACCCTGCACGACCTGATCCCGTGGGCGTACCGTGGCCGCGGCCTGCGCGGCGAGCGGCTGCGCTACTGGCCCGGCCGGCGGCTGCTGCGGCGCGCTGACGCCGTGCTGGCCGTCTCGGACGCCACGGCCGCTGACGCACAGCGCCTGGCCGGCGTAGAGGCCGGCCGCCTGCGGGTGGTGCCCGAAGGCGTCTCCCCGGTCTTTCAGCCGCGCCAGGACCCCGCGCCGCGGGTTGCCGCCCGCTTCGGCCTGCAGCCCGGATACCTCCTCTACGTCGGCTCGCTGGACGCCCGCAAAGATCCCGGCGCGCTGCTGGCCGCCTGGCGCCAGGTGCGGTCTTCCGCTCCCGACGTCCGCTTGGTGCTGGCCGGCAGCCCCGGGGCCCAGGCGCCGGCCCAGATGGCCGGCGCGGTGCGGGTGGGACAGGTGTCCGAGGAGGAGCTGGCCGACCTCTACTCGGCCGCCGGCTGCCTCGTGTTCCCGAGCCGGTACGAGGGCTTCGGCCTGCCGCTCCTGGAGGCGATGGCCTGTGGCTGCCCCGCGGTCGGCTACGCGAACTCGAGCTTGCCCGAGGTCGCCGGCGAGGCGGCCGAGCTGGTTGCCGACGGGGATGCGGAGGCGCTGGGCCGGGCCGCGGCGGGCATGCTCCTCGAGCCGGCACGCCGGGACCGGGCGCGCCGCCGAGGGATCGCGCGCGCGCGCAGGTTCAGCTGGCGGCGCACGGCCGAGCTGACGGCGCGCGCCTATGGCTCGCTGCTACATGATTGACGTCGCGTGAGCCGGATCGCCGTCGTCGGCGCGGGCTACGTGGGCCTCACCACGGCAGCCTGCATGGCCGATCTAGGCAACGTCGTGGTTGTTGTCGAGATCGATGAAGCCAAGGTGCGCAGCCTGCGCCGGCACCGGCTGCACTTCTACGAGCCGGGCCTCCAGGAGATGCTCGAGCGCAACGCGCGCGCCGGCCGCCTGGCCTTCACCAGCGATTACGCGGAGGGCATCGGCGGCGCGGAGTTCGCCTTCATCGCGGTGGCCACGCCGGAGGCCGAAGGCGGGGAGGCCGACCTCCGGTACGTGGAGGCGGCGACGGCGTCGATCGCGCGCGCGATGGACGGCCCGCTGGTGATCGTGAACAAGTCCACCGTGCCCATCGGCACCGGCGACTTCGTTTCCCGGACGGTGGCGGGCGCCAACGGCCGCCACCCGGTCGAGGTGGTGTCCAATCCGGAGTTCCTTCGCGAGGGCTCGGCCCTGGGCGACTTCATGCAGCCCGACCGCGTCGTCATCGGCGCTCATTCCCGGGAGGCGGCCCAGCGGGTCGCGCACCTCTACGAGCCGCTCGGCGCTCCGATCCTGATCTACGACATCTACACCGCCGAGATGGTGAAGTACGCGTCCAACGCGTTCCTGGCGACCCGCATCTCCTTCATCAACGAGATCGCCCGCATCTGCGAGCGCGTTGACGCCGACGCCAAGCTGGTCGCCGAGGGCATGGGCCACGACCGGCGGATCGGGCCCACCTTCCTCGAGGCCGGGATCGGCTATGGGGGTTCCTGCTTTCCCAAGGACGTCAAAGCCCTGGCCGCCATCGCCGAGCGTTTCGACTATCACCCCGAGCTCCTGCACGCGGTCATGGACATCAACCGCGACCAGCGCCTGCTCGCGGTCGAGAAGCTTCGGGAATGCCTGGGGACGCTGCGAGGCCGGGTGGTGGGCCTGCTGGGGCTGTCGTTCAAGCCCAACACGGACGACATGCGCGAGGCCCCCAGCGTCGACATCGCCCGGGAGCTGCTGGCCGAGGGCGTCGAGGTGCGCGCCTACGACCCGGCGGCGGTGGCTCGCGCCAAGCAGATCGTCCCCGAGATCGCGTACCGCCCCCACGCTTATGCCGTCGCCAAGGGCGCCGATGCCCTGATGCTGCTGACCGAGTGGAACGAGTTCCGCCAGCTGGACATGGCGCGCGTGCAGCGTTCGATGCGGCGGCCGGTCTTGATCGACGGGCGGAACATCTACGATCCGGCCGTGATGCGCAGCCTGGGCTTCACATACAGGGGCGTCGGCCGCAATTAGCGAGCGCGCGGTGGTCTCGGGCGGCGCCGGGTTCATAGGCTCCCACCTGTGCGAGCGGCTCCTCGAGCGTGGCTGGAGCGTGGTGGCCCTCGACAACCTGCTCACCGGCACGCGCGCCAACCTGTCGGGCCTATCGGGCGCCCTGGAGCTGCGCGAGCTGGACGTCAGCGAGCACGTCGAGGTCGAGGGCCAGGTCGACTGGGTGTTCCACCTGGCCTCACCGGCTTCGCCCGTAGACTTCCCGCTCTATCCGATCCAGATCGTCAAGGTGGGCACGCTGGGCACGCACAACCTGCTCGGTCTGGCCAAGGCCAAGGGTGCGCGGTTCCTACTCGCCTCCACGTCAGAGGTATACGGCGATCCGCTGGTGCATCCGCAGCCTGAGTCTTACTGGGGCAACGTCAATCCCCTGGGGCCGCGCGGCTGCTACGACGAAGGCAAGCGGGCGGCGGAAGCCTTCACCATGGCCTACCACCGCAAGCACGGGCTGGACACCCGGATCGTGCGCATCTTCAACACCTTCGGGCCGCGCATGCGCCTGGACGACGGCCGTGTGCTGCCCAACTTCATGACCCAGGCGCTGCGCGGCGAGCCGCTGACCGTCTTCGGGGACGGCAGCCAGACGCGCAGCCTGACCTACGTTGACGACCTGGTGGCCGGGATCCTCGCCATCGTGGATCGCGGCGACCATCTGCCGTTCAACATCGGCAGCCAGGACGAGGTGACGATGCTGGAGCTGGCCCGGCGGATCATCGCTCTCACCGGCTCCAGCAGCCCGATCGTGTTTCGCGAGCTGCCCGAGGACGATCCCCACCGCCGGCGTCCGGACACCACCCGCGCTCGCGAGCGGCTGGGCTGGGAGCCGCGGACGTCACTCGAAGAGGGCCTGAGCCGGAGTCTGGAATACTTTCGGGCTGCGCTTTGAACCTTTCCGAGTACATCCGGGATGTCCCGGACTTCCCGCTTGCCGGGATCCTCTTCCGCGACATCACGCCGCTGCTCCGCGATCCGGCCGCTCTCAAGGCCGCCATCGAGGGCATGGTCGAGCCCTGGCGCGGCGTGAAGGTGGACCTGGTGGCGGCCATGGAGGCCCGCGGCTTCATGTTCGGGGGCGCCATGGCGATGCTCCTGGGAGCGGGGTTCGTACCGGTTCGCAAGGAAGGCAAGCTGCCTCGCAAGACGGTGAGCATCGGCTACGTTCTCGAGTACCGGGACGATGTGCTCCACGTGCACGCCGACGCCGTCGAGCCGGGCCAGCGGGTGCTGGTGGTAGATGATGTGATCGCCACCGGGGGGACGGCGGGGGCGGTCGTCAAGCTCATCGAACAGCTCGGTGGCGAGGTCGTGGGCGCCCAGTTCCTGGTCGAGCTCAGCGAGCTGTCCGGTCGCGACCTGTTGAAGGATTACCCCGTTCACAGCCTGATCACTTACTGAGGAGACCCGGATGGGCACGCACACCAAGACCTACGACGTGAAAGACATCGGCCTCGCCAAGACCGGGCAAGACCTGATCGACTGGGCCTCCCGCGAGATGCCGGTGCTGCTCCTGATCCGGGAGCGCTTCGCCAGGGAGAAGCCCCTCGAAGGCCTGAAGGTGGCGGCCTGCCTGCACGTGACCAGCGAGACCGCCAACCTGATGATCACCTTGGCCGCGGCCGGTGCCGACGTCACCCTCTGCGCCTCCAACCCGCTTTCGACAAACGACGCCGTGGCCGCCGCCCTGGCCGACCTGCACGGCGTCAACACCTACGCCATCAAGGGCGAGGACAACGCGACCTACTACGAGCACATCGAGGCGGCGCTCGACTTCCGGCCCAACTTCACGATGGACGACGGGGCCGACCTGGTGACCATGCTGCACCGCGACAGGACCGCCGGGCTGGCCGACGTCCTGGGCGGCACCGAGGAGACCACGACCGGCGTGGTGAGGCTGCGTGCGATGGCCGCCCAGGGCGTCCTCCGCTACCCGATCATCGCCATCAACGAGGCCGATACCAAGCACCTCTTCGACAACCGCTACGGAACCGGCCAGAGCACCCTCGACGGCATCATTCGCGCCACCAACGTGCTGCTGGCCGGCAAGACCTTCGTGGTCGCCGGCTACGGTTGGTGCGGCCGCGGCCTGGCCAGCCGGGCCAAGGGGCATGGTGCGGAGGTGGTGGTGACCGAGGTCGACCCCGTGAAGGCCCTGGAGGCGAAGATGGACGGCTTCGAGGTCATGCCGATGGCCCGGGCCTCGGAGGTCGGCGACATCTTCGTCACCGTCACCGGCGATGTCAACGTGCTCGATCGCAGCCACTTCGAGCGCATGAAGGACGGTGCCCTGCTCGCCAACTCCGGGCACTTCAACTCCGAGATCAACCTCAAGGCCCTGGACGACCTGGCGTCCTCGGTGCGCCAGGTGCGCCCGATGGTGCAGGAGTACAGGCTGGCAGACGGCCGCCGCCTGCACGTTCTCGGCGAGGGCCGGCTGATCAACCTGGCCGCCGCCGAAGGACACCCGGCGGCCGTGATGGACATGAGCTTCGCCAACCAGGCGCTGTCGCTGGAGCACCTGGCCCGAAATCACGCTTCGCTGGAGCCGCGGGTGTACGACGTCCCCGCGGAGATCGATGCCCAGGTGGCGAAGCTCAAGCTCCATGCCATGGGCGTCGAGATCGACATCCTGACCGAGGAGCAGGTGAAGTATCTGAGCTCCTGGGAGGAGGGCACCTAGCGGCCGTCAAGCGCGCCTGGGTCATGGGCGGCGGCGGGGCTCGGGGCGCCGCCCAGGTCGGCGTGCTGACGGCCCTGTTCGAGGCGGGGATCGAGCCGCCGGCTGCGCTGGTGGGCGTCAGCGTGGGCGCCCTCAATGCGGCGTCGATCGCCGCCTTTCCCTCCCTCGCGGGTGCCACCATGCTGCGCCAGACCTGGCTTTCGGAGCTGGCGCGGAGGGTTTTCAGCGCCCACCCGGTCGGGATCCTGCTCTCTAGGCTCCGCGGAGCCCGACTGGCGGCGCTGCCCGCCACCAACGTCAGGCGCCTGATCGACCACCAGCTCAACCTGGTCGGAATCACCGAGTTCGAGCAGCTGCGGGTGCCGCTCTCGGTGGTGGCGACGGACCTGGGGGCCGGGCGCCCACACGTTTTCCGGTCGGGGCTCCTGGCCCCGGTCCTGCAGGCGTCGACGGCCATCCCCGGAGTCTTCCCACCCGTCAGCGTCGATGGGATCGAATACCTGGACGGGGGCATCGTCGACAACACGCCCATCGACGTCGCGCTGGACTCCGGCGCCAAGCACGTGCTGGCGATCAGCCTGATGGCGGGCGGGGAATACGAGCGCCGCAGCCACAGCTGGAGCTCGCTGATCGCCCGCACCCTGCAGCTCTCGCTGCACCACCAGATGCTGAGCGACTTCGAACGGCTCCGGGGGCGGGGCAAAGTGGTCGTGCTCTGTCCCGTGCTCGGCCCGTCCGGCGGCTGGGACATGCGCCGCGACCGCGTGGAGGCGATGATCGAGGGGTCGCGGCGGGCAACCGCGCGGCTCTTGAAGGCGCGCGGGCCGCGGCTCTTCAAGCAGTCCGGCGTCCATTACCTGGAGACGTTCGGCCCCCCCGCCTGAGCGGGACAGCGGCCGGGTCAGTTCTGGACCAGCACCTCGTCACCGATCTGCGCCCAGTTCCAGAGCGCATAGATCGGGCCCCAGCCCAGCCCGCCGGGGATGTTGATGCAGCCGTGGGTGCCGTCTCCGTATTGGGAGCCGGGGCCGAACCAGCTGCGCCAGGGGGCGTCGTGCAGGAAGTAGCCGCCCTCCAGGAACTCCATCGCGTACTGCACCCAGGCCGACGGGTACCAGAAGGGGCTGCCGTAGGGCCAGGGCGAGATCATCTGATAGGGCGAATAGCGGGCGAAGATGTGGTAGTCGCCCGGCGGGGTCGGCAGCTCGGGGCGTCCGGTGGTCACGTCGGTCTCCAGGAACAGCCCGCCGTCGTCGTTGTAGGCCCACAGGTGCTGCTGCGAGAGGCTGACCACGATCTTGTGCTTGGGCTTGGGCGGCGGTGGCGGGGGAGGGGCCGGCGCCCCGCTGCCCGAGCCGGAACCGGAGACGCCCCGGGCGATGTTCCAGTTGGGCCAGTAGGCGCCCTCCGTCACGCCCAGCGCGCCGGCCGAGCCAAACGCGTGGAGGCCACCGAAGGCGTCCAGGACCCAGCCACCGGGGGCGCCGGACCCCGAGCCGGTCCAGGCCACGATCGCCCGGGCGATGTCCCAGTTCTGCCAGTAGGCACTGGGGCCATAGGGCTGGCTGGCAGCCGCGCCGAAGGGATGGAGCCCGCCCCAACCGTCGAGCACCCAGCCCGAGGGGCTGGCGGCGGTGGAGTTCGGCGCCATCGCCAGGCCGCGGGCGATGTCCCACCCGAAGTACGGAGTGCCGGTGCCGGCAGGAGCGCCGGAGCCTGGACCGGTGATCGGATGCAGGCCGCCGAGGCCGTCCAGCAGGTACCCGCTGACCGAGGTCGGGGAGCTGTCGGGCGTGACCGCCAGCGCTCGGGCGATGTCCCGGCCGGGCCAGTAGGCGCCGGGGATGGTGAGGGCGGGCGCGGTCCCGAACTCATGGACTCCTCCCCAGCCGTCGAGCACCCAGCCGGCCGGTGTGGCGGCCGAGGACCAGGGCGCCAACACCACACCGCGGGCGATGTCCCAGCCCCAGTACGGGGAGCCCGCCGGCGCCCCCGCACCCGCCGCCAGGGCGCTGCCGAATGGATGCAGTCCGCCCAGGGCGTCCAGCACCAGGCCGCCCGAGCCGTCGGGGAAGGTGGCCAGCGAGCGCGCGATGTCCGTGCCGGGCCAGTAGTCGCGGAAGGGGAGAGCGGAGGAGGTGGTGGCCGGGTGCAGGCCGCCGTAGCCGTCCAGCACATAGAGGTGCGTGCGGTTGTCGGCGGGCGCCACGGCGGCCGGCGCCAGAGTCGGGGTAGGCGTGGGGGTTGGGGTTGGGGTGGTTGATGGGGAGGGGGAGGGGCTGGCGGTGAGCGGCTGACTGGCGGTGGCGGCCGGCACGGCCGGGGCCAGCAAGAGCACCGCCGCCGCGATTCCGAGCAGACCCTGCATCAGGACGCGGACGCCGAGGCGAGGGGGCCGTTGACCTGGACGTTCAGCGCTGGTGCAGAGCCGAACGCGTACACGGTGCCGTCGGCCCTCAGGAGGTAACCGCCCGGCAGCGAGAGCGTCGAATCAAATGTGCTGAAGACTCCCTTGAACACGTCGTTGCCGGGACTGTAACCGGCCGCAGCCGGCGACGGGGGCAGTGCCGTGCCGGCGGTCGTGAAGGGGTGGAGCCCTCCATATCCGTCGAGCACGTAGCCGGCGTTGCTGTTCGGGATCAGCGTGATCGCACGGGCGATGTCCCAGTGCGGCCAGTAAGCACTGGCAGTCACCGCCGGCGCCGTGCCGACCGCGTGGATCCCGCCCCACGCGTCCATGATGTAGCCGCCGGCTCCGTCGGCCGTCAGCACGAAGCGGCGCGCGATGTCGAACCCCGACCAGTACACGCTGGAGGCGAGCGCGGGCGGTGGTGCGTGCGTCCCCACCCCGAAGGGATGCAGGCCGCCATATCCGTCGAGCAGGTATCCACCGCTGCCGGAGGGCAGCAGCACCACGTCCCGGGCTATGTCCCAGCCGCCCCAGTACACGGCGCCGCTGACGCCCGCGGGCGCGCTCCCGAACGCGTGAAAGCCGCCGTACCCGTCAAGCAGGTAGCCGCCGTCGCCGCCGGGCAGGGTGGCCAGGGCGCGTCCGATGTTCCAGCCGAAGAGGCGGGGCGCGTTGAGCGGCTCGCTGGCGATCGGCTGCACATCGCCGAGCTGGCCGCCGGCGTAGGCGGCGTGGAAGTGATTGGCATAGGTGGCCGTGGTGACGACCGTCACGGTGGTCGTGGCCGTGCTGCCTTCGGCGCTTCCGTGCCCGGCCAGCGTGAAGGCGTAGGAGTGGCCCGGCAGCCCGAAGAAGTGGTAGCTGACCTGCTGGGTACCCGCCAGCAGGCCGATCGGCGCCGCTCCATCCTCCGCGGAGCTGAGGTCGAAGGTGGAACCGGGCGGCCCCTGCCAGCCGAGGTTGAAGTCGCTGGTGGAGGAGCTGGACGCGGGGCCCGTGAACTGCACTCCGACCGGCACCACCGCGTTGCTGACCGCCGCCGGGCCGAAGCGGCCGTACACGTTGTAGGCGACCACGTTGAAGGTGTACGAGACGCCGAGCTGGAGGCCGTGGATGGTCGCGGAAAGGGTGCCGGCCGGTACCGTCACCGAGCCGCCGCCGGGCGAGGCGGTGACGGTGTAGGAGGCGAGGGGGTCGCCGCCGTCGAAGTCCGGCGCCGCCCAGCTCACGGTGGCACCCAGATAGGTCGGCGCGGCGCTGGGGCTGTTGGGAGCGTAGGGGACCGGGTTCTGGGGATCCCCCATCAGCCAGAGGTCGCCCGCGTCCGGCGGGTTGGGGTCGGTGTAGCCGGCCTGCCAGCCCCAGGGGTCGATGGCGCTCCAGGGATTGTTGACGTACAGCCCGAAGTGCAGGTGCGGGCCGGTGCTGTTGCCGGTGTTGCCGCTGACGCCGATCACCTGCCCCCGGATGACCGACTGGCCGGGACTCACGTTGATCTGGGACAGGTGCGCGTACCTGGTCGTGAACCCGTTGCCGTGGTCGATCGTGATGCACTCGCCGAACCCGGTGTTGTTGGGGTCGACGCCGGCGATCTGGACGACGCCGGGCGCGGCCGCGAAGATGTTCTCGTAGACGAGGGCGAGGTCCCAGCCGTTGTGGCCGTCGTAGTAGAGGTAGTTGGTGCCGCCGGGCGTGATCGCGTACCCGGCGCTGAAGGTGGGATCCACCCCGTTGGCGCTGGTGGCCACGGTGCCCTCGTACTCGCAGATGCGGCCGTCATGGGTGTAGTCGGGGTTGCAGTGGTCGAAGATCGAGGTGACGGAGTGGGGGTTCCAGTAGGGCCGGGTCAGGAAAGGCGCCGGGCCGGCGGTGCCGGCGGCCGCCGGGCCGGTCTGGGTGGCGGTGTGCGGCTTGAGGGGAAGCTGGTCGGTGGTGTAGACCGGGGGCCGCGCCAGGGGCCCGCTCGCCGGGTGCTCGGCCACCGGCTTGGCCGCGGTCTGGGCGTCCGCGGTCTGGGACAGGCTGCCGATCAGGATGGCAAGCGCCAGGGCCGCGAGGTGGGATCGTTTCAAGGGCAGGATGTGCAGAGTCTGGAGTGACGGGCTGGGGCGCGGCCGGGGTAGGACGGTAAAGCTTCGTTAACCCGACCTCCCATGTCAACCGGATATAACGATCGGCAGCGGCGATTGCGATTGCCTAGCCTTTGTCTGCCTTGAGCGAGCAACCGAAGCGCGGCCGGCGGCGGGTCGCCTGCACGATCGTCGCGCGCAACTACCTGCCGTTCGCCCGCGTGCTCGCTCGCAGCTTCGCCGAGCACCACCCCGGCGTGGCCTTCGAGACGCTGGTCGTCGACGGCGCCAGTTCGGACCTGGCCGGCGCCGAGCTCTCGGTTCGCGGCCTCGACAGCATCGGGCTCGCGGCCCCGGAGCAGCTGCGGATGGCCACCATCTACGACGCCACCGAGCTGGCGACCGCCGCCAAGCCCTGGCTCCTGTCGCGCCTGCTCGAGGAGGGTGCCGCCGAGGTCATGTACCTCGACCCGGACATCGAGATCTTCGACTCTCTCGACGACCTCTTCGAGCTGGCGCGCCGGCACTCGATCGTCCTTACACCCCACGCCCGCACGCCGATACCCCAGGACGGCGCCTGGCCCGCGGAGCTCGACATCCTCCGAGTCGGCGTCTACAACCTCGGCTTTCTCGCGCTCGGCGGGTCGGCGCGCCCGATGCTCCAATGGTGGCGGGACCGGCTGCGGCGCGACGCCATCCGCGACCCGCCCCAGATGCTGTTCACCGACCAGCGCTGGGTCGACCTGGTGCCGGGCTACTTTCCGCACGTCATCGTCCGCGACCCGACCATCGACGTCGCCTACTGGAACCTGCACGGCGTCCGGCTGGAGCGGGGCGAGGGCGGCGTGACCGTCGATGGGCGCCCGCTCCGCTTCTTCCACTTCAGCGGATTCGACCCTCGCCAGCCCGGGACGCTGAGCAGCCATCCAGCGGGCGGTGGCAGGGTCAAGCCGGCCGCCAATCCGGCGCTGGCCGAGCTCTGCCGGAGCTACGCGAAGAAGCTGCTGGCCGCGGGCTATCGCACGGCTGCGGCCGAGCGCTACGGCTTCGCCACGACCCCGGCCGGGATGGCGATCGACCCCCGCATGCGCCGCCTCTACCGGGCCGAGCTGATGGTCGCCGAGGCGAACGGGACGCCGGAGCCGCCCAACCCCTTCCACGACGGCCACGAACGCTTCCTGGCCTGGCTGCGGGCGCCGGTGTCCCCCGAGCTGCCGGTTTCCCGGTACCTCTACGAGGTGTACCGGCACCGCGCCGACCTGCAGGTGCACTTCCCGGACCTGGCACGGTCGGGGGCCCGGGGATTCCTGGACTGGGTGCGCCGCAGCGGGGCCGATGAGGTCGGCGTCCCGCCCGAGCTGATGCCCACGCGTCAGGACCGCGATCCGGACGGTCAAAGCCGGCCTGCCCTTCCCGGCGCCCCGGAGCCCGGGATCAACGTGGCTGGGTACTTCGAGGCCGAGCTGGGCGTGGGCGAGGCTGCCCGCCAGCTGCTGGCGGGCGTCCAGGCCGCCGGGCTGGCGTACGCCACGGTGCCCTTCGCCCGGACGGTGAGCCGCCAGGCGGCGGGCTTCGGGGCGGCGGCCGAGGAGCCCCGCTATGACGTGAACCTCATCTGCGTCAACGCCGACCAGGTCCCGGCCTTTGCGGCCGAGCGCGGTGCCGAGTTCTTCAGCCGCCGCTACAACATCGGGCTCTGGTTCTGGGAGACCTCGGACTTGCCGGCGTCCATGCACGCGGCCTTCGACTACGTGGACGAGGTCTGGACAGCCAGCGACCACGTGCGGACGGCGGTCGCCAGCGTCTCGCCGCGCCCGGTGTTCGAGATCCCGCTGCCGGTGGTTCCGGGACCCGCCCCGGTGCTCAAGCGGGCCGACCTCTCGCTTCCCGAAGGCTTCCTCTTCCTGTTCACCTTCGACTTCCTGAGCGTCTTCGCCCGCAAGAACCCGCTGGGTGTGATCGAGGCCTTTCGGCGGGCCTTCCCGAGCCGCACCGGGGCCTGGCTGCTCGTGAAATCGATCAACGGCGACAAGAAGCCGGCTGAGCTGGCGCGCCTGCAGCGGGCGGCGGCGGGCCGCGACGACATCCTGGTTCGAGACGGCTACCTGGATCCCGACCAGATCCAGGGCCTGACCGCGACCTGCGACTGCTACGTGTCGCTGCACCGCGCCGAGGGGTTCGGGCTGACGATGGCCGAGGCGATGGCCTGCGCCAAGCCGGTCATCGCCACCGCCTACTCGGGCAACCTGGCCTTCATGAACGAGGACAACTCGTACCTGGTGGGCTGGGCGCCGGTCCCCGTCGGACCCGAGAACCCACCCTATCTGCCCTCCACGACGTGGGCCGACCCCGACCTGGACGCCGCCGCCCACCTGATGCGCCGGGTCTATGAGCATCCGGACGAGGCGCGTGCAAAAGGCGCGCGGGCCAGGCGGGACATCCTCGAGGACCGCTCGCCGGAGCGGGCGGCCGCCTTCATCAGGGACCGGCTCGAGGCGGTCCGCGCGAACCCGGACAATTGGCTCTCCAACAGGGGTGAGATCAAGGTGACGTCTCCCGTAGGCGATGGCGGCGGGCGCAGCCTGGCCGAGGACCTGCCCACGCGCCACGGGGGCGCCTATGGCGCCGCGGCGCGAGTGGTCCGGCGGCTGGTGCTGCGCTTGATAAGGCCCTACCGCATGCAGCAGGACGCGGTGAACGCCGCCCTGGCCGGCGACGTCCAGGCTCTGCGCTCGGACGTCGAGGCCATTCCCTTCATGTCGGATCCCAGCCTCCTGCGCACCCGCGACCACCAGGGCCGGGCAGCGATCGGCTACCGCGGCCTGGCCGGGGACGGCAGCGTCGTCTACCGGGGGTTCGAGGACATCTTCCGAGGCGACGAAGACTTCATCCGCGAGCGCCAGCGGGGCTACCTGGAGCTGCTGGCCGGCCACCAGCCGGTGCTGGAGGCCGGCTGCGGCCGGGGTGAGATGCTCGACCTGCTGCGGGAGGCGGGCATCCCTGCGATTGGGATCGACCCGGATGCGGGCATGGTCGAGCGCTGCCGCGCCAAGGGTCACCAGGCCGAGCAGGTGGGCGTCCTCGAGTACCTGGAGCGGCAGCCGGACGGCTCGCTGGGCGCCATCTTCGCCGCCCAGGTGATCCAGCACCTGAAGTACGACGACCTCCAGGCCCTGCTGCGGCTCGCCCGCCGGAAGCTGAAGCCGGCCGGGGTGATGATCCTGGAGACCGTCAACCCCCATTCGGCGCGCGCGCTGAAGACCTTCTGGGTCGACCTCACGCACGAGAAGCCGATCTTCCCGGAGGTGGCGGTGGCCATCTGCCGGCTGCACGGGTTCGAGGAGGCGATCGTGATCTTCCCCAACGGCAGCGGGGACCTGGAGCGCGACCTCTACTCGCAGGGCGAGTACGCGGTGGTCGCGCGCACCGCGGCGGCGGCCCCCGCCGCTCCGCGCCCGCGGCGCAAAGCGCGGCCCGCCTGATGGCGGGCGAGGCCGACCTGCGGGCGCGAATCGCGGCCGTGCCGCACTGGTACCACCGCATCGAGCTGGCCCCGGGCGTGGTCACGCCGGGCGTCACCGACTCCTCCGAATATCTCGGCTTCCTGGGCCTGCCGCGAGACTGCCGAGGCCTCCGGGTGCTCGACCTGGGCACCCGCGACGGGTACTACGCGTTCGCTTTCGAGCGTCAGGGCGCGGAGGTGGTGGCGGTGGATTACCTGGCGGCGGACGAGACCGGCTTCGCGCTCTGCGCAGATGTGCTCGGCTCCCGCGTCGAATACCTGCAGGCCAACCTCTACGAGCTCTCGCCCGAGCGCCTGGGGACGTTCGACGTGATCCTCTTCATGGGCCTCCTCTACCACCTCCCCGATCCCCTGGGCGCCATCGACATCGTGCGCAGCCTGGCCCGGGGCCAGACCTACCTGGAGACCCAGATCCTGGACAACGCGGTCGTCCTGCCCGACGGCTCCTTCGGGACCCTGGCCTCGATCTCGCCTCTGCTGACGCGGATTCCGCTGATGCAGTTCTATCCCGGCCGCGCGCTGGCGGACGACCCCACCAACTACTGGGCGCCGAACCTCGCCGGCCTCGCCGCCATGCTCGAGGAGTGCAACTTCTCGATCCAGGCGCAGGAGGTGCGCGGGAGCCGGGCCGTCTTTCGCTGCGTCAACGTGGAAGATGCGCGCAAGCAGCACTTCATCCGGGCAGCGCGCGGGCTCGAGAGACCGCGCTTCTAGCTCAGCACCAGCGCCATGTCGTCGAAGGTGGCATAGGCCGACTCGAATACGCTCTTGGGCCACCAGCCGGTGCCCAGGATGGGGTCGTTGACGAGCACGTTGCCGGCGTCGACGCCGACCACGGTCACCGCGTGCTCGGTCGGATAGAACATCACCGACCGGCCGTCGAAGGCCTGGTACCAGTAGACGGCGTGATAGGTGCGGTCGTAGCTCACCCAGGCCACCACCGGGTGGCCGGCGAGGATCTGCTGGTACACGGTCGCGGGGCCGATGCCCTCACCCGCCAGCAGGACCGTGCCGCCGTACTGGGCGGCGACGCGGGCCACGGGCGGGAAGTAGACGCCGTAGCCGGTGAGGGCGCTCTCGCTGCCGTCGGGGCTGCCCACGAAGAGGGTGTAGGGGTCGCCCCAGTGCAGGGCGCCGCTGGAGTCCCGATAACCAGCGCTGTAGTCGATCCCGATCGCGCTCATGAGCGTGTCCTCGCCGACGCTGATGCCTTCCTTGCCGAGCGCCATGCGGAGGGCCGCGGCCTCGCAGGTCAGCGCGTGCTCCTGGTGGAAGTAGGGGACGTTGAGCACCCGGCTCACGGGCAGCGTCGGGTTGCGACCCCCGGAGCTGTTGCCGGCCGCACCCAGGCTGCGGGCGATGTCCCAGTTCGGCCAGTAGGCGCCCTGGATGACCGGCGGAGCGCTGCCGAACGGATGCAGGCCGCCCCAGCCGTCCATCACCCAGCCCCCGGGGGAGGCGGTCGTGGCCGCGCTCCAGCTCGCCACGGCGCGGGCGATGTCCCAGTTGCGCCAGTAGGCCGACATGCTCACCGGCGTGGCCGACCCGAACGGGTGCAGGCCGCCCCAGCCGTCCATGAGGTAGCCCGCCGGGGCGGCGGTCGTGGAACTGGGCAGCAGGACCGCGGCCCTGGCGATGTCCCAGCCGGACCAGTAGGCCGACTGGCTGACGGCCGGCGCCGTGCCGAAGGGGTGGAGGCCGCCGAATCCGTCCATCACGTAGCCGCCGACGCTGGTGGGGGTGCTGTCGGGCAGGATCAGCAGGCTGCGCGCGATGTCCCAGCCGGCCCAGTACGCGGAGGCGCTGACCTTGGGCGCATTGCCGAAGGTGTGGACGGCGCCGAAGCCGTCGAGGATCCAGCCCGCGGGCGCGGTGGCGGTCGCCCAGGGGGCCAGCGCGATCGAGCGGGCGATGTCGAACCCGAAGTAGTCGGCGGCCGAGGCGGCTGGAGCCGAGCCCGCCGAATGTACGGCCCCGTAGCCGTCGAGGACGTACCCGCCGCTGCCGTCAGGCAGCATGGCCAGCCCGCGGGCGATGTCCCAGCCTTTCCAGTAGGTGTTCGTGCTGACGGCGGGAGCGGAGCCCGCGGCGTGCACTCCGCCCCAGGCGTCCAGCGTGTAGAGATGCCCGGTGTTGTCGAGAGGGGCCGCCGCGGCCGGGGCGGCGGGCGTCGCGGTCGCGGCCGGGGCGGGGGGTGTCGCGGTCGCCGCCGGGGTGGCCGTCCGTGGTGGGGTGGCGAGGGCCGGGCTCAGCCCCACCCAGGCCAGGGCCAGCATGCCCCGGGCCAGGTGACCCATCACGTGATCAAGCGCCCAGGGCGTGCCCACCCGCACATGAAGGACACATATTGACGGGTGGTCGCCTGGACTCCCAAGCGCTGGGCGGCGGGGTCAGCCCCCCGCCAGGCCGCGGCCCAGGCTCCCACCAAAGGTGGGGCCGGCTACCGCGGGCGCGCTCCCGAAGCGGTAGAGGCTTCCGTCCGCGCGCAGCACCCAGCCCCCCGGCGTGCCGGGTCCGGCCTGCGGCCAGGCGGCCGCGCCGCGCACGAGGTCCTGGCCCGGCCAGTAGCCGCTGCCGCTTACCACGGCGGCGACGCCGAACGGGTGGAGGCCGCCCCAACCGTCCACCACGTAGCCGGCCGGGGAGGTGGAGGTGGCGCCAGCGCTCCAGACCACGGCCCGAGCGATGTCCCAGCCCTGCCAGTACGCGCTCTGGGCGACCGGTGCCGCCCCGTTCAGGGCGTGCAGGCCGCCCCAGCCGTCGAGGGTGTAGCCCTTGACCCGGCTGGGTGTGCTGTCGGGCGTGATCAGGACCCCGCGGGCGATGTCCCAGCCGGGCCAGTAGGCCCCGGCCGCGGCCGCCGGGGCCCCGTTGAACGGATGCAGCGCGCCCCAGCCGTCCAGCACCCAGCCCTGCGGGACGGCGGCGGTCGCCCACGGCGCCAGCACGACCGCGCGGGCGATGTCCCAGCCCGGCCAGTAGTCACAGCCGGACTGGGGCGCCGCTGCGCTGCCGAACTGGTGGAGGCCTCCAAAGGCGTCCAGCACGTACCCGCCGCTGCCGTCCTTGAAGGTCGCGATCCCGCGCGCGATGTCCCAGCCGCCCCAGTAGGCGGAGGTGCTGAGGGCGGCCGAACTGCCCAGCGCATGGACGCCGCCATAGCCGTCGAGGCTGTACAGACCGGTTGGCGAGGAAGGCGCCGGCGCCGGGTTCGGAGTCGGCGTGGGAGTGGGGCTGGGCGCCGGAGTCGAGCCCATGCTCATGGCGCAGCCCGCGCTGGCGTTGGACCAGGTGGGCTGGACCGCGAAGTAGGTGCTGCCGAAGGTGTAGTTGGCGACCGGCCCCGCGCTCCACTGGCATTTGTCGCCGTTCTCTAGGCCGGCCGAGTCGAGCCAGCCGGTGTTGGGAAAGGGATCGGTGACGGCCTCCAGGTACTCGTGGCCGCCGACGATGCTGAACCCGTCGTAGATGCCGTGCCCGAAGGAGTCGGTCGTAGCGTTGACGGAGTTGACGCCGCAGGCGGCGCCCGCGTCCGGCTGGTAGGGCAGGTAGGCGTAGGGGATCTGCGAGGAGCCGTTCGAGGTCGAGCCGTGCCAGGCGCACCAGGAGGTGCCGAAGCCGCTCTCCGAGTGGCCGCTGGGCGTCATCACGAAGTAGACCGCGTCCTGGCGGAATCCGAAGTGCTTGACCGCCCGCAGGGCGGCGCTCTCGATGTCGGTGTCGACCGGGGTCGTGGGGACCGGCGTGCTGTCGCCCCAGGAGCCCCTCCACTGGCCGGCGGGGTTGCCGGCGAAGGCGGAGCCGGCGGCGCAGGTGGTGGCTCCGACCGGCGCGTTCGAGCAGTACTGGGTGGGGACATTGGCCCAGCCGCTGCCGCCGACGGCGCTGAAGAACGACTCCAGGTACGACTGTGCACTGGCATTGGAGCCGCCCCAGAAGCTTAGGTAGACGCTTGGATTGGCCAGCACGGGGCCGCCGTTGGCCAGCAGCTGGGTGCTGCTGGAGGTGGCAGCCGTGGTGGTGGCATGGCCCCGGACGCCGGCGTGGTGGACCGGTCTAGGTGCAGTCGAGGCGTGGGCCGGGAGGGTTCCAGCCAGGGGGAGAGCGGCGAAAAGGGCCGCCAGCAGCAGGCGGCGGGACCGGGACCTGAGAACCACCAGGACCGAGTCTGGGTGACCAAGGGCCGCACGTCGATGGCGAAGTCAGCCAACGGTTGTAAAGATGCGCGGACATTCCGCAGGGTCTAGAGCCGGTTGTAGAGGTCCTTCGCCCAGTTGATGAGCAGGGCTGCGTACGAGGTTGTGATGCCCTGGCCGGTCTTGAGCTGGACCCAGCTGATGTAGTTGTTGAGCGCACTCTTGGCGGCCGTGATGTTGCCGGCGTTGAGGTAGCTCTGCACGAGCTGAAGCAGGGCGACCAGCTTGGATTGATTGGTGGAGGTGATGTAGCCGGCGGTCGTGCCCTGGTTCACGGCGTTGATCTGGCCGGCCACGGTGGCGTGCACCTGGAAGCTGATCGTGACGGTCGACGTGTTCCCCAGCTGGTCGGTGGCCGTGATCACGATGCTGTGCGCGCCGGCGCTGAGCGTGTCGACGTTGATGCTGTTCTCGCCGACCGCCAGGGTGATCGTCGAGTCCAGCTTGGCGCTCAGTGAGGTGACATTGTCCGGGTCGCTGGCGCTGAAGCCGAAGCTGATGGTGGTGCCCACGTCATAGGAGCCGCTGTTGGTGGGGGCGGTCACGGTGTAGCTGATCGCGGGGCCGGTCCTGTCCAGGCGGATCGTCCTGGTCACCACGGCTGCGTTGCCGGCCACGTCGGTCACCTGGACCGCGATCGTGTACAGGCCGTCGGCGGACAGCGTGACCGAAGCGCTGGCCGCGTAGGTCGCCGCCGGCAGGTACGAGGTCCCGCCGTTCGTCGAGAACGCCATCATCTGACTGAGGCCGGTCCCGACGTCGCTGAACGACAGCTGGAGCGACAGCACCGGATTCGTGGTCGCCAGCTGGCTGTTGATCAGCGTCCCGGTGATGGTGAGGGTGCCGGTCGGCGCGGCCGTGTCCTTGGTCGCCGAAGTCGTCTGGCCGGAGAGGCCCCGGTTGCCTGCGGGGTCGGTCAGATAGCCGCTGGCCGTGACGGTCCCGTCTTTGAGCGTGGACAGGTTGAGCGCGATCGTGACCGTGCCGCCCGCCCCGACAATCCCGGTGCCGCTGATGGTCGTAGTCCCGTCAGTCACGCTGACGCTGGCCGTGGCGCCCGCCTCGCCGCTGACCAGGAGCGGGACGGCGGCGCGGTTGCTCAGGTTGACGTACCCGGGCAGTGACAGGGTGGGGGCTGCCGGCGGCACCAGGTCCTTCACCACCGTCACCTGCGTCTGATTGCTGCTCCCGGCCGCGTTGGTGAACGTGACCGTGACCGTCAAGGTGCCGTCCGCCAGGCGCGACAGGTCGAGTGTCAGCGAGAGGGTTCCGGTGGCGTCGAGCGTGCCGGCGGCGTCCTGCCAGTGCAAGCCGTCGTAGACGGTGATGATCGCGAACATGCCCGCCGGTCCTGTGATCGTGAAGGTGGCCGCGCTGACGTTGGCCGGGTTCACGTAGGCGGGCGCTGACACGGTGGGGGCCACGGGCGCCGACGTGTTCTTGACGAGGGTCGCGCTGGCCTGCTGGCTCGTGTTCCCGATCGCCGTCACCGTGGCGGTGAGGACGGCGTCGGCCAGCGTCGAGAGGTCGAGGACGACCGGCAGCATGCCATCGTCGCCCACCGTTCCGGCCCCGCTCACCGAGTTGGTGCCGTCCGAGACGCTGTAGCTGGCGGTAGTGCCCGCGGGGCCGGTGACCACCGTCGGGACGGCAGCCTGACCATTGTTGTCCACCTGAGCGGGTGCCGACACCAGAGGCGAGGCGCCCGCCACCGGTGGGTCGCAGCAGGTGCCGGGTGAGTTGATCACCTGCGTGCCGGAGGTTCGCAGCACGTCCCGCGAGGTGGTGGGCAGGTTGCCGGCCTGCGGATCACGCGGGGCACCTTGCTGGTCCTGGTAGGCCGCGTCCTGCTGAAGCACAAGGCCGAGCTCCCCGAAGGGCTCGCCATCGCGGGTAGCGGCGCTGCCGTATCGCGCCGCCAGCGTCAGGTCGGCACCGTCGCTGTTGGAGAGCTGATACAGGAAGGCGGGAAGCCCAGGCTGAATCTGGTCGCTGAGGGCCGCCATGCCGAACGCCGGGAACGGCGTCAGGTAGCTGTTGAATTCGCCGATCCAGTCGATCATCCGGTCGCCGCCGGTGTTGGCCATCAGCACGTCGCGCCCGGCGCCGCCGAAGCCGAGGTCCTCATAGGACGGGTTGGTGTCGGTGGTGTTGTTGAGACCGCAGCCCGTGGTGATGCTGCTGTTCGGGCCGCACGGCGAGTCCAGGTTGTCGTCCAGGTTGATGAGGTCGTCGCCCCAGCCGCCGTACATCCGGTCGCGTCCGGTGCCGCCGACCAGCCAGTCGCTGCCGAGGTCGCCGAAGAGTGTGTCGTTGCCGTCAGTGGGCAGGGCGGGGTACGTGGTCTGGCCCTGGATCCACTGCGTGTCGAGCGGCCCTTCGGTGGGGTCGAAGTTCAGCAGCCAGTTGTCAGACACCACCCCGGTTCCGCAGCTCGTGGACGAGGCCGGCGCTGTCCACTTGCAGAGCGAGCCGTTGTTGGGGTTCAGCATCACCTTGCGCCGCGGGTCGAAGGCGTCGTACTGCGCGAACTTGGTCGTGGTCGGGTTGTAGCCGAGCACGTTGCCCGGGTTGAAGGGACGGCCGAAGTCGCTCTCGATCGGCGTCAGGTTGATCTGCATTCCGGCGGTGCTGTAGCTGTTCGTGAACGACAGCGCCGGCGCCTCGGCACCTGACATGGCGTCCTCGCCCGCCCCTCCATGCATGGCATCGCTGCCCAGGCCGCCGTACATGATGTCGCTCGCATAAAGCGGCCGAGGCATGGTCGTGTGAGGCGGGGTAAGGCTGGGGTCGAGATTGTCAGGCACCAGCAGCGCCGTGTATTTGATCTCGCCGTTCACGTTGATCATCGCCTGCTGCAGGTTGCCGGAGGTCGCGATCATCTGGCTCGGCTTCGCTATCGGTGCAATCCCGTACAGCGGCTCACCGGCGGCCAGACCGTCGCGGCTCGAGAACAAGCGCCCGTCGTCACCGAGCAGGCCGTCGTCGCCGGTGCCGCCGGACATCCAGTCGTTGCCGTAGCCGCCCACCATGGTGTCGTTCTGGCCGTCGCCGAAGAGCACGTCGTTACCGGGCCCGCCGTAGATGAAGTCATCGCCGTTCTCGCCGTGGATCTCGGTGCCCCGGGCCTGCCCGCCCGGCACGCCGGTGGCGCCGATGTCGCCCGCCGACACCGGGCCCAGCGTCGCCTTGCCCTGCAGGTCGGGACCGCCTGGCGTGTAGTCGAGCAGCTTGACCGTGCGCGGGATGATCCGCTCGGTTCCGGGGTAGGTGTCGTAGTTGAAGGTCAGGAAGCCGGTCGCTCGGGTCGCCCCGTTGACCGCGACCAGCCGGACGATGTCGCCGTTGTTGGCGACGATCGCGTCCGAGTCGTGCGCGTCGGCGCCGTTACCGGTGGCGCCCATGTCGTTGCGGGCGACGTCCGTGCCCGAGCCGCCGAAGATCATGTTCGGCGAGTCGTCGCGCTGTGACGGCGTCACCAGCGTGAAGAGGTCGGAGTTGCCGCCGACGATGTCGTCCTGCCCCTGGTTGCCGAAGATGGTGTCACTGCCGGCGCCGCCTTCGATGTAATCGTTGCCGTCCACTCCGGTGCCATGGTCGTAAGTGCCCGGCCCCAGGTTGTCCTTCGAGGGGCAGAGGACGAGCGCATTCGAAGCGTCGCGGAAGGCGCCGACGCCGCTGCAGCCGAGCGCCGAGTAGTCGATGGACCCGTCGCCCTGGATGGTGTCGTTGCCGCCCTGGCCGAAGATCCTGTCGTCCCCGGGGCCGCCGGCGATGTAGTCGTTGCCGGCCGGGTACAGGGCGTGCAGGACTGGGTCGCTCGACTGGTACAGGTTCTGGATCACGTACTCCGCCCAGGCCGGCGCGTAGCTGCCGTCGCCGTCGCGGTAGTTCTGCGGGTGGCCGTCGTTGAGCGCCTGTCCGAGCGTCGTGCCGGCGGTGGTGCTGTAGATCTGGGTCTGGGCCAGCGCCTGGTAGCGCGGGTCGGTGATGAGGCCCAGCCCGTAGGGGTTGACATCGCGCCGGAACAGCCGCACCGCGTCGCCGAAGATCAGGTCGTCGCCGGTGCCGCCGTCCAGCCGGTCGTCGCCGGCGCCGCCGACCAGGACGTCCTCGCCGCGGTTGCCGTAGAGGGTGTCGTTGCCGCCGGTCAGCAGGTCGGGCACGAAGGAGTAGACCCAGCGCGGGTCCACGACCTGGTCGCTGATCAGGTCGCCGCGGCCACCGTAGCCGAACTGCGCGATGATCTGGGTGCCGGCCAGGGCCGTGTACTGGACGCGGCCGAGGTCGCCCAGGATCACATCGCTTCCCTGGCCGCCCCGGATCAAGTCGCCGCCGAAGCCGCCGAAGATGACCAGAGGCAGGTTCGAGGCCGAGGCGTCGACCATGTCGTTATCCGAGGCGCCGCCCGCCGAGTGCGCGATCGGGTCTCCGGTCGCCGATCCGCCCGACGTGTTGAGGACGAAGAAGCCGTCCGTGCCCACTTGCAGGTTGACGGTCACGTTGTCGTCGCCGAGCCCGGTGTTGAGCAGCGTGATGGTGCGCTCGGTGGCGTTGCCGTGGGCATCGGGCGCGGGCCGGTCGTGCGTGGCGTCGATGTTGACGGTGTCGCCGCCCGACCCCGTCCAGTAGGCCACGCCGTCGTACAGGTTGCCGCTGGTCTTGTACGAGATCGCGCCCGGCGCCAGTCCGACGACGTAGATGTCGCCGGCGGCGGTGTCGAGGCCGAGCGCCGCGGCGTTGAGGCCATGGGCGGCCAGGTTCCTGGTGATAGTCACGCTGTCGCCCACGCTGGAGCCCTCGTCGCTCATGAACAGCCGGTGCCGGCCGGCGCCGAGGTCGATGTTCAGCGCGCCGCGGACGTCGTCCAGGTTGCCGGTCAGGAAGTCGAGCGGCGTCCAGGTGGCCGTCCCCGACTGCCCGCGCGACGACGCCTGGTCGAGGTCCGCATTGGACGAGACGTAGACGCGGTCGTTGCCGGCGGCACCGGTCGCCGCGTTCGTGTTCACGTTCGTGATCGCGGTACCGCTGAAGTCGTTGCTGCCCGGGCTGGTGCCCTGAACGTTGAAGATGTCGCTGCCCGAGCCAGTCTCGATGTTGACCTGCTCGACACCGTAGTAGTCGATTCCGTCCATCCGGGTGGTCACCGTCGCCGCGGGCTGCCCGGCAACCGACGGCACCAGCGAGCTGTTGACGATCGCGATCGTGTTCAGGCCGACGCCGCGCGCGAACTTCCGGAGCAGCCCCTGGAAGTTGAGCACGTAGATGTCGAGGTTGTGCAGCGGATACCAGTTCCCGCTCGGGTAGCGATCGACGGTGACGTCGACGTCGTCCTGGACGAACAGCCGCAGGTTGGGATCGCCGGTCTCGCCGACGGCAATCGCGTTCTGGATGGTCTGCCGCAGCTGCTCGGCGCCCACGTTGTAGGGGATCGGGGCGGTGGTGAAGGTCACGCCGCCGACCAGGAACTGCAGCTCGTAGCTGCCGGAGGTGGCGTCGATGGTCAGCACCTGCACCTGGTTGCGGTTGTTCGCCGGATCGTTGAGACCGGCCGCCCGGACCGTGAGGTTGGCGCTGGCGGTGCCGGCGCCGACCCCGCCACCCGGCTGCTCGACCGCCTTCTGGAGGTTGACCGAGTGCGGGATCAGGGGCAGCACGACCGTGTCGCTCAGGGAGCCCTGGAAGCGGATCACGTAGACCTCGTCGTTCTTGCTGACCACGACGTTGCCGGTGCCGGCCAGGCCCTCCAGGGCCGCCTGGACGGCGGCGGCGGAAGCGTTGTAGTCGAGCGGCGTGGGGGTGGTCACGCTGTCGGTCACGTCGCTGGTCGACGGCGGCGTGGCGAAGGTGCCGGCACCGATGTCGGTCAGGCTGGTGAGAGTGGTGCTGGCGACCAGCACGCTCTCGCCGCCCGGGCTGCTGCCGCGGTAGACGCGGTAGCTCGTCGCCCACGTCATCGCGGTCCAGCTCAGCTGGACGCTGCCGCTGTCGGCGGTCACGGCCACCACCTCTTTGGAGGCCAGGCTCTCGTGGCCGGCGCCGGTCACGCCGGTGACCACGTAGAAGTGATAGCCGGCGGCCAGCGTGCCGCCCAGGGCGACATGCGCGGCGAGGCCGGTGACCACGACCGGGAACCGGTACTCGAGGTTGTACTGGCCGCTGGTGGCGTCGATCGACAGCTCCTGGATGGTGTTCGAGGAGGACATGTCGAGGCCGGTCAGCGAGCTGGAGGTGAGCAGCGCCGCGTCGTCGGCGGTGGCGCCGCGATCGGAGACGTTGAGGACATCGAGGGCGCCGGCGCCGTTGCGCAGGCGGGTCGGGTCGGTGAGCAGGAGCGGGATGGCCGTGCCGGCCAGCGACCCCATGAAGCGGATCGCGAAGACGTTGCCGGCAGCCGTCACGTGCGTGTTGCCGGAGCCGACCAGGGTCATGGCGTCGAGGGCGGCCTGGATGGCGCCGGCGCCCGTGTTCGGGACGTAGGTGACGGTCTGGGTCTGCACCACGCCTACCGACGGCGGCGCGGCCGAGGTGGTGGCGCCGCCGGCGTCGGTGTAGGCGGTGCCGGTCCATCCCGATGCGAGCAGGAAGACGAGACCCGCCGCCGTACCCCGGTAGACGTTGTAGGAGGTCGCGAACGGCACCGGGTACCAGCCGAGCACGACGCTGCCGCCGGCCCGGACCGTCGCGAAGGCCTGCGGCGAGGGCAGGGTCTCTCCGGCGCCAGTGGTGGCCGTGATCTCGTAGTAGTAGGTGGCCGCGGCCAGCGTCCCGGTGCCGGCCCCGACCGACGCCGTGAGGTTCAGCGGCTGCGGCGCGTAGCTGATCGTGAAGCTGCCACCGGTGGCGTCGACCGTGAGCCGCTGCATCGCGTTCACCGCGTCGACGGCGGTGCCCTGAGCGGGTGAGCCGTCGACCAGGTCGAGCATGGTCGCCTGCGGGCTGTCGCCGCTCACAGTGAGCAGGCCGCTGACGCCGGCCAGCGTGTTGCCCGAGTCGTGGACGTTCACGGTGTCATTGCCGGCGCCGGTGTTGACGAACGTGTGGCCAGACATGTGCAGGACGTCCACGACGTCATCGCCCACGCCGGTGTTGAGCTCGGTCATGGTGCCGGCCGGCGTGTCCTGGATCGTGAAGTGGTTGCCGCCCGGACCCAGGTTGACCTGGAGGTCCTGGACGTTCTTGAAGGTCACGCCACCGGGCTCGTTGGCGCCCACGGGGCCGTTGCAGGCTGCCGCCTCGTCACCGCTGACGACGTCGTTGGCCGGCCCGCCGATGCACCGGTTGGGACCCATGCCGAGGCCGGTGATCCGGAACTGGTTGAGCGGCAGGACGACGCCGGCGGCGTTGGGTGGGCCGAACGGGTTGGCGTCGAAGAAGAGGCGGCCGGCGCCGAACGGCGTCTGCGCCGCGTTGGCCGGGTTGTCGGTGTCATAGAGGTAGAGCAGGTTGGTTGCCGCGTTCGGATCCACGAGCAGGTTGGGGTTGGTCGCCAGCAGGGTGAAGAGGCTCGTCGAGTCGGGTCGCGAAGCGTCGCCGGTGAACAGGCTCAGCCATGGCTTGTCGAGCGTCAGCGTCCAGTTGGCGCCGTCCTGCACGGCGCCCGTGATGATCCGCGTCTTGTTCTTGGCCGGCCCGCGGGTGATCTCGATCGTGTAGTTCACGACATCGGCCGGGTGCTGCGGCAGCAGGCCGCTGCCGGTCGCCGAGAGCAGCACCGGCATGGTGCCCGGGTTGACGAAGGTGATCTCGTAGACGTTCGAGTTCTGCGACACCTTGACGGTCGAGTTGGGATGCGTGAAGAGGGCGGTGACCGTGCTCAGCGCCTTGAGCGCGTTCTCGACCGCGATCGCCGGCGCGTTGAAGGGCAGAGAGACCAGCGTCGTCATGCCGCCGTACGTCAGCGTGAAGGTGCCACCGATGGCGTCGACGATCACGTCCTGGATCGTGTTGTCGGCCGTCATCGACTCGATTCCGACCTGGGCCAGCGTGCTCGGGTCGACGGTGACCGTGGCTGCGACCGTGTTGTTCGGGGTGCCCGGCGTGGAGGAGACGACGTGGCCCATGGCGGGCAGCTCGTTGCGCTCGCGCGGCAGCATCACCGGCTCGCGCTCGAGGAGCCCGGTCCGGTCGGTGCCCTGGCCACCGTTTATGAAGAGCGGGCCCTGGATGTTGTTGAGCTGGTTCAGCTGCGGCGCGAAGACCTTGGTGTCCATGCCGTCGACGCGGTTGTTGTCGATCGCGCGCACGTAGACGGTGACCGGCAGGTTCCAGTTGGCCGAGGTGAAGCTGACCTGGACGCTGCCGTCACCGGCGGTCGAGTAGTCGGCGTCGTTCAGGCAGGTGATCGCGCCCGTGACCAGGCACAGCTTCAGCTGGCGCGAGTAGGACACGATGCCGCCTGTCTCGCTGGTGCGCGTCGCCTGCGGGGTCGCGGTGACGGTGACCGTCTCGGTCGCCCCCGGCGGCGCGCTGAGCGCGAGGGTGTAGGTGTCCTGGATGTCGAAGCCGTCCGTGCGCGCGGTGGTCTCCGACGGCGAGCCGCCGGTGGTGAACTCGACCACGTTGGTGGAGCCGTTCGACTCCGTGACGCGCACGCCCGGCCAGTTGTCGTCGGCGATGGTGACCGTCGACGTGTAGTCGCCGTAGCGATCCGCGGCGCCGGTGCTGCTCTGCATGCGCACGTGGAGGTCGGTCTTGTGGAATCCGCGCTGGATGCCGTCGTCGACGGCGTAGACGGTGACCGTCTGGAAGGTGTTCCAGTTTGCGGAAGTGAAGGTGAGCGTGGGCTGGTCGAACGAGATCAGGCCCTGGCCGCCGTCGCCCAGCGCAACCGTCACCGTCCCCGCCGGCGCGGCCGACAGGCGCACGTTGACGGTGGCATTGTCCGAGGCGGCGTGGGTGTTCGCGTCCTCGGCGACATTGGTGCCGGCGCCGCTTTCGATCACCACGATCGACGGCTTGGCCGCCGGGTAGATGCGGACCTTGACGCCCGGCACCTTGACCCCGGTGTAGAGCCCGACCTCGAAGGTCGCGACGCCAGGGGTCGGCTCGACCGACCAGGCCTGGTTCAGCTTGAGCGAGTTGTCGTCGATGCCGACCGTGGCCGACCCGGTCGCTGTGAAGTGGACGTCGTTGGTGAGGTACAGCCTGCCGCCGAGCGCGACCTGGAAGCTCCCGGCCGAACCGGTCACGGCCACGTTGCCGGCGCCGATCGAGGAGAGCGCCGCCAGTGCCGACTGGATGTCTGAGGCGCCCTCGGTGCCGGTGAAGGAGGCGGACTGCCCGCCGAAGCTCAGCGTGTAGGCGCCGGTGACCGTGAGGGTGGTGAGGTAGCTGCCGAGCACCATGGCCACCTGCCCGGAGGCCTCGGCGTCGCCGCCGGTGATGCTCAGGGACGCGCCCCGCAACCCCTCGGGCAGTGCGGGCGACGGCGTGAAGCCGCTGAAGAGGTCGCCGCTGGTGATCAGGGTCGCGTACTCGTCGCCGATCGTGTTCGGGTTCGGGTCGATGCTCGTCGTGCCGGCGGCCACCAGGCCGCTCAGCGGGGTCACGGAGATCGAGTTCAGGAAGGCCGCGCTGGTCGGGATGCTGGGCGCGCTGTTGTCGACGCCGAACCACACCTTCACCGGCTGCCACCAGTTGGCGCTGGTGAAGTGCAGGGTCAGGTCGGCCGCCTTGGAGACGCCGCCCGGCACCGTGGTCTGGACGACGGCGCTGGCGCCCGGCGAGGGGCTGTCGACCAGGCGCACCGAGAGCTGGTTGACGGGCACGGCGGCGAGGCCGTTGACGAAGCTGATGGTGTAGCTCGAGCCGACCTGCTCGACGCCGACGTTGCCGGCCAGCCCGGCCAGGCCCTCGAGGGCCGACTGGACCTGGGACTGCGTGGCGTCGAAGGCGAGCTCGGGCGTCCAGGTGGTCCCGCCGTCATAGCTCAGCTCGAACCCGCCCGCGAGCAGGTGCGACAGCGTCAGCAGCTCGGTCGCGCTGGTCAGTATGCGCCGCGGGTTGAAGGTGCCGTCGAGGGTCACCAGGCCCAGCGGCGGCGACAGGTTGATGTCGATCGTGGCGGAGGGCTCGGGCGCGCGCGTCAGCATCACCGAGAAGTAGTCGCGCGTGCGGTCGGCCACGTTGTAGTGGGTGCCGTCGCCCTGCACCACCTGGGATGTCCCGTCACTCTGGAGGACCACGACCCCCGGCGTGTCGTTGTCTCCCACGTGCGCGGAGATGCCCTGCACGTTGATGCCGTTGTACTTGGAGGTCGGGTCGGAGCTCTGGACGCCGTGGGTGATGATCCCGCTGTGTCCGAGGAGATCCTTGCTGATCACGCCGTTGGCCGGTGTCGGCCCCTCCACGCTGAAGAAGTTGGAGCCGAGGCCGCCGGTGACGGTCGTCGTCCAGTTGGGGTTGGTGCCGAGGATGAAGAAGCGGTCGTTGCCCGCCCCGCCGTCGACCTCCAGGGCCTCGATGTTGACGAAGTTGACGTTGAGGCCCGCGCCGAACACGCCGTTGGGCGTGATCACGAAGTCGTCGTTGAACTCGGTGCCGATGATGACCACGGTGTCGAAGCCGTCGCCGCCGTCGATGTTGACCGGCGCGTTGACGGCGTACTGGATCAGGTCGGCGCCGCCCCCGCCGCTCAGCGAGGTGAGGGCGCGGTGGTCCTCCTGTGAGCCGGCGAGCGCGAAGGCCTGGACCAGGAAGGTGTCGTTGCCGGCACCACCGTTGAGGTTGAGGGTGTCCAGGTTGTGGAAGACGATGAAGCTGTCGTCGCCGATGCCGCCGTTGATCGTCATCGGGAAGCTGACGCCGTTGCTGAGCCAGCCCTGGGTGGTGTCGATGGTCGCGAAGACGTCTTCCGGCGCCACAGTCGCCAGCGATGGCGTCCGGCGTGACTTGTAGAGCTGGCCGATCTGGAAGAAGTCGTTGCCCTGGCCGCCGTTGATGGTGATCGAGGCGCGGGTGTCGTCCACGAAGAACTGGTCGTCACCGTTGCCGCCGTTGACCGTGATCGAGGTCAGGTTGCTGTCGTAGTTCACGCGCTCGACCGGGTCGGTGGCGGCCGGGGCGAGCGGCGTCGGGCCGTTGATGAGGGCGATGAAGGCGAGGCCGTTGGTGGCCGTCGACGAGCGCAGCAGGAAGACGTCGGGGAAGTCGGTGCCGTTGACGGTCAGCTGGTTGCTGCCGCTGCAGGGGCGCGGCGAGTACGGCGTCTTCGGGCAGGAGTCGAGGACGTTGATCAGAGCCGCGGTCCGGCCGCCGATCAGGTTGACGTTGTAGCTGTCGCTGCCGTCTTCGCCGTCGAGGGTGGTGATGGCATGGATGCCGTTCGAGCGCAGCGTGGACGGCGAACCGGTCATCGGGTAGATGAACTGACCGGCCAGCGCGCCGACGAAGGTCACCGCGTAGCTGCCGGCGGTGCCGGTCACGCTCACGTTGCCGGCGCCGATCACGGGCAGCGTGGCGAGCGCGTCCTGGACCTGGGCCGGCGTCGCGTTGAAGGAGATCGGCACCGTCGTCTGGATGCCGGTATCGCTGGTCGTGGACGGCAGCGCGCCGCCGATCGCGGTCGCGGTTCCGTCGTCGAGGTAGGTCGGGCTGGCGAGGCCGGTCACGTAGAGCGTCTCGGCGCCGGCCGCCGTGCCCCGGTAGACGTTGTAGGTGAGCGCGCCCGGCACGTCACCCCAATCGATCTGGACGGCGCCGTTGGTGCCGACCTGCTTGAAGGTCTCGTTGGAGGGCAGCGACTCGCCGCCGCCCGTCACCGCGGTCACGCGGTAGTAGTAGGTCCCCGCGGCCAGCGTGCCGACGTGGTTGGCGTCTGAGGCGAGGCCGAGCGGCGCCAGCTTGTACGAGTAGTCGAGCGTGAAGCTGCCGCTCGTAAGCGATTGCAGCGAGATGTTCTGCGTCGTGTTGTTGCCGCCGGTCGTGGTGATGACGATGTTCGAGGTCAGCAGCGGCTCGGCGTGGTGCTTCATGTCGTTGATGAACTCGATCGTGTAGACGTTCCCGGTCTGCAGCACACCCACGTTGGGCGCGTTGGTCGAGTCCTGGCCGATCGTGCTCAGGGCCGCCAGGGCGTCCCTCACGGTCGCCGCCGGCGCGTCCCACGCGATCGGCGCGGTGGTCTGGCCCATGAAGGTCAGGTTGAAGGTGCCGCCGGTGGTGTTGAGGAGCGTGACCGTCTGCCTCTCGTCCGCGCTGACGCCGCCGGGCACCGCCTCGGCGATGACCACGTGCGCGGCCACGTCGGTCGGATGGAACGCCTTCAGGCTGACCGGGTCCAGGTTCAGATTGGCGCTGTCGCCGCCGTCGCCGCCGGCCCAGAAGGTGTCCTCGTACAACGACTGCACGTTGAGGACGTCGTTGCCCGCCCCGCCCGAGATGTAGAAGGGCACCAGCTCCGCGACCACCTGGTCGGGGTTCGCCACGGCCGGGTTGAAGTGGATGTCGAAGCCGCCCGTGGCCGACGTAGCCCAGATGAACGTGTGGTCGCCCACCAGCGTGATCGCCTGCTGCAGCGCCAGCGTGAGGTCGGTCGCGTTCACGTTGAACGGCAGCGGGCGCGTCTCCTGATAGCGGTACTTGAGCGTGAAGTGGCCGAGGAAGCCCGTCACCGGGTTGATGGCCAGGTGCTGGAGGAGGCCCGACGTGGTGACCGCGACCAGCGGCGGCGTCACGCGCGCGACCACGGCGCCCACGTTGGCGAAGTCGAGGCCGCCGCCGCTGGCCGCCACGACCGTCGCAGTGCTGCTGCCGAGGGCCGTGCGCAGGGCTGCCTGCACGGTCGCCGCCGCGTCGTTGAAGTGGAGCGTCCCGGTGGTGGCGCCGCCGCTGGTCAATGTGTAGGTGTCCGCACCGTCGGTCTTCTGGCCGGCGATGTCGAGGTGCTGCACGCTGCCGCGGTTGGACATGTTGAGCACGCCCTCGCCGGCGTCCAATCCGGCGCGGTCGACCAGGTTGGTCGAGGTGACGCGCAGGGTGTCGTTGCCGGAGCCGCCCTGCACCGAGACCATCGCCGTCGGCGTGTGGATGAACTGGAGGATGTGCTCTTGGCGGACCTCGGGCAGCTTGCCCGCCCCGCTGCCGAGCAGCGCGTCGCCGCCGGTGGTGAAGACGTTGTTGCCGCTGCCGAGCAGCACGTTGACCGATTCGAAGCTCTCGAACTCGACGCGCCCGTCGCCGGTAGCGCCCGACGGGTAGCTGGTGCTGTCAGGGAAGAGCGTCATGCCCAGCCCGCTGACCAGCCCCACCTCGACGCCGTTGGGCGCGGTCACGCGCGACTCGACGAAGGCGGTCATCAGCCCGGTGCGGGCGGTGGAATCCGAGTGGTCGTCGATCGTCAGGCTGTCGACGCCGTCGCCGCCCACGACCACCACCGGCCCCACGCCCGTCGGCGTGTTGAGGCCGGGCCGCGAGATGCCGGCGATGCCGCTGAGCAGTCCGTTGCCCACGTTGACCAGGTCCTGACCGGCGCCGCCGTCGACCCGCACCGCCACCCGGGCGTCGGTGCCGGCGACCGTGAGGCTGTCGTCGCCGTCGTTGCCGAGGACCTCGAGCGAGAGCACGTTCTTGTCGGCATCCGGCGCGTGGTAGGCGACCTGCCGGTTGGGCGCCGTGCAGTCGGGCGAGCAGAACTGGCTGTTGGTGACCAGGATGCTGTCGCCGGAGCTGCTGCCGTCGGCGATCATCAGGTCGCCCGAGTCCCAAGGGTTGCCGGTGTCGTTGACGTCGGCGTTGATGTAGGCGCCGCTGCCGAAGTTCTTGAAGTCGTAGGTGTCGTTGCCGCCCTGGCCGTCGAGGAAGGTCACGAAGCCGGCACCGGTCTGGTAGATGAGGTAGGTGTCGGCCCCCGAACCGCCCAGGATGTGGTGGACGGAGTTGATGTGGTCGACCTCGATCATGTGCTCGTAGGCGTTGACGCCGGTGATGGACGAGGGCGCCGAGCTCTGGGCGCCCCAGCCGGCCAGCAGCTGGCCGTCCTTGGCGACGAAGGTGATGTTCTCGTGGCGCCCGCTCATGTCAAGAGTGCCGTTGCCGGTGAGCGAGGTGATCTCGACCACGCTCGCCGAGTTCTTGCCCAGGTAGCTGTCCGACCCGCCGTTGCCGTCGATCTTGTCGTTGCCCGGCCCGGGATCGATGGTGTCGCTGCCCGTGCCGCCCGTGATGCTGTCGTTGCCGTCGCTGCCATTGAGGATCGACATCCCGCCGCCCGCCGAGCCGTTGAGGGTGTCGTCACCGGGGCCGCCGTCGATCAGGTCGGCGTTGGTGGTGTCGGTGTTGTGCCCGGTGATGGTGTCGTTGCCGCCGTCGCCGAAGAGCTGGGCGCAGGCGTGGTTGTCATCGCACTTGGACCGGGTCGGCCCGTCGATGGTGTCGTTGCCGTCGCCGCCGTGGGCCACGACGGCAATGCCGGTGTCGTTGACGCCCTTCAGGTCGATGGTGTCGTCGCCCGCGCCGCCGTTGGCCACGATCGAGGTGACGCCGTCGAACTCCTGGGCGTTGTCGTGCGAGCGGTTGAACTGGTCAGACCAGACCCGCACATTGCCCGAGTTGGTGCTCGTGCTCTCCACGTGGATCGTCTCACTGATGTCGTCGAGGTTGCCCTGGATCCGGTTCTTCGAACTGGAGCCGATGGCGAGCGTGAGCGCGCCGTTGCTCATCGTGCCGAGGAAGGACGGTCGCTTGAACGGCACCGAGAAGGTGAACAGCTTGATGCGCGGGAACTCGAAGGTGAGCGTGAACGAAGTGATGAAGAGGTTGATCTCCACGTAGGCGCGCAGGAATAGCTCCAGGTCGCCCGTGATGTCGAACACCGCCAGCGGATCGCCGCCGTTGGCCAGGATGTTGGCCAGCATCTCGTTGAGCCGGACCTTCCCGTCGCCGTTGAGATCGTCCCAGTTGAAGAAGACGTTGGCGGCGATCCCACCCTCGACGCCGACCGTCAGCAGGACCAGCGAAAGCGCCGCTCCCACCGCGATCTCGGCGTGCAGGATGGCGACCGGCAGCGTGTTGCCGTTGGCGTCCTTGGTGTCGAAGAAGAAGCCGTCGATCAGGTTGGCCGCGTTGTGCGAGGCGAGGAACTCGCTGAGCCCGAGGGTGTCATAGCCCAGCCGCAGCGTGATGCTGGCGCCGATGCCGCCCGCGAAGGTCCCGACCAGCGGGCCGATGATCGGGAACTCCTGCCGGTAGAAGAAGTTGAAGGTGAACGTCGGCAGCGTGATCTCGGCCAGCGTTGCCGGCTTGCCCATGATCAGGTTGATCACGCTGGACGCCTTCAGGATCGGGAAGACGATGCTGGTCGAGCCCTGAACGCCCGAGGTGAAGTCGGACGTCGCCGAGCCCTCGGGACCCTCGAGCGCCCCGTCGGGCAGGTTGTCGGGCACATTGATGCCCCCGAGGTCGGGCAGCTGGCTGATGTTGGAGCCGGCGCCGGTGGCCGGCAGGCCGAAGCCGCCGAGCGGGTGCGTGAAGAAGGCCCACTTGGCCGGGTTGCCCACCAATGGGCTGTCACTGTGGGCGAGCACGAGGTCGCCGAAGTTGAGCTTGACGTCACCCTCGCTGGCCGCCTGGTGGACGAGCTCGATGAGGTGGTACAGCGTCCCCACGAAGTTCAGGAAGGCGACGATCGAGGGCCCGTCGGTCGGGTCGAAGAGGATGATCAGGTCCTTGCCCGTGATCGTGTGACCGGCCAGGTCCGAGAGCAGCGGGATCCGCATGTTGAGGAACCCGTTGGGCCCGATCAGCCAGTCCAGCGGGTGCAGGATGTCGGCGATCTTCTGCAGGATCGGGGCCGCGAACTTGGAGATGAACGAACCCAGGTCGAGGGTGATCGCGCCGATCACGACCTGCGGGGCGCTGACCTGCAGCCCGGTGCCGGGCGACCAGCCGAGGACGAAGTCGACCAGCAGCTTGGCCGTGATCTTGGGCAGGACGTTGCCGAGGTCGGCGCCCAGGGTGCTGAAGTCGACGGTGGCCTCCGACCGCAGCAGGGCGCCGCCCTTCAGCGTCGGGATGATGATGTCGCTGAGGGCCGCCGAGGTCATCTCGGCGAAGGTCAGCATCCCGTCGTGGTTGGGGTCGCCGATGGCCAGGGTGCCGTTGAAGAAGAGGGTGCTGATCTCCTGGGTCTGGGGGTCCACGTTGGTGCTGAGGTAGTGGCCGGTGCAGTTGACCTTGATGCCGGCGTCGCCGTTCAGGTCGACTCCGTCCTGCAGGTGCAGGGCCAGGAAGAGCAGCCGGCCGTCGACCTGGGCGCGGTCGACCGAGCCGGACGGGCAGTTGGCGGACGAGAAGGTGACAACGGTGCCCAGCGTCAGGGCGGGGTGCGCGGCGCCGCCGGTGACGAAGTAGAAGCCGTTCTTGGTGTCGACGCCGAACCCGAAGTCGAGGCCGAATTGGATCGTGATCTCGGGCGTGAAGTTGACGTCGAAGCCCAGGGCCGGGATGCCGAGGTCGAGGTGGATCGGGGCCGCCTCGAACTGGTAGGTCTTGCCCAGGTGGAAGTCGAACTCCGCTTCCTGGGCGTTGAAGATGTTGACGTCCGACCCGGTGTGGGTGTGGTTGGCGTTGAAGAGCTTGAACTGGATGGCGTCGCCGAGGGCCAGCGTCGGATCGATCAGGCCGAGCTGGGTCGAGAATACGTTGAACGCGACCTGCTGGATCAGCGGGACCAGGTGATCGAAGTCGAGGTTGTTGTCGCGCAGGGTCTGCGCCAGCGGCTGCAGGAACTTGGTCCGGAAGTCGCCCACCGCGGTGCTGAGCGGGTTGTTGGCGAGCAGATTTCCGAGCAGCGGCAGCTTGACGCCGAAGACTTGGCCGTTGAGAGCGTCCTGCAGCGTCTGGAGCAAGAAGTCGAGGCCGTCGACGATGGTCGCCGGGTCTGACAGCAGCGCGAAGAGGCTGGGCAGGTTGGGGCTGAAGTTGCTCCAGTCCGGCGTCTTGGTGACGGTGAAGCTGAAGGCGTCCGCGGGTTGGGAGAAGAGCTTGCTGCCGTCGATCCCGATCTTGAGGGCCAGCACGTTCTGGCCGGCGATGCCGTTACCGCTGAAGACGGGGTCGTTGATGGGGAGCTGGAAGCTGGTGACGCCGACATAGAGCGGCAGGCTGACGCAGGCCAGCGGCGAGGGCGTGGGCGGGCAGCTGGTCGAGTCCGGGCCCGAGGCGGTGCCGTTGAGCACCAACGAGTCGGCTTGCACGAAGTCGAGGAGGTTGCCGAGGTCGCTGGTGACGCCGTCGCCGCCGAACGCCACCAGCACCAGGCGCCCGTTGCCGTGCGCATCGTGCAGCTGCAGCGTCAGGCTGGCGCCGATCCCCGCCGAGCCGTTCTTCACGAACAGGCCGAAGGGCCCGATCCGCGCCTCGAAGTTGAGGTTGGTCGCGGACGCGGAGGCGTCGAAGTGGACCGTGGTGCCGCCGGCGCCGGTCTTCACGAAGAACGCGCGCTGGCCGGTGAGGCTGGAGTCGTCGACGACGACCTGGGGCACGTCGACGTGGGCGAGGTCGCCCTGGTAGGTGATCGTGAAGGTCTGCGGGCTGCCCGGTGTGACCGGGCCCGAGCTGGAGGTCACGCTGACGTTGCTGCCGCCGATGTTGGGCAGCAGGAGCAGCGCCGACTGGATCGCCGAGGCGAGCGCGTTGGAGTCGATCTGCCCGCTCGAGTTGGCCTGCACAGTGATCGCCGCCGTGGTCTCCATCGCCGGTGTGAGCGCCGCCGGCGGTGACTGCGTCGTCGTGGAGGCTGTCCCGTCGTCGGTCAGCGAGGTGCTGGTGGTGGAGGCGAACTGGTCGGTCTCGTGCCCGGCGGAGGTGCCGCGGTAGACGTGGTAGCCGGACGCGCCGGTAACGGCGTTCCAGGTCAGGTTGACCTTGCCGCTGGCGCCCACCGTGACCGACTGCTCCGCCGAGGCGCCGGTCTCCCGGCTGCCGATCGTCGCGGTGACGACGTAGTAGTAGGTGTTCGCAGCCAGCGAGCCCCCGGAGACGGCGGCCGCGGTCAGGTTCTGCGGTGCCCCATCGAACGGGAAGGCCAGCTTGAAGCTGCCCCCGGTCGCCTTGAGCACGAGCGACTGGATCTCGCTCGCGGTCGAGGAGCCCTGGGTGGTGGTGCTGACGGAATCGATGTTGAGGTCGAGCCCGAGGCGGAGGTGGAAGGCGGCGCTGGCGTTGACCGACAGGTTCCCGGTCGCGCCCACGCCGACCAGGCTGTTGGCGATGCTCGCCAGCGTCGGGGAGAGGTTGAGGGCCGCCAGGAGCTGGGACAGGTTGAGGCTGAAGGGGCGCGCGATCTGGACGCTGGTGCCGAGGTCGAGGTTGAAGTTGAGCTGGCCCGCGACCTGGTCGTAGGAGAGGACCGGCAGCTGCCCGGGCTGGACGAAGTTGAGCTTGAGCGCGTCGGCGGTGAGCGGATTGAAGTGCGTGTTGGCGCGGCTGCCCTGGAAGGTGACGTCGTAGCTCGCGACCGGCGCCCCGCCCGCGTGCAGGGTCAGCGAGCCGTCGTCGCTGAAGCTGGTCCCCGAGGCGGTGAAGTAGCCGCTCTCGCCGCCGGCCGTGGTCCCGCGGTAAACGCGGTACCCGGTGGCACCGGTCACCACCGACCAGGTCAGGTTGACCTTGCCGTTGGCGGCGGCGGTGGCGCTGACCTCGGCCGAGGCCGCGCTCTCCACCGGGTTCGGCGTGGCGGGCAGGATGGCGGTGACGACGTAGTAGTAGGTGTTGGCGGCGAGCGAGCCACCACCGGCCGCGGTCGCGCCGACGCCGGTCGGGAAGGCCAGCGGCTGCACGTTGACGTTGCCGTTGCCGATGAAGGGGATCGCCTGGAGGGCGGCGGCCACGCTCAGCGAGGGCGGCGACCCCGCGCTGCCGGTGCCGCTTCCGTTGTCGTCGAAGGTCGTGCCGGACGGGACCGCGAAGGCGACGTTCTCGCCGCCAGCCGTGCTGCCGCGGTATACGCGGTAAGCCGTCGCGCCGGAGAAGGCGGTCCAGCTCAGGTGGATGGTGCCATGGGTCGCGTCGGCGACCGCCGACTGCTCCGTCGAGGGCAGCGTCTCGCCCGACAGCGTGAGGGCGGTGACCTCGTAGTAGTAGGTGCCGCCGGCCAGCGAGCCGCCGCTCTGCGCGGCCGCCGTGAAGCCCGAGGGCTTGGCTGACCCGAGCGGCGCGTTGAAGTTGATGGGCGCACTGGTCTGGCTGCTGACCGGGCCGGAGAGGGTGGCATTGGCCGGCAGGGTGAGCGTGTAGTCCCCGCCGGTCGCGTTCGTGACGGTGATGTTCTGGATCTCGTTGTGCGACCCGTCGCCGGCCTGGACCTCGTTCACCGAGATCGCGGGCACGGTCATGCCGAGGGCGTTGGAGATGATGTTGTTCAGCTCCTGGATCGCCCCGGCCGGGTTCTGGATGATCTGGTTGAGCTTGTCGGCAAAGCTGGAGGCGACGTCGAGCAGCTGCGAGATGCTCTTGTTGACCAGCGGCAGCGGCTGGTTGAGGATCGCCGCCAGCCCGCTGTTCCCGCCCGACCCGTCGATGCTCTTGATCAGCCCGATGATCAGCTGCAGCGCCGAGATGATCGTGTTGAAGTCGAGGTGGCTGAAGCGGTCGAGAATCGCGTTGAAGTCGGGTCCCTGGAACTGGACGTTGGGAGTCGGCAGGCCGCTGAACCAGTCGCTGCTGGTCGCGGTGATGGAGAGCGCCGCGTTGAGCGCGTCGGCGAGGCCGGCCAGGGCGCCGTCGGGGGCGATCGTCAGCCGCGCCCCCAGGCCGCCGGAGAGGGTGCCCGTGAAGAAGCCCGTCGTCGGGTGGTCGAGGGTCCCCCCGGCGTCACCGGTCCGGTAGAGGAAGTGGCCGTCGTGGATGGCGCTGCCGAGGACGCCGAGGTCGATGTACTGCGCCATCGGGTCGCCGTCGTGGACCAGCGGGTTGCGCAACCCGATGTTCATCGCCAGCGAGAGGAGGCGGTCGCCCGCCAGCGTGCCCACGCCCGCCGCCTTGATGGCGAGGAATCCGACGTTGGCGGTGACGCTGACGTTCTGGACGATCAGGTCGAACGCGCCGGTCAGGTTGACGTTCTTCAGGAAGAAGCGGCTGGCGCGTGAGGTCTGGGTCGGCCCGGCTCCGGCCGACGCGCCGTAGCCGAGCAGCGTGAGGGCGCCGTTCGGCTTGCCTATGTGGCCGCCTGACTCGAGGTTGGCGGGCGTGTCCACGCCGAGCCCGCTGACGACACCCTGCTCGGCGCGCAGCACGATCCGGTTTCCGGTCCCGTTGCAAGCCGTCGGGCCGGTCGCATTGGGATCGTCCACCGGGCGGCAGACGATGACGTCGGGCACGCCGTCGCCGTTGGAGTCGTGGGTGCCCACATATTTGTCGAGCTCGGCGTTGACCTCGGTCTGCAGGGCCGCGGTCAGGTCCGTGATCGTGTGCAGCGAGGTTCCGCCGGCGAGGAAGACGGGCACCGCGGTGCCACCTGGGGCCGCCGCGGCCGGCGGCGTGGCCGAGCCCACGCTCGCGCTGCCGTTGTCGTCGTAGCTGGTCGAGCTGGCGTCGGAGGTGGTGAAGAGCAGGTCCTCGCCTCCGCTCGTGGTTCCGCGATAGACCTTGTAGGCGGTGGCGTCGGTGACCGCGCTCCAGTTCAGGGTGATGTCGCCGGTCGCGCCGAGGGTGTCGCTGGCCTCGGAAGACGCGCTCGTCTCGTGGCCGCCGACCACGGCGGTGACCTCGTAGAAGTAGGTGTTGGCGGCCAGCGATCCGCTGGTGCCGTCCGAGGTCGACAGGCTGGTAGGTCCGCTGCCCGTCTCGGTGACGTGCAGCATCATCTGGATGTCGGGCGTCGTCAGCCCGTCGAGGTTGAAGGGCGTCGGCGAGGCGGTCAGGCCGAGCTCCTGGAAGGCGGAGTTGGCCGAGACCGGCGAGCCGTAGGGGTCGCTCGGGTTGCTCGAGATGAGGTTGACGTCGAGGCGACGGGTGCGACTCACCGGTGCCTGGCCGGGGGCCGGCGTGAAGGTGACGGCCGCCCCGGTCAGCGAGACCCGGGAACCGGCCGGCTGGGCCTGAATGACGGACGGGAAGTTCAGCTCCAGCCCGGTCACGCCCAGCGTCGAGCCGGCTCCGGTCTGCCCGATCACCAGCTTGTCGGTGGCGTCGAGCGAGACCGTCACCGAGATCGCCTGGTCGCCGGCGCGGGCGAGCGTCGCGTTGGCCGCCTTCTCGAGGGCGGCGGCGAACTCGCCTGAGGTCGACGTCCTGGCGATCGTGCCGGTGAGCGCGATCTGGCCGGTCAGCTTGGTGGGGTCGCCGCCGCTGTGGAAGGTCACCGTGTACGTGCTGCCGCTCAGGATCACGTCGACCGTGAAGCCGGAGACTGACGACAGCGCGGTAATCGCGTCGTGGACGACCGACGCCGCCGAGCCGACCGCGATCGATGGGGTCGCGACGCCGTCGTAGGTGAGCGTGAAGTTGCCGCTGGTCCCGGTGACCGTGAAGGCGGCGGTGGTCGCCGTGCGGGTGAGGTCGAAGGGCAGGTCGATCTCGTACGGCTGGTCGGCCGGTGCGCCGCCGAACACAGCGCTGGTGCGCGCGGTGATCGTGCTCGCGCTGGCCAGCGTGAAGGTGCCGCGGCCGAGCGTGCCGACCATCAGCGTGTCGACGCTGTGGTGGTTGTCGTACTCGAGCTCCTTGACGACCGTCCTCGGCAGGGTGGCGCCGAAGGGAAGCCAGGTGGTCGTGCAAGCGGCGCCCGTGACGGTGCAGTTGAAGAGCGCGGTGGTGGCGATGAAGAGGCCGATGTCGGTGCCGACGACCACGGCGTCGTTGGTCGAGCTCGGGACGTCGGCGATGCTGTAGACCTGCGTCACGCCCAGCTGGGCCAGGTTGCCGGTGATGTCCGCGAACGCGGTATTGCCGGCATCGGTCGTTCGGTAGACGCGGGTTCCGTTGGTGGTGTCGAGGATCCGCCAGTCGGTCGGGTTCTCCGCCATGGCCGCGACGCCGGTGTTCGGGTAGGTGGCGAGCTGGGTGGGAACGTTGCCGAAGCTGGTGCCGGTTGGCTGCCGCAGCCAGAGCCCACCGGTTCCGCCCAGGCCCACCCACAGCACGTCCGCCTTATTGGTCCCGCTCTCGACCCCGCCGTACGCCATGGCGGTGACGAACCAGAACGGCGGGCCGCCGGGCAGGATGACCTGCGTCAGGTGGTCGCCCTGATCGCTCGACTCGTAGACCGCCATCGCCGTGCCGATCGCGACCCGAGAGTCATCGACCGCATCGGGCGCTACCGGCGTGAAGAAGCGGCAGGTCGCGCAGCCCACATTCGGGTCGACCTGCTTCAGCTTCTGGGCGCCGACGTTCAGGCCGACGGTGGTGGTGCCGGTGCAGTTGTTGGCGTTGTCGCAGGTCCGGCGGCTGAAGTCGTTGAACTGCTGCGAGCTCCAGTACTGCGTGGAGCTGGCGCCGAGGTCGGCGATCGCGGCGCTGCCGCCGTCGCCGATGCTGTGGACGGTGGCGGTCGGGACAACGTTCCAGGTGGAGCTGTTGGTAGCCGACTGCTCGGTGACGCCATTGTCCTGGTTGGCGCAGAGCGCGACCTGTGCGACCGCGTCGTAAGCGCAGGTCGTGTGCTCGGTGACCTGCACGGTCCCATGGAGGCCGGTCCAGTCGCCCGTGTTGACGGTTGGCGTGCTGCGCTTGTAGATCCCGCCGTCGTCGGTCTCGATCAGATCGTGGTTGGCATCGAACGAGATCGAGCGCGAGTCGGCATGCGGCGCGCTGCTGCCTGTGGTGTGGCTGCCCGTGATCCAGGCGCACTGGCTGCCGGCGGCGAGCGAGGAGTCACAACGGAAGAGACGGCCGTCGTAGTCGGTCGCGCCGGTCGAGTTCGGATGCGTGGCGCTCGGCGAGAAGTTCCCCGGTGAGTTGTTCTGGCGGTCGCCGCCGACATAGACCACGGTTGCCGCGGTGGGGTCGACCCCGATCGAGAAGTGCGGCACGCCCTGGGTTCCGGGGTGGATGCCGACGAAGAGCGTGCCGGCCCCGGTGCAGTTCGGGTTGGTGGTTGGCGGCGTGCCGCTGCCCTCGCAGGTCCCGGGGAGGTCGATCGACGACCACGTGATGCCGTCGCTGGACCCGAGCAGGGCGGCCAGCCGCGGGCCCTGCGGTCCGACCAGGCCGCCGACCTGCTCGGCAACCCCCGCCATCACGTTCACGACCCCGGCGAAGACCGAGCCTGTGGGCCCGACGGCGATCCGGAGGTTGACGGTCTGCCCCACGACCCAGGCGCTCCGAGGTACGACCTGGGTCTGCGGGCCGACCACGGCGCCGAACTGGGCGGCTCCCACCTGTGACCAGGTCGCCCCGAGGTCGGTGCTCCGATACACGCCGTGCCCCGCGACGCCGGCGTAGAGGCGGCTCTGGTTGGAGGGGTCACCCTGGATGTCGAGAGCGTCGCCGGCGGCCAGCCCGGAAGCGCCGTCGCCGGAGAGGCGGAACCAGGTCGTGCCGGTGTCGGTGCTCCGCCAGACCCCGCCGCCGGTCCCCTTGCCCGCCACCAGCAGGATCGCGCCGCGGGCGATGACACCGGTGATGTCGAGCCCGGCCAGGAACGCGCCGCCCAGGAAGCTCCAGCTGTGCCCGGCGTCGACCGTCCGCGCGATGCCGGTCAGCGCGCTGCCGACCGAGCCGAAGCTGCTCAGATGACCGATGCCCGCGACCAGCGTGGTCAGGGCGGTGATGGTCGGGTCAAAGGTCAGCGAGCTGATCGAGACGCTCGGGCCGATGTCGAGCAGCGGCGTCCAGGTCGGGGTGCCCGCGGTCGCGTTGTCCGTCTTCCAGACGCCGCCGTTGACGGTCCCGACGAACATCTTGTCAGCGTCGCCGGGGTTGGGCAGCGCCACCGAGATGGCGCCGTCGACCGGGTTGTTCTGCGTTCCGAGCCCCTGGATCTGGCCGCCCTGGGCGGGGGCGGGGCCCTGGCTCACGAAGACCGGGGCGCCAAAGGGCGCCGCGGTCGCCGTGAAGGTCCCGCCGCTTGCGATCGGGGCCGTCATCGTCACGTAGCCGGGCGTCAGGCCCGCCGCCACGGCGGCGTCGTCGATCGCCTTCTGGACCCGCGCCAGGAGGTCGGCCGCGGTGTGGGTGGTCGAGGTCGCGTTGACGGTGATCCCGGTCATCTGCGCCAGCGCGGTGGCGTTGAGGAGGTTGCCCGGGTCGCCGGTCATGGTGTCGACATGGGTTCCTGCCAGGCCGCCCTGGAAGGTGACCGTGTAGATGCCGGTGCCGACGCCCTTGGTGACGGCCACGTCAGGGGCCCCGGTGCTGTTGCCGACGACAGCCTCGACGGCCGTCTCGAGCGCCTCCTGCAGGCTCTGGGTGATCGGGCTGCCGGCGGTTCCCGCGCCGGCGCCGGTGTCGTGGTAGGTGGTGCCGCTCGCGACCGCGAAGAAGTGGTTCTCGGCGCCGGCGACCGTTCCCCGGTAGACGCGGTACCCGGTCGCGCCGGTCACGGCCGTCCAGGACACGTCGACCTGGTTGGTCGTGGTTCCGTCGACCGTCGCCGTGACCTCGGTCGAGGCCTTGCTCTCGCCGTCGGCCAGGATCGCGCTGACCACGTAGAAATAGGTCGCCGCGGCCAGCGTGCCGCCCGTGGTCGCGCTGGCGCCCGGGCCCTGCGGCTGCGTCGAAGCGTCGGCCGGCGCGTTGTAGGGGATGGCGCCGGTGACCTTGCTCTGGTTGTTGGAGGCCACAGTCAGGGTGTAGGTGCCGCCCGTCGTGTCCAGGAGCTGGACGGCCTGCACGTCGTTCTGCGTGGTCAGCGTCGAGGCGTCCGCGACCTGGAGCGGCCGGACGTTGAGCCTGGCCAGGTTGCCGGTGAAGGCGATCGTGTAGAGGCCCGCGCTCTTGGCCACCGTCACACCCCCGGCGGGGACCGCGTCCAGCAGCGTCAGCGCGGTCTCGATGTCGGTGGTCATGTCAGCGCTGAACGTGATCGCCGAGGTGGTCTCCGCCGTCGAGAGCGTGCTGTCGTTGTTGGCGTCGAAGCCGAGCGTCAGGCTCCCACCGGCGGCGCCGGTCACCTGCAGCGTCTCCACCTCATCCCGACCGGTGAGCCGCGACGCCAGCAGCGTGGGCACCAGCGCACTCCCCAACCCGCCGGTGAAGGTGACGTCGAACAGGCCGGCCGAGGCGCCGGGCGCGACCGTCGCGTTGCCGCTCCCGATGTTGGGCAGCGCCTGCAGGGCGTTCTGGATCGCCGTCGCGACGGCGGCCGCGGTGCCGCTGGGATCGAGAGTGCCAGTCGACTGCGTCCTGGGCGCGACCACCTGCACCGGCGACCCGCTGCTGAACCCGATTCCGGTGTCCGTGTAGGTGTTGATCGCGGCCAGAGCGAAGGTGTTCTCGAGGCCCGGCGAACCGCCCTTGTAGACCCGGTACTGGGTGGCGGATGAGATCGGATTCCAGGTCAGGGCGACCGAGCTGGTGTTGCCCGGGTCGGCGACGACCGCGATCACCTCCGGCGAGGCCAGGGTCTCGCCGTGCGAGGTGATCGCGCTGACACGGTAGAAGTACGTCCCGATCAGCAGCGTCCCCCCGGTCGGGACGACCACGGCGTTCAGGTTGAGCGGGCTTCCGTCGTACGGGAAGGTCAGCGAGAAGGGTGCCGTCCCGGCGTTGATCTCCTGCACCTCGTTGGTCCCGGTCAAGCCCGGCGTCACCACCGTCACCGGCACGGTCGCGTCGGCGCTCAGCGAGGGCACGTCGGTGTTGACGAGCGAGCCGCCGAAGGTGATCGTGTAGACGGTCCCGGCGGTCTCGGTGGAGGAGGTCACGGTCACGCTGCCGGTGCCGATGCTGGGCAGCGCCTCCAGCGCCGACTGCACCGCCGACGGCAGTGCGTTGTAAGCCAGCGGCGTGGTCGCCTGGCCGAGGTGCGGCGTTCCCACGACCGGCGCCGAGCTCCCGTCGTCGACGAAGGTCGCGGTGCTGCCGCCGCTGATCGCGAAGTACGCGCTCTCGCCACCCGATGTGGTGCCCCGGTAGAGGCGGTAGTCGGTGGCGCCGCTCAGCACGGTCCAGGTCAGGGTCACCTTGCCCGAGGCAGGCGCGTCGGCCGAGACCTCGGCCGAGGCGACGGTCTCGCTGCCGCTGATCGCGCTCAGCACGTAGAAGTAGGTGCCGGCGCCCAGTGAACCGCCGCTCGCGGCCGCCGCGGCGAGGCCCTGGGGCGCGCCGATCGTCGAGGTGAGGGTGAAGGTGCCGTCGCCGGCGCGGACGGTGACCTGCTGCACCTCGCTGGCCGAGCTGCTGCCGTTGGTCAGGGTCGTCACGCCCAGGCCTAGGCCGCCGTCGTCGCGGGTCGAGATGGTCGCGGACGAGCGGCCGTCCTGGGTGGTGGTGACGATCACGCCGGGCGCGTTGAAGAGCGAGGCTCCGAAGGTGGCGTTGCTGCTCAGCTGGCCGGTCGCGTTGGTCCCACCCACCAGCGCGCCGACCAGGGAGCTCGGGTCGCTCGAGAGGGCGCTGACCTTCGTGTTGTGCAGCGAGCCGCCGCTGAAGGTGACGTCGAAGCCGCCGCCGGTGGCGGGTGCGACGGCGACGCCGCTGGCGCCGATCGTGCTCAGGTTGTCGAGGGCGGAGGTGATGTTCGAGGCCAGCGTCGAGGGCGTGGAGTCGAACGGGATCGCCGCGGTGGTCTGGCCGCCGAACGTGAGCGTGAAGTTGCCGCTCTGCGCGTTGGCGACGTTCAGGTGCTGCACCGAGTCGCGGGGCGTCAGCTGGCTGCCGTCCACGGCGAGCGGCTTCACGTCGCCCAGAACGCCGGGGAAGGTGACGACGTACGAGTTGCCGTCCGGCCCCACCTGCTCGTCGACCTGGACGTTGTCGGCCGTCGGCGAGAGGTCGGAGAGGCCGTTGAGCAGGTTCTGGATGGCGGTCGCGTCGGTGGTCGAGGGGTCGAATGTCGTCGAGCTCGTCGCCTCGTTGAGGTCGGCGCCGCTGGTGGGTCCGTTGTAGGTCAGCGTGAAGTTGCCGCCCGCCCCGTTGAGCGTGATCACCTGGATCTCGCTGTTGCCCGAAGAACCCGGCTTGAGGGTGCTGACAGTGGCCGCCGACCCGCCGTCTTGCTCGTCGGTGGCGTCGACGTGGGGGCCGGACTGGAACGACTCCGGGCTGCTGTTGAGCGTCTGCGACGGGCTCAGGTTGATCCCGAAGGTCGCCTGCGCGATCAGGCTTGCGAGCGGGATCACACTGCCCGTGGTGTGGATCCCGGCCAGGCCGCCGAGGCTGGCGCCGAAGTCGAGCGAGAAGCCGCCCGCCGCCGCCAGCCGGTGCACGTCGCTGGGCGCCACGCTGAGGGCGGCCGAGAAGTAGGTCGTGCCGGTCGAGCTGTCGGTCGCGTGGTGGACGGTGACGGTGTGTCCGACGATGTTGCCGAGCTCGGTGCCGGCGGTGAAGTCGTCGGTGGTGCTGGTCAGCGGGTCGGTGATCTGCAGCCGGCCGTTGCTGTCGGGGTAGGCGAGCCAGAAGGCGCCGGCCGACGACGGCACCGAGATCCGCTGGACGGTGCCGTTGTTCCGGAGGCCGCCGGCGTTGATCTGCAGCGCCGGGATCGTGAGGCCGGCGAGGGCGCCGCTGAAGGTCACCGTGAAGGTGCCCAGCACGGCGTCGGCGACGGCCACCGCCACGTTGCTCGAACCGACCTTGCTCAGCGCGCCGAGCTTGGTCTGGATGCTGGAGGCGAGCGTGGTGGCGAGCGGGTCCCAGCTGATGGCCGCCGTGGTCTGGGTGATCGGTGCCGTCGCCGGCGCCGAGGCGGGTGTCGGAGAGCTGGTGCCGTCGTCGGTGAAGGTCGTGACCGCGCCGACGGTGAAGAACCCGCTCTCGGCGCCCGGCGTGGTGCCGCGGTAGATCCGGTAGCCGGTGGCCCCCGACACCGCGGTCCAGTTGAGAGTCACCTTGCCGCTGGCCCCGACGGTGGCCGTCGCCTCGGGTGAGCCCAGCGTCTCGTTGATCGGGGACGGCATCAGCGCGGTCAGCTCGTAGTAGTACGTGCCGGCGGCCAGTGATCCGCCCGAGCCGGCGGCGGCCATCGGAACTCCGGGCCGCTGCTGGTAGGTGTAAGTCAGGCGGAAGTCACCGCCGGTGGCGTTGGTGACGGTGAGCGTCTGCTGGAGCGCGGGGCTGGTGGGCTGTTTGGTCACCGGCGAGGTCAGCACCTCGACCGGGGTGCCCATGCCGAGCGAGCGGTCGAAGCTGAAGTTGAACGTCAGCTGGTTGGTCGCCGGGTCGAAGTTCGCCTTGAGGGTCCCGGCGGGCAGCCCGACCGCCTCCGAGAGCTTGTCGAGCAGGGCCTGGATGCTGTCGAAGTTGAGGTCGCGGAAGTCGACCGTGCCGTCGCCGTTGGCGTCCGGATGGGTGGCGTCGCCGCTCTTGAAGAGCGGGTCGAGGACGTCGTGCTTGAACGCACGCGCGTAGTCGAGGGCACTGCCGATCGTGACGTGCGTGAACGGGATCGTGGTCTGCAGCACCTGCTGGTTGGCCATGCTGGTCAGGAAGTTCACGACCTGGCTCAGCATCCCGACGATCTCGTTCGGGCCCGCCGTGCTGAAGCTGTTGGCCAGGTTCGTGATCCCGCTCGTGTTGCTGGTGAACTTCACCTGGAGGTCGGGCGGACCCGAGGAGTCACCGAACAGCGGGACCCCGGGCGGGGTGCCGATGGTCAGCGTCGCCGAGGCCAGGGCCGGGTTGCTGCCGGACGTGCTCGCCGCGCCGATCGTCAGGTCGCTCCCGAGCGAGGCGGTGATCGTGAGGTTGAGGGGCGTGGAGATGAACGAGGGGTTCACATTGGAGGGCACCAGCTCGCCGGAGTCGAGCATGCCGTTCGAGTTGGTGTCGTGTGGCGCGAGCGTGATCGAGGCGCTGAAGCTGATCGGCGACGTGCTGATGGCGGCCGAGAGCAGGCTCAGCACGACCTGGCCGTCGATGGCCGGGATGCTGGCACTGAAGCCCGCCGCCAGCTGGAGGCCGGTGCCCAAGAAGGGGGCGCCGCTGGTGGGCACGCCGAGCGCGAAGTTGGTGATGTCGAGGTGCGCGCCCACGCTGAGCTGGATCGGCTGCACGCCGGGTGTGTTCTTGTCGCCGTCGATCTGGATGCCCAGCGCCTGCGCGCGCGCCCCCAGGTCGAGGCTGAAGGTGTGCGAGTAGCTGGCGGTCGGGAAGGAGATCTTGACCGCCGGCACCAGGACACCGCTGACCGTGAGCGTGCTGGCGGTGAAGGTGAAGGTGAGGGGCGGCGGAAGCGAGATGCCGTTGAGCGCGCTGACCAGCTTGCTCAGCGTCAGGGTCCCCGAGATGCTCGCGATCTCGGCGTTGGCCTGGGTGGCGAAGCCGATGAACGTGTCGGCCAGCTGGACCAGCTTGCCGATCCCCCCCTGCACGCCGGCGGCGCGGTCCAGGAGTGGGATCGAGTTGTTCAGCAGCTGCAGGCTGGAGGAGACGCCCGCGACGTAGGTCTTGACCTGTGTGATCAGACCCTCCAGGTCGCTGGCGGGACTGCTGAGGTATTTGAAGTCGTACTGGTAGTCACCGATCGCCTTCGGACCGGCGATGGTGACCGTGCCGCCGGTGCTGCTGTGGATCTGGTTCGGGAAGGGGTTGGTCAGCGTGCCGGTGTTGTTGGTGAAGTCGAGCGTCGCGGTGGCATCCGTCGCCGCCTCCACCGTCGGGTTGCCGAAGTTGTCCGGCAGCGAGAAGGTGATCGTGCCATGGAAGACCGACCCGTCGAGGGTCGGCGACGCGGCCGAGCTGCTGTTGCTCAGGTCCACGCCGGCGACGCTGGTGAAGTTGATCGTCTCGGGCTCGCCGGTGATGGCGATCGAGCCGCTGGCATTGCTGCCGGTGACCGTCACATTGCTCGCGCGGCTGACCGAGATCACGGCCCCGGCGGCGCCGGTGATGCTCAGCGTCCCGGCGTAGGTGTCGAGGTTGCCGATGATCAGCGTGTCGCCGGCCAGGAGCGTGACCGCGGCCGGGTCGGTGTCGCTGGCCAGCGTAGTGCTGCAGCCGGGGCTGCCGCAGCCCAGGGTCATGACCTTGGTCGTGCCGTCATAGGTCAGCGTGTAGCTCGTGTTGGGGGCGTCCGCGGTGGGATCGGCCACCGCCGCCACGTAATCGCTGAAGTGCGGCACCTGTGCCGTCACCGTGTGCGCCACCGGGTCGACAGTCGAGGCGATCGGGATCGGCCCGCGCACCGGGTCGAGGTAGTAGATGGTCGGGATGACCGTCGCCGCCGGGTCGTAGTGGATGGTCAGCGTCGGCAGCGTGCCGAAGCCCTCCACGAGGGCGCCGGTCGTGGAATCGACCGCACGCAGGTCGAAGGCCGGCGAGAGGGCGATCACGCCGCCCGGCAGAGATTGCGTGGAGGTCGCCACCGACACCGCGGTCGCTGCGCTGACGCTGCCGGGGCCGAAGGCGACGCTGGCGGCGCCGTCGGCGCTGCTCGCGCTGCCGCCCGCGTCCGGGGTGACCATGGCGGCCGCCGACAGGGTGGCGGTGACTGAGCGGATCGCGCTGACCGTGATCGCGGGGTCGAGCGCGACCACCTGGTAGGCGTAGTCCAGCCCCAGGATCAGGTTGTGGTCGTCGTAGACGTCACCGGTCAGGGTGGCGATCGAGGAGAAGAGGTTCTGAGTGCCGATCGAACGGCGCACCTGGAAAGCGGTTCCGGCGGTACCCGTCCAGGCCAGGTGCGCGCCGCTGGCTATCGGCCAGGCGGTGAGCTGCAAGCCATCGCTGGGTGGCCCGCGCGCATCAGCGGCGCCGACGAAGAAGTTGTCCGTCGCCTGGACGGTGGCACCGGCGCCGTTGGTCATGGTGACCCAGAAGTCGTACTTGCCGGCCGCCATGCCGCTGGTCCGCAGAAGCGTCGCCCACGCGGCCGAACCGCTGAAGGGGGCGACGCCTCCGCTGCCCAGCGCATCGGGGCGGACCGGCAGGACCGGCAGCAGCTCGGCCCACTGGCCGGTCCCCGAGGGGGCATACCAGAACTGGAGAGTGGCCACGCCGTCGGCGGCCTGCGCCTGGGCCGCGAGCAGGATCGAGGCGTCGCCGGGCTGCTCGGCCGCCAGCGGCGTCAGGATGTTGACGCCGGGGGTCCCTGGCAACACCTGCGCCCACACCGGTTGCCCGATCGGGCCTTCGTTCCCGACGCTGTCGACGGCCGTGACCAGGTACTCGGCGTTGGCGCCGGGGACGAGCGAGAGGTCCGTGAAGGTGGTCCCCGTCAGCCCGGCCGCCGCCAGCGACTGTGCGGAGGAGGCAGCGTCGACCCGGTAGACGTTGTAGGTGACGTCGGTACCGGCCGCCGTCCAGCTGAGGCTCACGCCGGTGGGCAGGCTGGTCGCCTGCAGGCCGCTGACGGTGGGCGCGCTGTGGTCGACAGTGAGCGTGCCAGTCGGCGTGGTGGCGGCGGTGCTGCCGTCGTTCGCCACCGCGATGCCCTGGATGGCGTACGAGCCCTCGGCTAGTTGCGCGGTCAGCATCGTCCCCGAGGCAGACCAATCAGCGCCGGAGCTGGAGGCCGCCAGCGACCCCAGTGTCTGCCAGACGCCCTGCTCCTGGACCTGGACGTCGACCCGGGTCACGGGGGTGCTCGACTGGCCGGAAGCCGTGATCGCCAGGACGGCGCGGGCGACCGCGCTGCTGCCGCTGCCACCCAGGGTCAGGGTCGTCGAGGAAGGCGCGCCCGCGAAAAAGACGGGCTGCGACAGTAGCGGAGCGGCGGGGACGAGCACCGCCGTGACGACCGCCGACTCAGGACCGACTGTACCGCCGGCCAGGGCGCGGACCTGGTAGTAGACCTGGCCGCCCAGCGGCGAGCGGTCCACGTAGAGGGGTGCGCCTACCCTGGCCACTGTCGAGAAGGGCCCGCCGGCCAGCAGCGCTCGCTCGACCTGGTAGGCGTCGGCATGGAGAACCGGTGCCCAGGCCAGGGTGATCGAGTCGACGCCGGCGAGAGCGTGCAGGCTGGCGGCCGGGGTCAGGTGCGGCAGCGGGTCGATCGACAGCGGCCGCTGGACGTCCGGCAGCGACACGGACGTGGCCGGCGATTCGGCGCCCTCTCCGCCTGCCCCCAGCGCCCGCACGCGGTACTGGAGGGCGGTCCCGGCCGGGGCAGTGCCGTCCATGTAGTCCGTGCCGTCCACGCGGGCCAGGTCCTGCCAGGTGCCGCCCAGCAGGCGGGAGACCACGAACGACCGGGCCAGCTGGTCGGGGAGGTCGGTCCAGTGCAGCACCACGCCGGCGGGGGCCACGGCCGCCGCGGGAGCGTTCGGCGCGGCCGGGGGCGTGGTCGTGACCACGGTGAAGCCTACGGCGGGTCCGGGCTGCCCGCCGGCCGAGACGCCCCGGACGCGGTGGTGACCGGGCGCGACGCCGGACAGTGACCAGTCAGCTGCGCAGCCGGGGCTGCAGACGGTCGTTGCCGGGACCGGCGTCCAGGACGCGTCGCCGTCCGCGGCGTACTGGAAGCTGATGCCGGTGCCCGACACCGCGTCCGCGATCAGCAGCAGGCGGTCGGCGGCGGGGCCGTCCGCGGTCACCGGCAGGCCGTCGGCCAGCCGGACGCTGATGAGCGGGGCCACCGTCGGGGCGCCGGCGCCGGCCGAGGTGACGCTGGCGCTCGTGGTGGCCTGGCTCTGGTGCCCGAAGCGGTCCTGGAGGAGCACCGAGTAGGTGTGCATCCCGGCGGACGCGTCCGGGTCGACCCAGCTCAAGGTCCCGGCGGGCAGCTCCATCACCTGGGCCGGGGCGGCATTGCCGTCCGCCCGGCTGACAACGTAAAGAGCCGCCTCGGGGGCGGCCGGCTGCTGCCAGGTGAGCGCGACGCCGCTGGCCAGCGGCTTGGCGCCGAGAGCGGTGGGCGCCGGCGGCGGCGCGTTGACGACCCTGACCGCGGTGTCGAAGGCACTGCTGTGGCCGGACCCGTCGGCCACCGCCGTGTGCAGCTGGTAACTGCCGTCGGCGACATTCGCGGAGTTCCAGCTCACCTGGGAGCTCCAGGTCAGCGGGTCAGCGCTGCTGGGCACGGCGGGTCCTGACCCGATGGTCGCCGAGCCCTGCGGGCCCCCTGAGATGGTCCAGGTCACCGTTCCGGCTCCGTCCCCGGTGCGGACGGTCGCCGTCAGGACCACGGTCCCGCTGAGCGTCGTGCTCGTCGGCTGGACGCTGAGGATGACGGGCACGCTGGTCGCCGGCGTCCAGGTGACGGTCGTGCTCGCGGGCGGGGCGGCGGTCGGTGCCGGCACGTCGGCCAAGACCTGGTAGGTGTAGGTGACGGTCGGGGTGCCGCCGACATCGGTCAGCTGCGTAGCGGTGGTACGCGCGACCAGCGCCGCGGTCTGGCCGGGGGCGGCCCGGTAGACGCGGTAGCCGGTGGCGCCGGGCACGGCCGGCCAGGAGACGACGACGTGGCCGTCGGCGGCGGTCGCGGAGGCGGAGGTCGGACTGGTCGCCGGCGGCGTGGCAGTCGTCGTGCCGGTGCCCGTGTTGGTGCTGGTGTTGGTCGTGGATCCGCCGGCGCTGTTCGTGCCGGTGGTGGTGGTGTTGGTGGTGTTGGTGTTGGTGGTGTTGCCGGTCGAGGTCCCGGTGCCCGTGGTCGTTCCGGTGGTGGTGCCGTTGCTGGTGGTCGTGGTGCCGGCGCCCGTCGTCGTGGTGGCGGCGGGGATGGTGGTCGCCACCACCGCAGTCGCGTGCAGCTCGTCGAAGACCAGCGGCGACTGGTTGTCGCAGTCGGTCCCGGTGGAACCAGCGCACGGCTTGAGGCTGGTGACGCGGTAGTAGGACGTGCCGGAGGCCGCGGTCGAGTCGGTGTAGGTCGGCTGCACCCCGGTCAGCATCGGCACCCGTCCGACCAACGTCCAGGGCCCGGTCGTCGCCGTCGCACGCCAGACCGCGTAAGCGCTGGCGCCTGCCGTCGCCTGCCACTTGAGCTGCGCGGTGCCGGCCGCGATCTCAAGGCCTGACGGGACTGCCAGAGCGGGCGGCGTCACCGGCGGGGTGACAGCCGGCGTCGCCGCTGACGCTTGCTGCGCCATCAGGTTCTGGAGCAGGGAGCGCAGCTGACTGATGGTATTGGGCACCACCACCGGCACCGGCACCGGCCGCGGGACCGCATGTCCGTGCAGCTCCACCTCGCCGGTCGCGCTGTCATACGAGACGACCTCGAACGCGTTGGCGGAGGCCCAGGCTGCGACCCGATCGGCCGTGGCGTGGCCGGGTATGTGAGCGCGCCAGCTGCCGGCGTAAGCGTCCACCGGCTGGACCTCGATCTTGGGCAGCGTGACGTCCACGACCCAGCCGCCGAACTCCTGGTCATGGCGCCGAGCCGCCAGCTGCAGCTCGTTGTCCGCCAGGTACTGCAGGACGCTGGTCCAGGTCATGAGCTTGGGAAAGTAGACAGTTGCGCTATCGCTTCCGTTCATCTTCGTCTCGACCGCCGGGGACTTGAGGACGAAGCGTGCGAAAGCGGGGTAGGCGGCCACGACCTCCATGCCCATCGTGTTCGCGATGTGGTCGACCCGGTCCCCAGAGAAGGGCGCGCTCATGAGAACGGTGACCTCGTCCGCGCCGGGGCCGTCCACCACGTTGCGGATCGTGACCGGCACCACGGGTGGGGCGATGGGCGTGAGCGCCTGCGCCGGCTGGGCGATCGGAGGCGTGTACTGTCCGAAGGTCTGGACCGCGACCGTCAATACGGAAGCCACGGCGACGAGCCAGGCCGCTGCCAGGCCACCGAGGCCGGCGCTTGCGTCTCTGAAAGACGCAGCACCGGTGCTGGCGTTCAAGACTCCCGAATCCCTCCCCAAAGAAACCGCTCGGCAGCCCCGAGATCCTCCCCCCCGACGAGCCGAGGCGCGAATCCTCGCTCGCCGTCAGCCAGTTGTCAAGGAGAGATTTAGGGCCGTCAAGGCGCCAATTCTTTTGCTGAGTTCGTCCGCGCCAACGAATGTTTCAGCCGGTTCTGAGGCTTTGTTGATGGCGACTATGGGAGGTTCGGGACCATTGTCCGTGCGCATTTAAGATCGGCGGTACCAGCGCCGCGTGACCCCCGGCTGGGGTCCTACGTCGGGTCGCCGCTCCCCCGACCCGCGCGCGCTCAGCACCGCCGGGAGGACGATCTTTTGGGCCGGTCGCAGGGAGCCGGCGAGCCTCGCCAGCAGCAGGGACGCCGCGCTCGAGCCGATGCCGGCGGCCGCGCAGGAGACCGTCGTGAGCGGTGTCTTGGAGAGGTCCGCGAGCTCCAGGTCATCGAAGCCGACGAGGGCTGTTCCCGACCTCTCCAGCGCACGCGCGGCACCCAGCGCCAGCCAGCTGCCGGCCGCCAAGATCGCCGTCGGCGGGGCCTTCAGCGCGAGCAATTGCTGCGTCGCCTGCTGGGCCGACTGGAGGTCGGTGAGGCCCGTCCGGATGAGCTCCGCATCGACCCAGATGCCACCGGTCGCCAGCGCCTGCTGGTGGCCGTCGAGGCGCTGGTCGGCGCTGGGAATTCCCGGCCTGTCGCCGATAAATGCGATCCGCCGGTGCCCGTGGCGGAGCAGGTGATGGGTCGCCTGGCGGGCACCGTCAACGTTGTCAATGACGACGCAATCGACCTCGATCCCCGCCACTGTCGAATCCACCAGGACCACCGGAAGCCCGCGCTGCAGCTCCGCCGACAGGTAGTCGTGGCCGTCTCCCGAGGGCATCAGCAGCAGACCATCCACCTGCCGGCCCAGCAGCCAGCTCACCAGCTGGCGCTCGCTGCCGGGGTCGCCATGAGAGCTGCCGGTGATGACCAAAAAGCCCTGGTCCCGGGCCGCCCTGGCCACGGCGCCGGCGACGCCGGCCGAGTGCGGGGTGTCCAGGTCGTGGACGACCAGGCCCAGCGCGCGCGCCCCGTCGCCGGTCCGCAGCATGCGTGCCATCTCGTTGCGGCGAAAGCCCAGCGTGGCGATGGCGGCCTGGATCCTCGCGGCCGTCGCGGCGGCCACCCCGGGCTCCTGGTTGAGCACCCGGGAAACCGTCTTGGCGCTCACCCCGGCCACCCGAGCGACGTCCCAGATGGATGCCCGAGGCCGTCCCGAAACCGGCCGACCCGGCTTTTTCAGCGTCGCCTGCGCCGCGATGTCATCGATGTCATCAGGAGTCCTGACCAGACTAACCGGTGTGCCTGTTAGCCTCTCAGGGTTCCCACGGCATAAGCCCTGGCGCCCGGGGGCGGCCACATCCGGTGGTTGGCCTGGCCGGCGCGGGGCGAGTGGAGGAGGACCATGTCGAACCGCGACGCGCCCACCCGTTTCACGTCGGAGTCGGTCACCGAGGGCCACCCCGACAAGGTTGCCGATCAGGTTTCCGACGCCATCCTGGACGCCATCCTGGCCAAGGACCCGCTGGCCCGCGTGGCCTGCGAGGCCACCGTCACCGCCGGTCTGGTCCTGGTCTCCGGGGAGATCACCACCGACTGCTACGTGGACATCCCGCGCATCATCCGCGGGACTCTGCGCGAGGTCGGCTACACCCGGGCCAAGTACGGCTTCGACGCCGAGACCTGCGGCGTCCTGGTCAGCATCGACGAGCAGTCGCCCGACATCGCGCAGGGCGTCGACGTCGGCGGTGCGGGGGACAGTGGGATGATGTTCGGCTTCGCCTGCAACGAGACGCCGGAGCTGATGCCGCTGCCGATCACGCTGGCGCACCGGCTTGCCCGACGCCTGGCCGAGCTCCGCAAGTCGCGCCAGCTGCCCTACCTGCGGCCCGACGGCAAGGTGCAGGTGACGATCGCCTACGACGCCGCGGGCCGCCCGGCGGGGGTCGACAACGTGGTCGTGTCGGCCCAGCACCACGACGAGGTCGAGGCCGAGCAGCTGCGCTCGGACATCGCCGAGCAGGTGGTCGACGCGGTGATTCCGGAGGCCTTGAGAAGCGCCGGCATGAAGCGCTACATCAACCCCACCGGGCGCTTCGTCATCGGCGGCCCGGTGGCCGACACCGGCCTCACCGGGCGCAAGGTCCAGATCGACACCTACGGCGGCTACGCGCGCCACGGGGGCGGCTGCTTCTCGGGTAAGGACCCCACCAAGGTGGATCGCGCGGGCGCGTACGGCGCGCGCTACGTGGCCAAGCACGTGGTCGCCGCCGGGCTGGCGGCGCGCTGCGAGGTCCAGCTCGCCTATGCCATCGGGGTGGTCAAGCCGGTCGCGGTCCGGGTCGACACCGGCGGCACCGGCAAGGTCCCCGACCAGGAGGTCGAGCGTGCGCTTTCCAAGCTCTTCGACCTCTCCCCGCTGGGCATCATCAAGGAGCTCAACCTGCGCCGGCCGCTCTTCCGGCAGGTCGCCTGCTACGGGCATTTCGGGCGCACGGACGTCGAGCTGCCCTGGGAGCAGACACCGCGCGTCGAGGAGCTCAAAGCCGAGGTGGGAGCCTGACCAAGCGACTGCTGCGGGCCGTGATCCCGGCCGGCGGCGCCGGCTCCCGGCTCTGGCCGCGCTCCCGGCGCTCCACCCCCAAGCACGTGCTCCCGCTGTCCGGCAGCGGCCGGCCGCTATTGCGCGAGACCTACGAGCGGATCCGGCCGCTGGCGGCCGAGGTCTACGTGCTGACCGAGCAGCGCCAGGTGCCGCTGATCCGGGAGATCCTGCCCGAGCTCAGGGCCGACCGGCTGATCATCGAACCGGCTGCCAGGGGCACCACCAATGCCCTGGGCCTGGCTGCCATGACCCTCGCCGAGGAGGACCCCGAGGCGGTCATGATCTCCATCCCGGCCGACCACGTGGTGCGCGGCCGGGACGCTTTTCAGGCCGCCGTGCGGCGGGCGACGGCGGTTGCGGCGGCCTCGGGGGAGCTGGTCACAGTGGGCCTGCTGCCCCGTTATCCGGCCACCGGGTTCGGCTATATCGAGGCCCGCGAGCCGGTCACGGTGGGCCGCGTCCGGGCCCTGCGCGTGGCCCGCTTCGTGGAGAAGCCGGACGCCGCCCGCGCGCGCCGCTTCCTCGCCGCCGGTGACTTCTACTGGAACCTGGCCATGTTCGGCTGGCGGGTGAGCGCCTTCCTGGACGAGCTGAAGCTGCACGGTCCCGCGCACCACGCCGGGCTCCAGCGGGTGCTGGCGGCGCGCCGCCGGGGGGACGAGCCGGCGGCCGCGCGCGCCTACGCGCGCCTGCCCAACGAGGTGGTCGACCGCACCGTCATGGAGCGGACCCGGCGCCTGCTGCTGGTGCCGGCCCGCTTCCAGTGGGTCGACGTCGGGTCCTGGACCGAGCTCGCCGACCTCCTGCGCCAGGACCCCCACGGCAACGTGGTGGAAGGCGAGCAGATCCTGATCGACACCGAGTCCTGCTTCATCTCGGCGCCCGGCAAGCTGGTGGCGACGATCGGGCTGCGCGACTTCGTGATCGTCGACACGCCGGACGCTCTCCTGGTCTGCCCCAAGTCCCGCGCCCAGGACGTGAAGCGCGTGGTCGAGGCTTTGGGCCGCGAAAAGAAGCTCAAGTATCTTTGACGGCGCTCGCTTCGCTTCGCTTCACGGGCTGGAACCTGCCGGTTCCCCCCGTGTGCCCCCTTCCGCTGCACGCCGCCGCGCCGCGTCCTCAACGTTTGGACCACGGACTCAATCGGCCCGGCGAAGCCGGGCCTTACCTGTGGGTCTAGTACCTTTGAAGTCGGGCATGGGGGCGCCGCCGCAGATCAAGTTCGGCACCGACGGCTGGCGTGGCGTGATCGGCGACGACTTCACCTACGAGACGCTGCGCTATGCGGCCCAGGGGGTTGCCGAGTACCTGGCCGCCAAGGGTCCCGACCAGCTGGCGGTGGTCGGCTACGACTGCCGCTTCGCGTCGGAGGTCTTCGCGGAGGAGGTGGCCCGCGTCCTGGCCGGGAATCGCATCCGCAGCCTCCTTTTCGACCGGCCCTCCCCGACCCGGTCGCCTCCT
>Ga0207684_10000110_pt1 | contig 153722 bp, 140 predicted proteins | sample KBSK5501metaG_FD_184342 | JGI IMG/M metagenome (GOLD analysis project Ga0207684, IMG submission 184342) | Corn, switchgrass and miscanthus rhizosphere microbial communities from Kellogg Biological Station, Michigan, USA - KBS K5-50-1 metaG... | ecosystem: Host-associated > Plants > Roots >... | reverse complement strand
CCGGCGATCTTCGAACCTTCCTGGCCGGCGATCTTCGAACCTTCCTGGCCGGCGATCTTCGAACCTTCCTGGCCGGCGATCTTCGATCCTTCCTGACCGGCGATCTTCACAGCCGAAGCCCCGTTGCCCCCAGACATCATTGACCTTGACCGCTCGTCAAATAGCACGCCGGAATAGTATCTGAGTTTCGCGCCCGGCGGAGCATTATCTACGGGCATTTCAACTTTGCGAAGACTGACGTCGTAAAGGTACTTCTTAAGAAAGTCGGTCCACGACAAGCGCTCTCGTTTCGCATCTTTCGCAAACCACAGGCTCTCGTAATTTTTCCGCGACACTTCATACGCTTCGCGCGACCACGGAAAGAATACCGAGATGCCGTTCGAGTACTGATAACCGCCACCGCTAAAGCCACTGAGGAGCACAGCCTTCTTTAATTCTTTTAAGACATTGCGGCACTCTTTCTGTACCTTCCTCAACATCTCTACATCGTCGCCGCCAAGCTCCTCTACGACCAAGCCACATTCCCGATCAAGCAGTTCACAGAAATCACCAAGGTCGACATTCTGATCGTACATGTACGACTGACACTTCCAATGCACCTGGAGAATCACTCGTTCCATCTGCCTGTAGATCCGACTGTGCTCGTCCTTAAAGCAATTGATCAAAGCCTCAGAGAGTCCATCGAATGCGGCTGCTAGTTCGTCAAACCGGCCCAGATCCCAGGCGGCCATATCGACTGAGACACCTCCGACGGTGTAAGCATCCTGGCTACGCACGAACTCCTTTACGAAAAGCTCTGCCACACGTCGGGTGTCGAGGTTGCGTGCATCTTCTCTGGTCAAACACCCAAGTATCTTTGCATACGTCCAGCCGGCACTCGGCACACTGCCCTCAGAAGCGATCATCGTCTTGGCCACGTAATTGAATTGATATCCGACTTCAAGCATGCCCATTACGCAACTATCGAAACCCAGGATGTCGAGCTTTTGTCCGAGCAGTACTGTTGTTTCAACTTCGCGTACGTCACCTTCCCAGTTAAGTTCGTCAGCGAGTTCCCGTAACTGTTTTTTGGTGCTGACCATTCGCTGAAGCACACCGTAAAAATCGAACATCTTCATCGACTTGCCTGACGTCTCGTCTTTAAATAGACCGATGTCCTGAAAGCCGAGCGAGTGACCGGAGAATATCAGCGCGTACTTTTGCGCCTTCCGGCCGAAGGTTATCTCGCCGTTGTTTTCGACTTCGACTGTATTCACGCACCAATCGACGAAATTGAGGATCGCACGCGGGTCCGCGGCATTCTCATTCGGTTTTTTGGGGGTCGAATAGAGTTTATTGGGTACTTTGTATGAGCGGACGTATCGTGGCTTCTGTGGTTCGGAAAAATCACAGTACAGGGTCGGAATAGCAGGGGAGTTACCATCGTAGTAGACGAACAGGTTCGGGCTCTCAGCTCCCTGGGCAGCCACTCCTTTTATCTGCTCCATGGCGTAAGCCATATCGACGGAGAGGTTATTGTCACCAGCCATGTAAATCATGATGGTCCATTCTTTTTGACTCATTGTTGTCCTCCTTCGGGTAAACGCAGGTTGAGGCTGCGGGTCATCTCGATCTCTGGGCAGAGAGATCAAGTGGACATTACTAGTTATTTGAAATCCTTGATTAGAACAATATCTCTCGTTGCGGAAAAGCGGTAAGCGGCAATTTTACCATCGTGCGAGACGGCAAAACTGCTAACGAATTCTGATTTGAAGTTAGTTAACTGTTTTGGCGCGCTGCCGTCAAGTGGTTGAGTCCAGATGTTTAGAATGCCCGAGCCCGTATCGAGGTAGGCGATCGACCGTCCATCCGGCATCCACGCAAACGCAATAGGTTGAACGGTGCGCGAAAGATCGACCGTTTTTACCGGATGGCCACCTTCGATAGGAATGATCGCCAACCGAGGTTGGCTGTTTGCCTTTTCGTCAATATAGAAGTACGCGATCAGTTTGCCATCCGGCGAAATCGTTGGATATTCCGACGGCTGATCCGTCAGTTGCACGGGAGCGCCGCCATCGATTCCGACTTTCCAGATGGTCCACGTACCCGAGCGCACCGACATGAAAATCACCGAGTGGCTGTCTGTAGAACAAACTGGATATGCATCCAGGTAGCTGCCTTCGGTCAGTTGTTTGAGATTGCTGCCGTCGACATCCATGCGCCAGATGTTCCGGCTGCCCGATCGATTGGATTGGAAAACTACGTAGCGACCATCGACAGAGACCGACGGTTGTTGATCGATGAAAGCGTCGGCGGTCAATTGCTTACTTTCTGAGCCGTCGCGATTAGCGATCCAGATATCCCAATTCTCGCCGGTGCGACTCGCATAAACGAGCTTTCCATCCGGTGTCCACGCGACCGTGTCGGGAAGCGTGGTTTTCAGAATCCGTTGCGCGTGATTCTCATCTTCGTTGGGAGCAGTGACCCAAATGCTGCTGGTGTTGACCTGCTGGATCGTCGCGATAGTGCCTGAATCCGCGGTCAATCCGAGGCTCACATCGCCGTAACCATTCAAGTCGTTCGTTACTCTTCGTGTCGAACCGCTGGGATACGGAACGAACCAAATCTGAGTGCCTATGGATGAAAACTCAGGTTGAGCAGTCATGATCAAGCCACTGCCGTCTGCGAGCCAGATCACTCGACCAACGCTGGCCCATTTTTCAGAACCGATTGGCTTAGGATCTCCACCTTCGACTGGGATTTCTACAACCGTCGAGTATCCGGCTCCAGTTCCATTGAAAGTGCCGCAAGCGATTCGCTTTCCGTCGGGAGACCACGATGGTCCAGAAGTAGAGAAGCCGTCCGGTTGTTTGCGCACGGCGATCGTTCGGGGCTGTCCGCTGCCGTCGGTATTTGCAACCATCAACGCCATGTCATCCTGATTCTTTCGCACGAAAGCGAGCTGCTCGCCATTTCGGGAAAACGCAACCGCACTGAAAACGCGATCGAGGACCTTTACTGGAGTGCCACCGAGGACAGGGATGCGATAGAGCGCAGGAACGAACTTGTTTCTTTCCAGTATGGCGACATAGTAGATCAATTCGCCGTCCGGCGAGAAGGTTGTGGCGACGTAACCACCGTTCTCAGGCGGAACAATTCGCACGAGGCTGTTTGTCGACACTTGCCGGATCCACAGGCTGGCTTGCTGTTTGTCGTCGTTCGCGGCACAAACAACGTACTTGCCGTCAGGGGAGATCGAGACCTGGCCGTTGATGTCCTCGCCACTGATTTTTCCGCCCGTTGTTAGGGCAGTCATCCTTGCCGGACCAAATTGCTTAGGCTGGTTAAGAAGCTTGTAGAGTCCAAAGCCGATCGCGCTAATGAATATTAAGCCGAGTACGAATACTGCAATGGAGACTGTCTTGTGTCGCGTTATTCCGGAAGTTGAGAGTGCTTGCGTGGCGGCGAGATTGTCTGAGTGCGCTGTCGATCTTGCCGCTTCTGGCAGCGTGGGTTGTTTCGTAGCGACCGAATTCAATCGCGGCGCAAGCGTTGGCGGAGCTGACTGATTGAGATCCGACATCGACGTCGGCACTACACCGGATTCAATTCGCTGCTTCAATCGCCGCAGCTTGCCGAGCAGCTCCTTCGCGGTCTGACAGCGCTCGTCAGGATCTTTCGTCAGCGCTTCGCCAATAATCCATTCGAGTGCTTCCGGCACTTCCGGCACGTGGTGGGTTAAGGGCAACGGTTCATGGTCGCTGATCGCGACAATGATATGACTCTTCGACACACCCTCGAACGGCGCGCGGCCAGTGATCATTTCATAGAGCACGACGCCGAGACTCCAGATATCCGAGCGTGCATCGACCTCGCGTCCGGCGGCTTGCTCAGGCGACATGTAGGCAACGGTTCCCAACACTGCGCCGGGTTCAGTATTGACGAGCGCAATCGTCGTTGCTTCCGATGATGAGTCTTGTCTTTCGGTTAGTTTGGCGAGTCCGAAGTCCAGCACCTTCACGATGCCGTCCTTACGAATCATGATGTTCTCGGGCTTGATGTCTCGATGGACAATGCCGGCGGCGTGTGCGGCCACGAGTGCGGAGGCGACTTGCGTTGCGATGTCAAGTATTTCGATCAGCTTTGGTCGTTGGCGTATGTAATCGCGCAATGTAACGCCATCGACGAATTCGGTCGCGATAAAAGTAGAGTCGTCTTCGCGACCAATTTCATAAACGGTGAGAATGTTTGGATGATTGAGTGCTGACGCAGCCTTCGCTTCCTGAATGAAACGTTTCAGCCGGTTTTGTTGAGTAGCGACTTCGGGACTGAGGAACTTCAAAGCCACCGGCCGGCCCAGTTCCGTGTCCTGCGCACGATAGACCTCACCCATACCGCCCGCACCGAGTTTGGAGAGAATGCGGTAGCGAGCTACCGTAGCTCCGGGGGAAAGTTCAGCCACTGCTGACTTTTTACGCCACTGTAGCTGTAGGCGCAAGGAGCGGCGCTATAGCAGGTGCCCTAATTCACTCTGAATACTGTGTGCTCGTACTTGGTCGGGTCAGAACGCGGTAGCGTCGGGTCAACCTTCTAGGATAAACAGGCTTCCACGAAAAGTCCGTTTAGCCTGCGCAGCAGGCGTCAGCATAAAGCCTAGGGTGAAGCGAGCTTGCGAGCGCAACCCTAGGATCACTCGTCAGTAAGAATTGTGAGCCCGCGAAGCGGGCGATAGAGGCTGCCGGATCCGCGCTGTCGCCCGCTTCGCGGGCTGAAATTCTTCTAATCCACGTTGACCTAGGGTTGCGCTCGCAAGCTCGCTTCACCCTAGGCTTTATGCTTACGCCTGCTCCGCAGGCTAAAAGCAGACTTTTCGTAGCCGACGTTTTCAAGAAGTGGAATGTCATCGCCCCACGACGAGCGGTCTGCAAAGGCTTCGTGAACGAGGATAACGGAAGTGGTCTTCATTATGAGTCTCCTTTAAATGCGTGAGTGAATTTTTGAACTCTCTATTTTCGAAACCGCATTGTCCACTCAGTCGGCGAATTGATGCATCACGCGATCGGAGGGTTTTGGCGTAACTTGAAGGATGATGGGATGGTCACACGAAAGTGTTAGCCTTGTCACATGCGCTTTCCAATTTGCTAAGAGATGTCACGCCTGACTTCTGATTTCCTCAATCACATGTAGCGTGGGCGTCGTTTTGCTACCATCCAGCGCATGGCAAACGAAGACAAAGGCGGCGAGGACGTCGAAGCTCAGCAGGGCGGCGAGCAGATGAGCGAGGCCGAAATCGATTACAACCTGATGGAAAGTTTTCCGGCAAGCGATCCGCCGTCGTGGACGTTGGGCATCAGACCCCACAAAACTTTGCGCGAAGAGTTTGAGGGCGAGAAGCCCTCGCCGCACGACCCGTCCCACCAAAACGAACCACCGGACTGATCGGGTAGCGCTCTGACTTCGCCTTGTTCGCAGACTTCCGTTCACCCAGAGCGTAAATCGTATTTTCTCCACGCACGATCAGCGCCGGGACGAAACGCATACATCGCCCGCCCAGGTGGATAGCCGCCGGTGATGTAAATGAGATCGTGCGCGACGAGGGGTGCCTGCATCTTGACTTCAGTGTTGTTATCGGCAAAGCGCCAGAGTTCCTTGCCGGTCAGCGGATCGAAGTGATTCGACCTTTCATATCGAAGCTTCGAGGTTTAAGGAAGTTTGGCGGCCAGTACTTCAACCTTATCGATCTTGGGTGGCTGTGATAGCAGATCGGATGCTTTCGCCATCAGTGCCTCTGCCACTCTGCCGGCGAGATGCGCTTGACGTCCTGAGTCATCGGGAAACGCGTCGAAAATACCAAACGTTGATTGGCCCATGCGGATTGCGAACCAAGCCGTTGTGTCAGGTTCTTCCTGGACCAGCGCCAGACCGCTTTTAAGGAAACTCTCAACCTCCGCTTCTTTGCCGGGTTTAGCCTCGAGCCGAACAAACAATGCTACGGTAACCATGCTTTGTCTCCCTTTTTTGCAATTATGGGCGCGGCCCTTTGTGTCCGCCCGCCGTGGGATTCTTGCATGTCTCGAACTTATCTTCTAGTCGAGGGGCGGCTACGAGCCGCCCCTCGACAAAACGTCATCCAATACTTCACTGAGTTAGCTCTTCGCTTTCAACGCCGCCAGCTCTTTCTCCAGCTTTTGAATCTCGTCTTCAACGCCTGCTTTGAAGTCTGGATTTGCTAACGTCGTTAGCGATTTCTTGAGTGCCATCAGTCGCGCAACCACCAACGCTTGATCCGCGGGCACTGTGACGTCAGGCGTCACGCCTGTGCCTTCCCAATTCGTCTTTGTAATCGGACTGATCGCGCGTCCGGTTGGCACGAACATTCCGAAATGCTCGTTGATGCGGAAACCAGCTCCGGGATGCGCTCCGCCGCCAGTCGTCTCACCAATGATCGTGGCGCGCTTGAGGTTCTTCAGGTTGTAAGTGAATTCTTCGGCGCCTGAGAATGTTCGTTTACTGGTAAGCACATACACGTCTTTGTTCAGGTAACGTTTGCCAGCGAGGTCTTTCCTGGTCCAGAACTCGTCCGTACGGTTACCTTCGCGCCAGTAAAGATCATTCAGGTGGACCGGCTCGGGACCGAACAAGTAAGAACAGACCAACGCAACCATCGCGGGGTTTCCGCCGCCATTGTTTCGCATGTCGATGATCAGCGCGTCAGTGCCATTAATAAAATTCATTGCAGCGGCAACTGTATCGGCGCCGAGCTCCTCATCCGCGAAGTTGAAGAACTCGAGATAACCGATGTTGCCTCGCAAACGTTCGACCTTACCGAATCCATGATTCATCCAGGTTAGGTCGCGTCGCCTTTGCTCGCGCTCTTCCGCTGTTGGTTCGCGTCGTGGTCCACGCTCCGGAATCGCCTCGTGCGAATAGCGCACGCGAAGGTGCTTGTCATGGCTGACGGCTTGTAGATCGGTTGTCAGCTTCGTCGCGAATTCTTTCGCGCTGGTGATCTGATCGTATTCCTTCTTGTCCACCCGTTCACGAATCGACTGTTCCATCTTCTTCGCAACTTCGGGAAACACATACGATTCATTAAGTCGTTTTAGAATTGTATCGATCACCTGTGTGCGTGTGGCGGCATCGACCGTGAGGTCAGGTTGCTCCGGCTGCGCGGACCCCACAGCGGCGACGGAAAGTGTGAATAAGCAAAGTATCGCCAGACGAATAATGACCCTGGAGGCTGTTCTGTTGTGCATTGGTAGAGTTCTCCTTTGATTTAATTTTTGCGACTGAGCAGGCCGCGCAGCATCAAGTTGGCTACGTCGGAGGTTCGCTGCTCAACTTCTTCACGCTCGCCTAATTCAGTTGTGCTCAAGCTGTATGGCAACAGCCCGTTCGTGGCTTGTAAGAGTGCGTGCGCGGTAACGTGCGCATCGTCGAAACTAAACTCGCCCGATTGGCGGCCGACCGTCAGCACCTCGGCAAAAATCTGTGCCTCGGCTTCGAAGTATTGTGCGCGGCGTCGAAGTAAGCCTGGACGCAGGGCTGCGAGCAGATCGTTCAGGCTTTGCGTGTAGTGCTGGATGCTATCGAAACGAAACAACACGCGCGTTAGAAGCATCAGCCGCAGTCGTTCCGCCGCGGATACATCAGTGCGGGCAATCTCCGTCAACCGATCCTTCAGCCGGTCGACAATGCGGTCTATGTGAGACAGCACAACTTCCTCTTTGCTGCTGAAGTGTAAGTAGATGGTGCCCTTGCCGATGCGGGCTTCGGCGGCGATGTCCTCGACGGTCATTTTCCGGTAGCCAAACCGAGCGAGCAGACGGTCAGTGGCGTCGAGGATCGCGTCCTTTACGGCTTCTTTCGGTGCAATTGCGGCCATTTTCGTGGAGTTTGACTGCTGACCAAAATCGAATTTCAGTCACCTAAGACGCATGCGGAGGGAAAAAGTTCCGTAGAATTTCTTCGAATCTTCAAAACGGCAAAGTGATAATGCTGGCTAATTTGACATAGCTTGTTGCTTTCGCAACTCACGTCGAAAAGGTGTGCCTTTGCGGTAGGTAGATGAACGGGACGAGTGACTCCAGCCCGCGAATGCGGGCGAAAGCATAAAGCCTAGGGTGGAGCGAGGCTTTGCGAGCGGAACCCTAGGAGCAATGGTTTATTAAGAATTGTGAGCCCGCGAAGCGGGCGATAGCCGTTGCAAGATCCTGCTCTATCGCCCGCTCCGCAGGCTAAAATTCTTTTCTAATACATGTTGACCTAGGGTTTCGCTCGCAAGCCTCGCTCCACCCTAGGCTTTATGCCTCCGCCCGCTCCGCGGGCTGAAATTCTTTTCTAATACATGTTGGCTGCTGTGCCTGTGGCCGGACTCACCGCCTTGCAGGGTCTACGCGACAAGGCACAAATTCAGACGGGCCAGAAGGTTCTGATTAATGGCGCTGCGGGAGGCGTGGGTACATTCGCAGTGCAGATCGCGAAAGCATTCGGCGCTGAGGTTACCGGCGTTTGCAGCACGAGGAACGTGGAATTGGTCCAATCTATCGGCGCAGACAGGGTGATTGATTACACGCGAGAAGATTTCACAAACAATGGCAGGCGTTACGAAGTTATCTTAGATCTTGTCGCGAATCACTCGTTCGCTCAGAACAAACGCGCCTTAACGCCCAGAGGAATCTACCTTGGCGCCGGCGCACTCAACCACCACGAATCGATGATCGGTATGCTGACGACCCGGCTCACAGAACTCGTAGCGTCACCCTTCGTGAGCCAGAAGTTCATCAGCTTCATAGCGAAATTGAACCAGAAGGATCTCGAGGCTCTTGGCTCCCTCATGGTCGATAGGAAAGTAACGCCAGTAATCGACAGGTGTTACAGCTTGAGTGAAGTCAGCAATGCTGTCGAGTATGTGGAGGAAAAGCACGCAAGGGGAAAAGTGATACTCACCGTCAGTTAACGATTTTTAAGAACTGCGAACTTTTGCAACGGCTCTTGAGTATATAGAGGCGCCTTCCTACGACTCGCTATTTCGAGCCAGGAGTATCGATATGCTCATGAGTGTCTTTCAAGACGTGCGCTATGCATTGCGAGCTTTGCTTAAGCATCGCAATTTCACCGTGGCTGCTTTACTGACGCTCGCTTTGGGCATCGGCATAAACACAAGCATCTTCACACTACTGTATTCGGTTGCCTTCCGTCCGCTGCCAGTAAAGAACCCTGAACGCATAGTAAACGTCTACCAAACTTTTGAGGGTGACTTCTCTCGTGAGGTTGAAGGCAACGTGGCACTGCTTTCTTATCCTGAATACCTGAACTATCGAGATAGAGTCGCGGGCGTTTCCGGTCTGGCCGCGTCCGCGGATGTAAAACTGTATCTGGGCGGCAACAACGTTGAAAGAATCAACGGACTAATGGTTACCGACAATTACTTTTCGCTTCTGGGAGGGGGAAGTGCTCTCGGCCGCACTTTTTTCGACAAAGAATGCCAAGTGCCTCTTCAATGTCCGGTTGCCGTTCTTAGTTACGGTTTCTGGCAGCGAAGGTTTGGATCTGATCAGAGTGTAATCGGCACTTCGCTCACGCTGAATCGCCAGCGCTTCACTGTACTTGGAGTGGCCGCGCGTGATTTTAGTGGTGCCGAGATGACAGTTCCCGACGTCTGGATTCCGGTGATGATGCAGCCCGCAGTGATGCCCGAGAGCAAATTTCTCGCACTTCCCAATTGTAGTTGGCTAAGTGTGGTTGGACGGTTGAAAGATGAAGTCTCGCCGGAGCAACTGCAGGCGGAAATGCAAGTGGTTGCTGCCCATATGGACCAGGAGTTTCCCGGACGAAAGACGAATGTCAATGTAATGCCCGGGTCATATCTCAACTCCCCGGAAGTTCGCAGCGAAGGATTGCCGATCGCGGTGCTGGTGATGGCAGCGGTTGCTTTGGTTCTTCTGATCGCGTGCGCGAACGTGTCGAATCTCATGCTGGCGCGTGCCGCAGCGCGGCGGAAAGAGATTGCTGTGCGACTCGCGCTCGGAGCGAGTCGCTGGCGATTGATTAGGCTCCTGGTGACGGAAAGTTTACTGCTCGCCGTACTGGGTGGCATCGCCGGATTATTTCTTTCAGTCATTTTGCCGCCGATCTTATTGTCGGTGATTCCTGAGGCTGGTTTAGATGTCGACTTCAAGCCCAATGCAACAGTATTCGCTTACATGTTTTTGATTTCTCTGATTACAGGCGTTGGATTTGGGCTGGCACCAGCAATCGAGTCTACGAAGCCAAACCTAACGGCGGCGCTTAGGTCGACGAGAAACAATCCTCGCATCTCCCGGCCACACCTCCGCAATCTTCTGGTGATTGGTCAGGTCGCGGTTTCGGTGGTGCTTCTGATTGGAGCGGGGCTGCTGGTGCGCGGCTTACAACACGCCCAATCGACCGACCTCGGCTTTGATCAGAAGAATCTGGTCGTCTTATCGATGGATCTGACGACACAGGGTTACGATCAAGCGCGGGCGGCAACATTCTATACGCAACTCTCCGAGCGATTGAAAGCTTTACCCGGAATCAAATCGCTGAGTCTTGCGCAAATCGTGCCCTTTGCCGGTGGGCGCGATGAGACGATCGACATCGAGGGTGGCGGATCAGCACTAAGCGTGAGCGCTAACGAGGTTTCGGCTGAATACTTTCAAACCCTTGGGATTCTGCTCCGGCGCGGTCGTTATCTTACTGACGAGGATGCTCATAGCGGAGGATCGCCCGCAGTTATTAGCCAGGCGATGGCGCATCGGTTCTGGCCCGGCGCAGATCCTATAAGTAACCGCTTCAAAGATAACGCTGGCGCCTCGCACGAGATTGTCGGTGTCGTCGCCGACATAAGTAGCAGGCAGATTGGCAAGCTTGATGGACCTTTCTTCTACACGCCTGCCTCGCCGGGTAAGTTATCAGGTTACAGTTTTGTCCTGCGAGCAAACGATAATCAATCTGCGAGCGTGAGCGCCGTCAGAGAATTGGCGCGTTCGTTGGACAAAGACGTTTTCGTCTCGGTAGAGCCGTTGGAGGAGAACGTGAGGCGCGGATTGGAACCGGCGCGGATGGGCGCGTGGTTTTCCGGAACTGTTAGTCTGTTGGCATTGATGATTGCGGCAACTGGTATTTACGGCATGTTGTCGTATCACGTCGTCGAGCGTACAAGCGAGATCGGCATTCGGATGGCACTCGGCGCACAGCGGCGTAACGTTCTACTGCTCATCGTGAGCGGCGGGATGAAGCTTGCGGGGATTGGCTTAGCAATCGGTCTCGCAGTTGCAATCGTGCTGACAAGGGTAATGTCCACGCTGCTGTTTGGTTTAGGGCCGACAGATGCATTCACGTTTGCGACCATCTCAATCGGCGCGCTCGCAGTTGCATTACTCGCTTGCTACATTCCCGCCAGGCGCGCGACGAAAGTGGATCCGCTGGTTGCTCTACGCAACGAATGAGGCTAGGGATCCCGCGCTGTCGCCCGCATTCGCGGGCTGAGATTTTTAATCCACGTTGACCTGGGGTTGCGCTCGCAAAGCCTCGCTCCACCCCGGGCTTTATGCTTCCGCCCGCTTCGCGGGCTGCCCCATCAAGATTGTGGATCAAACATAACGTTCATCGAATTCAATTTCGTTTGCTCTTAAGAACTGGATGAACTCGTCCCTAAACGAAATCCTTTGATGATGCTCCTTTTGATTCATCAAATAATGCTGCACCTGTTGCAAATTCGACTGACTCACGGTGAACGCACCGTAACCGCGTTGCCAGGAGAAATCCGACAAGCTGGGAAACACGTCATGCATCCAGCCGCTCGCGCCTGCTTTTAATTCCCGAAGCACGTCCGAAAGCGCCTTATCAGGACGGAGCTTTGCGAGCACGTGAACGTGATCTTCTATTCCGTTGGTCCCAAGTGAAATCCCACCTAAACCGCGTATTGTTCCGCCAATGTATGCGTACAAACGTGGTTGATAGTCCAAGGTGATCAGCGGGCGGCGATCTTTGGTTGAAAAGATTATGTGATAGAGAAGATTCGTGAAGGATTGAGACATCGTGAGGATTCTCCATTTTTGTGAGGATGATAAAGCACGTCGAGATTACAACGAGACGATCGTCTTGACAATATCAGGGGTGTTTTGTGGCGTTGGACCAACGCGCGAAGCGCGTGTGAGCATATAGCCTAGGGTGGAGCGAGGCTTTGCGAGCGCAACCCTAGGACCAGTGGTAATTAAGAATTGTGAGCCCGCGAAGCGGGCGACAGGGGTTGCGGGATCACGCGCTGTCGCCCGCATTCGCGGGCTGAAATTCTTTTTACCGCACGCTACCTAGGGTTCCGCTCGCAAAGCCTCGCTCCACCCTAGGCTTTATGCGGTCGCCCGCTCCGCGGGCTGAAATCTTTTTCTAACCCCACGTTGACCTAGGGTTGCGCCGTCCATGGCGTTGGACCAATGCGCGAAGCGCGTGTGAGCATATAGCCTAGGGTGAAGCGAGGCTTTGCGAGCGGAACCCTAGGACCAATCGTAATTAAGAATTGTGAGCCCGCAAAGCGGGCGATAGACTGCGGGATCGCGCGCTGTCGCCCGCATTCGCGGGCTCAAATTGTTTTACCGCACGTTGACCTAGGGTTACGCTCGCAAAGCCTCGCTCCACCCTAGGCTTTATGCGGTCGCCCGCTCCGCGGGCTGAAATCTTTTTCTAACCCCACGTTGACCTAGGGTTACGCTCGCAAAGCCTCGCTCCACCCTAGGCTTTATGCGGTCGCCCGCTCCGCGGGCTGAAATCTTTTTCTAACCCCACGTTGACCTAGGGTTGCGCCGTCCATGGCGTTGGACCAACGCGCGAAGCGCGTGTGAGCATATAGCCTAGGGTGAAGCGAGGCTTTGCGAGCGGAACCCTAGGATCAGTCGTCATTAAGAATTGTGAGCCCGCAAAGCGGGCGATAGACTGCAGGATCGCGCGCTGTCGCCCGCATTCGCGGGCGGCAGCTATTCGTTCCTCAGTGCGGTGGTAGGATCTAAGCCGGCGGCGCGCAGAGCTGGAAGCCACGAGGCCATGACCGCGATGAACAGGAAGAGCACCGCGACCGACACGAACGTCAGCGGATCCGTGGGTTTGACTTCCACAAGCATGCTAGCCAGAACGCGCGTGAGTGCGAACGCCGCGAGCAGGCCAATCCCAATACCAATCGCGCTGAGATAGAGTCCTTTTCCGACCATCAAACGGAAGATGCGCGAGGGCGCCGCGCCGAGAGCCATCCGCACTCCAATCTCAGCCGTTCGCTGGCGAACCGAAGTCGCAAGCACGCCATACAAACCGACACCGGCAAGTATTGCTGCAATCGTCGAAAAAACTCCTGTCAGCAGCAGCGAAAAGCGTGTCTGCGCCTGGGCTTTGACCACCCGCGAGTCCATCGACTGCATGTCATTAATAAACGTGTCTGCGCCGACTCGTCGGACTACGTCACGGACGGTGCTTGCAAGCGCGGCCGGATCTCCATTAGTCCTGAGCGCCCACCACGAAGCAGCCCGGTGGTTTACATATCCGTCAGTGACGTAGAGTTGTTCGCGGCCCGGTTCGATAAGAGATGAGTTGCGCTGATGGGCCACGACACCAATGATCTCTCCCCATTGAGCCTCCGGCGTGCGAACGCGAAACAGGATGCGCTTGCCCACAGCGGACTCATTTGGAAATGCCTTCGCGGCTAGTGCCTGATCAATTATGAGAAGGTTACGATCGGGCTTGCTGTCATCCTCCGTAAAGGTCCGTCCGGCCAGAAGCTTGGTGCCCATGGCCTCGAAGTAGCCGGGCAAAACGATCTGAAGATCGGCAGCTTGAAACTTGCTCGGGTCTGCCTGAGCTTCGGCTCCGCCCCAACGCACAGGACTAAACCCACCGGCAAGCGGCAATGGAAACGATGCAGTGACACTGTGCACACCGGGGACTGCGGCGAGTTGCTCGCGAAGCTGACGCTTGAAGGTCGCAGCTTCCTGAGGCGTGTTACCGATGTTGCCCAGCAGTTGAAATGTCAGCACGCCGTTGGGATCGTAGCCGAGATTCACACGCTGAATCGCAAGGAAGGTGCGAAACATCAATCCGGAGCCGATCAGGAGTACAAATGCGAGTGCAACTTCCACTACTACCACAGCGTTACGCAGCCCGGCAGCGCCGAGCGCGCTGGTTCGGCCGCTGGCACGCAATACGTCCATGAGGTTTGGTTTCGCAGTGCGGAGCGCCGGAATCACACCGAAGAGCACAGCAGACAAGAGTCCCGCTAACACGGAAAACGTCAACACCTGAAGATCGATCCGGATCGCATTCAGGCGAGGTAGATTCTCGGGCGCAATCACGAGCAACTCGTGAATACCTAAATAGGCAAGCCCCACACCTAAGACGGTTCCGAGAGCGGCTATCACGAACGCCTCGGCGAGTGTCTGCCGAACTAACTGCCACCAACCAGCGCCAAGCGCGGCCCGCACGGCCAACTCTCGTTCGCGCGATGCAGCCCTTACTAACATCAGATTCGCCACGTTCGCGCAGGCAATCAGCAGGAGGAAAATGACCGCACCCATAAGCGCGATAATCGCCGGCCTGACTTCGTCGACGAGGTGCTGCTTCATCGGCACGAGTTGGAAGTATTGACCGGCTGTCTTGGAGATCGTGTTTTCCTCGCGAATCTTTTGGGCAATCGTTTCGGCCTCGGCCTGTGCTTGCCGGATGTCGACACCGGGCTTGAGCCGCCCAATAACGCGCCACTGCACGTTGTTGCGGTTGGCAACGTCATAAGGAATCCGCGCAGCAAACCAGACACTTGGAAACTGTTCCACATTCGCTTGCGGCGGAAACAGCAATTCAAAACCCGGGGCCAGCACGCCGACGATGATGGGCGGTGGTCCAAACGCCGCGGCCACTGGAAGAGGTTTGCCAATTATGGTTCGATCGCCACCAAACCGCTGTTGAAAGTATTCGTTGCTCAGAATTGCCATCGTTGGCAGCGGCGGTGGTGCGTTAGCGGCTGGAGCATTGCCGGCCGGTGCCGCCGGCGGAACTGGCTGCGGCGTGCCGTCAGATTCCTGAAAGTCCCGGCCCGCGACGATCGAAGCGCCCATCATTTGAAAGAAATTGGTCGATGCCCCGGCGACGCGAACACGTTCAGGCGTGCCGTCCAGACCAGGAAGAGTGATACGACCCGTATTGACGGCACCGAAATCCTCGAAATTATTTTTTGCTCCGTTGCGCAGGTCGAGAAAGTCGGCGTTTGAAAGAGGAAAGTCTTTGACGTTGCGTTTTTGCAAGTCGCCGCGCGCCAAAACCAGACGCTCCGGATCCTTGTAAGGAAGTTGTCGCAGCAGCACGCCGTTAGTGACGCTGAAGATAGCGGTACTGGCGCCGATTGCAAGCGCAATCGTGACAATTACAGTGATTGCGAATATAGGACTCTTGCGCAGCGTGCGAAACGCGTAGGAGAGATCTTTTAGCATGGCGGTCAGTTTAGACTCGGTTGCGTTTTTCAGCCAGCAAAATTGTTAGCCCAGGATTTCTCGCATAACTACTGCGAGATCTCGTATGGCCCGCCCGCCATCGCCGCTATATGCGGAGCCGTGCATCGGCGCAAGCGTTCGCGGATTGAGCGCGGCGAGGCCTTGCAGAATTTTGTCGGTGTGCTTCGTGTAGGGCATGTAGTTAGCGAACGGGCCGGCCTGGTAATCGATTAGCGTCTTTCGTGCGCGCTCGATTAAGTCCGACTCCGTCGATGGTTCGACGTCGCCACCCTGATGAAAGAGATCGGAGCAAAGCAACGTGCCCGTTGTTTCTTCGAACAGTAGTCCCGCCTCCCAACAATGCGGCACGTGCGGCGTTTGAGCGAAACGGAAACGGTGCTCGCCGGTGTTTAGAGCTTCACCATCGGTCATGCCCTTCGCCGGACGAAGAGCGAAATCGTTGATGCTCACGAGTGCGCCAACCATGCTGCACACGGGCTGTGCAGCGGGAGCGATCTGAAGCCACTCGTTGAGCGAGCCACACTCGTCTGCCTCGAAGTGACTGAAGCTAATCCAACGTATCTTCGAAGGATCGATGATTGTTTCCACCGCCTCACGCACTGCTGGGAACAGCACTCTCATGCCGGTATGAAACAGTAAAGGCTCTTCATCTTTGATCAGGAACTGATTGAACTGTAGATCGATTTCGGGGATGTAGGTTGATATGCGATAGCAGTCAGCGGCAATTTCTGTAACAGGCACCCTTGTTGCTCCTTCATGAAAACGAGTATTGTTTGCACCCTGCTTTATAGACCACTAGGACCTGAACAGCAATAGACAAATGCCGTTCACGTCAAGAAAAGCGCCGCTCGCATATTCGTTATTGAAGCTTGGTCGTGGGTCGACTTAGGATGACTGCCGCAACGTATTTACGACTCAAAACGGAGGAGCGAAAAGTGAGCAATTTCGAAGAGGCGACGCCAATCCTCAACGTGAAGAATCTTCAGGCATCGATGGAGTACTACGTTCAAAAACTCGGCTTCGAAAAGCTGTGGGATTGGGGCGACCCGCCGGATTTTGGCTGTGTCAGACGTGGAAAGGTCGAGATCTTCTTTTGCCAGGGCTGTCAGGGACAACCTGGGATGTGGATGTCGATCTTCATGGACGACGTCGATGCGCTTTACGAAGAGTACAAAAAGAGCGGTGCCACCATTCTCAAACCGCCGACAAATTATCCGTGGCAGACTCGCGAGATGCTCGTTGAAGATCTGGACGGACATCGTTTTCGAATGAGTGGAAGTCCGACGGGTGCAGCGGAGCAGAGTTGCACTGAAGGGTGAACTACTTAGACGACAGTTTTACTGAGCGCCGTCTTGACTTCTTGTTGGTTGGCTTGTCCTTCGTGAGGTCGACGATTTGATTGTTTCGCATGACGTAGACTGGAGTTCCGGTTTTGATTCCGAGTTCCAGAGCATTGCGTGCCGCGCGACGAAGAGCTCGCGAAATGTCTGTTGTGTCGCGTGACTTTGAACTCATTCGACGAGTCATTACTTACCTCGCATTGCCACCTGTTGAAATCAACCGTGGTGTATTGTCTGAATTATCGTACCACCACCACTCATCCCCGCTCGAATTGCCGCGCGATTCGGATCGAAGGGCGATAATCCCGCAGCGATAGAATCTACATTAACGAAGTCGGGACACTGCGCTTCTTTCAGCAAGTACTCGCGAGCAAACGTTGTCTTGCCGGCGCCATTTGGTCCAGCGACGATTATGATTCGCCGTTGCTTGGGCATGGTCTAAGGTTACCAGACCCAGCCCCAGACTGGTTCATTTCCACTTGAGGTGCCAAATTGGCACCTCAAAGAGCCGCCACGGATGAACGCCGATGAACACCGATGTTGATCCATATTATCAGCGTTATCCGTGCTCCTATTCTACTCACTGAAGCAGGTTTCTTCGATGAGTGGTGCTTTGAAATGTGAAGAAAGGATTCGCTGAAGATTTTATGTTTCAGTAACTTCTCATTACATCTACCATCTTGTCCTGGCTTTGATAAAGAGGTAATACTCTCTCCTCATGTCAACGCAAGTATCAACGGCCGCACCGGAAATCGCGCCCGCCACGCAGCGAGTCGCGTTGCGGTGTGCGGGGCTGGTGAAGAGGTTCACGGATGTAACAGCCGTCAATGGACTCGATCTGGAAGTGTTCGTAGGCGAGTGTTTTGGTCTGCTTGGTCCAAACGGCGCCGGTAAAACAACCACCGTCGAAATCCTTGAAGGCCTTACGGCCGCGGATGAGGGGACAGTCGAGTTGTTGGGCCAACACTGGAATTCAGTCGACGATCGAGCGCTGCGAGAACGCATTGGCGTCCAATTACAGGAAACGCAATTGGCGGAAAAGGTGACGGTGGCCGAGACCGTGAGGCTCTTTCGTAGTTTCTACAAACGCGGCCACAGCGTTGATGAAGTTATTCGAACAGTCGCGCTTGAGGAAAAACGAAATGCACGAGTGGGCAAACTCTCTGGTGGGCAGAAACAGAGACTCGCAGTTGCCTGCGCGCTCGTAAGCGATCCGGAACTCCTGTTTCTGGATGAGCCGACCACCGGGCTTGACCCACAAGCACGTCTCTCGCTGTGGGACATTGTCGAAAAATTTCGGACCCGTGGCGGCACCATTCTCCTGACCACCCACTACATGGAAGAGGCGACTCGTCTTTGCGATCGCGTCGCCATCATGGACCACGGAAAGATCATCGCACTTGGCACACCTGCGGAATTGATCGAATCACTCGGTGCAGATCAAGTCATAGAATTCAGCACCACGAACGCGCTTGCAGACGATGCGTTAACAAGTCTTCCCGCCGTTAAGAACCTGCACAAACGAGGTGACGTTTATGCACTCACGGTTTCAGAGATTGGCGTGGCGTTGCCTGCATTGCTCGCCGAGATTAAACGACAGCAGTCAGAACTCGTCACACTCACTACGCATCAAGCGACGCTCGAGGATGTATTCGTTAGTTTGACCGGGAGAATGTTGCGCGATGGCTGAAGCAAAAGTAGAAGAAAACGTCGGCGAGAGTTGGAAAGACAGTCAACCTGGCGTCGAGAAGTCCCGGTCGCTTCATCCACTGGTTGAGCTGACCGCGATGCGCGTGCGCGAGTTCCTGCGCGAGAAGGAGGCTGTGTTCTGGGTCTTTGTTTTTCCCGTGTTGATGACGTTTGCACTGGGCATAGCCTTTCGCAATACAGCGCCGGATAAAACGCCCGTCGCAATCGAAGCCACAATGGATGCGAAGGCCAATGAGGTGGCTCAACTGTTGTCTCGTTCTGCTGAAATTACGGCTACGGTGATGAGTCCCAGTGAAGCAGGACAGGCTTTACGAAGCGGTAAGGTGTCGATTGTCGTTAGACCGGCGAACGACTCTTTTGAATATCGTTTTGATCCAACCCGGCCTGAGAGTCGTGCCGCCCGGCTCATAGTTGATGATGTCTTGCAGCGTGGCGAAGGGCGAGCCGACGTGGTGAAAACTGGCGAAGAGAAGGTTAGTGAACCAGGTGCTCGTTATGTGGATTTTCTGGTTCCCGGTTTGATCGGTATGAACCTAATGGGCAGCGGGTTGTGGGGATTGGGATTCACTGTCGTGATCGCGCGCTCACGAAAAATTCTGAAGCGCTTTGCTGCAACGCCGATGCGGCGTTCGCATTATCTGCTTTCATTCATGCTGTCGCGTCTCGTGTTTCTGGTGCTTGAAGTGGCGGCGGTTATTGTCTTCGCGTGGCTTGTTTTTGACTTTACTGTGCGAGGTTCATGGCTGAGTCTCACTTTAATTACGGTGCTTGGAGGCTTTACTTTTTCAGGACTCGGATTGCTCGTGGCTGCTCGACCGACGACGATTGAAGGAGTGTCAGGCTTGATGAACTTCATCATGCTTCCGATGTGGTTGCTGTCCGGAACGTTCTTCTCCTCCGAACGGTTCCCACAAGTGCTGCAACCGTTCATTAAGGCCCTGCCACTGACTGCCCTCAATTCCGTGCTTCGATCGGTAATGAACGACGGTGCCGCGCTTTCGTCCAACTGGATTCCGATCGCTGTGATGCTTGCCTGGTGTGTTATCAGTTTTGTCGTGGCACTGAAGATCTTCAAATGGCAATGAATTTCCCTACACCTTCTCCGCAAACACTTTCGACCCACCCACAGACGTGTACGCTGCGTAAGCAGCCAGCACCACACAAATCACGAGTCCGATGGTGAAGTCGCTCGCGTACCAGGCGGTGAGATCTGTGGTGATCGGGAAGAAGACGTAAAGGTGCGCGACGAAGAAAACGGCAGACAACGCGAGCAGACCATAACGACGCAACGCAAACACGATAAGAAATGACGACAGCGCCAGGAAGGGTAGCATTATCAAACTCGAATCTGAGATCAGCATCGACATGATGGTGACCAGTATCCCGAGTGTGATGAGCGACAGCAGTTCACTCCGCAACACAGCGACAAACAGCAGCAAGAGAAACATGCAGATGAATGCGACGAAAAGCCCGGCTGAGAACTGTGACGCAAAGCGAATGAAGAAGCGATGAGTGTCGATTATGAAAATGGCGGGAGTAATCGTTATCGGCGTCGCCTGTCCAATCCAGTTCGGCGCTATTCTGCCAACTCCAGCGATCACGATCAGACTCGCGCCTATCACTGACCCAATCAATAGATCGTGGCCGACAAGTGGATCGCGATAACCTCCCGCCAGCAAACGACTCCACGAAATTATCCAACCCGGCCATTTCTTTCTCACAAACGGTTCTAGCGCGACGTAGAGTAGCCACAGAAAGGCAGCCAGAAAAACAGCGAACGCCAGATGCGTCAGGAACAGATCAAACTCCCGACCCGCAAGAGCGTTGTGATGCTCCGCAAAAGCCCACATCAACATCCTCACAATAAAGAACACGATTGCCACTCTCATCGCGCCGCGCCGATCACCACGCCCAAGCTGGAGATTTCGCCGGGCCAGCAAAGCGCTGCCAAATAAGGCGAGCAGGACAATCACAATGAGCATGGAGATAAAAACTTTGTTGCGCCAGCTCGCGCTCGGCTCGAACTGTCGTGCCGAGCGGTCCCATGGATATATCGTGTCAAAGTAGACAAGACGACCGTGGTAGGCTGCGGCTTCAACGTGAACTTTTTCATTCGGATGCGCGGGGTCGATGCCATCCCACGCCGCCCGTTCGTCGTAGGCGTGAAGAGGAACCCAGGTTGATGTGACCGGCTGGAAGTTCTTCAGATCAAATCCGGCAGCACGAAATGGGATGGACCAATCGACCTTTACCTGCTCGGTTGTTTGCGGCTCACGTTGTGGCGGAACTCCGAGGAACCAATGCAGTTGACCATTCACATCAAGGTACAAACTAGCCATGCCTGATATATCGAGTGCCGGCTTGTTGACCTCTATGGGCTCTATTGTTTCGAAATAACGCGGGCTCTGACGATACCAGTAACGATAAGGGCCGGGCGCAATATCCCGCATTTTCGCCCAGCGCTGTGGTGATGAATCGTTGTTTGCAATGTACTCCAGATAATCTTCTTTCAGAACGAAGCCGTCAGCGTAATCGACTGGGGCTTCGTTGTAACCCAAACTCTTCACAACATCTCGCGCACGCGCGCGCAAAACCTCGGGAGATTCACCAAGCGGTGCGAGACGATAAACGGCCGTGTATTTCGTCAGCCAACTACCGAGGCCAAGCAACAGTAGGAATCCCACGAGCAGGCTACCAGCGACGGCTGGACTAAGAATTCCATGTTTCGGTGCGGCAGCCACCATCTCTGGCGAAGGTGTTTCACCGGCGGCGAGAGCTGCGGCGATCGGATCGCCACCGGGCAGTGCAGCCGCAACCTGTAAAGCGGAAGAAGGGCGAAGCGCCGGATCGGTTTGTAAACAACGCTCGACGACTCGCTCGATAACTGGATCGAGATCTTTGACGAGTGAAGACAACGACGTCGGCGCGGTGTTGTTGCGCCTAATCTTGATTAGCTCTGCAAGCGTTTTTGCCTCGAAAGCTTTCTTACTGGTGAAGAGCTCATATAGCACTAGACCTAGTGAGTAGATATCAGTCTTGGCGGTCTGTTCTTTTCCCTCGAGTTGTTCGGGCGCCATGTATGCAGGAGTGCCGGCGGCCAACTCGCCTTCCGGTAACTCCTCCGATAGACCGGCAAGGCCGAAATCGAGAATACGAGCGTTGCCGTCACCATCGATCATAATGTTTGCGGGCTTTAGATCGCGGTGCAGCACACCCACATCGTGAGCCGCGTTGAGACCTGCACAAATCTGACGTGCGAGTTGAATGGATTTATCAATTGGAAGACTGCCTATGCGCCGGAGAAGGGCGGAGAGCTCTTCACCCTTGATGTATTCCATTGAAAGAAAGTGGCGTCCATTCGCTTCACCGATGTCGTAAACGCGGCAAACATTCTTGTGGCTCACTTGTCTCGCCACGCGCACTTCACGATGAAACCTCGCGAGGGCAGCGCCGTCGCTTAAGAGATGATCGGGCAGAAACTTGAGCGCGACGGGTTGGCTCAACTTGAGATCGTCGGCTCGATATACCTCGCCCATGCCACCTTTCCCCAGCAGACCAACGATTCGATATCTCTGACTCAGGATTGTCCCAGGAACAAAACGGGCGTCGTCGATAGAATCGTAAGATTGAGTGGGAGTGTTACGCGCGTCGAAGCGCCGCGTCGCTCCGTCGTCGATGAGAACGCCGCAACTCGGACAAGTAGCGGAGTCGATGCTGATCTCTTTCGAGCATGAGGGGCAATTGAAGTGACGGGCGGTCATTGGGCGCGCATTTTAGCAGAGTGCTGAGTTAATTCGTTGAATTGAGACTGCTAAATCCACAGACTAGACTGCATTCCTCTTTCTAAATTCTCCCGCACTTCATCCATTCGAGCTGTTAGACCAACGCGCGAAGCGCGTGTGAGCATAAAGCCTAGGGTGGAGCGAGGCTTTGCGAGCGGAACCCTGGGAACAATGGTTTATTAAGAATTCTGAGCCCGCGAAGCAGGCGATAGCGGTTGCGGGGTCCTGCTCTATCGCCCGCTCCGCGGGCTCAGAATTCTTTTCTAATACATGTTGACCTAGGGTTCCGCTCGCAAAGGCCTCGCTTCACCCTAGGCTATATGCCTCCGCCCGCTCCGCGGGCTCAGAGTTTTTTCTAATACATGTTGACTACAAAAGCTGAAGGCGGAAAACTTGAGGTTGCAAATTGCAACCTCAAAATCTGGCCACGGCGGCTGGCGCTCACTGCCGTACGTCTATTCGAACTAACTTCACGCGCCCGGACGCCCCGGCTTTGATAGACACGTCTGACTTGCGACATTGGAAGTGCTTTGCAACAAGCGCGATCAGTTCTTCATTCGCCTTGCCATCGACCGGCGGCGACTTGACTTGGGCGAGCCATATCCCGTCTTCTCTTTCTTCAAGAACACTCACGCGCGAATTGGGTTTCACTTTTACCTGGATGACCTTCATCCGTCTTATCTGTGGCTGGAAACCCCACCGAAGTAAACAACGTTTGGAGCATCGGATCGCGCCGTCGCGATATCTAGAAAGCCGTCGCGATCCAAATCGCCTATGGCGAATCCATAAACTGTTCCCTTGTTATCGCCGAACGTCACCGGCGTAAACCGCTGACCAGTGCCGTCGTTGAAATACACGACAGACGGCGCCTCAACATTGCCCACTACGACATCGATCGCACCATCTCGATTCAAGTCACCGACTGTTAGCGCATAAGGCATCGCTGCTTTGGAACCGCTTTCGGATTGTATGGCGACCATACTCGAAAACTGCCTGTTGCGCTGACCGAAACATATAAATGTCCCACGCCGTTCGTCGATAGCGACGATATCCATAACACCATCGTCGTTGAAGTCAGCGGCCTCTGAAACTCGAAACGCGGCATCGTTTGGACCAAAGGGAATTCGCCGGCCGAAGCCTCCTTTACCATCGTTGATGTAGACGTAACTCTGCCCGCCATCGCGGTGCGGAACGATCAGATCGACAAAACCGTCACCGTTCATATCGGCTGGTGTGATTGTCGTGGCCGATTCATGGGAGAAGGCCAGACAGTCGGCATCAAACTGACCTTTGCCTTTGTTGAAGCAAACGTAATTCGCGCCGTTGGTGTCCCCGGTTCGGTTCGCCACAATGATGTCCGGCAGACCGTCGTGGTTCACGTCAGCGACAGACGCATTTCGCGTGGGCCATTCCGGACGGCCAAACGTAGATACCAGATGAAAGTTTCCTTTGCCGTCATTCGCATAGACGCGTTTCGGATCGGGCGCATCATTGCCAACCACGACGTCGAGGTCTCCGTCGCGGTCGATGTCTGCGAGTGTGACTGAGTACGAACGATCTGCGACTTCGCCCAGATTGTGCGCCACTGGAAATCGGCCGTGACCGTCGTTAAGAAGGACTCGATCAATCAAAGGCCAATGCCTTCCTTTCGCCAACACAAGATCCAGAAAACCATCGCCATTCAAATCGCCAATACTGACGTTGGCCGATGTCTCAGCAGATTGTTCGAGTAGAAGAACGCGAGTAAAACTCGGTAGCTGCTTCTTCAAATCCAGTTTTTCTGTAGCCCCACTCTCGTCATCAAACTTTTCATCTCCATTCAGCGAAACGATCACTTGTCGCACGGACGGGAATTGCTTCAGAGTTAACCCGACGGCTTTTTTGAACCCCCTCCGCCGTTCCGCTGTGGTTGGTCCTTTAGGCAGCGCTTCGATAGCTGCTCGCGCTGGCGCGATAGCACTCGCGGAACGAGTCACAGGTGAAAGATCAATGTATTCACCTGGATCATGATAGAAGTATGCGAAAAGGATGACAAAAATTGTAGCGAGTTTGAAGACGTGCTCTTGCTTCATCTCAGGCATTCTACATCTGTTTCTCTTGTGTTGCGCGGGTTGTAGCTGTAATAGTCACCTCATGAATATGCCTTACGATCGCGATGCGTTGCGTGGGCGGGTAGCTGTGGTTGCTGGTGCTACGCGTGGCGCAGGCCGTGGTATCGCTGCGGCGCTCGGCGAGGCAGGCGCTACTGTCATCTGCACCGGCCGGACCAGCAGTGTTCGACGGCTTAAGTCTGACTACGATCGCAATGAGACGATCGAGGAGACAGCGGAGTTGGTGACGAAGCTCGGTGGCATTGGTATCTCCGTGGCGATGGACCATCTCGTTCCCGACGAGGTTGAGCAGTTAGCAAAACGTCTGCAAAACGAGTTTGGAAAGATCGACATACTCGTGAACGACATCTGGGGCGCGGAACTTCTCAAGGGGGGACCGGCGGAGTGGAACACACCCGTGTGGGAACTCGATCTGACGAAAGGTCTGCGCATTTTGCGTCTCGCGATCGACACTCACATCATCACTTCGAAGTATCTACTACCGTTACTCATCTCCTCGCCCGGTGGATTGCTCGTCGAAGTCACTGATGGCACGACGAAGTACAACGCTTCGCACTACAGAATCTCGGTCTATTACGATCTGGCGAAAGTCGCAGTGAACCGGCTCGCTTTCTCGCAGGGACACGAACTCGCGCCCTATGGTGCAACGGCAGTAGCGATCACGCCTGGGTGGATGCGATCGGAGATGATGCTCGAAAACTTCGGCGTCACTGAGAACAACTGGCGCGATGCGCTGGATCGAGCGCGTGCGCAGACGGGACAACCGGCAGCACCGCCGGATTTCGCGCTCTCTGAGACGCCGCGTTACGTCGGTCGTGCGATTGTTTCACTCGCCTTGGATCCCGACCGTGCGCGTTGGAATCAGCAGTCGGTGAGTTCAGGTGAGTTGGCCAAAGTGTACGGCTTCACCGACGTCGACGGCACCAGCCCTGACATTTGGCAACAGATGGAAGAAAATGAGCGGTGACGCGAGTACGTTAAGTTAAGGCTATCTTGTTGGGATTTCTGGCACGTGCAATAATCCAAGCATGAAGCTTTCGGACCATGACAGTGCAGCACGTAGCTTGCCGGTGTCTCTCAGCAGTGAGGACCTGCGGTACATCCAATTGGCTGCCAAATTTCTGAGAGAACAAGGAGCGAAGAGGGTGTGGTTATTTGGTTCATTAGCCAAGGGCCGTAAGCCCACCGTTCATTCAGACTTCGACTTTGCGGTTGAGGGACTTCCCGGAGATCGGTTGTTTGGAAGCGTGGGTCATCTGCTGCAAGTCTTGCCACGTCCGGTTGATATCGTCGAGATCGAAAACTGTTCGGCGCTCTTGCGCGAGCAAATTCTTGAGCACGGAATTGTCCTTAAATGATGAGAATTGAATCTAACGTTGCTTTGGCTTTAGCCGCCTTCATTCGGAGCGGTCTTGTGGCGATCGATCGCATTGAAAGCCATGTTTCTCAATTCAATGTGGATGATTTGAGTTCTGCTGAGTTGGATTCACTCGGGTACTCGCTGCACAACATTTACAATGCTTTGGAGAACTGTTTCCTACAAATCTCACTGAGCTTTGAGAATCATGTACGCGATCACACTCGTTGGCACCGCGAGTTGCTTGAGAAGATGTTTCTGGATATCAAACCCCTCCGTCCCGCTGTGTTGCCAGAACAAGTGCGCTCACTGCTTGGAGATCTGCTTGGCTTTCGTCACCTGTTTCGACATGCTTACGAATTCACACTCGACCAAGCCAAAACAGTGGCACTTTGGAATCGCTGGTCGCTTGAGAATGGTTCTGTAAGAGAATCACTGAAGCTCTTCGCCAATGAACTCGAACAGCTCGGGAGTGAATTGTAATTTGTGCAGCCTTCGTTTAACTTATCCCGCCTTAAACAGCAACACTCCTTCACCACCACTGAACATCCCCGCGATGCAGCCGGTCATCAGCGTTGCCAACGTGGCTGCCAGCAGTGCGCGCAACCCGAGGCTGGCGAGGTCATCGCGGCGCGAGGGTGCGAGGGCTGCGGTGCCGCCGACGAAGATTGCCATCGCGGCCACGTGTGCGAAGCCGCAGAGCGCGTAGCTCAGAATGACTACGGTACGAGGATCTGTGATCTGGCCACCGGAGATTACCTGGGCGAGATGGTTGTAAGAGAAAACCTCTGTCAGTATTACTCGTTCACCCAACAAGCGCGCCGCTATCGGCACATCGCTCGTTTGCAGTCCAAGCAGAAACGCAAAAGGATAAAACAACCAGCTCAAGATCCTCACAAACGAAAGTGGTTCGCTCATTCCAAACCACGAACTCGCCGTCCCAAGTATCTTGTCAATGAGCGCGACGATTCCAAGAATCGCGATTATCAGTGCCGAGATTCCGGCGGCCAGCTTCAGCCCGTCCATCGCCCCCTCGATAATCGCGCCTATCAGATTCTTCGATCGGCTCGACTCGTCTTCCGGAGGAACAGCCGCGAGCGTCTCCGGCGTTTCAGTTTCGGGAATCAGCAGCTTCGACACGACCACGCAAGCAGGAATCGAAAGGATAGAAGCGGAGATCAGGTGTCCTGCGATCTGTGGAAACACATCTGTTAGAAAAGCCACATACACTCCAAGCGTGCTCGATGCCACCGTGGCCATGCCTGTAGTCAATATTAATAACAACTCCGAGCGCGTCATCTTTTCGAGATAGGGCCGGACCACAAGCGCCGATTCAACTCCAACGAAGATGTTCGCGGCACTCGAGAGTGATTCCGCGCCGCTGATCTTCATCGTGCTGTGGAAGAGCCTGGCGAAGAGTCGCACGAACACCTGCAACACGCGCAGGTGATAGAGCATCGCCGTGAACGCGGCAAAGAAAATCACGATCGGAAGAACTTGAAAGACGAGAATGAAACCGATGGAGCCCGACTCTCCCGGGCTCGCCGCGAGTGGTCCAAACAGGAACGCGGAACCGCTTTTTGACGCGTTGAGTAGGACCAGCACTGCATCGTTCAGCCAGAGTAAGATTCGCTGTGACACCGGTAAACGAAAAATGATCAGACCAATCAGAAGTTGCAAAGCGACAGCCCAGGCAATCGTCTTCCATGCAATCTTTCGCCGATTACTGGAAAGCAACCATGCAATACTCGCGAAGATCAGGAAGCCTGCGAGCGACACCACGTGATGAATCATCTCGTTTCAATCCTTTTATTGGTCTATATTGCAAGGGCCGTAAGATACGGGAGGAAGGAAGCGCGAGGCAATCCTCTGCCCTCAATTTCGCAAAAACAGTGAGAGACTAAATGAATGGCGAGAAATAGCAACAAGCTCGAGGATGATCTGGATGAGTTGTTCAGACTGCCACTGGCCGAGTTCACTGCCGCGCGCAACACACTCGCGAAGCGGCTGAAGCAGGAAGGACGCAGCAACGAGGCAGATCTCGTGAAGACGCTGGCCAAGCCTTCAATTTCAGCGTGGGCCGTGAACCAACTCTACTGGAATCATCGCAATGCGTTCGACCGGCTGCTCGCGACAGGTGAACGCTTTCGCCAAGCGCCGGCAGCACGTCTCGGCGGCAAGGTTGCGAACATGCGCGGAGCGCTCGATGCGCGTCGTGAGGCGCTCTCGCACCTTTCCGATCTAGCGACTGAATTACTGCGCGATGCCGGACACAACCCAACGCAAGACACCATACGTCGCATTACAACTACACTCGAAGCAATGTCTGCCTACGCATCGCTTCCCGATGGTCCACGTCCCGGGCGTCTCACGCACGACGTCGATCCGCCGGGGTTCGAGTCGCTCGCGTCGTTGATCCCAGGTGCCGGCATGACGGAGTTACCGGCTCGAATCACACCAGCGCAGAAATCGGCTCATGTCGCGACGAGCACGCAACGAAAGACGGCGCCGGTCAGCAACGTGCTCCAGCTTGAAGAGAGGCGACAGGCGAAGATCGCTGCCGCAAAAGTTTCACTGCAAGAAGCCAAGAGCTTGCTGACCGAAGCCCGCGCGAGGGCAAAGAGCCTGGAGGCAGCGCAGAAAAAAGCAGACGCAGAGGCGAAGACAGCCGAGAAGCAAAAACTCGAAGCCGAGGAGCGTTACGAGAAGGCGCGAGCGGCCGCACAGGATGCGAAGCAACGCGCACGCAGCGTCGCACTGGAGGCACAAAAGGCGGCGCAGGCGGTGAACAACGCTGAGCGCGACGTCGAGCGGGCGTCAAAAGAGCTCGATGAATTGTTGTAAGAATCGGTTGGTTAAGGTTTCAGGCCTAACGCGTTGACTATTTCTTCGACCTTCCCAGCGTTCGCGAGTTGGTTGGCGCGTTCTTCTTCAACTCCCGCAATACGCGCGAGCAGAATTCTTGCATTGTGAGCGTGTCCAGCATTTCGCCAACGGGCCATCTCGATCAACGACACCAATGCTTCAGAACGCAATTGCGCCAATAGCTTTGGGTCTCTGCTTTTCGTCAACGTGCTGAGCACCCATCCCGCTTTGTTACGGTCGGTCCATGAACCTGAACTAAGCATGTCGATAAATCGACCGGCTGGAATCTGCGCCGCTACTGACGGACTCGACTCACCGAGAACACCTAAAGCCCTGGTTGCGTTGTTTCGCACCGTCTCATCCGCGTCATGACTCGCACGGACCAAATAGGCAATCTGTTGTCGCGATTGGCGCGCGTAACCAAGGAGGTAGGCTGCGACAATACGTTGGCGTGCGTCGCGCGAAGAGTCCAACACCGCGCGGATTAAACTTTCATGTTGAAAAGCGTAAGCACGAACTGCTAGCTGTTTGGCACGCAACCCTTGATCGTTAATGGAAAGCGCATAACCCTTCGACCTGTCTTCACGAGCATTTCCTTGTAAGACAGACGCGCTCAAGGCGTCCATCGTTTGCTCGTAGAGCTCTTTGATCTGTGTTGGAAAGTGAGTTTTGCCTTTCGGAACTGGATTGAATTTCGTGTGTTTGATCGAAACGCCTGGCAGGCCCACATAAATCGTGTAGTTGCCTTGAGCGTCGCAGCACACTGGATCCACAGCCGTTGGTGGACGACCGATAACGGCGGAGACAGCTTTGTTGATGCTCTCGATTGTCTCGACGGGTCCAGGGTATCGATCCCCTTCGTGAATTGGCAGGGCCGACCTAATCTGATCGAGATTGAGACCAGCGTAACCGAAGAAGTCGATCGATCCGATGTGTCGTGGGTCGTCCTGGCCTAAGGTAGCGACAGAGAGGATCGCGGTCAGCAAAGACGCTGCGGCGGCCTTTACTAATGTCATGGTTTTGGAGCGTTCCTCCACCGCGAGAGTTACAGGTATCGTTCGCGAATGATGTTCAGATGTCGCAGCTCGTGACCCGCAATATGATATGCGATGGCTCGCACGCTCATCACGTTTCCGCTTGCTACACCTTTTCTCCGCATCGTCTCTTCGCCGAGGCCATTATATAGAGACAGTGTCGCGACTCGTACCGTTCCCAATTCGTTTAGCAAATCATCGAGCCGCCGCGCGTTCGCGCCGGCGAAGCGTGTGTAGTCGTCCTGCCCAAAACCCGGCAGCTCGGTGAAATCGTTTCGAGCGAACCGCAGCGCTCGATAGGCATAGATGCGCTCGTCGTCTGAGAGATGCTGAACGATCTCTTTGATGGTCCACTTACTCTCCTCGTAACGATACAGAAGTCTGTTTTCCGGCAGCGACCGCAGAAACGCGCGCGTCGTCTGATGGTTCGCCTCCAAGTGATCGGGGATCAGTCCGTCGTCAGGCAGCAGTTCGATGTATCTCTTGACGTAAGGGACGTATTCGTCTTCGTCAGGTTTTTCGATTCGTCTCATTGTTTGCCTCGCCCGGTCGCCGTCCTGCTCTGTAGTTCGAAGCTTTGGTTACCTGGTGGATCTAATTCCTACAGTTCTGAGGATTCTTCTGAAAGAAATCTTCATAACTAACAACTTGCTGTTTAAGACGATCTATCAATGGCCCTAAACTTCTCCCGAGATTTTCCTTGGCTTGACTTATGTGTCTTCTCGCCTCCTGACACTGTCCTTGCCCAAATTCGGAGATAGCCCAATTCATTTCTGTAATTGCATTGCTGGTAGCCACGTACGACTGGTTAGTAAGATGGTATTTATTAGCCAAATTACTTGCCTCCTGGTATTTTGCCCTGCCGTTCTCAGAGTCGCCCAAAGTGATCAGTATGTTTCCATGTAACCTAAGTAGCTCTAATTCTGTGGAATAGTCTTTTGCCAGCGAGAGACCTTTTTCGATCAAAGGGGGTGCCATTTCCATGTTGTTCGAGTCTGCTAGTGCTTGTGCGACTGCATGGTATTCACGTGCTGATGCGTCATTGGAAATCCGTTCCAGGATTTCGGCGGCTTGGCGAGCAAGAACAGACTGTTCCTGGTTGACCAGGCCGGAGAGAAGATTGCTGGTGACAGGATCTTTCTCGTACGTTTTCGCTAATTCCATGTTCTCTCTTGGGAGCGCGATCATTCGCTGAATTAGTTGTCGCAGTTCCGCGCGTGCAGCACGCCGATCTTGAGCACGAGTCTGGTTATAAGAAAGCATGAAAGTTCCCATCGAGAACAGAACTGCCGCGACGGACACGATTAAGCTTGGTTGCCTGAACCACGGCTTAGCGGGCTGCATGACTTGAATCTGAAGGCCATCGACTTCTTTCTTCAATGTATCAAACCGCTCCTCGATCGCGGTCGTTACCGATGTGAATTGCTGTTCATTAACTATATTCTTCTGAAGAACATCCAGCGCGCCTGTCATAACGTTGAATCTCTTATCAAATTCTGCCTGGAGCGTAGTAAGTCCATCAGCGAAATCATTCCTTGTGGGATCCTCAGCACTCACAACTTTCTCCTTTTTGGATCAGATTTAGTTACCATGAACGCATGTTCGAAGGACACTTCAACACTGGAATTAAAAACCGATATGTAATTGGTTGCTGGTGCCGGAAACCAGAAGAAGCAACAGCACTTGTATGTGTGTCAGTGAGCGCCCGAATGGTAATCGATTCTGAAAGAAATGTACAAGAGTCGACAGTGATTGTATGAGAGTATTGGCATTAGTCCATGTCTACCAGGGCGCGAACATTATTGCTCGTTGGTGTTGTCATTGCGGTTTTCATAGCGCTTTGGCTCGTCTTCGCGCGACCCTGTTCCAGCGACGGCTTTGCCCTCACCAGCAGAGCGCGAAGTCTTCACCGCTTAAAGAATAGAACTACATTTCCGCAAGCTGCCGACTTCGATCCGAGAATCACGCTCGATGAGTTGGTCCGGCCCGGCGACGATAGTAATCGATGGTCCGTGAACCACGCCGCGAGAATCCAGGGGCAGGTGATCGACGTGGCCTACGCGCGTCCCGAGGCCGCAAACTGTTATAAGCCCTATCGTCGAGATATTCACATTTTAATTGCGAACCGGAAAGATGCCGCGAAGAACGAGCAGGTCGTGGTCGAGGTCACACCATATTTCCAGGACTGGGCTCCGGAAAAAGGAATGGACTGGTCTGAACAAGCTCTGCAAGCGGAGTTAGTGGGCCACTGGTGTGAATTCGAGGGGTGGTTGTACTTCGACGTGGGTCATGAAGAGGAATCCGAGAACACGGCCGCTCACAACTCGGACAACTGGCGCGCAACGGCGTGGGAGCTTCATCCGGTCACGAAGATCACAGTCATCAAGTAGACTATTCATTATCCAGTAGCCTGGTAGTGTGTTCAGTGACACTCCGCGGCTGGACCAACTCGTTCGTCCTCACTTGCTGTCGGCCGACCGCAGGTATGTTCATGTTGGCCGCCGGAGGTAACGAGCTGCGCGTTGAGGTTGACTCCAACACGGATGTCTGTGCGGCCTCATTGTTCACCGGTGAAGTTTTCTCGCCGAAGAGACGCGCGTAAAGCATCAATACGAGTGCGACAAAAAAGAGAGCAATCGGAAAAATCATTGGCGCGCCTTCATCGATCGCGAGACTTATCAGCAGGAAAACGGGAAAGAGCACACCACTGAAGAACATCAATTTTGCAGCGCGACGAATTCCCTTGCGCCGCGGAGAAGACTGGGAAACCGGTGCTTCATCCTTACGTCTTGCGGGAACGCCACCGGCAAGCCACTCCGCCAAACCGCTCAGCGATAAGCCGCAACGTGAACAGAACCTCATCTCATCCGAGATCTGTTGCTGACCACAGTTAGGACAATACATAAAAGCCTCGAGTTAATTCAGATTCTAGCTGAACGCACGACAGTACGGTAACAGTCTACCTGATGTTCCCGCCGCCTTTTCAGGACTAGCAGAATTTTATCTTGTTCATCCTGCGAATCCTGCAAATCCTGTCGAGTAACCCTCTCTGGAACGCGCTTATAATCATCTCACAATGCGGATAGCACTTCTTACGATCGCGGATCTGAGTGGGTTTGTCGCGGATGACGATTTGATTGTCGGGCCACTGCGACGCCTGGGCCATGAGGCCGAATTTGTTCCATGGCGAGCAGCCGTTGATTGGCGGCAGTATGGTGGCGTTGTTATTCGCACTACCTGGGATTATCAGAATGATCTCGCCGCATTCTTGCGTGTGTTGCAGCAGATCGAAACCAAAACGCGGCTCGCGAATCCGCTGGAGATCGTCAAGTGGAATGCTGATAAGAAGATCTACCTTCCCGATCTCGAGGCGCACGGCACCAGAATAGTTCCGACTATCTGGAGCGATAGCAAAATTGACAACTCGCAAATTCAACAATGGCTTGATCAGTTACGAGTGGACGAGATTGTCATCAAGCCTACCATCGGCGCGAATGCACAAGATGCCGTACGACTGAAACGCGGTGAAAATGCTGACGCATTGAGGAGAGTTTTTGACAACCGCTCCTTTATGGTCCAACCGTTTATGCCGGCGATAGTGAACGAGGGAGAGTTTTCGTTATTCTATTTTAACGGCGAGTATAGCCATGCAATTCTAAAGACTCCTAAGGCTGAGGATTTCCGAGTTCAAGAAGAGCACGGCGGCTTAATTCAGGCGACAGAGCCGCCCGCCGATTTGCCTACAACCGGCGAAAAGATCTTGAAGCACGTCTCACCGACACCGCTTTACGCCCGCGTTGATTTCGTACGAACCGGAGACGGCGATTTCGCGGTGGTGGAGTTGGAATTGATCGAACCGTCGATGTATCTGCGCAATGCAGCGCATGCGCCGGAGATGTTTGCAAAAGCGATACACACGTGGCTCAACCGGCGATCAACGTAGCCACGAAGAGGCACAAACAGCACAAAAAAGAGGGCAAATGGAACAGTAGAACGTCGCCTACGCTGGGTTTCGGTGCCTGAAGAGATTAATCGCAAGAACGACGATCGCTCCTACCAGCAATAAGTGAATAAGGCTGGTGGTGACGAAGCCACCATAAAACCCAACTAACCAGAGCAGTAATAACACTATAAGGATCGCCCACCACATAATCGCACTCTCCTGTCTGAAAATTGTCTGACCTTTGGATATCCCAGTATCCATGTAGAATGAACGAAGCACGCAAAAGTGTCTGTGCGTTGGACCACATACGGTGGCTCCCAATCTCTGTTAAGTTGACTTCGGAGTTGGCTAAGCGTAAGGTGTTATCGAATCGAGTCCGCTTAACTCCGTTCTCAGCTCCTCTGGAATTTCCCAGATCACCTGGCCAAACAAGCCAATCTTCTTCCGCACGTGAGCTTAACGTCGCGTAGTTACGAAGATCTGCTTAGTTAATAAGCTATCAAGGTTGCAACTAGTGTCTGAACTGAGGCATCGTAGCAGCCGGTTAATCCTTCTCTCGCGCATCAACGGTGATGCGCCCCGCGCCACGAATTTCAGCGCCGGACGTTTAGATGGTCCGAGAGCAGGCTTGTTTCAAACTTTGGAAGCCGCTCTTATTAAGAGCATCCGAACCCGGTTCTTCGAACGGCAACCGTTTCGCCGAAGCCAATCCGATTCGCAGCTTCTTTCACTCCCAAAAGGGAAAGGTATATCTGTATGTCAAACAAACTTTATGTTGGAAACCTTGCTTTCCAAACCACTAGCCAGGAGCTGCAGGAATTGTTTGCTCAAGCCGGCACAGTGCAATCGGCCAGCGTCGTGGAAGACCGCGATACTGGACGATCGCGAGGCTTCGCTTTTGTTGAGATGTCGACAAACGCAGAGGCAGCCGCCGCGATCGATCAATTCAATGGTAAAGATCTTGGCGGTCGGCCTTTGAAAGTTAATGAAGCCAAACCACGTGAAAATCGCAGTGGCGGCGGTGGACGTAGCTTCAATGGTGGCAACCGCGGTAATAACAACGGTGGTGGCGGTTATCGTGAGCCTCGCTGGTAAGTAGCCTGGCTCAAGGTTTTTCAAAGCCGTAAAGAGGCACAAAAAGCACAAGAAGGGCGGTAACGCATTCTTGTGCTTTTTGCTTTTTTGCGGCTTGACCCATCAGGTGGTCAGGGATGAGTTTGATCGGTTGCTTGGATAGAGATACCCAGGTTTTGTCGCTTAGCACGCGTCCTTCGAACGGCTTCCTGAGCGAGATTGAATATAGTGCGCCGGTTTTCAAAGATGACTTTTACCCAGTCTCGCTTTGTTGTTTGTGGGAAGTAGATGCCGCGAAATGCGAGACGGACGATGAAGTGAAACACTCGTATTCCAACCCCACCGTAGCTCAGCGCCTGAACCGCCTCAGCGTTCCGTTGGGCGCTGTATGAGCCGACCCAGGCTTGATGAAGCTCGCGATGAGTCTCAGCTACAGTCATCTTGAGCGGTTTGTGCGCCATTGAGTATCGCTCAAACTTCAACCAATGTTTGGGTCTGATCAACCGGCCATCTGCGAGCAAACGTTTATACAAAGGCGTGGACGGAAAGGGCGTGAGCTGGCCGAAAACCGGGAAGCCGGACGGCCAACTGCGAATTTGTTCGAGTATGCGTTCTGCCACTCCGGGCGTGTCGTTATCCAACCCGATGATGAACGATGTAATTGCGCAAATACTACGCTCAGCAAGGCGATTGAGTACCATCGCGTATTCTTCCGGTTTGTTAAAGCCCTTATTAACGTCCTTAAGATTGACTGGATCGATTGACTCCATCCCGATAAAGATGACCTTTCCACCCGATTGGGCAATCAGGTCAACCAACTCTTCATCACGTAAAAGGTTGGCGCTAATCTGTGCTATCCAGGGGAGCTGTGCACCGGCCGCTATGATGTCGCGCAGGAGCGATTTCGTTCGTTTGATACTGATTGCAAAATTATCATCAACAAAAAAGACCCCGATCAGACCGCCTTCAGCTTTGGCGCGCGCCTTTAACTTCAAGAGTTCTTCGACAATGCTTTGATTTGTGCGGAAGCGGATTGAGTCGCCAAAAAATCCAGTTACAGTGCAGAACTCGCAACCGTAGGGACAACCTCTACCTGACTCGATCGGAATGAGCCGAAGCGTGCGCCAGCGCTGTCCAACGCGCGAGAGCAAGGGGCGTAAGATACGCGGAAAGAAATCGAATTGATCGAGATTCAGCGTTTCCCAGGGAAGCGCTGGATACGGCTGAAGACTCGGCTTTCGTTCCTTACCGTCACTGTCAACTGGGGCGTAGATCTCTTTGAGTTCACCACGGGCAGCGTCCTCAACTATCGTGGGCCAGGTTTCATCGGCTTCACCAAGAGCAATCGCATCAGCGTGACGTGGCCCACCGTCTCTGCCTAACGCCTCGTCAGGAACTTCAGTGACGTGTGGCCCGCCCATTACAACCGGCACGCCTGCCGACCGAATCGCGTCGGCAACTCGGTACGCTTTCTCCGCCATTCTCGTCATTGCGCCGATGCCAACGAGTCCGATCTTTTGCTTTCTTACAAACTGAACGAGCTCATCATCGCTCATAGCACGCGCGTTGGCATCAATCAGAATCACTTCATGATCGGGAGGGGTGATTGCTTGAAGGAGAAACATCCAGAGGTGTGGCATGAAATTGCGGGTGACACCGTTGTCTGGATTGTAGAGCAGTATTTTCATCCGTCGGCCTCCGGGGTAAATGAACGCCAATAGCCTTTTCAGCTGCCGCACTGCGCAAAAGGGGGCAGAGGAGGAGGGAAAGACACGATCCAGATGTCAGCAAGGCTGTTGCTTCGCGCCGCACTATAACACACTTGTGTGTGATAGCGCACATAGCTTTCTCTGTGCAACCTCTGTGTCTCTTTGTTCAGATTTGCACCGGGACCACCACAGAGACACAGAGAACGCAGAGGTTGCACAGAGATTCGAGGGGCGAATACGACTATGTGTGTGTTGGCGCACAGAGTTGTCGCTGCTTGCGTGTGAAGATGTCGTCAGCACGATGCGCGGTATTAGGAGTCCAATATGTCTTCTCTGAGTAGGAATGGTGGTCGCGACAATGGAAGTACAAGTGTTAACAGAATGCTCGCCATGCTCTCCAAGACTGAATATAAACGTTTGTTACCTTCATTGAAGACTGTCAACCTCGCTCTCGGCGAGGTCTTGTACGAGCCCGGCGAGGCAATCAAGCACGTCTATTTTCCAAATAACTCGATAATCTCTTTGATCTCCGATTTATCAGAAAGGTCATCGCTCGAGGTCGGAATGGTTGGAAACGAAGGGATGGTTGGGCTTTCCGTTTTTCTCGGTGTCAAACTTTCGTCAACTCGTGCTCTGGTTCAAGGCGGGGGCTCGGCTATGAGAATGACCGCCGCGCGGGTACGCGAGGAAGCCACTCACCTTAGCAGTTTGCACAGTCTCATGCATCGCTATTCGAACTCTCTTCTTACGCAGATCTCCCAATCATCTGCGTGCAATCGCTTTCATTTGGTAGACGCTCGACTGGCGCGATGGCTATTAATGACAAGTGATCGTTTGGGAGTGACAAAATTTCCATTGACCCAGTCGTTTTTGTCGGACATGTTAGGCGTTCGACGCGAAGGCGTAAGTAAGGCGGCTGGCGCGCTACAAGCCAGGAACCTAATTCGTTACAGCCGAGGCATGATCACGATCCTCAATCGGCGACGACTGGAAGCGGATTCTTGTGAGTGTTATGCGATCATTAAGGCCGAAGCCGATGCCTACCTGAATTGAGTTCGATGAGTGCTACTCAAAACTCCTGCCTTATTAGGTTCACGCTCATTACCCCTCTAAATCGCCTATGTGCGCAACCACACATTGTCTTTCTGTTTTGTAATCTTTTTGTCACTTAAAGCCGAAGTATGTTTTTGAAAAGAAATCGCAATGTGTGATGACGTACAGTAGGGTGGTGAAGATTTAAGTACGCGGTGCGTGGTCCAAGGAGCTTTAATGAAGTTTGTTAATCATATGCGTGATCCCTCTGAAGGTCGACTGACTTTCGGCAAGGACAATGCCTTTCAAAAGGAGTTGAGGCGCAGAGCCGATAACTATTTCCACAACTCCGGTCGCCGGCGGCGCGATTGTCCGTCGATGTATTTGAAAACCGCAATTATTCTGACCAGCTTTGGCGCGTTCTATTGGTTGCTCGTATTCGCGGCTGACGCCTGGTGGCAAGCTGTTCCATTGGCTGTTCTACTTGGACTCTCGATGGCGGCAGTTGGCTTCAATATCGAGCACGATGGTAGTCATAACGCTTACTCAGATTACGCATGGATCAACCGATTGGCGGCCATGACAATGGACCTCATAGGGGCCAGTTCCTATGTGTGGCACTGGAAACACGCAGTGGTCCATCATACTTATGTCAACATTACGGGCCACGACGCCGATATCGATGTCGCTTTCTTCGGCCGGTTAACGCCGCATCAGAAGAGATTCAGATTTCATCGATGGCAGCAGTTTTATTTGTGGCCCCTCTACGGCATGAATGTCATCAAGTGGCACTTTTATGATGACTTTCGTGACGTGATTCTGGGCCGGATCGGCGCAACGCGACTGCCGCGACCCACGTGGTTGGAATTGCTGAGGCTGATCGGCGGGAAAACGTTGTTCTTCACTTTGGCCTTTGGGCTGCCCTTGTTGTTCCATCCTACCTGGATAGTTCTCTTGTTTTATGCAGCGACGGTCGGTTTAGCAGGGGTCGTCGTTAGCGTTGTATTTCAAATTGCTCATTGTGTTGACGAGGCGGAGTTCCCGCTTCCACGCGAGAATTCCAATTCGATGGACGATGCGTGGGCGCTTCATCAAGTGGAAACGACCGTGGATTTTGCGCGACGGAGTCGCGTGCAAAGCTGGTTGCTTGGCGGTTTGAATTTTCAGATTGAGCACCATCTCTTCCCACGTATATGCCACGTTAACTATCCAGCTCTGGCACCTCTCGTGGAACAAACATGTCGAGATTTCGGAGTGAGATATCGTGAACATAGTTCTTTTAGCGCCGGGCTGTTATCTCATTTCCGCTGGTTGCGGCGTATGGGCGCCGCGGCAGCTTGGGGAAAACGCCGGATCATTGATGGCCCCACGGTAATTACCACTGAGTAACGCGAGGATAGTGTGATGAAAGTTTTGCTAATCAATCCGGAATTTCCCGATACGTATTGGAGTTTTCGACATGCGCTACCTTTTGAGGGTAAACGATGCGCGTTTCCTCCACTGGGATTGTTGACTGTCTCGGCGTTGCTGCCGCCAACCTGGCAACGGCGGCTTGTCGATTTAAACGTGCAGTCGCTAAAAACCTCCGATATCGATTGGGCTGACGTAGTATTCGCCACGGCGATGCTGGTCCAGAAGGATTCACTGAAGAAGGTCGTGAACCGGTGTAAGAAGCGCGGCAAACGCGTTGTAGTCGGAGGTCCCTACATCACGACCACGATCGAGGAGCTGCCGGACGCAGATCACATCTTTATCGGCGAAGCCGAAACAACCTTGCCGCAATTCGTCAAAGACCTGGCTAACGGAACTGCAAAGCGCTGCTACGAGGCAGCAGAAAAGCCGCCGCTTTCGGCGACTCCGCTGGCCCACTTTCATCTGGCCAACCTGAAGCGATATAGCGCAATGTGCGTGCAGTATTCGCGGGGTTGTCCATTCTCGTGTGAGTTCTGCGACATTATCGAAATCTACGGTCGCGTGCCGCGAACCAAAAGCAACCAACAAATGCTTGCTGAGTTTCAGGCGTTACTGGATCTCAACTGGCGCGGGAGTGTCTTTATCGTCGACGACAACTTCATCGGCAACAAGAAGAATGTCAGGCAGTTATTGCCTGAACTTGCGGAATGGCAGAAGCGACATGGCTATCCCTTTTCCCTGCTCACAGAATCAAGTGTAAATCTGGCAGATGACGAGCAACTGCTCGAGGGTATGAGGGAAGCCGGTTTCCGACGCGTATTCCTTGGCATCGAAACGCCGGTTAAAGAGAGTTTGAAAGAGGCCCAGAAGTCACAGAACCGCGGTAACCTACTGGAGTCAGTCTCCAAGATTCAGAGTTACGGCATGGAAGTGATGGCTGGATTTATCGTCGGCTTTGACAACGATCCCGAAGATATTTTTGAACGCCAGATCGACTTCATCAGAAGCAGTGCAATTCCTCTAGCGATGGTCGGACTGCTAAATGCCCTTCCTGATACCCAGTTGTGGAGAAGGTTGGAGCGAGAAGGACGGTTGTTGGGAGAAGCTTCGGGAAACAATACGAACTGTAGCTTGAATTTTAAGACGCGCATGGATCCGGCCGTGCTAATTCACGGATACCAGTCAATCATGCGCACCATCTACTCTCCTCGGGAGTATTACCAGCGCGCCCTGGAGTCGATGAAGCGAACGGCTCAGCAGTTCGTTGAGCCCCAACATTACAACTTAGTCAGTGCTGTCGCTGCGCTCTCACGCGTGTTGTTGAAGCTGGGTGTGTTTGATCGCGAGCGCATGGAGTTCTGGCGATTCTTCACTGAAGCGCTACGGGAGAAAGCCAGGATTGCGGAATCTTTGCGGCTCGCGGCAATGGGATACCATTTTCGCAAGTTAAACGAAGCGTACGGCGAGCATTAATAAATGAAGCACTTACCTGCTCCGTCTAGTTAGGAGATTATGAGAACCGCTTCGAGCATGTTCGAGCAATTCACGCTTGGCATTGAAGAAGAGTTTCAGATCGTAGATCCTCATACACGCGAGTTGCGCTCACACGTCTCAGAAATCCTCGATGAAGGCAGGATGCTGTTAGGCGAGCAAGTGAAGCCGGAAGTGATTGAGTCGACGATCGAGGTCGGCACCGGCGTGTGCAGAGACGTACAAGAAGCGCGAGCCGATATCATAAAACTAAGGGGCGTGATCTCCACGCTGGTACGCAAGAACGGCTTGGTGATTGTCGCTGCCGGCACCCATCCATTCTCACACTGGCAGGATCAAAAGGTCTTCGAGCACGCAGGATATGAGTCGATCGTGGAAGAGACTCAGATCAATGCGCGCTCGCTGCTGACTTTCGGTCTTCACGTGCACGTTGGTATCGCAAATCCGGAGCGGGCTATCCAAATCATGAATGCAATACGCTATTTGATTCCGCACGTGCTGGCACTCTCAACTTCATCGCCTTTCTGGCTGGGCATACAAACGGGCTTGAAATCCTATCGCTCGAAAGTCTTAGCCAGGTTCCCACGCACGGGCATTCCTGATTACTTCGACTCGCACGACTCGTTCGAACGTTATGTAGAACTGCTGATCAAGACTGGTTGCATCGACGATGCTAAGAAGATCTACTGGGATGTTCGGCCACGTCCGCTTTTGTCAACACTGGAGTTTCGGATCTGCGATATTCCCACGCGCATTGATGACACGGTCGCCATTGCCGCACTTTTTCAGGCGCTGGTCGCGAAGATCAATAAGCTGCTCGATCAGAATCTGACTTTCCGGCTTCATCATAAAATGCTGATTGAAGAGAACAAATGGCGAGCTGTGCGCTACGGGCTGGATGGCAAAATGATTGATTTCGGCAAGGGCATCGAAGTTCCCATCCGCGATCTCATCCGTGAATTGCTTGAGTTTGTTGACGACGTGATAGATGACCTGCGCTCGCGTAAGGAGATCCAACACATCCGCACGATTCTGGATCGGGGCACATCGGCAGATGAGCAACTTCGAGTCTGGCGCGACACCGAAGATATCAACGCAGTAGTAGATCGGTTGATTGATTTGACAATGGAAAATGTACCTCGTGGAGTAACTGCTGCTGCGTTGTCGCCGGCAATCTAACATTTATCCCTTCGGCTTCGAGGAAGCCGTAAAATTGACATAGAGAGTGGGCAAGCGTAAGGTTCTAGTGAACCGAGTACGGCTTACTCCCTTCTCAGCTCCTCTGGAATCAACCAGATCTCCTGAAGTCAATAGCCAGCCAACGGAGGAGCACTAAATGTTCGGACGACAAGTAACTATGAAACTCAAGCCGCATTCTGCCGCGGAGCTTCAGCATCGGAGTGTTTTATGAGAATCATTATTTTAATAGCCGTGGCCGAGACTTCAATATTCATGCTGTGGCTGACCTATTGGTATCAGCGGGGTCGCCAATCAAATTTACGGACCGCTATCCGTCAACCTCGTTCTACTGCCGGCAATGGTTCGTTATTACTAAGTCCGTCACATTGGTCAACCATGAATAGATCACAAGTGGAGGGACAACAGGACGACAGACTACCGATGAACGGTTCCGTAGTCACCGGTGAAGAGACGGCTCCTTCCGTTCGTCGAGCGTTAGCACGCAAGTCTCATCAGGTGATGTACAAGAAATGGTCGCAGGACCGCCACGACGACTGAGTCTTCCAGGAGCAGTATGAACAGTTTTTATGCGATGCAACGGGCGAATGGTGACTGGTTTGCGGTTGATGACAATGGTTGTCTTCGGATGCTCATCTTTAAGAGCAGTGGCGAGGCGATGATGGCCCGTTCGCGCGACTCCGGCATGGAATGTTTTAAACCCGTGGCCTTCGATACCCGCGCCTTCAAGGAATTCAAAATGACTGAAGGCGACAGAGCATCCTTTCTCATTGTTGCCGATTCCTCCCGCAATGTGAAACGCGGTCTTCGGTTGAATTTTACTGAGTTAGCTCCTTTATTGATTGACTTCGCAGAGGGCAAAGCAAAATAGTGATAACAGCCACGAGTACAACACAAGATAGAGACATTGGGAAAGATAACGGTAATGGAAGCTGGCCGGGAATATTCTCGCGATTTCAGTTGATCATTCTCGCTGGTCTAAGAAGCAAGCAGCTCTTTAACGGTGCGCTACCGCGAATTACAGCCGACCCACTGAAGCGAAGAAATACGAGCATTGCTCTCGAGGAATTAAGACGAGGCCTCGTACCCTTCAGAGCGCAAGATGGGAAAGAGGCTGAACGCGTGCTGCCTCGTTGAAACCCGCGTGACGCCGGAGATAGAACATGGTTGCGATCTTAACTTGCGGGAAGCTGAGTAGATCAATGAACGGTCTTAGGATTTATATCGATCTAAGGAGACCGGATACCTCGCGCGCCGATCCAGTCTTTTATACCCGGCGTGCGGGCGGCCCGTATTATCGATGGCGATACGAAGAGCTTCGTGGGCAATGGCTGGGCTCTCGCATGAAACCTTACGACTTAACGGTTATGGAACTCGTCTCAGCGCCGTGGAAGGGGATACCCGCCGCACTGCGGACGAGCATCGACGAACATTACATAGATTAGCATTACACCTCTGCGGCTTCACCCGCGAACTTAGCCGAATATACAAATCTTACAGTCCCAAAAATCAGACCACCTCCCGCTGTCGATTTCGCCGCCCTTCGTTCGACTTATCAGTGAGGGTATTGTAGATTCAGCCCGATCTGGCTTGGAAGCCTAGCTATTTGTGTGAACCTTTGGCTTCCTGGTGCGTAAAAGCTGAACAAAATCAGGTGAAACACCATGAAATTCGCGAAGCTTGTTTTTAAGAACATACTCCGAAATAAGCGTCGAACACTACTGACCATCTCGAGCATGGTGGTTTCGCTTTTCCTAATCATCACGCTCGCCACGATCCTGACTGAGTTTGATCGAGGTGGCGAAGAGGCGAGTCCCGTCCGGCTGGTCTCGCGGCATTCGGTTTCGCTCGGATTTCTTCTGCCGATCGCTCATCTACAGCGGATAGAGACCGTGCCCGGCGTCAAGGCCGTGATGCCTTTTAGTTGGTTTGGCGGAATCTACAAAGACGAGAAAAACTTCTTTGCCAACTTCGCGGTCGATGCGGGTAAGTTAAGAGAAGTAATGACTGAACTGAAAATGTCTGACGCAGAATGGCAGGCATTCGTCAACGATCGTCAGGGCGCAGTTGTAGGTAAAAAGCTGGTCACGCTCTACGGCTTTACACCTGGCCAGCGGATCACGCTGAAGAGTCCTATATATAATCAGGAAGTGGAATTCATCATACGCGGTATTTGTACTGGTGGTGACGAGAAAACCCTGTTCTTTCACAATGAATATCTTAACGAGCTTGTGCCGGAATGGGGCCGCGATAAGGTCAGTACGCTGAGCATCCTCGCTAACACGGCCGACGACGTGCCGCGCATCGCTCAAGCTGTTGATTCGATGTTCGCAAATACCGACGCACCGACCAAAACAGAAAGCGAGCGAGAGTTCGCACTCAGTTTTCAAACGATGATGGGAAGCATGAAGCAGTTCATGTACGGCATCATGGCGGCGATCACCTTTTCAGTTTTGCTGGTCATGGGTAACACCATGGCAATGACCGTGCGAGAGCGCACGAAAGAGGTAGGCACTCTAAAGGCGATCGGTTTCAAACGAGGGACAATCACCGGCCTGTTTCTCGCCGAAGCGTTACTGGTCGCGACGATTGGCGCTGCAATCGGAATTGGCGGTGCTATGCTGCTTTACCGCTCGGTCGATTTTGGTCTGATTATTCCGTTCTTCAATTCGTTCATTCCGACAGGCCAAACGTTGATCGGCGCATTTGTGTTGGCGATTCTGGTTGGACTAATCAGCGTCGTTTATTCAGCCTATCGCGTCTCTGGTCTAACCATTGCCGAGGCTCTACGAAGCACTGAATGAAATGCTTCTCTGTGCAACCTTTGTGTTCTCTGTGTCTCTGTGGTGATCTCGTTTTGTAACCACAGAGACACAGAGAACACAAAGGTTGCACAGAGAAAACAAACTGCGGAGTAAGTGAAAGATGGCCCTGCCGCTCAAATACAATTTGCGAAACATCGTCGTGCGCAAGGGAAGTACGCTTGCGACCGCTTTCACGATCGGATTGACTGTTGCCGTTTTTCTTCTCGTGATGGCGCTTGCACGCGGTATCGACCTGACGCTGGCGAGCAGTGGTGAGCCGTTGAATATGATCGTCTTGCGCGAGGGCAGCACGGCGGAGTTGAACAGCAGCATCACGCGCGAGCAGTTCAACGATCTTATGTACCTCGACGGCGTCGAACGCGAAAATGATAAACCTCTCGCGACGGCCGAAATCATCACGCTAATCTACAAGCCGCGCAAGGGAATGAGTCAGGGTTCGAATGTGACAATCCGCGGTGTTGGTCCAATGTCGTTCAAGTTGCGATCGGGATTTCAAACCATTGCCGGACGGATGTTTCAGCCCGGTCTGACCGAAGCCGTCGTCTCGAAGCGCATCGCCGAACGATTTCAGGGACTCGAGATCGGCGACAAGTTCCGCATACAGACAACAGATTACACCGTCGTCGGCTTGTTTGATTCAGCCGGCAAGGCATTTGAGTCGGAGATCTGGGTTGACATCAATTCTCTCGCAAGCACCACCAAGCGCGAAACGTTTTCTTCGGCTTTGTTACGTGTGAAAGATCTGAATGCGTTGACAGCTTTGACGAAGCGAATCACGGACGATCCAAAGCTTCATCTAAAAGCGATGTCGGAACGCGTGTTCTATGAAGATCAGCAGGGCGCTGCTTCAGGAGCGCTGAAAGGACTCGCCGTTTTCATCTCTTTCATCATGGCCATCGGTGCAGGTTTTGCCGGCATGAACACGATGTACGCAGCCGTCGCACGACGCACGAAAGAAATCGGCACACTGCGCGTGCTCGGTTTTAGTCGAGGCAGCATTTTGCTCGCTTTCCTCTTGGAATCGGTATCGATTGCTTTGATCGGAACCGCGATCGGAATTCTGCTGACACTGCCGCTGAACTTTGTTTCGACGGGCACCTCAAACTGGATGACGTTCAGCGAGATCGCTTTCAATTTTCGCGTCACGACGGATTTGATGATCTCGGCTCTGATTTTCGGAGCTATCATCGGATTCGTGGGATCTCTTTTGCCGTCAGTCCGCGCGGCGCGATTCAAGATTGTCGACGCACTGCGCGCGTAAAGTTACTCAGCAATGGTCACTAGTCCGAAATCAAAAGAAGATCAGGAAGATCTTAATCAACGTCTCAGAAGCCTGAAGATCGATCGCGGTACGGCTGCGACGCCGAGCGCGAAGAATCGTTCACCAAAACTACTTTTGTTTGGAGTAGCGGCGATCCTGGCTGTGCTGGCGTTTGGCTACATCTTCCTCTTTTCCGGAGCAAAGACCATTTCTGTGGCTGCCGTGAGAGTTGAAACTGGCGGCGGCGCCTCGCCTGGCGAAAGCGTGCTCACCGCTTCTGGTTACGTAGTCGCCCATCACAAGATCGCAGTCGGCGCGAAAGTGATGGGACGCGTTCACTGGATTGGCGTCGAGAAGGGCGACAATGTCAAAGAAGGACAGGTGTTGGTCAGGCTCGAAGACAACGAGTTTCGCGCGCAGGTCAATCAGGCACGCGCGAACCTTGCCGCGGCGCAGGCGCGATTGGACCAACTGCGAAGCGGTTCGCGTCCGCAGGAAAAGTTGAAAGACAGAGCAGCGGTTTTACAAGCCGAAGCAAATCTAAAAATCGCCGAAGCCGACTACCAGCGCAGCGAAAGACTCTATCGCGACGGTGTTGCGTCAAAGGCTGAATTCGATGCTGCGTTAGCTCGACGCGACACGGCCGCGGCATTGCTGGAAGCGGCTCGACAGTCGAGCGCAATGACGGATATTGGACCACGTGCCGAAGAGATTCGGGCCGCCGATGCGCAAGTGCAACAGATGAAAGCCGCGCTCGATTACGCGCAAACGCAACTTGCCGCGACGGAAATCAAGGCGCCCGTGGCAGGAACGGTTTTGCAGCGGATCGTCGAACGCGGCGAGATGGTGACGCCTTCGGCGTTTGGAGGCTCGGGTGCACGTACGTCTGTTGTCGACTTGGCCGATTTAAACGATTTGCAGATCGAATTGGATATAAGTCAGGCTGATTTTGCTCGTCTGAAGATGGGCCAACGAGCCGAGATCATTCCCGAAGCTTACCCGAATCTGCGCTACACCGGTTTCATCGAAGAGATTGCGCCGGAAGCGAACCGCGCCAAATCGACGGTCCAGGTCAAAGTCAAAGTTGAGAATCCCGACGAACAGTTGCGACCTGAGATGAATGCGCGGGTCAACTTCCTTTCAGACAAGCCGGCGAACAATCAAACGCAGTCTGCCGCCAGGGTTTTAGTTCCGAAACAGGCAGTTGTGCGACGAGATAACGCTGCGTTTGTCTTCGTCGTCAAAGGCAACAGAGTGGAGCAACGAACAATCAGGGCGGGCGAGGAGACAGGCGACGCATATTACGTTTTGGATGGATTGAGCGGAAACGAATCCGTCGCCATTGCCGGCGTGGATAAGTTACGCGACGGAGATCGTGTGAAGATTCAGTAGCTGGAGAGTGGAGAAACTATGGCCGCACCGATAGTGCAAGTTCGCAACGTCAGTAAAAGTTTTTCGCGCGACGGGTTTGAAGTGGTCGCCTTGGATAACGTCGATCTCGAGATTCAGGCGGGAGATTTTTTCGCCTTGATGGGACCGAGCGGTTCGGGCAAGTCGACGCTGTTGAACCTGCTGGCGGGAATTGACCGCCCAACTCAGGGTGAAGTTCAGGTCATGGGTACGAACCTGGCAGCGCTGAGCGAGAGCCAGTTGGCAGCTTGGCGCAACACCCATATCGGCTACATCTTTCAAACGTTTAATTTGGTGCCGGTGCTTACCGCATTTGAAAACGTCGAGCTGCCTTTGCTGCTGACAAAGCTCAGCAAGGCTGAACGCCGGAAGAACGTTGAAACCGCGCTCGAATTAGTCGGACTGACTGATCGCATGGACCATCAGCCCAAGCAATTGTCCGGCGGACAGGAACAGCGTGTCGCGATAGCGCGAGCTATAGTTACCGATCCCGATCTGATTCTGGCGGATGAACCCACTGGTAATCTCGACGCGCGTTCAGGAGAGGAGATTCTACAAATACTCTCCACTTTGAACCGCGAGTTGAAGAAGACCATCATGCTCGTGACGCACGATCCTCACGCCGCTAGTTTTGCCACTCACGAACGGCACCTGGAAAAGGGCGTCTTGTTTGAATCTGCGGCCGCGGCAGCTTTGTAATTGTCGCCACAAAGAGGCACATAAAACACAAATGACTTTTGTGCCTATTTGTGGCCTGGAGTCTGTGCCTCTTTGTGTTTGGAACTTTCCCTCCACCTCGCGCGTCTAAACAAACACGCATAACCAGTCGATTCCACAGCCCTGCGAGGTAGCCATGAATAAGAGGACTTTCGCGGTTTTAGTTGCGGTGCTCACCTTTATCGTTGGAGTTGCGATTGCCAGACTGTCATTACCTGACCTTCACACGCAATCTCTGCCATCTCCGCCAAAGAAAGCGGAAATTCAGCTCAGCAACTACAGACTTTCCGGGCCGTACGTCCACGAAAACCTGACGATCTTCCTGGTCCATGGACCCGATCAGTCCTTCAGCGGGCCGTTCACTCCGCTGGAGGAAGCGATGGAACGTAAGGTGGTCGCCGTTTATGAGACCAGCGAGGTAAACGAGCTGGCAATCGAAAACCGGTCGAGATCCGAAGAAGTTTTTGTACAGGCCGGCGACATCGTGAAGGGCGGACAGCAGGACCGTGTGCTCGCGGTAGACCTGATCCTGCCTGCAAAATCAGGAAAAGTACCTATCGACGCGTTCTGCGTCGAGCACGGGCGCTGGACGCAACGTGGAACGGAGCAGGCAGAGGCGTTCAGTGTTTCGGAAGACATGGTTGCGACCAAGAATCTCAAACTCGCAACCAAAGCTGACCCTTCTCAGGCTCGAGTGTGGAATGAAGTTGAGAAAGCGCAGGAAGGACTGAGTCAAGGTGTCAATGACGACGTCCGTGGTTTTGCCTCGCGCTCGAGTCTGCAACTGGCGTTGGAGAATGACAAGGTCCAGGATTCGGCAGGGGAGTACGTCAAGAAGTTATCTTCAATAGTTGAAGAACACACCGATGTGATCGGATTTGTTTTCGCGATTAATGGCAGATTGAACAGTGCGGATGTCTATCCTTCGAATGCGATGTTCAAGCGATTCTGGTCGAGGTTGCTGAAGGCGGCGGCGATCGAGGCCCTCTCGGAACAGTCGTCGAATGAGAAAAGCGGATCAGTATCGATAGAGGCTGCGGGCGATTTCCTCGTCGACGCCGAGAAGGGAACGGAGTCGTTCAATGAAGTGACTGCGCGCACGCACATGGTCAAGCGCGAGAGTGAAAAGGGTGTCTTCTTCGAAACCCGCGACATGGATCATGAGGGCGCGTGGATCCATCGCAGCTACCTGACCAGGTAAAAAATATTCTTATTGCCTTGACACTCACCCAAATCTGAATAAAATACGGACGTTCGTTTTTATAGGCGGATGCCAAAGCTCAGTCCCAGCGCGATCGAAAAGAACAAGAATCGGATCGAGGAGGCGGCCAAGAAACTCTTCATCAAACAGGGCTTTCACGCCACCTCGATGCGTAACATTGCCGCCAAAGCAGGCACGTCGCTCGGCAATGTTTACAACTATTACCGGACTAAAGAAGAGATTCTCAGTTCAATCATCGCGAAATATCAGACGACTATCGACAGCCGTCTGCGGTCGATCTTCGATGAGATTGACGAACCGCTAAAACCGGAGTCGCTTATTCGCTTTGGCCGGCAGATCAAGAAGATGGTGAACGATCACCACGACTTCTGGCTGCTCATGTACATCGACGTGCTCGAGTTTGAGAACCGGCACTTCCGCAAGATGTTCGAAGGCCTGGTGCACAACCTGCGGCGACGGTTCGCTTCGCAGTTTGCAGAGCTCAAGAGCCGTGGCGCCGTCCATGACGATATAGATCCGGCGGTTGGTTTTACCGCAGTGTACATGCAGTTCTTCAATTACTTTCTGGTAGAGAAGTTGTTTGGCGGCAACCGTCATTTCGGCTTGAGCGACGAGCAGGTGATCAAGCAGTTGACCGACATGTATTGCCGCGGACTCTTGCAGAACCACAAGAGCGGTCCGACCAAGACTTAATTAAATTGTGCTGTTTGTGCCTCTTTGTGGCGATTAAAGTGGCCAAAACAAAAACGAACGTTCGTGTTTGTAGGAGGAAGATTATGCGCAGATCGACTCGAGTAGCTCTCAGTTTTCTCTTCATCATCTTTGCGCTGTCCAGCGCCTTCGCCCAGGGTGGCACCGGACAGTTGAGCGGCAACGTCGTCGATGCCAATGGAGCCGTCGTGATTGGCGCCAGCGTGAAGCTGACCAGTCTCCAGACCGCTCAGGAGCGTGAAGCTGTCACCAACGACTCGGGCAACTTTGCCTTTACCCTCTTGCCCGCCGGCACCTACAAAGTCGAGATCACTGCAAATGGATTTCGGACGGTGGTCGTCGACGAAGTGCGGATCAACGTCACGCAGACCACCACGCTCCCGATTCGACTTGAACTGGCGACCGTCTCAGGAATGGTGACGATCAACGCCGAACCTCCGCTGGTCCAACAAGAGACTTCACAGGTTGGCCGTACAATCGAAGGAGACACCATTCGACAACTGCCGTTGCCGACGAGAAACTTTCAACAGCTACTGACGCTCTCGCCCGGCACCTTGTCTTCGGTGGCGAACAACACCGAGCTCGGACGCGGCGACGCGATCATCTCGGTCAACGGCCAGCGTACGACCAGCAACAACGTGCGCATCAACGGCATCGATGCCAACTCGATCGGAACGAACTCCACACCCAACATCGCCGTCCCAGCAACCGATTCGCTTCAGGAATTTATCGTGCAAACAAGCCTGTACGATGCTTCACAGGGACGTAACGCGGGCGGAAACGTTGAAGCCATCACCAAGTCTGGTGCGAACGCATTTCACGGCAATGCTTATTACTTCCTGCGAAACAAGTCTCTGAACGCCAACGATTTCTTTCTTAACGCAGCAGGCCGTCCACGTCCGGTGCTGAGTCGCAATCAGTTTGGCGGCACACTCGGTGGTCCAATCGTGAAGGATCGCCTGTTCTTCTTTGGCTCGTACCAGGGGACGCGCGAACGCAACGGCGCTTCGTTAAATAACAGCCTGATGTTTCCGATCATTCCGCCACAGTTGCGCGACGACAATCGCAGCGCCGCGGGTCTGGCTGCGGCTTTTGGACTGCCGGTCGCTGCGATCAATCCAGTTATGGTTTCGATACTCAACGCCAAGTTGCCGAGCGGGCAGCTTGCGATCCTCTCGGCGGCAACAGCCACCGGTTTGACTCCGATCTCCGGTCTGTCGCGTTTTCGTGAAAACCAATTCAACGCAAACTTCGACTGGCGTTTGAGTGATAGACACACGCTGAACGCAAAAAACTTTTTCGCCAGCAACCCAACGTTCCAGGCCAACTACAACTTCGCGGGTCTTGGCAATGGCGTTACTCAATTGCCCGGCACCGGTGGTTCGCTCGACATCATTCAGGATCTCAACTCGATCACCGACACGTATGTCTTCTCGCCCAACGTAGTCAACCAGGCTCGTTTTGGTTTTAGTCGTCTGCGCGTGACTTCGGTCGCCGAAGAGCCTTTCACGGCAGCTCAATTCGGCATCAACACGCCGCTGAAGAATCTGTTTCCTGGAATGCCGACGCTGACGGTGACTGGCTTGTTCACGCTCGGCTCGTCGCCGTTTGCCGATCAATCGTCGCGCATCAACGCATTCACTTACGGCGACACGTTGTCGATCGTCTCTGGCGATCACCGTTTGCGAATGGGCGGTGAATATCGTCGTTCGCAGGTTAATTTCTATTTCAACGCGTTCTCGCGTGGACAGGTGATCTTTTCGAGCTTCAACAATTTCCTGATTGGAAATGGAGTTTCGATCGTCGGCTCGGGCGTGTTTGATCGCGCGCTGCGAGTGAATGATTGGAGTGGTTTTGTTCAGGACGACTGGAAGGTCAACTCTCGACTGACACTGAATCTCGGCGTGCGTTACGACTTCTACGGCTATCCAGTCGATACTCGCGGTCGTCTCGTCAACTTCCTGCCGGATCAGTTTCGCGCGGGGACGGTCGCCGCGCCTGCTGGTCCACCGAATGGTTTTGTGCAGGCGGGTAACGGAACGCTACCGGGCGTCCCAACAGTTGAAGACACGCTGGTTCCGACTGACAAAAACAACTTCGCTCCACGCGTGGGCTTTGCCTATCGCTTGAACGACTCTGGCTCGCTCGTGGCGCGTGGTGGCTATGGTATCTATTACGATCGATTCTCGACTCGCTACGCGAACACTCAGTTGCTCAACTATCCGTATCTCGCGTTGGCTGTCGGATTGCCAGGCATTCTTCGAACGATGTCGGATCCGTTTATTCCAGTGCCACAGCCCGGGCAGTTTCCGGTTAACCCGACGATCCCTTCACCGCTGTCGCCGTTAGCGCCAATCGTCGGTGTGCCAATCAGTGGCATCTTCATCGACCCGAAGCTGCGAACTCCGTACGTTCAGCAATACAACGCAAACGTGCAGTGGGAGTTTGCGAAGGACTACCTGCTTGAAGTCGGTTATGTCGGTTCGAAGGGAACGAAATTGCTGCAAGTGATCACGTTGAACCAGCCGGTTTACAACCGCGCCGCGAACGTGTTCGTCGCGCCGTTTGGTACTGCGTTGTCAACACAGAAGAACGTTGCGGGAGGCATTCAACAGGTGCAGTCGAGCTCCAATTCGAGTTACAACTCGCTGCAACTCAGCGTCACGAAGCGCTTCACTCGTGGCTTACAGTTTTTGAGTGCTTACACTTATGGCAAGTCGCAGGACTACTATTCGGGCGGCACGATCAACGAGCTGTTCGCGGTCGCAGGCGATCAATTCAATTGGAAGACCAATTATGGTCCATCTGACTTTGATCGGCGCCATCGCTTCGTCACCAGTTTTGTTTACGACTTGCCGAAACTTGTTTCCGAATCCAGCTCGGCGCGAAGAGTGCTCAACAACTGGCAGTTGAACGGCATTCTGACGTTGCAAACCGGAACTCCGTTCTCGATCGTCGACATCGTCGGCAACAACATCATCCAGCGCGCAAACCTTGCAACCGGTTTTAGTGGCGGCATTTTGACGAGCGGCAGCACGCAATCGCGGCTGAACGGCTATTTCAACACCGCTGCGTTTGTGATCTCGAGACCGATCGTTGCGGGAACGAATTTGGGAACGCCGAACAATCCAAACTTCGATCCGAACAACCCGTTTGGAAACACGTCGCGCAATTTTCTGTACGGGCCGGGTCAGAAGAATATGGATTTCTCCGTGGTGAAGTTTATTCCGATTACGGAAGCGGTAAGAGGCGAGTTTCGCACGGAGTTCTTCAATCTTTTCAACTGGGCCAACTTCGCAAATCCGAACAACAACATCGCCGTGCCGTTGACGTTTGGAAAGATTACGACGACGAGCGCCGGACCGCGAGTTATCCAGTTTGCATTCAAGCTGAACTTCTAGTGCCCAAAGTAACTGTAAATGGTCTGAAGCTTTACTATGAGATCGAGGGTGACGGGGAGCCCGTTGTCTTGATCCCCGGATTTGCGGCTGGTCGTTGGATCTGGTTCAAGCAAACCGCCGATCTGTCTCGCAACTTCCGCGTCATCATTTTCGATCCGCGTGGCGTGTCTGCGTCGGACAAGCCTGAAGGCTCGCAGACGATCGGTTTGCTGGCCGACGACGTTGCGCATCTACTACAGACAATCGGTGTGGAGAGCGCGTATATCGTCGGCGCGTCGTTTGGTGGTTTTGTGGCGCAGGAGTTTGCGCTCAAGTATCCATCGATGACGCGGAAGCTGGTGCTCTGTTGCACGAGCTTTGGTGGGCCGAATCACGTCGTGCCCGCGCCTGAAACGTTGCAGGCGTTAGCTTCGACGAAGGGACTCAACAGCGAAGAGCGCATGAGAGCAAATCTGCTGCTCGCGTTTACCCCTGAGTACGTGCGAACGCAAGTGGCTGAAGTGGATCACGTCGTTCATTTGCGAGCGACGAACCAAGTGCCGGAGCACATTTACCTGAGTCAGTTGCAAGCAGCGGTGAGCTTTAATGCAGAGTCGCGGCTCGAGCAAATCAATTGTCCGACGCTGGTGTTGAGTGGCGATGCCGATGTGATTGTGCCGGTGCAGAACTCACGAAATCTCGCTGCGAAGATTCCCCGCGCGAGGCTTCATATCATTGAGGGCGGCAGTCACACGTTTTTTATCGAACAAGCGGAAGAGTTTAATCGCGTTGTGAAAGAGTTTTTAGCCGCGGATTTTCGCGGATAAACGCGGATTATTATGTCTTTTGCGAAGATCATTAGCACTGGTATCTACGTTCCTGAGAAGGTTGTGACGAATGATGATCTGAGCCGCATACTTGGCGAGGACATCAATGAGTTTGTGACGCAGGTTTTGGGTATTCACGAGCGACATGTCTGCGCCGAGGACGAAAGCACCGCCGACCTCGCCACAAACGCCGCTTGCCAGGCACTCGAAGCGGCGCGACTCGACGCGAGCGAGTTGGACCTGATCGTTCTTGCGACCGACACGCCCGAGCAGCTTTCACCGGCTACGTCCGTTGTGGTTCAGCATCGCCTCGGTGCTGTGAATGCAGGGACGTTCGACATTAACTGTGCGTGCGCTGGTTTTGTAACCGCGCTCGATACTGCATCGAAATTCATCATCGCGGATTCAGCTTATCGAAACGTGCTGGTCGTCGGTGCTTACGCCATCAGCAAGTATCTCGATCTGCACGACAAGAAAACGGCCACCATATTTGCTGACGGCGCGGGAGCTGTCGTGCTTCAGGCGAGCGACGATCAGCCGGGCTTCCTGGCCGGAAAACTTCGCGCCGACGGTAGTTTTCACGATCACATGGGCATCTACGCGGGCGGAACTCGCTTGCCGATCACGACGAAAGTGCTCGACGAAGGCACTTGGACCAAGGTACGTTTCGCGAAAAAGTATCCGGCGGAAGTAAACACAGAAGGGTGGCCGGCGATCGTCGCGCAAGTGCTGAACAAAGCCGAGCTGAAGCTTAGTGACATAAGACTGTTTCTCTTCACGCAGGTCAACCTGAGCACGATTAAAGAAGTAATGTCGAAACTCGATCTGCCGATGGGGCGCACTCATACGATCATGTACAAGTGGGGCTACACCGGATCGGCTTGCATCCCGATGGTGCTTCACGATGCTGTGCGTGACGGCAAGCTGAATCGCGGCGACAACGTGATCATGTGCGCTTCGGGTGGTGGGTTGAATATGGCTTGTGTCGCGTTCCGTTGGTAGCCACAATGAAGGTGAGCCACAAAAAGGCACAAGAAGCACAAAAACAGTTCTCATAATTTGTGCCTTTTGTGCCTTTTTGTGGCCGAGAAAAGTTTTGAGGCAAATGAAGTATCCGACGGTTTATTCGTTGTTCGCGGATCGCGTCAGGCAATATGCGGCCGATCATGCACAGCCGAAGGATGTTTTTTATTTTCGTGCGCATGAAAAGTGGCAGGGAATTTCGTGGCAACGTTTCGAGCAGGAGACTTTCGAGTTTGCAGCGGCGCTGCTGTCGGTTGGTCTGAAGCGCGGTGGATCGGTTTGCATCCTGATGTCCAACGTGCCCGAGTGGCCCATCAGCGACATCGGGACGATCATCGCCGGCGGAGTTGGCGTCGGTCTTTATCCGACGAGCTCCGCGGAACAGATCGCCTACATCATCAACCATTCCGACGCTGAATTTGTGCTGGTTGATTCACGCGAGCAACTGGAGAAGGTTCTCAGCGTTCGCGATCAGCTTTCGAAGGTGCGGTATGTCATCGCGCTGGATGCTTCAGAGTCCAGCGAGGTAGTGAGTTATCGAGAATTTATCGAGTGTGGTCGTGCGGAACGCTCGCGATTCGCGTCGCTGTTGAAAGAACGAGCCGAAGGCGCAAAACCCGATGATGTCGCGATCATGGTTTACACGTCGGGCACGACTGGCCCACCGAAGGGCGCGTGTCTAAGCCATCGTTACATTATCAACAGCGTCGAATCGTTGCGGCAGACGATTCCGATCTACGACACTGACGTCTCGTTTTCATATTTACCGTTCTGTCATGTGGCAGAGAGAATTTCCGGTCTTTACAACCGGCTGTACGCGGGCGCCTCTGCTTACTTTGTCGACGATCTAACGCGGTTAGGCGAGTACATGCTGGAGGTCAAGCCGACGGTGTTTGCCAGTCTGCCGCGATTCTTTGAAAAGATTCACGCGCGTATCGTTCCTGACAAAGGTACAAGAGTCAAAGATTATTTTGGCGGCCGTATTCGTCTCGCGACTTCCGGCGGAGCGCCGTTGCCGTTGGAAGTTGCTGAGTTCTTCGCAACCGCGGGTCTGCCAATCTTGCAGGCGTACGGGCTGACGGAAAACGTTTGCGTTGCATTTAATCGTCCTGATAAATACAAGTTTGGGACGGTTGGGCCACCGATGCCCGGTTGTGAAGTTTGTATTGCGGCAGATAACGAGATTCTGGTTCGCAGTGAAATGATGTTCAGCGGCTATTACAAAGCGCCGGAAGAGACGGCAAAGGTATTCAAGGACGGCTGGCTGCTTACTGGTGATCTCGGCGAGATCGATGAAGACGGGTTTCTGAAGATCATCGGACGCAAGAAGGAGCTGATTGTTACTTCGACGGGAAAGAAAGTCTCGCCTGCGCTGCTGGAGAACATGTTGAAAGAGCACCACCTGATCAGTCAGGCGATGGTTTATGGTGAAGGACGCAGTTACCTTGTCGCTTTGATAACGCTTAACGGCGGCGCGTCGCGTGAAACCATTCAATCAATCGTCGATCACGTGAATCGCCGCGTGTCATCAACGGAGTCGATCAAGCGGTTTGCGATTTTGGAGCGTGATTTCGAGATCGCGCGAGACGAGATTACGCCGACGGGAAAGCTGAAGCGCGATGTGATTACAAAGCATTTCCGGAGCGTGATTGATGAGCTTTATTAATCCACAGAATACACAGACTATGATCAAACCAAAAATCACACTTCTCTTAGCCATCACCCTTCTTGTTGCGGTGCAAGCGAGGGCGCAAAGTCCAAAAGAGATCCTCGTCTTTGGGCAGAAGATTAATTACATCGAAGCTGGTTCTGGGCCAACGGTGATTTTGCTGCACGGGCTCGGTGGTTCATGGCAGGCGTGGCACTTCAACATCGGTCCTCTCGCTGAAAAGTTTCACGTAATCGTCCCCGATCAAATCGGCTTTGGAAAGTCTGACAAGCCTCTCGTCAATTACCGCATTCGCACTTACGTCGACTTCCTCGATCAGTTTTGCAAACAACTCAAGATCGAGCGCGCAACGCTTATAGGCAATTCGATGGGCGGTTGGATTGCCGCAGCCTTTACCGCCGCGTTTCCCGACCGCGTTGACAAACTGGTGCTGGTCGATGCTGCCGGTTACGCGCCTCCGAAGGATTTTGATATGCGGACGCTCTACCGATTGAATCCGACGACTCGAGAAGGAATGAAATCGCTTGCCGCCAAAGTCTTTTACAACAAGGCATTCCTAACTGATGCCGCCATCGAGCAGGCAATGGCTGCGCGACTTGCAGCGGGTGACGGTTACACCATCCAAAGCATCAGCGAGTCGATCATCCGTGGCGAAGACTTTCTCGACGACGCAGTCAAGACGATCAAACGGCCAACATTGATCGTGTGGGGACGCCAGGACGGTCTCGTAGCTTTATCGGAAGGCGAACGATTTAACAAAGACATTGCCGGCTCGAAGCTGGTCGTGATCGATCAGTGTGGTCACGTGCCGAACATCGAAAAACCCGGCGAATTCAATGCGGCCGTTATCAAATTTCTTACTGCGGACGCTCAATAAAGATGAAGCTTAGCGTTGGCGACAGCGCCGAAATAACGAAGATAATCGCGCAGACAGACATCCAGGCGTTCGCTGACCTTACCGGCGATCACAATCCCGTTCACGTCGACGAGGAGTTTGCGAAGACGACGCGATTTGGGCGATGCATAGCGCATGGAATGTTGACCGCTTCACTGATCTCCGCCGTGCTGGCCACCAAACTGCCGGGTGAGGGAAGTGTCTATCTCGGGCAAACGCTTCAGTTCCTCACTCCTGTTTTCGCTGGTGACGAGATCACCGCGCGCGTCACTGTAAAAGAGATCCGCGAAGACAAGCCAATTGTGAAGCTCGAGACGATCTGTGTGAACCAGCGCAATGAGATGGTGATTCGTGGCGAAGCGACTGTTCTAGCCGCGGATGAACGCAGATGAAACGCGGATTAGAACAAACCAGTTATTCATGGTATGCGCTCGGGTTGCTGACGCTCGTCTACGTCTTCAACTATCTCGACCGCACCATCATCTACATCCTGCTCCCGCTGATCAAAAGGGAGATGTCGTTTACCGATGTGCAACTTGCACTGCTCGGCAGCATGTCGTTCGTCATCTTCTTCACCGTCCTCGGTATTCCATTCGGACGTTTAGCCGATCGCGCCGTGCGGAAAAATATGATTGCCGCCGGCCTCGCGGTTTGGAGTCTCTTTTCAGGTCTGACGGGTTTTGCAAATGGATTTTGGTCGTTGCTGATTTGCCGTGTGATGGTCGGCGTCGGAGAAGCGACACTTGGACCAGCAGCGTTGTCGCTGTTGAGTGACTACTTCCCACCGCGCGTGCGCGCGACTGTTCAGGCCATCTATTCCTCTGGAATCGCGATTGGCGCCGGACTGGCTTTTCTGCTCGGCGGTTGGTTGGGCCAATACTACGGCTGGCGCCTAGCCTTTTACGCGCTGGGTTTTCCGGGGCTGGTCATCGCCATGCTGGTCTATTTGCTGCGAGAAGAACCGCGAGGCAGGACGGAAGTTGCGACAACGAAATACACAGCGCAAGATTGGAAGATACTCTTCAAATCGGTTCCGCTGCGATATCACTATCTCGGCTATGCTTGTTTCGGTCTCGCAGCAAACAACCTTTCCTTTTGGGGACCGACGTTCCTTACGCGTGTCTATAAACTTGACCTGCTGACGATCGGAAAATACGGCGGACTATTGTCGCTGATCGCAGGTGTGCCGGGCACGATCTTTGGTGGTTATCTGGCCGATAAGTTTCGACGGTTTGGACCAGGCGGTCGCATGTTGTTTGGCGCGCTGGCCGCACTGCTCACAGTGCCGTTCTGGTTGTTATTTATATTTTCAGGGAGTCTGCTGTTACTACTGATTGCCAATCTCGTGTTGCTGGCGCTTTCACTCGTGTGGCTTGGACCGGCAGCGGCGGATGTTCACGACATTGCCGGTCCCGAGCTGCGCGGACTCGGAATCGGTGTTTACTTCTTTGCGGTGATCATCGCGTACGGGATCGGCGCGCTCATCATCGGCCAGGTGAACGACTGGCTTGGAGTAGCAACTGCGCCACTTAATATGCGCTTCTCGATGTTACTCTGCCCGCTCGCCTGTCTGGTTGCGACGTTGAGCCTCTGGCGCGGCTATCTTAGTAGAGGTCAGACGACTTGATCTACGCGTGCAGCCAATAGGCACTCTCCGCAAACTGCGCGCCTTTCCACCAGTTCAGTCCGCCTCTTCCGTAGCGGAAATTGTTTCTTCCGGCCTGACTCTGTAGCGGAGCGATCACCTCGCCGGCAGCGTTGCGGCGGGCCGTCTGATCGCCAAACTCCGGAATGACCGCAACAATATGTCCTGACGTACCGTCGTTCTTGTTTCGCGCGACGATGATTCCGATCGCTCCCTGATTCACTTCTTGTTGAAGCGTTGTCAAAGATCCCGTTTGGCGCCAGCCAAAGCGAGGGCCGAAATCACGCAACCAGCGAAACAGTCCGTTCGCACGAACTTCCTCTATCGTGTTCTCGAGCTTTGGTGCGACCTGTTGACCTTGGGCCAGCTTCTCGATCGCGCCGGGCGTCCACCATACGCGCGGCAGGTAAACTCCCGCCAGGTAGCAATAGTCATGTGAGTACACATTGCAGAAAGTTGCGCGATCGTTTGGTTTGTTGTGCGGTTTGTAACGCACGTGGCCTGGCTTCTCGACGGCAAGCCAATCGACGATAGTTATGAGTTCCTTGCAGAGCTCCGCAGGTGTGGTGCCTTTTCGTCCCGGTTGACCCGTCTCATTGAGTGAATTAGCACTCGCCACATCCACGCGCCTGGTCACTGTGCCCGCTTTGCGAGGATTGATTACTTCTACAAGTCCACTGGTCGGCGGAGCAGCCGCAGGAATTACTACCGGCACTTCAGCAGCCGCAGCCGGCTTCAAGAATTGGGCAGATGCGAACCCGCGCAAGTGTGCTCCTGCGAGGCTCGTCTCCACCTCGAGAAATCCGTTGACTGGTTTGTTGGTGACGGACTTAACGATGTGACCATCGGGCAGCTTGCCGATCACGTTTGCACCGTTCTTGTCGATCTTCGGTTCACTGCGCAAGCGTAACGGATTCTCGCGGACGTCAACTTCGTACGAAGGCCCAGTTGCTTCCACGGGTGTGGGAAGCGGAATGACTGCATGCCCCGCATCGGCTGGCGTCACCGGCGTTGGAGCGTGGCCATCGACGGCAACGGATTGTGATAGACGCAGGAAATCGAATATCTCTTCTCCGTAATGCCTTCCGTCCTTCGGTTTGTATCCTTGTTTCAGGCCTTTGCTGGCGCGGAATTTTTTCGGCCCGATGTTGTAAGCGATCGCGACGTAAGCCATTTCACGATCGGTGAGCACCGGCTTGTCGAGACCGATCCCCTTCATGGCGCCACGCAATTCATCGACACACCGTGCTAAACAGGTGCTGAAATTTGTATAGCGTTTCTGGAGGAAGTAGTCCTGGTTCTTCGGAAAGTGCTGTATGTCGAATTGGAAAATGCCAAAGCCGTGACAGAACTTACCGGGCTTCTTTGCGTACGGTTGCATTTCCTTGATGTACACAGACATATCTTTGAGCGCTTGGTGGGCAACATCAAACATTTGTTGTCCATTGGCGGCCTTGAGCAGATCCTGCTTGTTCAACGGAAAGACGTTTCGGCCTTTGCCGTTGGGCTTGCTATCAATTACGTCGCCGACGCAGAGCTCCAGAATTTTCTCGCGACTGAGATTCAGCTCAGTGCGACGAAGTCTCTGCCAGATGTAACCGGTTTCCTGGCATGCAATAGCAGTCAGCATATCCACGCTGAAGGGAGTGCCTTGCACTGCCTGCTCGATTTGGGGTTGAAACTGTTGTTTGAACCAGCGGATGTCTTCTTTGTTAGGCATAATGTTTTGTTCCTGACAGGGCTGTCTGGAAGTCACCCTTGAGTTTAGTAAAAAGCAGTAAGACTTTCGAGGAATTCTTCTTTGTGCAACCTCTGTGTACTCTGTGTCTCTGTGGTTATTCTATTTGGTCAAACTATTCACCACAGAGACACTGAGAACACAGAGGTTGCACAGAGAGCGTTTCCTCTAGTCTTTCTAACTTATGTTACTTTGCTCAAAAACATTTCGCCTAGTGGTTCATGACGTTCGCCATGGAAGATCCAGACTCACCTCTTCAGGCGCGCTGATACCTCCTTCGCTGAGTATGTCGCTGTCAGGATCGGCCGTGCGGTTGTTGCGTCGATAAGTGAAGACCAGACGATATTCACCCTGCGGCAACAGCGAGACGGAAGAGATTGCAGTCGGCGCCACGATAAACAGTCCGGCGCCATCAGCCTTTCGCAACACTCGTGCGGTCATCACCTGCTGGTAGTTTGTTGATCCCAGAGGCGCGCAAAGCAGTTGCAGGTTAACGCGTTTCCAATCGAATGCTTCGGGACTCCGGACGAGGAACGCAATCGCATTCTCACTCTGTTCCACACGCGTCACCTGGACTACGGACGCCGCCGGCATCTGCGGCAGTAGTGTTGTGAAAGCATCGTAAGCGCGCGTCTCCGCGTCATTGACCGGATCAGTAGGCACCCTTGACGAGGCGATTATCGGCGCAACGTTGGCGGTCGGCGCGACTGTCGCTTTCCGCGTCTTCTTGTCGAAGCTATTCAATTGCTCGGCAAAGTTTTTGAATTGCGAAGTCAGGAAGCTGTAGCGATACACAACCGGCGCCGAGCTGCGGTAGTCGTCGACGTAAACATCCGTGAATCGCGCAAGCGAATTTCCCGAACTGTAAACGCCGATCGAGCCGGAGTTGAGTGTTGCATCAGTGGCACCAAGAATGAACTTGCCATTCTGGTAGACACGCAACGACGATCCGATTGCTTCCACGGTGATGACATACTTTTGATCGGCCACGTAATCAAAACCGATGGTTTTAAGCGGCGTCGGAACCCCATTCACCACCAGGCTCAATTCGCGCTTGCCCGCCTGGTCCATCACAAAGCGGTAATGCTTATTATCAGCGCCGTAGCGGAAAGCAATACCGATCCGACCTTCCTGGTGACGGAGATGCACCGTTAACCGGTAGTCAGTCCAATTAGACGGCTGCTCAGAATGGTCAGCCGGCAGGTCGGACGTGTTCTTGTACACAAGGGTTGTGCTTGCTGTTGGGCAAGTTTGTCGCAGCTCGAAGTCAGGCGGCGTGTTGCCGTCATCCTTAATTTTCCAATGAGAAGCGGTTGCGGAGTTGTCACGCACTTGCCAGCGTTCGAAGCTGCCGTTTGGACCATCTGCGCCCGCGCCGGTCGAGTAGCCGCTAAAATCATCGTGCAGCAGCGCCGGTATCAGTCGCGCCTCGCACTGCGTGGACGCTGACAAGACGTGCGGATCATGCGGCACACTGAAAGTACTGTCCTTAATGATCGTGTCGATGTTGATGAGTGAACAGCCACTCTCGTCTAGCACTGCCCGCCAGCGCTCTTCCCGATCGGTTAACTTAACCTGCTCGGCACGTCCCCACTGATTCGACAGAATGAGACGGCATCCCTCACCATCGCGGATCGCGCCATTCACGTCGTGCAGATGGAGCGAGAGATCGCGGCGTCCGAGTCGGTACATCAGATCGACATAGTTCTGGTCAAACTCAATACCGAGGTCATACGCACGATAGAACGGACGCGCATTGATGGGTGTTGCCGGCGTTGGTGCTACGACACTCGGCATCGTCTTGCGAACGTAACGCGAGAGATCGTCGAGTGGACTCGAATACGGTGCTGGCGCTGCTGAGCTCGTGGTTGTACCCGCGGGCGTAGTCAGTCTAGCAGCTCCCGGCGGACCATCCGTTTGGAAGTACGCGTATTCCATGACCGTCTCGTTTCGTGAGTAGCGTGATAGTTCTCGCTCGCCACGAGCGCGAATGGTGGTGACTACTTTGAGCCTATATTGCGTGTGCGGTTCAAGCACCTCACCAACATCGGACCAGCGTGCCAGCTCGTCTTCGAAATGGCGCACGAAATCATTGCCGGCGACGTCGCAGATCTTCGGAACGAGTAGCGTGTCTGCGAAAATTGTCAGCTCCGAATCGCTGCAAACCACGTAACGATTTTCCGGAAGAAGGATCACGCTCGACGGACGGAATGGCAGGTAATCCATCATTCGCTCCGGCTCGCTCGGCTTGTTGAGATGGATGCGAATCAGCCAATTGATTGGATCGCGTTGGACCGTCAAGATCGCGTCCTGCGCGGCATTGGCCCAACGCAGGAAGAAGATCGCCGGAATATTTTCCGCAAAAGGCGCCGAGCTGCCATCCGCCATGTTGACTTTGAGGAGCCGGCCACCACTGCCTTGCTCACTGACGTAAGCAGTTGAGAAATCTTGAGTGATGAGCAGGCCAGTAGCTTGATCGAAGCCCTTTGCGATAACCGTCTGGTTGCCAGTTATTGGACCATTGAGATCGATACTCAACAGACGTCCGTCGCTGCCTGAGTTGACGTATTCGACGACGTAAGCCTTGCCACCCTCTTCATCGAGAACGATCTGATGCGGCGCTGTCATGCCATTAGCAACCACTGTGGCATTCGCGCGATTGGCGTTGCCGGTTAAATCAACACGCAGAAGCGTGCCGACTCGCTCCGTCACATACGCAACGGTTCCATCCGCACTCACAGCCACGTCTTCAGGCTGCCTGTAGCCAGAGCCGAGCACTGAGTACTCGTCGGTCAGCATATCGACAGCCGATAACTTGCCCGAGCCGAACTCAACAAACACCAGTTTGTGCAAACTCGGAATGTACGTGCCGCCGATTGCGGCACCCAGACCCTTCATCAGGTTCACCGGTAGGTAGACTTCGGGGTAATAATGAATTCGATTGATATTTTGCCCACTGATCTGTATGTACGGACGATCCGGTGTTCCTCCGAGAACAGCTCCAAAGAAACCGCCTTTGCCGTCCATGCCCAGGAAGTCGCTGACACGATAGTAGCTACTGTCAGTGATCATGATGCGAATCAGATTGGTAGGCCGTTCCAGCAGAAAGTCTGCCGACCCGGTGACGCCGAGAGCGTGCGCGAGACCGTGCGACGGCCGGCTCAACGCCACGATCGACAACTTGTCAGCACCGATTTCCAATCCCGGCGGATCCGGATGTGTCCAGTCGTGAGGCAACTCGCCCGGTGCGATGTCTTCGAAATCCCAACCCGCTGCAGCGATGGCCTGACACGGATAGCCACTGTGCTCGTCGGTGAACCACTCATCCCAACTCCGTCCGGTGCGACGTGTGTACTCGAACGGCGTCTTGGACCACAGCCACAGTTTCGTTTGTCCGACGTTGCGACCACCGCCGCCTGGCATTTTCGGCACTGGTGCCCACGAACCAAAGAGCGTCGGCAGAGTCGCAGGCGAGTTTGGAGTTTTTCCTTTACGCGCGACTGGGCGCCACTCTCCGGCGTTCAACTTCTCGAGCACGATTTCGTCCAGTCCGTAGCGAACGCGCGCTGGTCCCTGATTACTTACGGGATCGCCTATGCGCTCAAACTCCGGAACAACTGGCAGCGCATTCACGCCAACGAGCGCGTCGTCGTTTACGTTGCGCGCAAAGGTAACGTGCGGACGACTGTCTAACGGCACAATTGGGATGACGGCTCTCGGGTCAGGAACATTGTTGCCTGTCTTCGAGTCGATAAAGCCATCGTTATTACTGTCGTACTGCGGCAGCAGCAGCGGGTAGGTTCCGGTGCGCGGTAGCGGCCAGCTCGTACTCGCCTTGAAGTGCTCGATGGCGACTTCCTTAAGTGGCAGTGGCAATGGCGGTGGAGTAGGTTGCGGACCCCATTCGAGTCTGACCTTCACTGAGATATCAGACAGCGGCCACGGCAGATCGATGGCGACGTTGAATTGTCCGAGCACGTGGAACGGATCGAAAACGTCGGCTGCGATGTTCGCATCAACAGTCAAACCTACGCTGAAACCAAAAGCAGAGAGCTTCGCACTGCCATGAAGTGACAAATCACCGTAGAAGTGCGCAGGCTTCCAGCTTACACGCGCGTTGCCGTCAATCCACGCTTCGAGTCCGACGCCCAGTGGTCCAAACTGCCATTGCTGTTTGAAACCGATCCATGCGCCCATCGCGAGTTGCTGCGCGTCGAGCATGACGTAGGAATAGGCGTCGAAGAGTTTGAACAGGCGCGCGGAGATGCGTCTATCGCGCGGATCTTTCAAGCCGACGTTGAGATGCCATGCGCTCGGATCGTTGAAGTTGAAGTACCCTTCTGCGGAGCCATGGATGTCGATCAGCGCGCCGGAGTTGTCGTACTTGTATTGCGCATCGAGTCCGAGCTGGAGCGTGCCGGCGCGGCCGTCGAGCACCGCGAGTGCGCGGAAGTTTGCATCTTTGTCGGGAGCAGTTCGCTCCTGGAGCAGGCTCGCTGATCCTTGAAGCAGGAGTATTGGACCAGGGAAGACGATCGCGAGCAGCATCTTGCCGGAGAAGGTGTGACCGTTGTCGGCGACGGTGCCGAGTGTGACGCCGGCTCCAAAGGCCATCCTGTCGGGTGCTGGTGCCCATTTCTGAAGACTTGTTACGCCGATCGGATCTTTATGGTACCAATCCGGCTCCGGCGGCAATGCATACCACTGCTGACCGGCCGGCCGGTTCGGTTCCATGTTCATCGCGAAGAGTCCGGCCATGCCGTAGACACCGAGACCAGTTGCGAACAGCGGAATGCCGGCAGGAAATTCGGCCGCCAGGTAGAGCCCGCAATACTGTTGCCCCTGATCGGTCATTCCGAATACAGCGGTAGCGTCGATCTGCATCTTCAATGCGATCAGATCGAGCTTGACTGCACCGCGGAATTGTTTAGACGGGCTGTCGTAGGAGACTTCGCCCTCGAACTTGAGCGTCTTCGGTACTTCAAATTCGACGCGCACGCCCTTGAGCGTGGTTTCAATTTTGCCGGTTTTTTCATTCCACGTGATACGCAGTCCTTCAACCGATGCACCCGCAGGCATTCCCGCGACCAACTTCACGCCGCCCGAGAAGCCAATCCATTTGCCACCATCTTCGTTGTTACCAAAACCAAGCTTGCTCACTTCGACCTGGAATCCGTTAAACTTCACGATGTATTTCTCGCGCAAGTTCAGCCAGCCGCCATCGAGATGAACGTTGCCTTTTGAATCGATCGAAAGCTCTTTGACTGCGAACGTGGGCCAATCGGCTCCAGCGACGAGAGGTTTCATCTGCCCGCTCAGTCCGACCGTCAGTAGCCCCTCCTTCAGACGAAGCCAAATACTTTCGACGGTCAGCTCGAGCAGGTTTGGTTTGACGAGCGTTACCAACCCGTTGACCACTTTTGCGTCTGGCGGCTGAATTGCCGAGAAAGTCGCGGTAATCTCACCGCTGAGTGTTATGCCAAGGTCGACGCCGATCACCCTGTCAAAAAATGGAAGCGTCAACTCGCCGCTGATCACAGCGACGACAGGTATGCTTTGCGCGATTACCATTCGAACGCGAGATAGCGTGAGGGCAGCACCACCCAGCTTCGCTTTGACTTCGCCGGGCGCCCAGTTCACATCAACCGTGCCGGAGAAGCCACCGCTTCCGATTGCACAGTCAGTGAACACCAATCCGGATGGGACCGCAGGAAAATCGACATCAGGTAGATGAATAGCGGCATGTGGAATATAAACACCCATCCAGCCGGGCTGCTGTCCCGGAGGCGGCGGTGTCTGTTTAGATAAGTGAAGCGTGACTGGCTGGTCCGGTTCAACCACAATTCCGGTCTCCGCCACCATGAACGCATCAATCGCGAGAGCGGGCGCCCCACCGGGAAACGTTACAGAGACATTGCCTTCCGCGTCGACTCCGAGCGTCACACCAACAAGCTGGATCTCAAAAGGCTTCACTGTGCCATCCGCATTGGTATCGACTATCCACTTTCCATTTGGATCGCGCTTCACCGGCCGGAGTGCGTCCTGTCGCATCCGCAACGCCACGCTGACATTGACTAATCTGACGGCGAACGGCGCACGCACATCCACCTCTGCTGTTATCGAAGAGCCGCTGCCGTTTTCGCTGCTGCCAAAAACGATCGACATCGCTTCCAAACCTGGCAGAGAGATCGCCAACTCCTTACGAAAAACAATCGTCAGGCGAAGCGTCGTCTGCGCGACAGTCTCGATGATTTCGAATCCACCCAGACCAACGTCGTTAAGAACGCTCTCGCCTCCGGGTAACGTAGCAAGGTCACTGGGCCAAAATGGAATTGCCAGTGGTAATGGTATGAAGAAGTCAGGCGTTGTCGTCGCTGGGACCAAGCCTTCCAATGGTAGTGGCATCAATAAGTCAGTTGTGGCCATCATCGAATTTCACCTTTCGGGTTCATGGCTCAAGAACAGTTTCGAATTCCTGGAGCGGCGTAAGCGGAGGCAGAGTTTCATCGTTCTGTATTGGATCGCTGTTAGATTTGTCCTGGAGGACGACGTTCTTTGCCTTTGCAGGATCCGTATGCTGCGCAGTATTAGGACTCAATAGTGTTTGATTGATCTTGAGATGGATGTCGTATTGATCGTAGGGAACATAGAGGCCGCCTCCCGCTCCCAACGGCCCGCTTGCGGTATTACCTGTGATATCGCAGTCCTTTAACAGAAACTCTCCTCTGGTAAAACGACACATACCGGTTAGGAGCTCGTCGAAGGACGGTACTCCAGGAAATGAGATTCCCCCCTCTTTAAGCGTGACGAAGTAAACGCCACCGCCGGCAAAGCCCACAGCCTCATTTGCGTTGACGTGGCATTGCTCGAGTTGGGCCACAGAATCGCGCAGGGCAATACCTCCACCGCCGCTCTTTCGTACATCGGGATCCGGATCCTGCTCGAGGTTGCACTGGTTGAATGCCACCTCACAATTCTTGATATTCACCAACGTTCCGAACGAGCATCGTATTCCTCCGCCATTGTGCCGGGAGGTATTGTTCATAATCTGGCAGTCTTCTATATCGATGATGGACTTAAGAGTGGCGTAGATTCCGCCGCCATCGTCTTCGGCATGATTGCTTCGAATTTCGTTTGCGCGCACCAGCACGCGCCGGTGCCGGTCGGCCGAGGCGAGAGTCACTGAAGTCGGATTGACGGCCATTCCTCCGCCGTCACCACCAATTGGGAAACCACCACCCTCCACCTCGGAGCGGGTGCTATTGTTGTTGATCTCGTTCCCTATGACGTCCCCGCCGCCGTTGACGTAGAATTCAATACCGCCGCCCGAATTGGATTCGTTGTAATAGATCTTATTTTTCAGAATATCGACGGAGCAGTCATAGACTCCGATCCCGCCAGCGCCTCCTTGCGGGTTGTTGCGTAGCACAGAGTCTGGAAAAGGAAGGCGGTCCTTAATTACTCGATTGCCGTCGCTCGCGAAAATGCCGCCGATAAGGTTACGAGAAATCGTCACCCCCGGTGCCTGAACGACGCAGATACCTCCTCCGAAATTATCCGCGGTATTTCTGTAGATCGCGTTGTCGTCGATAAGAACGTCGGCGCTGTAAAGGTTCACGAAGACTCCACCGCCCTGGCCCCACTCGGATAGACCATCCTTAGCGACGTTGTGACGAATTCGGTTGCCCGCAATTGAGACGCGACGTGAGCCGATGACGGCGATGCCTCCACCGCGGACTGCCACGTTGTCGTAAATCTCGTTATGGGCAACTTCGACGTTTTGACAATTTTCGATCCTGATTCCGCCCCCGTTCAGAATCGTCGTAGCTCCTGGGCCCACACCTCCTGTAATGCGAAAGCCGCTCACATGAGTCGGTGCTTCTCCTGAACCGTCGATCACGATCGCGGACGAGACTAAACTTGAGTCGCTCACGATTGGGTACTCCGGTGGCTCTTGTTGAATACGGCCGACCTTTCCGATTGCACCGACGCTCGTAAGCGTTACGCCGTTCGGCACAAAAAGCTTTTCGTTATAGAAGGCGTTATCGACAACAAGCACCACGTCACCGCTTTGAGCCTGGTCCAGCGCGTCGTTGATTTTTCTCGCGGCCTTGTTGAAGTCGTCGTAAGGCGGCGCCGGCGTAGGGCTAGTCTGTTTCACAAACAGAACTCGGCCTTTTGTCGGGAAGACAAATGGATGCTGGAGCGGACGAAGCATTTCGGTGAGCGGATGGCCCTCCAAGGCGTGATTGACCTTGTCCCACTGAAAAAGAAAGTGTGCGGGGTTCAGGTAGATGCCGTGTTTGTCGTACATTCCGAGGTCCAAGCGGCGGCGACCGTTGAGATTGGCATCAATGGCTCCGCGTCCGATCACGTCGCCGGCATTGACTTGAAGCCACCGTTCACCGGCCATATATTCGGCCAACTGTTTCTGTCGATCCTCCTCCGGGACGCCCCGCGCTACCAGAATCGCCAAGGCAGCCTCACTCGCTGAATTGGGCTCGACGTTTCCATACATAATCCCGAACAGCGGTGGTGAGTTACGCAGGTGAACTCCAAGCTGGGCTACCGGAAATGGAAACGGTCTTAACTCCAGGTAAGGTGGACTGTTATCAACCGCCGGCTGGAATCGCATCTCAGATTTGATGACGGCATGAAAACGCGCACCAGGATCGGCCGGCACCGTTGACAATCGAAGGAACTGCGAAATACGGAGTCCTGATTCGAGCGTACCTGATAGACCAAATTGTCTTTCGAGCTTGAAGGCGTCCTTAAACTTACTGAAGTCATTATTAGGATCGACTCCAAGCGGCATCACTAATTCCAGAATCAAGTCTTCTAACATTTTGTTTACCTCACACCAGCGCTACGGGCAGAACAAATACCTGATAGGTTGTGTTGATGTTGCCTGCATCGTCCGTGGCACGAATTCTGTATTCGTACGTCGTTCCGGGAGTGGCTTTCTGATCGATGAATATCCACTCCGCATTGGGACCAGCAGGAAGCGGCTCGGAGATCGTGGACCACGAGGGACCACCCACCGCACGGCGCTGCACGAGACAAACAAGATGTGAATCCGTTGCTGTCCAACGCAGGAAGACGATTGGCATATTCAAGTCCCGACGCCACTCGACCGTAAGCCATGTGGGTGGCGCAGGTGGCACGTTCTGGAACGAACGAGCCGCCATGACGATTGAAGGTTCCGAGGCCAGGCCTGCGGAGTCGAAAGCTACAACGCGATAGTAGAAGGTAACCAAAGGCGGCACCTGCGTATCGGTCCAGCTAACTTCAACGGGACGAGACTCGGGCGGCGTCGAGCCGACCGGCTCGCTATGAACGAGCGTCATAAGACGAACATCTACCGCAGACTCTGGATCTGTTGTTCGATAAATCTCATACGCCCCGAGATTGGATTCTCGGTTGGAGGCCCAGTTGAGTACGATCTGCCGGTTACCTGCGACAGCCTTGGTGAATACCGGCCGTTTCGGTGGCACTACGTTCGGCGCCTGAACGGGCGGCGTCGCGAGGCTCAGGGCAATGCTTCGATTGTGCGCGGCGTCTACGTTGGCTGCGCGGTAGAGGTAGCGATTGGTCACGAGGCCGTCGACATGGTCCACGAGAGCACGTAGAGATTGAGACGCGAGTGGATTGTTTGGATCGCCGATCTGGAAGTCGTCCGGATCGTCTGGTCCACGGTTATTGGCATTTGCCGGATCGTCCATCTCCAACGGTGCAATCGTGATCTGTGTGAACGCCGCTTCGTTACCGGGCAGTCCAGCGAGGATGCGCAACGCATCCGCCGAAAGCGTTCGATAGTAGGCAAACGCCAGCGCCGTTCCGTCAGCATCGTGAGCGAAGCTGTTCAGTTGATTCAGCGCAGTTGCGACTTGCTGACGCTTCGCCGCGTTCCAACGCGGATCGATCGTCTCACTGGGAAAGAACTCGAGCTTCGCCGGATCGAGTGCCTGTCCTGGTCGCTGTGACCAGTCAACCTGGAACACTGCATCGTCAAACGCTCGGAACACGTGCGTTGCTGTTCGTTCCAAAGGCTGCCAACGGAACGTGTAGAAAGACGCACCGTTTTGATCCGCGCGTGTTGCCAGTAAACGTTCAGGCATGCGTGGCAACAGTGGCGCGGGCGGCGCTTCACGGAAGATGCGGAAGATCTTCGCCGGCGGGCCGACTCTGCCTTCATTGCCAGGGCGTCCGCCCCATCGATCCGTCCATTTCGGATCGTCAGACGTGTATGTTTTGTCATCTGCAGCGCTGACGCCGACATGTGCGTAGACGATCGGTTCGATTCGCGAAGGAGTAAGCGGAACGCCATCCTGCACACTGTCCCCCGGCACGGGCAGAAAGATTTCGTAGTTGCGCACCGGTAGTCCGGATGCATCCATGCCTGCGGTCCAGTTCTGGTCCACATTGACGACGTAATAACGTTGCTGCCAACTGGCAGGCGCGGTGTAATCGACAAAGCGCGGGTGACGAATGCTGTAAACACGATCACCTTTTGTGAGACCGGCGTAGGGTTCTTCCAGGACGAGCTGCGCCTCTGAGGTCACGCTGGCGATACGATAGGCTCGTTCATCAGTCGCGATTTGAAACATCATGCCGGCCAAACTCGAGGCCCAGCGAGTGCCGTCACCAGTCACTACTTTCGATCCGTTTGCAACCGAAGCCAGGCCCGCGGTGTAAGCGGGCGGCGTGGCGATCGTGCACGGAGTAAACGCTGATGGCGCAACATCGTTATGTGGTCCAATATTGCGCACTCGCACGCGCAACGGACCGCCTGCCTCACTACCGACAATCACAAATGCATCGTCACCGGCGTAAAGCGCAGCGCCCACGTAAGCGTTTGCTCGCTCGTTGTTGGGTATGTCAGTTGTGACGAGGCTCTCCAGCGCAGACGCGGCGGTGACTTGCTTAGTGTTACCGAGAACAGCATTTAAGTTGCCAGGCTGATAGTAGATGCGAAACTCGCGCGTGTGTGGCGCCTGGTCCATGTGCGTCTGTGGCCACTGCCAGCGAACGCGCAAACCAATAAGGTTCTGTTTTTGAGTGTCGCTCAGCTTGTCCCACCATCGAGAATAAGCCACGTCTTTGAGCACCATTGGATCTTTCGGATCGAGCACGGAGGCTTCAATTCCGGTTGGCGATGGCGGTGCTGTTTTAGTCAGCAGCCAAATAGCAGATGAATTAACGATGGCATCGCTCGGTGGATCTACGTAATACCACGGGCGCGGCTCCGGCGCCGGTGCCCACTGACGCCAAACACCTGCAACGCTGTTTGGTGTGTGACGTCCAAAAATGTCGATGCCGCTGACCTGATAACTGTACCAACCATCGCTTAACGCGTTGTCGAATGCGTGCAGCGAAAAGCGCGGCCAGTCAGAAGCCGAATCAGGTGTGACTCCGTTGTCGACAACCAGCACGGGCCAATTCTTCGTGATCAGATCGTAACGGTTAGGCGCATTCGGAGTTGTGCCCGTTCCAAGGTTCGCACGCCACAGGTGATACATCACGGGACGGCCGGGCAGAAGTGCTCCGAGCTCCGTCTTGTCCAAATTCCAGCGCAGCCCGACGTTGTTGATCGATTCCTCGGAGGTACCGCTTTCAGTTTTACGACTACTTCCCGGAAGCGCATACACTTCGAGCTGAGTCGGTTTCGCCAATGCAGGCGCCTTTGCCACACGCAGGTTGTAAACAATCGAGACGTCGACTTTGCTGAAGCCGCTTTGCTGGATGACTGCAAGCATGGTGGCGGGATTCAACTGGGCCACACCCATGTAATCGCCGACGATCAAGTAGTCGTACGTCTGGTCGGGATCCGCGCTGCGATCGATCCAGTAGAGTCCGCTCATCTGCGCGACCGCTGGATGCAGTGTTCCCAGCAGGACCATGTCGAGCGGCAGTTGTTCCGGCATGCGCGGAGTGATCGTGCCCGCAACTAAAGACTGGAGTCGCGCACTGATGCGATAGGTTTGTCCTGTGCTTGACTCGCCTGGATAGGCGCGCTCGAGTGTCAGCTGCGTGGCTGCCTCGACACTGGCGATCTTGTAAACCGTGTCATCGCCTGCTAACTGAAAATCGAGACCAATGAGATTTGCCGACCAGCTTGTTCCAGTTCCTTGAACAGTTGCGGAGTCGCTCGTCATCGCGACTGTTCCTGCGGTTGTGACTGGGGTAGGCAGCATGCGATTGACCATCGCTCCTGCGGCAACGCCACCGCCGACGAGGTTAACGAGATAGTTGTAAAACTGGCCGTACTTGTTGCGTGAGATCGTGTACTGCGATCCACTACGCGAGCTGCCTGAGTAGTTCCTGCTCAACACGAGCTTGGTTGGGGAGATCACCATCGCCACGGTGTAGACAGTTGCGTCACCGCTGACCTGCAACACAGCGTCGAGCATGTCGTTGGTCCAATTCGTATTCGTCCCCACGACGATTGGTGAGTTTTTGGTTACTGAGACTGTGCCGGCATTGGTGATCACCATCGGCGAGCCAGTGAACTGTTGGGGACTGCCATACTGAATTCGACTGGTGGCGAGTTGTCGCGACCCGGCAAAATCTTCGGCCAACTGCGGTGTGCACGGATAATCCGGATGTGTGAGCGGCAGACGCAGTGGATAAGTGAACTGTGGCAACTGAGTCCAGCCACCAGTTGCGTTTTGTGAAAGCGGAACAGTACCAAGGTCGATTAACGCAGCGGACGCTGAAGTTATGTCGAGAACATTAATGCCTTCAAACTCGAGTTCGCTGGTGACGACGCGTCCTGCGTATCCGCGTATTTTTGTGCTGCGAACCGGAGTCGTTGACGCATAAGCGGTCAATTGAATTTCCGAAATCGTGGCGTTGCCGTACGTGATCTCATTAAGAATCAATCGTTCCTGATCGTCTGTTTGCTGAGTGTCGACCAGTCGCTCATCAATCACGATGTACTTGATCGCAGTTCCGGTAAGTAAAAGTGTTTCGGCATTTCGACTGGTGGGATCGCTCATCGTAGCGATCTCAGCTCGCGTTTTATCCTCATTGATCGCTTCAATCGTGGGACTTCCGTCGGGACTGTTGCGACGTCCGGCGCCAGTCAACGTCACTTCGACGAACTTCGCTGCTTGTGGAAGTGTGATGTGGAGCTTGAACTTGCAGCCGAGACCAGTGATGGTGCCTGTGCTGGTTTGCACCGAACGAATGAACGTGTGGTCTCGCGGATTATCGCGAGTATCGCGTGCTACAAAGACGACGCCGTTTTCTGTTCTCGGATTTGGACCTTCGCCCGTGGCGCGTTCTCTGAAGCTGATAGTGCTTTTGACCGGTGGTGGCTCGCCGGGGCGTTGACGAAAACCGATACATGTTTGAACGCGTCGCACCGGTTCAGCTTCCGGGAAGACTACTGCCAGAAAACGACGATCGGCGAGATCAAACTCCACCACACCTTGCGCTGCGAAGTCGTCAGTCAGCACCAGATTCTTATCGCTGACGACGCGCCCGAGCGGAGTGTCGAGTGAGTTACTCGACCAAGGGCCTTTCGGCAACTTGCCGGTATGCTCGCTGAGCCAGGATAGAGTTCCAGGATCGTGCTGGCGTCGAAACAGGTAGAACCCGTACCAGGGGAAACCGAGTTCACGTTTGAACGCCCAACGAAGATGGATGCCGTCGCTTAGAGGAGGTTGTTCAGAATTCGGCGGCGCGTCGCCCGACGACCCGAGTCCAACCATTAATAGATTTGGTGTTTGTAGACTCATTTGTGATCATGTGGCGGCTTCGCATGATTCATCACACCTCGAGATGAAAGATTTTTCGGCCCAACACACAAAAGGCCATCCACAGATTACACAGATGAATTACTAAATCTGTGTAATCTGTGGATGGCCTGTGTGTGTGGTTAGGCTGTTGCTATAAAAAAACTTTTCTTACGCGGCGCGCGCGATGCGACTCGGAACAGTCTGCTTGGTCGGTACGCTCGACCTGACTGGTATCGAAAGAGCAGAACGGATCTCTTTCCAATGTATGGCAACATCGGCGAACACGACTGACAACGCAAGACATGACCAGATGACCGCCTGCACGATTTCAACTCCAAGAGCTTCCCATCCGGTTACGCCCATCACGAAGCGTCCTCCGATAAAGACTAATGCGACGGCGTAACTACGCACCGCCCACTGTCGATGCACTCCGATTTTGCGTCTGATGGCGAAGAGAAGAGCGAGCAGGGTAGTACTCATCAACATCGCCGCGTCGACTAGTGCCAGAACGGTAAATGAACGCGGTGCTCCCGATCGTTCCTGGAAATACTGTATGTAAGCACCGAGCGGCGCGAGAACAAATGCGCCAAGCACGTAAAGTCGTCCCATCACGCGATGTGCCTTCGTAAATCTTTGTCGTAGTCGATCTGAAAACTGTAATGGTCCAAACAGAAGGACGATCGTGCCGAACACGGCGTGCGGGAGTAACCACCACTTAAACGGCTCGTAGTGTTGCCAGGCTGGATGCGATGAGTCGACGACAAACCGCTCGTTGTGATACAGCACGTAAAGCGTCATCAATCCAATTATTGAAAAGACCACATACTTCGCGTTAAGTTTCATCTGAGGGATTCCTCCAAGCAGTTGTTACTCAGTTATTAACGCGAGCTTCTGTCGCATTTCGGACCACAAGCGTCGGAAAAATTCTTGCCACAAAAAAGCACATAAGACACAAATTGTGCGGCGGGGTATACTCTAGCGAGTGAAGTGAATCGTTCTACTGTCAGAGCCAACAGGATTCGGGTCCGAGCGAACGAAATGCGGCGACGCGTTCGCTTCGCACGCCGGACAATCGAACGAGTTTCTCGCACGGCCACACTCGGTGGCCTCTTTTTATCCTTTTTCAAGATCGGCCTGGTGGGATTTGGCGGCGGCGTGGCCGTGCTGGCACAGATCCGCGTGCTGACAGTGCGAAAGCGTCGCTGGCTCACGGATTCTGAATTCGCTGAAGCACTCGCGTTGGCACAAAGTCTCCCGGGCACCAGCGCCGGCAATTCCGTCACTTACATCGGAATGCGTTTGCGAGGCTGGCGCGGCGCGTGTGTATCGCTGGTGGGATTTATCCTGCCTTCGATGGTGATCATGATCGTGCTCGCAATACTCTACAAACATCTGCGCACATTCTCAGATACACAGCGATTCTTTCACGGTCTCAACGGCGCTGTTGTCGCTTTGATTCTGGTGACTACGTGGCGCATGGGAAAAAACATCCTGACGAAGCGCTGGCAATGGTTGCTGGCGATCCTATCGTTTGTCGCCGTCGCAGCGTTTGAGGCAACTGTGCTGGAGGTCGTGTTTGCGGCCGGTTTGATTGGCATCTACATGGACTCGTTCGCCGAAAAACAATTACTGCGTTTGCGTAATCTTCGCACCATCGTCTCACGCCGGCGTGCGCGAGTTCGAACCAGATTGGCAAGACAACGACGAACGCGAGGAAGGGAAGAGCTCTTCGGCAACTATTGGTGGCGACGATTCCGTGGCGATGAAGGTGATGTTGCGCCTGTGCCTGAAGTGGAGCCTGAAGACACTACAGTAAAGCTTCGGTCGATCGGTTTGCTTGCTCTTGCTGTACCGTTGATCGCAAAGCTCGGTTTGCTGCTGACGCTCTCTGCGATCTTTCTTCGTGTCGGGAGTGTGACTTTTGGTGGTGGGTTGGTAATGCTGCCGTTGATTGAAGCGGAGGTCGTGAACACGCACCAGTGGTTAACACATCAGGAGTTTGCTGATGCTGCCGCGCTGGGTCAGATCACTCCCGGACCGGTGCTGATCACAGCAACCTTTGTCGGCTATCGTGTTGCGGGCACACTCGGAGCTTTGGTTGCTACGATCAGCATCTTTCTGCCGGCGTTTGTGATGACCATCGCCGCCGCATCATCACTGCGTCGCTTTCGCAACAACCAGCAAGTACAGTCGTTCCTGCGAGGCATCGCACCGGCTGTCGTGGGACTCTTGCTCGCCGCTGCTGTGAGCGTTGGCCGCGCGGGAATTCATTCGTGGCTTGGCGTCTCCATCATGCTCCTTGCCATCTTCACTTTGGTACGCTATCGCCCAAACGCCTTCTGGGTCATCTTTGGCGCCGGCCTCCTCCGCTACCTCGCGGGACTAGTATTCGGTTAGCCGTTTTGTGCTACTTTGTGGCAACAGAAATGAGGCAGTTATGAACCTCTCAGATATAAAACGTCTCTTCGATTACACCGAGTGGGCCAATAAGCTTGCCATGGATGCTGCGGGTAGATTGCCCGACGAGAGTCTCAGGCGCGATTTTGGCATTAGTCACCAATCGATCTTCGGGACATTGGTCCACATGGCTGGTGCTGATTGGATCTGGTTGGAACGATGGAATGGGCGTTCGCCCAAGCGAGACGAGGCTTGGTCGCTTTGGACGACTGATTCTTGCTGCGATCTAGCAGGCTTGAACGAGCGTTGGACCAGGCTGGTCGACGATCGTGCGCGCTTCATTTTAGAGTTGGACGAGTCACGATTGGCCGCCGAACAGCCATTCAAGCTTCTGAGCGGCGATCCGAGCTCGATGCCGCTCGTCGATCAGATGCAGCATATTGTCAATCATTCGACGATGCATCGCGGCCAGGTTGTCGGCATGATTCGTCAGTTGGGACTCGAACCACCGGCAACGGATCTGCTGTTTTATCTGCGCCGCGAAATATCACCTAAATGATTGCGACTCGCCCACTGTAGGCCTTCACGCGCGACGTCGGCAGGGATCTCGTGATCGCCGTCGAATTCACGAAACGTAACTTCGTAGCCGAGGGACTTCAGGCCCGCAGCGATGCGGCGGCCGCAACTGTCGATCGGAAGAATGTGATCGTGTGTGCCGTGTGAGATGAAGAACCGCGGTTTTCCGTTTGGCGTGCCTTCGATTACGAAACCAGGCGAGAAAGCAACCACGCTGCTGAACAGATCGCCATTGATCAGACCGAGCGAGATTGCATACGAGGCACCGTCAGAAAAGCCGCCAAGCGATACACGCGCCGGATCGATCGCAGTGGTTTCAAAGACGCGCTCGAGCGCGCGATTCAAATAGTCAACATCCGCCCCAAAGTTGCCGCGAATCGCGTCCCATGTTGTGTCGCGTGAGTTCGGTGCGAGTATCGCGATTCCCGCTTCTTCGTAAGTCGAACCGAGATACCAAAACATGTCTTCCGCACTCTGTGTCGCACCGTGCAGCATAACCAGCAAGGGAAGTGCAGACTGACCGGCTGTTTTGGGTAATTGAAGAATCGCGTCGCGCTCCCGATCCAACCCGAGCATGATCTGGCCGGTAGCTGTTGATTTAACCCCGTCACGTGGCCGCGCTGTAAGCCTGCCGTCGTTTGGCATCGGCGGAAGACCCAGATGACAGGCATTGCCGAACGCGATCGAGGCAACGCTGCTCGCAATGAGTGTAGAGAACTCGCGTCTGTTGAATTTCAACGCCACAGGTTACACCGGTTGGACGGATTCCGCCTCCACCGGCGAGATTACGATCATTGGAGGGAGATTACTAACGAAGTCCCATACGCTTTAGTAATGAGACGTACCGAGGATCGCTCCGCAACCCATTGAAAGCCGGATCAGATGCCAAACGCGTTAACTCATAACTATGCTGTTGGAAATCTCTTTCGAGCAACGCGAACACGCGATCCTTTTCTCCAAGACCCGAGTACACGACGGCAAGATTAATCGCCGCAGTCTCCTGCTTGAGCAATTTCTCTTCAAGTTCTTTCAGTATCACTAGTGCGTTTTTGCGATCACCTAAAACGGCGTAGGCATATCCGAGATCGCTCAGAGCGTGACCGAATCGCCCAGACAACTCGACCGCCTTGGTTAGTTCTGTGACAGCCTGCTCGTGTTTTTCTTGTCTGAGAGCAAGAAGCCCTAAGCCGCCATATCCCATTGCAAAACCAGGATCAAGTGCAATGGTCCGCCCATACTCTTTTTGCGCGGACGCGAGGTCACCCTTTAAGAAATAGATGTAGCCGACGTTGCCAGTAATAATTGGTGAAAGCGGATCGAGGCCCTGTGCGCGCTTGATCTCCTCCAGAGCTTCATCGAGCCTGCCGACGTCTGTCAGGAAGCTGCTATACCAATGGTGGGCTGTCGGATATTTGGGGTTCAGAGCGATTGCAGTCTTGTACTCCTTTTCCGCCTCCGGCCAATTCCACGAATTCTGATGAACCCTCGCGAGGGAAGTGTGTGCTTCGGCCAGGGAGTCATCTATTCCGAGAGCTTTTCTCACGGCAGCTTCAGCTCGCGGCAGTGATTGACTGATGGGAGTGCCGGCATATTCTTCCAACAATAGATAGCAGTCGGCGAGTCCGACGTAAGCCAACGCGTATTTCTGATCCTTGTCTATAGCTTGTTGGAATTCCGTAATCGCGGCATTCAGATTTTCCGCCGTGCGTTTCTTCCAGTAGTAACGTCCTCTCAAATAGTACTGATAGGCTTCCGCGTTACCAGCATCACGGCTCGTCAATTTACTCTGCTGTGCGCCTGTCAAATTTAGGCGCAGCTTTTGAACAATCTCTCGCGAAATGTCTTGTTGTACTTCGACCAGATCTCCGACATTACGATTGTATTTCTCGCTCCAAAGACGTGAACCACTTTTGGCGTCCACTAAATCAACCTGCATCGTTAATGTGTCGCCGCTTTGCAGGAGTTCACCTGTCAACACAGCTTGCACTTCCAATTCGCGCCCGACCTGCTGTGGGTCGACTTCTCTGCCTTTGTATTGAAACGCACTTCTGCGGTCGATCGTGCGTAGATCGGAAAGCTGCATGAAATTGCTTATTAAACTTTCACTAATACCGTCGGACAAATACTCTCTGCTTGGATCACTGCACTGAAACGGTAAGATTGCGATTGATGTGATGGCTTTGTTGTTGGCGGAGGGGAGAAAAACTAAGTAGTAGCCAGCCGTAAATATAGTGACAACTAGAAACAGTGCTATGAAGACAGAGCTGGAGGCATATCTTGCCCTCGTCACATTCTGCGGGAGCATATCCACCACTGAGTATTTGTCTACGCTGGCGGTTCCAGCTGCGGCTACAGTCATAACTCGACTTTGACGGACGGGCATTGGCAGCGGCTCTCCACGCTGGAGCAACCGCTCGCACGCTTCGCGCGCTTGTTGTTCGCGTTCTGAATCACCGAGAAACTCAGCTACGTCAAGCGAAACAAAAGGATTGTTGAGTTCAGACGTAGCCTCGCTTATTGTCTCTGCTAAAGCATTTCGCCTACCCACTTCGATATGGCCATCAAGCATTTGGAAGGCATGAATAGGCTGTTCTCCGACTCGTTGAGTCCAGGGATTACTTTCAATGTGCGTAGTGACGTGTAGTAGTGACTTAGGATCTACATCGCACCTGACGAAGCGCACGACCTCTCCAGCATCTCCTACCTCCTGAACCCAGAACTGCCTGTCATCCGAAAACACGGGTATCGCAAAGCCAGGGGGAGTAGAACGTGGGCGGAACACGCCAGCCAGGGTTAATTCAATGGGAGGCTTCATAACCGAGTTGCTTCCCTGAAGCGTTTCAGAAGCTCCTGTCGAATAACTGAATAATATTGACTTGGTGCATCACCAATAACAGTGGAGTAATGAATTGGGTCGCAATTCCACTCATAGAGAATCGTAGTTCGAATCTCACGAGTGTCCAGAAACTCACGCGGGAGGATTACACACAGTAATTGATTGCGCAGAGAGATTGGCTCTTCTACCTGTACTTCAATAGCTGATTTGCGATCGTCATAGCCCACGGGGCCGGGAGTTATCAGAAGTTGGTGAAAACGCTGAACTGGTGTACCCGCAGAAAGCACAAGGGAGCTCCGGGCCTTGCCGAGGAAGTAATTCTGGTTATTCTCAAAAAGAAGAGGTACCAGCCGCTGGGCACTTTCGATCCGCGGTTCCAGCTCCAGATTCCCTAAGTCAGCGACTGTCAGCGGAGGGTTGAAGAGATCGGTACCGAGGGCTCCAGTATCGCAAGGAAAAACGCGTCGAATCCTCTTTGAGACAGTCCTGGGCTTAAAAACAAAGCACACCGGGCATAGCTGCACGCTTTCGCCGGGTTGTTGACCTTTCTTCGAGCGGTACGCCGGACGACCATAAAACAGGAATACCAGGCTTTCTTTAAAGACTGTGCAATATGACGGGTTGATTTGGTGAGAAGCAACAAAACTGGATAGGTTCTCGCACTCGCTCGTATGCACGAGTGGCAGTTCATCCGCCATTTCTCTGTAGGCCGAAACAATTGTCCTGAAGGGATCCATAAGCAATGAGGAAGTTGAAACAAACTGGTCAAGAATTCGACGCTGATCGCGAGGTGTAACCAGCCTTCCGATGTAGGCGCACGATATACCTAGCTTGTCGGCAAGTCAATATACGATTGTATGGCTTTGCAGCGGCAACTCCGGTGGCGCCAGAGACATCGTAACCGGCCACGCTTTTTCGGTGTCTAGCTTTTCAGGAGGATTGCTGTTTGGCTTCTAGTGACATTCTTAATTGTCTTAAAAAAGCCGCGCTTTTGCTCGGCTTTGTTGTGATTGGGCTGATTTTCGCGGTGCCCGCGCAGGCCCAGGAAACCCCGGCTCAGGAAAACTCGGTCAAGAACGACCCGAAGGGCGAGCTCAAAAGCAGTCTGAACGACCTTTCAAATCTGTATCAAAATGAAGTTCAACGGCTGGAGAAACGGCAGGAGCAGTCGCAACACCTCTACAGTGACGGGCTGATCTCGCGTGTAGAACTCGAGAACGGTGCCAAAGCGCTGGCTGAGGCTCGCGCGAAAGTCGAGGCCGTTGCGAAGGAGATCGCCGCCGCAAATCAGGCGGCTGCGATCGCTGCAAACGTCGTCGCGGCGGAATTATCCGGCGTCGAGCCGGCTTGGACGACAGGCAACAATCGAGTCGATAATCTAATTCGTTATTACGGCAAGCAGTACAGCGTCGATCCTTACCTGGTCTATTGCTTGATGTCACAGGAGTCGAGCTTCGCCGCTGGTGCGACGAGCCCAAAGGGAGCCCAGGGACTGATGCAGCTTATGCCTGGCACTGCTGCGCGTTACGGTGTGACAAATCCTTACGACATCGCGCAGAACATCATGGGCGGCACGCGCTATCTCAAAGATCTCTTGAAGATGTTCAATGGCCGCGTGGATCTTGCGTTGGCCGGTTACAACGCGGGTGAGGGCGCGGTGATGAAGTACGGCAACAGCGTTCCACCTTACGACGAGACGCGCAACTACGTACGCCTCATTCTCAAGCGCTACGGCAAGAAGCAAGCGTCATAGTGTTTCGGTTGGTGGCGTCAGATTTCCATCAGATCCTTTCCAACCACAATATGTCCCTTAAAATATTTGCGCACTCCTTCAGACCACTGTTCGTCGGTTATCGAGGCGTCATCGCCAGGAACAAAGTGAGATAGCACAAGCGTCTTGACATTTGCTTGCGCTGCAATTCTTCCGACGTCTTCCGGCAGAGTGTGTGCCGCCATCAGATGTTCGCGTAATCGTTTTGCATTTGGCAGCCGTCTCACCAGCGCGTCTATTCCGGGTAGATACATAACTTCATGCACTAGCACGTCTGCCCCTTTGGCGAAATCAGCAAGCTCGGGCGCATAAGCAGTATCACCCGAAATAACAATTGAACGATCTTTAGCATCGAAACGATATGCGTAAGCTTGTTTAATCGGTGGGTGACGCACCGTGCATGCGCTGACCTTCACATCATCATTAGTCAGTACCGCGCCCGCATTATTAAACTCGTGAGTCGCGAGCAGATTGCGCGGGTCTGCACGGCCTTCGTCTTCGATGCGCGTGTCGATATCAAATTTTTGATAGTTGAAGAAGTCACGCGTCATCTGTGTCAACCCTGGCGGACCGTAAGCATCGATGTGCGCCGGCAGAGCAGTGATCCATGCGTTATAGATCAGGGCGCCGAGTTCCAGATTATGATCTGAATGATGATGGGTGATGAAAATGTAGCGCAGCCGGTTAAGTGCGACACCGGCGGTTAATAACTGCTTCGACGTTCCATAGCCACAGTCAACAACGTACGGCACATCGTTGATTAGGATTAGTGTGGAGGGGTTGCTGCGGCCGGCCTCACCGACTCTTGGCCCACCCTTGGTGCCCAGTAGGATGAGACGCGTTGATTTCTTCTGTTGACTAAAATTTACGCCAGGAAGCAGCGCGTAGGAAATACTGAAACTTGTGGCGGCAGTCAGGAATTGTCGGCGTGTTGGTTTCATGGTCCAATCTGTGTAATCTGTGGTTAGGGAGGAGATATGAAAAGAATCTACATTTTGATCTTTGTGCTGCTTGTCTGCGGTTTTGCGCGTGGCGACCAGGACCCGCTCGTCGTAAACTCCAGCACAATCGTGTTGAAGCTTGAAAACTCTCGTGTTCGTGTGCTCGAGGCGACGCTCAAACCGGGCGACAAAGAGAAGACTCACTCGCATCCGGCGTACGTCATCTATGTCATCGCGGGTGGAAAGTTCCGCAATCATGCTGCCGACGGAACTATCACAGACGGAGAGTTCAAAACCGGCGATGTCATCTATCGTGATCCACTAACGCACTCGGCCGAGAACATCGGCGACACGACGATCCGCCTCGAGCTGGTTGAGTTGAAAAACTGAGGACAAGTTTTTAATCCTGTCTAATGCTCCCAAGCTGCGGTCTTCAGCGCCCAGATGCTGTCGGGATATTTTGGTCGAAACAATCCGGGCATTTCTCCCAGGACGGTGTGATCGTTTGTCGCTTTGTAGTGGCTCACGCCTTTCCAGTAAAGAGCCTCGGGGGCAGCTTTGGAATCAGGATAATGGTCCAACACCGCAGCGTATCTGCGTTCCGCATCAGCCCAATCCTTATTCATGAACGCGATGCGGGCGAGACCCATCTCTAATTGTGCGCGAAACTCATCCTTAGGCAGATAGCCTTCGAGTCGATGCCGTTCTACTCCGCTTGGATCGAGGATGAGCACGGTAGGCGTCCACACAACATCGAACCGATGGAAGTAAACAGGACGTTCTTTGATATGGGCGGAAAGCGGTACGAAATTGTCGTTGATGAATGAAGAGATTCGGTCGTCGTCGTAAGATTCGGCTTCCAGCCGAGCGCATGCTCCTCAGGCGGGCGCAGCGCTGAAGTCTATTAGCAAAGGCTTCTTATTGGTCTTGGCTTCGGCGAGTGCAGCATCAGCGTCTTTCACCCAATGTACATTCATGTTTTTGTCCCTCCGGTTTTCACATAAGCCACAACAAACAGCACTCCTAAGAAGGAATCAACTATAGCAGTGCCGAGCGTGAAAGTGGAGACGCGCTGCTGCAAATAGAGCACCGCCACTGCGATTGCGTAAGTTGCCTTCTCCACTATCGACGGAATCATCATCGCGCGATAGCGGAGCGGATCTCTCGACAGAATGAGAAAAACAATTTGCCAGGCAAGCCCGACGCCGATGAAACCATAGTAATACTCAGGATGAGTGATCGCTGGTGGAAAATCTCGTCCGGTCCTCTCCTCCAGAAAGTACAGTGGCAACAAGACGATCAATCCGTAAATGCCGGCGACGAGGAAAACGATCTTCGCAAACTTCATGATGGACCATGCTCCTTGCAGATCTCGTTCGAAGACGCGCGATTGTAACCTCATTCGCCGGCAAACTACTCACGCCCACGCTTGTGCCTCCGCCGATTTCAGCCACTCCCCGGCAACTTGGCGCGTGGTGACGTTGAGACGGTTCCACACGTTGGTCAAAGCGATCGACAATATCAAAGCTGCGAGCGCAGGTTCGTCGTAGTGACGTTTAGCCTCGTTCCAGATCTCGTCAGATACCGGATCCTGCTGATCGCTGAGGCGCGTTACGGCTTCGGTCAACGCCAGGGCCGCGCGCTCAGCGCCAGTGAAATAAGGCGCGTCGCGCCACGCAGCGACTGCAAAGATCCGCTCGTCTCGTTCGCCTGACTTTTTGAGCATTCGCCAGCCCATGTCAACGCAAACGCTGCAACCGTTGATCTGGCTTGCGCGCAGGTGTGCCAGGCCGACGGTTGTTGGTGATACACCACTCTTTTCAGTCGCTGTGTTAAGTTCTAACAGAGCCTGCATTGCTTCCGGAATCATCATCGCTGGATTGGTCATTCGTGCTTGCATGATTGCTGTTTTCTCCTGATGTTTGTTGAAAAAATCTCGCGCAAAGGCGCGAAGGTGCCAGGTTATTAAGGTGACGTTGTCACATCTGACCGGTTTCACTCGTCACTACTATGACGAATCGCGCGGGCGGAATGTGACGGATGGACCAACCTGATCAACTAGCAAGGCTATTTGAGGCTCATAGAAGTCAACTGCGGGCAGTGGCTTACCGCATGCTTGGCTCTGTCAGCGAGGCAGACGACGCTGTGCAGGAGGCATGGCTGCGACTGAGCCGCTCTGATGCTGAGAGCATTCGCAATCTCGAGGGCTGGTTGACTACTGTGGTTGGCCGGGTGTGTCTCGATATGTTGCGTGCGCGCAAAGCGCGGCGCGAGGAAGCACTGGAAGCTGAAGTTGTCGAGCCGATCGTAAACACTGAACACGTGAGCAATCCGGAAGAGGAAGCGCTCTTGGCCGACTCAGTTGGTCTTGCGCTGCTGGTCGTACTCGACACGCTCACGCCGGCTGAACGCGTCGCGTTTGTGTTGCACGACGTGTTTGATGTCTCTTTCGATGAGATTGCTTCGATCGTTGGACGCACGCCGGCGGCAGCGCGACAACTCGCGAGCCGTGCGCGCAGACGAGTGCGCGGAGAGGACATGATCGATGCATTCGAGCTCAAGAGCCAGAGAGTGGTTGTGGATGCCTTCCTCGCGGCATTGCGCGCGGGCGACTTTGAAGGACTGCTCGCAGTGCTCGATCCGGACGTTGTAGTGCGGCTCGACTCTGCCGCCGGAGCTCCTGGTGCACCACGCGAAATTCGTGGCGCTGAGAACTGGGCCAGAGGAGCTGTCGCGTTCTCGCGCCTTGCGCGGTTTGTTCAGCCTGCGTTGGTTAACGGAGCAGTGGGACTGGTATTTGTTGCTGGCGGACGTCTATCGCGCGCGCTCAGTTTGTCGATCGTAAACGGGAGGATTGCCGAAGTTGAAATCACTGCCGAGCCAGATCGTCTGAAGCAACTCGATCTGGCGGTGCTCGACGACTGAGATGTCGTAGGCCACAAAGAGGCACAAGCTACCGCGCTTTTCTTTTCTTTGCTTTGCCGAGTTGCACCAATACTTTCTTCGCTTCTTGCGCCTGCCATTGCGCGTTGTTCAGACGATCTCGTGCCTGTCCCATGTTCAATTTGCTTAGTGATGCTTGTGCTTCTTTGATGGCCTTGATGGTGAAGTTCAATCGCTTACACGCCTCCCGCAGCTGATCAAGCTCAGGCTCAGAATCTCCAGACGACAGAGGTGCAAATCCGACTGCGCTCATGTGTGCAACTTAACGAGGCGATTTTCGCTTGGCAATGCTTTTTGGGCCAATAGAACTTGCAAGATCTATTGGATGGAAGTGTATGAAGCAGTACAATCCGCAAATCGTCGGCACTCTATAAGCGAGGACATTATGGACCCGAAGTTTCATCCTGCAATTGACGCAATGCGATCTGGTGATCTCGACCGGTTTAGAACACTGATCGCCGCAGATCCTTCTCTGGCCACGTCGAGATCGTCGACGAGTCATCCCACGTTACTTCAATGCGTGGCACTGGATGGCAAAGACAAGCCGAACAATGTCGAAGCGGCTGAGATTTTGATCGATGCAGGTGCTGAGTTGAATGAACCACTCGTCGCAGCGGGCAGCATCGACAACCGAGCCGTCGCTGAATTGTTGCTCGATCGTGGTGCGGCGATCGACGGCACTGGTGGTTGGTCGCCGTTGGAGGAAGCGCTTTACTGGAATAGTCAAAACGTGATTGCGTTATTGCTTGAACGCGGCGCGAAGGTGCAAAACCTGCGCATGGCTGCTGGACTCGGTCGCACGGATCTAATCGAGAGTTATTTTAACGCCGATGGGAGTTTGAAACCGGAAGCCGGGCAGATCCGTTGGCCGTTCGGTAATCTCGAAACTATCGCGTGTTCGAATCACGATACGGCTGGGAAGCAGGCGCTAGCCGATCGCGTTAATGCATGGTCGCAGGACAGGCAGGGCATCATCAACAATGCTTTTGTCTACGCCTGCATGCACGGACACATCGACGCGGCGAAACTTTTGTTGGAGAAAGGCGCGGAGATCAATGCTGTGCCTGGAGGGTTTGATTATGCAGGCACCGGCTTACATTACGCCGCACTCAACGGACACCGCGCCATGATCGAATTCCTGTTGGCCTACGGCGCGGATCGTAATGTAAAGGACACAAAAGTCGGCTCCACCGCCGCCGGTTGGGCCGAGTACGGCGGTCATACTGATGTCCTCGATCTGCTCTGAAGCGGACTTTTTCAGTTCGCGCGCGATCTCCAATATTCCGGTTCGCGGCTATCGTGAGCTACTGCGACAATCACAATAACGTTCTCATCAATGTTGTAGATGAGGCTGAACGGAAACCGTAAAAGCAAGGCTCGTCTCAGATCCGAATCGATGGATTCTCCCGAGTACGGATAATCACGCAATCTATCGACTGCTTTCTGTACATCATTGAGAAAGTCACTTCCGAGCCCATTAGAAGCCGCTTCGTAAAAAAGGGCCGCCTCTGTCATCTCCTCTTCCGCTGGCGAGAGGAAACGATATGGAATCACTTAAGCCGGTTGCGCGCTCGGGTCATGACTTCATCACCAGAATGGGCCTCACTCTCACCTTTGAGATAGCTTTCATAACGGCGTTGAGACTCCGCAATCCACAGCTGCTCAACATTGTCGACCGTTAATCCGTCTAGTCCCTCTATGAGGATGCGTGCCAGCGTTGCCTTCTCTTGCGCGGTGAGGAGACGCGATTGTTTTTCGAGTTCGTCAAGAAGTGCGCTCATATGATGGCATTATACACGACTCGGGGATCGACTAAAGCGGCCACAGATTACGCTGATTCATACAGAATCTAATCAGCGTAATCTGTGGTTAAAGAAGCTTCACGCGGGGAGGGCGGTTGAGATTTTGTGTGCGATCGGGGCCGCGGTGAATTGGTCTTGCTCTGTTGACCCAGTCAGGGCGGTCGTCGAGGAGGTGCCGCCCGCGATGATTTGTGCGATGGCGTCGAAGTAGCCGGTGCCCACGAATGATTGGTGTTTCACTGCGCGATAGTTACTATCTGCTTCGCGTTCGAACTCGACGGCCTGAAGCCGCGCGTAGGCGCTCATGCCGCTCTCGCGATAGTCGCGCGCCAGCTCAAACATCGCCAGATTCAAAGCGTGAAACCCGGCGAGCGTGATGAACTGAAACTTGTAACCCATCAACGCCAACTCTTTCTGAAACGTCGCAATCGCCTGGTCATCGAGTTTCTTCTTCCAATTGAACGACGGCGAACAGTTATATGCCAGTGAATTGCGTTAGCGAAACGTCTCGCATCGTCGATGTTTGGCTCGGAAGTCTCGCACCACACGATGTCTGCGTAACGCGCGTAGGCCAGCGCGCGTGCAATGGCCTGGTCCAATCCAGCATTGACAGTGAAAAAACCTTCCGCGGTACGGCCACCGGTTAAGAACGCATGATCACGTTCGTCGATATCACTCGTGAGTAGGCCAGCGCCATCAGCATCGGTGCGCGCGATCAGAATCGTGTCGACCCCGAGAACGTCAGCCGCTAACCGCGCCGCGATCAATTTCTGAATAAACTCCTGCGTCGGCACAAGCACCTTACCGCCCATGTGCCCACACTTCTTCGCCGATGCGAGTTGATCTTCGAAATGCACTGCCGCGGCACCGGCTTCAATCATCGCCTTCATCAACTCAAACGCGTTCAAGTTGCCGCCGAAGCCAGCTTCTGCGTCGGCTACTATCGGAACGTACCAATCAATACCATTGCGACCTTCGGCGTGATCGATCTGATCGGCGCGTTGCAGGGCGTGATTGATCTTGCGCACCACATCCGGGACACTGTTTGCCGGATACAAACTCTGATCGGGATACATGTGACCGGCCAAGTTCGCATCCGCGGCCACTTGCCAACCGCTCAGATAAATCGCCTTCAGTCCAGCCTGCACTTGCTGCACAGCCTGACAACCAGTCATCGCTCCAAGCGCCGGAACGTAGTGTTCGTCATGCAGAAGTTCCCAAAGACGTTTTGCTCCGCGCTCCGCCAACGTGTACTTGATCTCGACAGACCCCCGAAGTTTTACCACGTCTTCAGCGGTGTAGCCGCGTTTGATTCCGTGCCAACGATCGTTCGTGGCCCATTCGTTTTCCAGTGCAGTGTGATCGTAAGTCTTCATCGCTCGCTACCCTCCCCAGTAGATCGTTTGTAAAGCTCAGATTGGATCAAACTCTTGATTCCGAATTAGAAACTCGCTGATATGGCGCGCCGTTCGGTATTTCTCGATTACTGCGTCGGCGGCACCGGCAGGAAGCTCGCGCAGAATGCGGTCGAGCTCCTCATCAAACATTTGACTAATCAATTCGGGCGTGTGCTGCACACTTTCATCATCAGACAGCTCGAGCCTGTCGCCATGACGAATCCGTTGCGCGATCATCAGTCGATAGATGCGATCGGTCGCGAGATCCTCCATGTAGCCGTCGAGCAGACTCGCGCCTTTGCCGTTGAGCACGCCATTGCGATAACGAATGACCGTGCGGATCGCCGCGCGCATTCCATTCGTCGTGATCTTTCCAACTCCTTTTGGGATCGGACGCAGATCTGGTTGCGACAGCGCACCGGGTTTCCGTGCTTTGACTTGATTTGGAAAAGGAAACTGCCGCACCGCCATCTCGTTCTGATCGGGATGCCCGGTCCACGCGCCATCCATCAAACAGTTCGCTTCATTCTTCTTGTCTTCGGCGAGCACGCGGAGTGCGCGTTCGTTTAATTCTGGATCGGTGCGGCTGGGATAGAGAGCCGTCATGCCGCCGATCGCGAGGATGCCGTGTTTGTGACACGCCTCAGCCAACAGCTCGCGAAGGTTTTGAAAGAATGCGACGTTGTGTGGGATCGTGTTTCGATCTGGCAGGATCCACTCAGGATCTTCTAAGTTGAAATGGATCAAGCTGGCCATGTAGTCCCAACGGCCGAGATTCAAGCCGATAATGTGATCGCGCAGGTTGTAGATAAACTCTTCCATCTGATATGCGATCGGATGCGATTCCACCAGCGCCATGCACTTGATGTAACCGCGCGGCAGTCCCTTCGCGTCTTCGATCGAGCGGAATAGATCGCGCCACCACAAAGCTTCTTCAGCGGATTCAGATTTGGGAATGTAGAACGTAAGCGGATGTCGCAACTGATCCGTGTCAGCCTGGTAAGCCACCATCGCGACATCAAACAACGAAGCGGACATCAACTCGTCTTTGAGCACGCCCGCCTGGCTGATATGCAAACCGCGCGGACGGATGAAGACGACTGTCTTGCTTTCATTGATACCGACATTGCGATTCCGTTTCGCGTCGAAATAAGTGAGTTCACCTTTCAAGGCAATGCGGATGTTCTCGATGCCGAGCATCAGGTTGCACCACGTATTCGCCATCGAGTCTTCGAGATCCAACATCACGCCTGGCGCGCCTGAGTTCAGCATTTTCACTACCAGCTCAGCATCGTCTGCTGGTCCAGTCATCTGGTTGCGTTGATCCGCGCACCAGTCTGGCAGTGGGATGGCCCAGTCTGTTGTCGTCGCTTCGGACGGCGGCAGGTAGTTTGGTTTCTGGCCTTGATGAGAAGCCGCGAGAACTGCCGCGCGCTTACGACTCAAATCCCGCTGGCGCGGCGTCAACTGACTATGCAGCGGCAACAGAAACTCCAAAAAACCTTTCGGGAGCTCGTTTTTCGGGTCGAACTCCGGCGGGGCCGCATTGAAGCGTGTTCCGTATTGTGAACAAGTGCTCGACATAAAGTTTCGAGAGGTTTAGCATGCGTTTCCTGCCCCCGCAATACAGCAATCGGAATGGTGAACGCATCATTGTTGGCGCCGCACGGGCGACAATCGACATGCAGAGCCGTTCTTTTAGAAAAAAAGCACTATTTGCCTTTTTATTTCCAGTTAATCCAGTTCGGTATTGTGAACAGTAAATTCGTGTGAATAGCCGCGGCGGAGGGAAGGATGACGCAAGCAATTGCAATGACGCAACAGACGAAACGACGCGCGAGCCGAGAGCAAGTAACTTCGGTTGAACGGGCGCTATCGATTCTCGAACTCTTGGCGAGCAGAAATCACGGGCTGAGCACGTCTGAAATCAGCCGCGCCGCGAAGGTCCCGAAGAGTTCGACGAGCTATCTTTTGCGAACGTTGGTGGGCCGGGGCTACGTGCGACGCGATGGCGAAACCGGCCAGCACACGCTTGGCATACGCATCCTGAGTCTCGGCGGACAAGCTATGCAGGGCATGGCGCTGCGCGAGCTTGCGATGTCACATCTGCGGCAGATTGTTGAGACCACGCGTTTGGGTTCGCATCTTGCCATACTCGATCACGGCGATGCTGTTTACATTGAGAGGATCGAGTCGCCGGGTTTCATCAAGATGGACATATGGAATGGCAGACGTGTCGCGCCGCAGGCGACGGCAGTAGGGAAGGCGCTGATCTGTCACTTGAGTCGTGAAGAAGTGCAGGAGATCGCCGGGCTTCATTCGCTGCGACAAGTTTCGCCGAGAACGATCGTGACGCTGCCGCACCTGCTCGAAGAGCTCGCCGCGATACGGAGGCGCGGCTACGCGATCGATGATGAAGAACACGCCGTGGGTGTGCGTTGTGTTGCCGCGCCGGTGTTTGCAGCGACTGGTGAAGTCGTGGCGGCGATCGGAGTGAGTGGAACAGTCAGTCAGCTCAATGACGATTATCTGCCGTCGCTCGGGAAGATCGTTCAGATGGCGGCGTTGAAGTTATCAGCGCAACTCGGCGGACATCGCAGCCGATAAAGTTCAAAGCAGCCTGAGACGGGATTTCAGGATTTACAGGATGGTTTAAAAGCCTGAGAATGACTGGATGCCACCACGAGACTCTGAGCGCACACTTACGATCCAATGGCAAGATCCGCGAGTTTTTGCTGAAGCAGGGCGTGGATTGTCGGGCCTTGAGCTTCTGCAAAAGGTGGTCAGCGGAGAGTTACCGCGGCCGCCGATGGCCGACTTGATGAATTTCGATCTCGTCGAAGTGCGTGAAGGCTGTGCTGTCTTCACGGCCCAGCCTGCCGAATATCATTACAATCCGATTGGCGTCGTGCACGGTGGTTTGGCGGCGACGCTACTCGATTCTGCAATGGGCTGCGCGATCCATTCAACGCTGCTAGCCGGAGCTGCCTACACGACACTCGAAATCAAGGTTAATTTTGTTCGCGCGATCACGATGAAGACAGGACTTGTGCGTTGTGAAGCCAAGGTGATTCACGTGGGCGCGCGCACAGCCACTGCCGAAGCTCGCCTGGTTGACGAAGCCGGAAAACTCTACGCCCACGGCACGACTACTTGTCTCGTTCTTCGTTCGTAGTCTGTGAATCCAAATCGATGCGGTCTTGAACGGAAAGTAATCACTTCTCGATCACAAAACTGCCTCAGAAATTCAACATTTTTCGGTACGATTTTTGCTCCAACCGGGTTGGCTCTCTGTAGTCCTGGCGGTTCAGGCTTAGCGAGAGCTCGAATTTAGCAGCGGGGGGAAGCACAAATGAAAATCAAAGTCAGCTTGATAGCACTCGTTTTTGTAATCACTTGTTTAGGAGCCACCCGTGCGCAGGCACAGGTGATTGGCCAGCCGTACCGACTCAGCGATAAAGAGGTGGAACGGATTCTTCATCGAATCGAAAACCAGGCAAACACTTTCCGCCACAGCCTGGATGCCGCACTAGATCGCAGTCGACTTAACGGCACGCATCGCGAAGACGACATCAACGCCTTCATCAAAAACTTCGACAAAGAAACCAAAGCACTTCACGATCGTTTTGACCATCACAAGTCGGTTGCGTCGGACGTCGAGACGGTTTTGAATCGCGCCGCGGACATCGACCAGTTCATGCGTCGCCAGCGACTTAGCGAGCGCGCGCAAAATGATTGGGCAGCTTTGCGGGCGAGTCTCGATGAGTTGGCGGAAGCCTACAACGTAACCTGGCGCTGGGAGGGCGTGGCCGTCCTTAGGCCAACGGAACCAACTGCCGTCATTACCGCCACACCTGTGGGCTTGCCTTACAGACTAAGCGACAAGGAAGTTGAACGAATTCTTCATCGCATCGAACAGCAGTCAGGCAAGTTTCGCAGCAGTCTGGACAGCGCGCTTGACCGAAGCAGTCTCAACGGCACCGAGCGCGAAGACGACATCAACGCATTTATTAAAGAGTTCGATCAGGAAGTGAAACGACTTCACGATCGTTTCGACGATCATAAATCAGTTGCCGCCGACGTGCAGTCGGTACTGGATCGTGCGGCTCGCATTGACGATTTCATGCGTCGTCGCGGGTTGACGGAGAAAGCGCAGAACGAGTGGTCGGCGCTCAGAGCGAATCTTGACGAGTTAGCCGCAGCTTATAGCGTGGCGTGGCGCTGGCAATAGGCGAGACAAGTTCACGGATCTGCGCGGCGTATCCCGTGCAGATCCGTGAGCGTTAAATCAGTGATGATGCGAATGTGGGTCGTCGACTTCAACCACAGTGCGCATCCACGGATGAATGCAACACTGGAAGCGAGTGATGCCGACTGGAAGATCTGAAGTTCCCGCGACTGGACCTTCTGCAGTACCACCGGCGGGAATGAAAACAATCGATCCAAAATTCAGGCACTCGGGCGCGGGAACGGGATTGCCTGAGATGCCGTTGAGCTCATTAACAAATCCTCCACCAAACTGAGCAACGGGCGTGAACGTGTGCGTTTCGCCGCCGGTATTCTCAATGAAGGTTGGTCGTCCAACATTGAGATGCATCTGGCTTGGCTGATTTCGCCATTTGTGTGCGTCCTGAGTTTCCGCCAACTCTTGGATGAATTCATCAAAGGTCGTGTGCCCGTTGCCGACGCATGCACCGTCGCCGAGCACTGCATTGAAGGTGGTGGGATCGCAATCGTCCAGCAACCTGACCTTCTTGTCTCCTTGAACGGCCGCGCCCGCTGTAAGACTCAGCAGTGCGATCATCGCGAACGCCGCCCAAACCACGGTTCGAAAATTTAACCTGCGCTTCATCGGATCAAAAACCTCCTTGAGAATACCGACTCACCCGGCTAGTTGAGTGCGAGACGGGGGACTTGCCGGTCTGGAATGTTGAGAACGCGCAACCATATACACCGCACCACAGATCTTGTCAATAAATTGATTCACAAAGGATCAGAGGGCGCACAAAGATGATATCTTGCGTCACTCTGGAGGTGGCGAGCGTCATTCGATCACAATCAGCATCAAGTGACTTCAGGGTCTGGAACAGGTCAGGAAGGGCGGCTTGCCCCGCTGTTGCAAAAGCGGGGGCAAGCCCCTCTTCCTGACCTGTTCTTAGTGAGTAGCTGTTGAATCCTATAAGAGTCTGACTTCGCGGACTATAAAGATATCGTCCAAGAATAAACGTCAAATTGAGTGAGGACAAACCGCCATGGAAGATAGCATTTCCCATGTTCCGGATCGCTGGGATTCGGAACCGCGTTGGCCTGCATTAGTTGCGATAGTGGCAGTCGGTGGAATCTACATGGCACTGCCATCAGAACTGACAATCGGACCGCGCTGGTTGTTTCCCGGCACGGTCGGTGTGCTTACAGCAGTTACCGTCGTCTCGCATATTGGCAAACATCATTTCCTTAACCGAACATTCGGCTTTATCGTCTCCGGCGTGGTGACCGCCGGTATGGTCGGGTCGCTCGTCTTGCTTATCGTCGCACTACCGGCGCACAAGGAACCGCCGAAGGAGCTTTTGGTCTCGGCAGCTTTTCTCTGGTTTACAAATATCCTGGTCTTTGCTTTGTGGTACTGGCGACTGGATGCTGGTGGACCACACGGCCGCGATTCGCGTTTCGGCCATCCCGATGGCGCGTTTCTCTTTCCGCAGATGACCATGCCCCCCGTCGCAAAGAAGTTGGCTGGTCAACATGGCTGGTCGCCTGATTTCTTCGACTACCTGTTTCTTGCCTTCAACACGAGCACAGCCTTTTCGCCAAGCGATGTGCCAGTGCTCGAGCGTTGGGCCAAGCTGCTGATGATGTTACAGTCACTGATTTCGTTGGCCGTCGTGGTGTTACTTGCCGCGCATGCCATCAACATCCTGTAGATTACCCGAGAGTTTTTCCAGTTTCGCAAACCGTGCCATCATGTTCTCGTAAATGCGATCGGTCTTCTCGTGGAGGTGAGCGACTTCAAGCTCAGCCTTGACGTTCACCTCATACTCAATATCCGCCCGCACTCGATCCTTTTCAGCCTGCCGGTTTTGACTGACCAGCACGAAGCACGAGAGGAAAATCGCTTCGAGTGAAACGATCATCGTCAGCAGACCAAACGGATAAGCATCGAAATGATAAACCCCAGGCACGGTGTTCAGAATGATCCAGATAATGAACCATGCGCCGTTGAGCATGAGGAACGGCATGCTGCCACTAAACCACGCGATCCAGTCGGCCACGTGCTGTAAAGGCGTGCTGTGCTCCTCCATCTCTTCGTTGACGTTGCGCGAGACTCGCGTGCGGAGCAATTCGTCAGCCTTGCGTGTCATCGCGCTCATCGCTGCCAGCATGTGGAGCGCGGCGTCTGGTCGTTTCTGAAAGAGCAACAACAGGTCGTCTCGATCAAGCACCAGCAGCCCTGTGTCGGTCACGGCAACAGCGGTGGCAGTTCGTGGACCACTGTCGAGTAGCGAGAGCTCGCCAAAGAGATCTCCTTCTTCGGCGACCGTGAGAACGATCTTCTGTCCAGCCGTGTCCTTAATGAAGAGTTCGATTGAACCAGAGCGGACTATGAATAACGAGTCGCCAGGCTCGCCCGCCTGAAAGAGTGTCTCGCCGGCGTTTAGTTTCATTAAATCAACTACGTCGGCCAGCGCCTGGCGATCCTGGTCATGTAACAATTCGAATATTCCAATTCCTGCCAACAATGCTGCGTCGCATCCCATAGATTGGACTCCTTTGTTAGTAGGTATACTCGAAACCAATAATAGCTTACTCTGATACGGGCCAAAGAAACGACTGATGGGCCTAGATTCTCCCCGTCACGTCCTGTGCTTTATCGTTTTCTGTTCTGCGCGTCCTTTTGGACCACTACCGCGCGCTCACAAATTCCGTTCTACACAGACGATGCTGATACTACAGCAAAAGGAAAGTTTCACCTGGAAATTTATAACGAGCACGACGTGCTGCAAAAATCTTCTTATCCGGCGAAGAGACAGAACACGCTCGTGTTCACCGTGAATTATGGGCTGACGAACAAGTTGGAGTTTGGAGTGAACCCACCGCTGACCTTCGGCCTTCTCGGCGGACGTTTCTCCGCCAGCCCTCGCGCCGGCGTGCACCTCGGCTTCGCGGTAGATTTTTGAGAATCGCAGCCTGCGAAGCAGGCGATAGCATAAAGCCTAGGGTGGAGCGAGCTTGCTCGCGGAACCCCAGGTTAGAGCGTAATTGATTGTCTTGAACCAGCGTAGGCGTTGTTCTGCCGCTCGCCTCGCCAACGCATGGTTCTTCCTCCCGTTTATGGAGCGTAGAGTTCCAAGGCTCTGTGTCGTGCGAACGATTCTTTAGTTAATTTTTAGTCACGCGGAAAAGCTGTTGTGCTTTTTTGTGGCTCAATTCAACGGCCGGTACGACTGTAGCATCTTCATGTAGTTGGCTCTTTCAAAGGCTGCAGGCTCAGCGCAGTGCTGTTGGCTCATTGCTCCGACCATCTGGGCCACGCTCTCGTATTCATGAGCTTCCATCCAGGCGATCAGTTCATTCAACACTTCACCTATCCGGCGAACACCTTTTTGAAGAAGCTCTGACGCCATCATCGTCACTCTGGCGCCTGCCATGAGTCCCTTAATGACATCAAGCGATGTGTGAATACCACTCGTTATCGCGAGATCCACCGGCACCCTGCCGTAAAGAATCGCAACCCAGCGCAAAGGCAGACGCAGGTCGTCTGAATTACTCAACACCAGCCGCGGCGCCACTTCCATCTCTTCAAGATCGAAGTCGGGCTGGTAAAAGCGATTGAAGAGGACCAGCGCGTTAGCGCCGTGTTCAGCCAACCGGCTTGCCATGTTTGCGGTAGAACTGAAGAACGGACTCAGTTTTACTGCCACGGGAATCGACACAACTTCCTTCACAGCACTGAGTATATTCAAATAAATTCGTTCGACCTCGAGACCGGAGATCTCGGGATTGGTCGGAAGGTAATAAACGTTCAGCTCCAGTGCATCAGCGCCGGCATCCTCGATTAACGTTGCATAATCGGTCCAGCCACCGAGTGAGGTCCCGTTCAGACTGCCAATGATAGGCATGTCGACTGCTTCCTTAGCCTGGCGGATGAGATTGAGGTATTCCTCTGGTCCGATGTTATAGCTTTGCATGTCCGGAAAATAGCTGATCGACTCTGCATAGCTATCGACGCCTTGCGTCAAATGATAATCAAGATAATAACTGTCGAAAGTAATCTGTTCTTCAAACAGTGAATACATGACTACGGCTGCGGCTCCAACATCTTCGAGACGCCGGATACTGCTGACGTTGTGTGAGAGTGGTGATGAAGAACACACGATCGGATTCTTCAGGATCATGCCGAGATAGTTGGTTGTTAAGTTCATAACACCCTCTCGTAATTCGGATTTCTCTGTTGCACAGAGTACGATCAGATCTGCGGACTATTCACTCTTATCCTCTCGACTGGCAAGTTGCTTGTACTGTTGCCATCGTCTCGAAACTGCCCGCTGCGCCTGGCCCAAAAGAAACTTCGCCACGGCCGGATCGCTCTGTTGCAGCATGCGATAACGACCTTCTGTGTAGATGTAGTCCTGAAGGGGAATCTTCGGCTCGCCCGAATCGAGTTGAAATGGGTTCTTGTTCTTTTCAGCCAGTTTTGGATCGCAACGATAAAGTGGCCAGTAACCAGAGTCCACAGCCAGCTTTTGTTGGTGCATTCCTTTTGCCATGTCGATTCCATGTGCGATGCACTGACTGTAAGCAATGATCAACGACGGTCCGTTATGTGCCTCTGCTTCAAGAAAGGCTTTGATTGTATGGGTATCGTTTGCGCCCATCGCCACTTGCGCCACATACACGTCACCATAACGCATGGCTGTCATTCCCAGATCCTTCTTGGCGCTCGCCTTTCCGCCCGCCGCGAACTTTGCCACCGCACCGAGCGGTGTCGCTTTCGAAGCCTGACCGCCTGTGTTTGAGTACACTTCGGTATCGAGCACGAGGATGTTGACGTTTTGTCCGCTGGCGAGCACGTGGTCCAGGCCGCCGTAGCCAATGTCATAGGCCCAGCCATCACCACCAACGATCCACACGCTTTTGCTGACGAGCGAATCTGCGACGTTGAGCAAGTCGCGGGTTTCGTTTCCGTCAAGCTGAGCCATCTTTGCCTTCAACGCGGCAACCAGCTCACGTTGAATGTTGATGCCTTCATTGCTCGATTGATCGGTGTTGAGAAGCGCATCTGCGAGAGTCTCACCGATTAGCTTGCGCAATGATTGCACGAGTGTCTTTGCGTAGGCATTCTGGTGATCGAGAGCGAGTCTCATCCCGAGACCAAATTCAGCATTGTCTTCAAAGAGCGAGTTACTCCACGCCGGCCCACGTCCTTCTTCATTCCTGGTGTAAGGAGTAGTCGGCAAGTTACCGCCGTAGATACTCGAGCAACCGGTCGCATTGGCAATGATGGCGCGATCTCCGAAGAGTTGAGTCAACAGTTTGATGTACGGTGTTTCTCCGCAACCGGCACAGGCGCCGGAGAACTCAAAAAGCGGTTGCAGAAGTTGCACATTCTTGACTGAGTTGAATGCAATGAGCCCGTTTTTGTGAAGGTCAGGCAGTGTCAGGAAGTAATCCCAATTTACTCGCTCACTATCACGCAGCGGTAGTTGCGGCTGCATGTTGAGCGCCTTGCGCGAGACGTTGCTCTTGTCCTTTGCCGGACAGACTTCGACGCAGAGCCGGCAACCAGTGCAATCTTCCACAGCCACTTGAATCGTGTAGCGTTTATCCGGAAACTCTCGCCACTTTGCAGGCATGTGTTTGAAACCCGCCGGCGCGTTAGTGAGATCGCTCGGAGAGCACACCTTCGCTCGAATTGTCGAATGCGGACAAACCATAACGCACTTGCCACACTCGATACAGAGATCCAGTTCCCACACCGGAACGTCCTGTGCAATGTTTCGTTTCTCCCAGCGCGCTGTGTCCACCGGATAAGTTCCATCTTCCGGAAATGCGCTTACCGGCAACAGGTCACCACGACCGGCAATGATCTCGGCGGTCACATTGCGCACAAAGTCAGGGGCATCAACGGACACCTTGGACGTAGGTTGGATGATCCCGGTCGCGGTATGTGGAATAGCGATTTGGCGTAAATGGACCAGCGCGGTATCGACTGCTGCGAAGTTTTGCCGCACCACCGGCTCACCTCGCTTGCCGTAGCTTTTTCGGATGAACTCTTTGATCTTCGTGATCGCCTCTTCGCGTGGCAGCACGCCGCTAAGAGCGAAGAAACAGGTCTGCATGATGGTGTTGATGCGGTTGCCTAACTGACTTTCTCGAGCGACTCTGCCGGCATTGATGGAATAGACCTTGAGCTGCTTGTCAATGATCGTTTGCTGAACCGTAAGTGGCAAATGATCCCAAACCTCAGAATCTTCATACGGACTATTGATCAGCAGAGTCCCGCCTTCGATAGCTGCATCCAGCACGTCGTATTGATTGAAGAAAGAGAACTGATGCACTGCGACGAAGTTTGCCCGCTGGATCAGGTACGTGCTCTTAATGGGACGAGGACCGAAGCGCAGGTGAGATACAGTCATGGCGCCGGCCTTTTTGGAATCGTAGACGAAATAGCCTTGCGCGTAGTTTGGTGTTTCCTCGCCAATGATTTTGATCGAGTTCTTGTTGGCGCTTACCGTGCCGTCTGAGCCGAGTCCCCAAAACACCGCCCGCACCTCGTCCTCTGGTTCAGTGCGAAATGAACGATCAAAGGAAATACTCGTGAAAGTAACGTCGTCGTCGATTCCAACACTGAAGTGATTCTTTGGTTCCGGCTTCTTCAGCTCGTCGAAAACAGCCTTGACCATTCCGGGAACAAACTCTTTCGACGACAAGCCGTAACGCCCGCCGATAACGCGCGCGCCATTCGCGAATGCAGAAGTCTCAGCAAGGGCAGTCACCACGTCCTGATACAGCGGTTCGCCTGTGCTGCCCGGCTCTTTCGTGCGGTCGAGCACGGCGATTCCCCTTGTCGAAGATGGCAGGGCGTCGATGAAATGTGCGATCGAGAATGGACGATAAAGTCGAACTTTCAGCAGTCCGACCTTTTCTCCATTCTGGCAGAGCGCTTCAACTGTCTCCTCAGCAGTTTCGCAGCCTGATCCCATCATCACGATTACGCGCTCGGCATTTGGATCACCGATGAACTCGAAGAGCTTGTAACGCCGGCCTGTTAGTTCCGCGAAACGAGCCATGACTCGCTCTACAATCGCCGGGGTCTTTAGATAGAAGCTGTTGGCGCGTTCGCGCGATTGAAAGAAGACGTCAGGATTTTGCGCGGTTCCGCGCATTACCGGTCGATCGGGACTAAGCGCGCGTGCGCGGTGCTGCCGCACGAACTCCCGATCGATCATGCCGGCGATCTCATCATCTGAAAGCTTCGTGATCTTCATGACTTCGTGTGAGGTGCGGAAGCCGTCGAACACATGAAGGAAGGGAACGCGTGCCTCCAGCGTGCTGGCCTGCGAGATCAACGCGAAATCCATCACTTCCTGAACAGAGTTGGCAAACAACATGGCCCAGCCCGTCGATCTTGCCGCCATCACGTCGCTGTGGTCGCCGAAAATCGAAAGCCCGTGAGTAGCCACTGTACGAGCCGCGATGTGAAAGACTGTACTGGTGAGCTCACCAGCAATCTTGAACATGTTTGGAATCATCAGCAGCAAGCCCTGACTGGCTGTGAAAGTGGTCGTCAATGAACCCGTTTGTAAACTGCCATGGACCACACCGGCAGCTCCGCCTTCAGACTGCATCTCACGTACGAGTGGACTCATGCCCCAGATGTTCTTTTCATTCGCAGCAGCCCAGGCGTCGGCTGATTCACCCATCGGAGATGACGGCGTGATCGGATAGATCGCGATCACTTCGTTAGTTTTATAAGCGACATGCGCGGCTGCTTCGTTGCCGTCTATGGTTACTTGCTGTCTCATCTGCTGGGGATTCCTTCGCATCTTTGGTGATTGAATAGCGAAACATTGCTCGCATTTAGGTGAGAACAACGCCTCCAGCCTTTGTCGGCAAATGCAGATCCACAAAAAAAGCCGCAGGCGATAACCGAATCGCCTGCGGCGCCAAGGTGGCTCAAATAGGTCAAGCCACAAAAATCACATAAGGCACAAAATGGTTTGGTCAGATGGCCCACCCGAGCAACTTCAAACAGTGGCGTGTTTGGCGCGCTCCTCTTCGATCTCTTTAATCCTGCGACGAAGCCAATTGCTTACCTCTCGTTCGATCTTTGCCTGATTGTCCTGTAGCTCCAATTCCTCGATGGTTTCTCCATCAGTGTTTAAAGGAATGAAGTGGCAGGGCACTTCCTCGGCCCGATGTTTGGGACTGACAAAGTCGAGCAGGTGGCATTCGTTGCACGGGTGGGCACGATATGGGTAACCGTAGTTGATACAGGACAGCGAGTCCTGGAAGGTCGACTTACTTAGCCACGGCGTGCGGACTGACCTGCCGTAGCCGCCCTTTTCGATGAAGTCCAGTTCATCTTTGAGGAGTTCAAGAATGTCGCGATCGTCTGTCGTCATGGCCTCAAAACCTCCTATCTCTACTAGTCCTGATTCCCACAACCCGAAGCGCAAGGAACATGCCGTTGTACGGAGAGCCGATTTGATTGAAGTTTTGAATTCGTGGAGGTGAGTGGTGGGTAACGTTGCGCAGCTAGTGAGCAAAAGTTCACAACTTCGGGAGCTAATGCGGCGCTTGGTTAGTCATCGATTGGGTACGGACATTGCAAAACCATCCACAGATTACACAGATTCTCGCTCTGATATGTAATCTGCGTAATCTGTGGATGGTTTTACCTGACGGCCCCATGTTGTCGAGGGAATGCACATGATGAAGATGCTGAGTGATGAGGAAGCACGAAAGCTGTTTCAGTCTGCAAGAGTTGCTCGGTTGGGCTGCATCGTTAATGGTGAACCGTATATAGTGCCGATCAATTGTTACTTAGATGGAGATTCGCTCCATAGTCACTCCTTGCCTGGCCTGAAAATTTCCGGTCTTCGAGAAAACCCTCGTGCCTGTGTTCAAGTGGATGAGATCGAAAGCGACTTGTATTGGCGCAGCGCAATTGCGTTTGGCAGGTTTGAAGAGATCACAAAAGCAAATGAGCGGGCGGACATCCTCGCTAAGCTGCTGCGAAAATTTCCGCTGATGACACCAGTCGAATCGGCGATTGCAGTCGATGGTTCTGCACCCGAAGTGATCGTTTTTCGCATCAAGATCGAACGGCTGACCGGAGTTTCAGAAGGGTAAAACATCAGCTAAACTCGCCTTCACATGTCTGATAACGGGGCGATCGCAAAACAGAACGCAGACGTGCATCGCGATGGTTCAACGGTTCGCAGTCGCGTGATGCGTCCCGAGGATGAAGCCGGTCTTCGCGCGTTACTGACATCACTTTCGGAAGAATCACGCTGGCTGCGGTTTTTACTCGTTACAGAACAGTGCCGCGCTAGCTGCCGAAGCGCATCGAGAAGCGAACCCTTCCGGTTGATTCAGCCTCGGCAAGAATGCCTGACGTGTGACTCGCTAACGGAGCGTTACTCTCTCTGTAGTGAGGTGTCAATCGGAAATAGACCCTATTTACTTCTGTTAACCGAAGAGTTGTAGGTTCGAGTCCTAACTGCGGAGCCAGATAGGACGGAGGTCGCTGGAATCGGCTCCGGCGGCCTTTCTTCTTTGCCAAGTCGTGTTCGTAATTGCAAGTAGATCAAACGGTTGGCGAAACGTGGCTGTGAGAGTGTGGTCCTTCCATATTGAGTTCGAACACACGAAATTGAGCAATTTTCGTTTTTCGCTTGAATCTTGCTGTTTGTACAGAAAATAGGCCTTTTTTGAGAGTTCTAGTAGGCGAATACCATCTTGAACATAATCATGTGCGGCCTCTTGGTATTCGGTAATTTGATCAGCAAGTCGCTTCTGTGTCTGTCGCCACTCTCGCGACTTTCGCTCAAAGAAATCCGGCTCAATGAAACCATCAAGCCGATCATCGTATAACCTATCAAGCCGGTTCTGGATCTTGGTTTGTTCCTCTTGCAAGCGAATGATCGCATCTTCTCTGAAACGCTTCTCGTCTGCGTGGCTCTGATGCAAAGCGTCAACGATCCAATCCATAACTTGATCGTCAAAGATCAGACCTTTGAGTAAGTCGGCAAAGCACTCGTCCAGCACTTCTTCTCGCGTGTAAGGTTCGGGGCATTTTCCTTTGTTGCCGGTGCAATGGTAGTAGACGTATTTGCCTTTCTTCTTCTCAGCCACAAGGGCGCAGCCACAGTGACCACAGTTCACAAGCCCTGAAAACGTAAACTCGTGCTTGGTTACTTTCTGTTTGGTCGAGTAGCGCCCGTCAAGAATCTCCTGTACACGCTCGTACAATCCGGTGGAGATTAGTGGCTCATGGCTGCCGCGATAGGTCTTGCCCTTCCAGTCAAAGTCGCCGGTGTAGAAACGCTTTCGCAGCAAATAATGGATGTTCGATTTCGACACTGGCTTTTTCAGGTGTCGAGAGACTAAACCGGCGCTGCAAGCTCGCTCGGTCACTTCAGCTAGGGAACATTGGCCCGTGGCGTACCACTCAAATATCTGTTTAATGATCGGCGCTATCTCTGGATGAGGCTCAACGATTCTCTTGCCATTCGGCCCCATCACGTTTCTGTAGCCGATAGGCGCAAAGGATGGATAGATCGATTGCTCGGCCTTTTCGAGCATTCCTTTCTTTGTTTCCTCGGAGAGATTGTCAATAAAGTTCTTCGCCATTAGAACTTTGATTCCGTGCATGAACTTCTCTGATGATCTGGAATCCTGCGAAACAACTACGTTCTCTTTCACAAAGTGGATTTCCAGATCGAGCTCGTCCACAGTCACGTAGTCTTTGAGGTTGCGATAAAGGCGATCTGTCTTTTCAACCAATAGCACGCGCACGGATGAACGTTTGAGAAACTTGACCATTTCCTCAAAGCCCGCCCGCCCTGGCTTCTTGGCCGTTTCCACATCAACGAACTCACGCACGACTTTCAGCCCTTGCGACTTGGCATACTGATCGAGCAGCTTAAATTGAGCCGGAATAGAAAAGCCTTCCTTCTCCTGTTCCTTTGAAGAAACCCTGCCGTACTTCACGGCGTCTTGTCGCTGCGTTGTGTGAGACTTAGATTTGCGCATGTCGGGGCCTCGCGTTGGCTAGATTTGTAAAGTAAGGCGCGGGATTATACATTAGTGGGCCAGCTATTGCCGTTGTTATTTTACTCATATCTGGACCACTCACTAATGCGATGAACACTGCTTTGATTTGTCACCTTCCCTATTACTAACGACTACTCCGACAAACGTTCCGTAACTCACGCGCTCGCCAGCTTGTGGGGTCTGAAAGATGATCGTGCAAGGCTCATTCGGTACGTCATAACGATGGGCCAAAATGCGGAAGTTAAGGTTCGATTCACGCACTTTAGTTTCGGCACTTTCATAGTTCAACCCGACAAGCGAAGGCACAGAGGTTTGCGGCGGTCGTGAAGCTCGTTCGCGCATCACGGATAGGCCAAGAATGGAAAGGGCAATTGCAGGAAGCACCACACAGAACAGAAGCATAAACACCGTAAAGACCGTAAGCGTAATGATCAGCAAGCGCTTTCTGCCCCGGATGTAATAGCCCCACAGGACGCCAAGAATGAATCTCATTGTCAGTTTTACCTTTCGAAGGAAATAGTTAATCCGCAAACAGTCGATCTGAAACCTGATTGTCATGCGGACTTTGCGTAGTGCGATTCATCTTGGCCGCTGCCCTTTTTCTGTTGCTCATTGGTTTCCCACTCCAATAAGAGCGTGAAGAATCCTTTGACGTTTTCAAGTATTGCTCGCGCGTCTTCGTCCGACAGCCGCTGGGCGTTGCGCGGCTGCCAAACTTCAAGCGTGCGATCAATCAGGTTGTCTTCGGACTTCTTCATCAGAAACCACAGACTGCTGCAACGTAGACCCACACTCGTGAGAGTTTGGGACCGCTCGGCTGCGGCTGATGATCGACGTGTGCAGTCATTACAAAAATCTCATTTCTGGTAAGGACTCGTTAGTTAAAGAATCAATCCGCCGAGATCGAGTTCAGGGGCTTCAATCTCAAGCTCGGCGGCTTTTGTCGGTGCTGGCTCAGGGCGGGTTGGGGCTTGGTTTAAGCTGTGCTCGGACGGTCGTTGTTGCTGCGAGGCGAGAGAATCTTGACTCAGTTTATTGCGATCTTTTTTGGCTTCGCGGTCGTCCAATATGACTTCATGGCCGTTACCGTTGCTTGTGGCGCGGTTGAGAGTGTCACTTACATTGTGCTCGGCGTCGTTGTGAGTCGGAACCTCATACCTTGCTCTGGAAATCGCAATCGGGATTTCGGTCGTATGCTCGACGGTTCTTGTCGGTGCTGGCTCAGGATGGGCGGGACTTTGCTCTACGTGGTGGCTGAATGGTAGTTGCTGCTGAGTCGCTTCAAGCGCGCTTTCTTTGTTCGTACTACGGTCGAGAGATACGCCTAGATTCTGCGCGGACTCGGTATAGATCACCGCATCGTACCTGGCTCGGGAAATGGCAACATAGGCCATGCGGTCGTTGAGCAGGCGCAACGATTCTCGCGTATCTGCGTTGACTAAAACACGATCACAAGTTAGTCCCTGAGCGGAATGGCTGGTGACGGCGTAGCCGTAATCAAGGTGACGAAATTTGTGAGGGTCAATACTAATCTCGCGTCCGCTATCGAGGCTTAAGCGTATTTTGCCGGGTTCGATTTTCGTGATCGTACCTAGCTCACCATTGGCAATCCGTTTCTGCGTATCAGGAGCGCGAAACTGAACGCGATCACCTTCTGCGAAGGCTCGCTCGGATTCGTAATAAACGCTCACACCGGAAAGACGCTCGGGGTTGTAGGTGAGTATGCGGCCGGTATCGAAACGAACAGTGATTTCGTTCTTCTCATGGTCCGTCTTTATCACCTGTGCGTACTCGCCTATCTTGGCTTTATTGCTGTTGCGGTTGTAGCGAATGATGTCCTCTCCGGGTCGGTAGGAATTGGCGAAAGTACGCTCTGCGCCGGTCATATCTGAGCGAGTGACATAGACCTTCATCTGATACTCGTTTTGGCTGACACTTCCCTCGCGTTGCAGTTGCCGATGTATAAGCGAATTGAGTTGCACTCGTTCGCGATTGGCGGGGGAAATAACTAACGTGCCGGTGGGATCTTTGCAGTAGTCCTGGGCGATGGCTTCGAAGCGTTCGCGCTCGTCCACGATCTCGATCACCTTGCCTCGGCTGTGCAGTTCGGCGACGGCCTCGGGTACGTTGCGAGCTGCTAATTTCTGAACCGTTTGTTTCTGTTCTGGATCGGGTTGTCTGACGATCTCAGTCAGTTGCGCCGTGGTCATTCCATGCTGTTGCAATTGCTCAAACGGACGGCCTGCTTCGACGGCCTGATGCTGGCGCACGTCGCCGACTAAAAGCACCTTGTCTTCGGGTTCGAGGCGGGCAAAGAGTTTGTGTATATGCTTGGTGCTGGCGAGTGAACTTTCATCCAAAACAAACAGGCGGCTGGTGGTGGCTGGCTGCTGTCGCCGGCGCAAAAACTTCTGGATGGTTTCGGTCTCAATACCGCTCTCGCCAAGCTGCTGCGCCGCGCGTGTGGAGGGTGCGAAACCGCGCACCTGATAACCTTCTTGTTCGGCTGCTTCGCGCAGTACGGAAAGCGCGGTTGTCTTGCCGGTTCCGGCTCCACCTTGCAGACCAATAACCTGATCTCTGCTGGATAGAATTGCTTCAATAGCGGCTTGCTGTTTCGGATTTAGTTTGCGCTGTTGGCGCTCGGCTGTGGCCGTCACAACTTCGTTGATGCGCTCCGGTTCAACCATCGCCGGACGGCTTTCTTTGCCGTCGATCATGGTCTGAATATTTTCCTTTTCCATCGTCAACATGCGCTCGGTAGTGGTCTCGGGTGGCCGCTGCTGGCGCATGATCCTTATGAACGCGCCGCGCGTCCGCATCTGTTGCTGCAATTCGGTCATGACAGCCTCACAAGTTGTCAGACCAAGATTGCGCCGCAGCGCGTCACCGATCACTTTGCGCAGGTCCGCCACGGCCTCGTTTTCAACGGCCTTATTGCGGGCAAAAATCACTGCTTCCCGAGCGCGTACTGCGATCTCATAGGGCGACAATTGGAATGGCAATCGGTCTCGCGCCTGGGCTACAAGACGTTGGGCTTGGTAGCCGTGTCTTACGTCTAATTCGAGGGCGCGTGTGCGCATTAAGCCGGGGTCGAACTTTTTACTGCGGCGATTTGTTCGGGCGGCGGCTTGTTTCAATCTGGCGTTATCGGAGACGGTTTTTCCTTCGCGCTCGATACGCTCTTTCATCTGTTCTTCTTCCTTCAAAACTTCTTTGCGGCGTGGACTACTGTCCTGTAGATATTCCTCGCTGAAGCCTTTGATCCCGGGAGCGCCGGTTCGTGGATCAACTTGAATTTCGTAACCAAGTGCTTGCAGTTTGTCGGCTAAACGGGCGCGGTAATTGGCGGTCCCAAATTGCTGACTGCGGTACAACTCAAGCGGCTGCACGGAACGCACTTTTCCGTCCTCGGTTTGGGTCATGTTGAAGATGACGGCGTGCGTGTGAAGCTGCGGCGCTGCGTAGCCGTTGGCGCGATCGGGGCGTGAGGATGTGTGCTCAAACAGGGCGGCTATCATCTTGCCGGTGGTGATGGCTGGATTGTCGCCGCCGCCCCGCGCTTGCAGATATTTTTCTAACTCTTTCAGGGCTTCCTCGACACTCTCGCGGTGGGCATCTCGGATGCGTTCGTCGTCTCCAACCAGGGCGGCTAAGGAAACGGATTTAGGGGCGCTGAAAGTAGCGTCCCAACCGGCGCGGTGCTCGCTCGTGGTCTTTTCTTTGCCGAAGTCGTCAACGATTTCGCGGGCGGAAACGGAGCGAATAAGTTGTTCGCCAGTGTGCGGATCTTGACCGTTAACTAAGCGCTCGTACTGCTCGCTAGTGACCTCGCCTTTAAGGTTCCATTCCTCGGCCAGGGTGCCATACCAGCGGCCCTTAACTTCGCCTGATTCGCTGTAGTAATTGTCCTTTGAATTGGTGAACTCTTGCTTGTAATAATCCAGCGCCTTCCCTGCGGAAAGTGCTCTACTCATAGTCATCATAGATTCAAGCTCCTTACGGTCTGGGCGAGCTCGTCGGCGTCGCTGTTTTGGTTTCAGTTTTGCGCTCGTCGTCACGAGACACACTTCTCCCCTGTCTTCCTCGAATGAGGTTGACGCGCTTCAGTTATTCGTTTGGTGGTGACGCGAGGGTGAGAAACACAGGGGCAACAAAAGGTCTCGCGTGCTCTGCATCGGAGTCAATTTTTAGAGATCGGAACTCCGATTTGTCCGCTGAATCGAGCGCCGGGACTTGGTCCAATGATGACCAATGGGCGATCGACTGATTCAAAAGCGTTCATCGGCTGGTCTAAGCCGAAAATCTCTGATGGTCCAACATGACAAGACCTGTGCCAGAGCTTGGCTTTACCTGACTTGCACTCGGAATCTCGAAAATCTCTAAGGAAATTCGCTGGTGTCAGGTTTTCTTTCGCTCCTGTGAAACGCGAAAAGTGGAAAGGATTCTTTCGGTGCGAAAGAATCCTTTCCACTTCTAACCCTAACTCGGGAGCGAAAGAATTCTTTACACGTGCCTAATTGTATTGTTTCGACGCGCAAGGATTCTTTCACCATGCGAACGGCGCGTGACACGCGACAGTTAGGTTTTTCCCCTTAGCGACAACTACAGTCGGCTGGGTGCCTGACCGCACACCCGGAGGGCCGAAGCGTAGCGGCGGACTCGAAGCGTAGCGAGAGTTGTGCCGGGCGGGCTGCCGACTGAGAATGCAGCTAAGAGGGGAACCGAAATGCTGTTGGCGTCCTGTGAATATGCGGGTTTGATCGATCATTAGGTTTGGTCGAAGTAAGGCGGGATACTCGTGGGGGGTGATCCTTTGCGCTACAGCGGAGTTTGGTGGGGTGTCGCGCTGCGAATCAGATCGGGTTGTATTGATCGAATGTGACGCGAGCGCGAGGCATGATCCTCGTCTCCTCAGGAGAGCATCAGTTACACAGTAACCATGATCAGTTAAGCGAAAAACGAGCTAGGTCGTAAACGCATAAACCGAATGACCGAGAATGGTCGAAACCGGGCCACAGCCAAGGGGGCGAAGTCGCTTTGCACTAGCATTGAGAGCGGCGATGGTATCCGGTATCATCGGCCACATGGCTAGATGCACAGCACCAGTACATGGCCATCGCACAGCGAGCGGTCGAGCGAACTGCCCTGCATGCGGCGGCCGCTACGGCGGCTACGGGTCGTACTCGTATCCGTCGTATTCGTCCACGTCGTACTCCTCGTCGGGGAGTAGCGGGGGCGGCCGGAGTAGCGGCGGCGGGTCCGGCAGCAGTGCAAGGCCCCGCTGGTCGCCAGCCGGTTCGTCGGTGGCGTACACGCCTGCCGAGGTGCGGGCACTCACGCCTGTCCGCGAAAGCGTCGAAAAGCGAGCGCCACTGCCTGACCGTCGCGACTTCTTTCTCTGCCATGCGTGGGACGACCGGGGAGAGGCCGCCAAGGAACTGCACGATCAGCTCGAGTCACGTGGTGCCTCGGTCTGGTTCAGCGACAAGGACGTCGCCCTCGGCACGTCGTTGCTCCGCGAAATCGATAAGGGACTGGCGAAATCGCGGGTCGGGATTGTGTTGGTGACACCTGCACTGCTGCGCCGCCTGCAAGGAGAGAGCATTGCCGATAAAGAGCTTTCGGCACTCCTAGCGCGTGACCTGCTCGTTCCGATCGTGCACGGCACGACGTACGAAGCTCTCCGCGAAGTCAGCCCCCTGCTCGCCTCACGAAGTGGCCTGAGTACTGCAGAAAATCCGATGGCAGGCGTCGCGGCCAAGCTCGCCGAGCTCGTTAGCAACCTGCCCATCATCGAAAATGGAAACCCTGCTTCTGCAACCGGCTCTACCGCGAATGAAAGCTGATGAGCGGTTCTTCTCCAAGCTGAAGCACTTTCGCCCCGCGTCGCCACCCACTACGACAAGCTAGCTGCCAACTTCTTCGCAATGGTCCAACTCAATTCAAGGCGGCTGTGGCTACGCAATGAGTCTACGGCTAATTAAACTGTGGTTAGAGTCTTGTAACGAGCGAAATAAAATTTGTAACTGCGCAAGTGATTGGGAACTATGAACTTGGACCATTCTAGTTACTAGACAAAATCGAAAAATTAAAGGCTAACTCACTGAACCACAAGAGAATAACTTCAAAATTAAAACGCGTAACTTTTTTTAAAACTGTAACTCTGAGAAATGTAAAGAGTTACACGAGAAAAAATAAAAAATGCGCACGCTTCATAAACGACACAGCCCGAAGCGGGGGTGTCGTGTCTCATTCATTCAGGTGCGCAGCACCTTTTTGTATTTTTGTTTGGAGTCTACCAAGTTGGACCGTGAGGAAAGGCTGGTGATCAGGGCTACAAGTAAATTTGCGAGTATGATCGGGAGGCGCTCAGAAGGGTCTACGGCTGCACATATTCAGCGTTCGTAGCATGAGGTATGACAAGGATTCCTGCGATTCTGATTTCACTTCTAATCTGCGGAATGGCTGCGGTATTGGAGGGTGCGTGCGCGGGCAAAAATGTTAGAGCTTTTTTCGCGACTCTGCGGTTCCCGCGCTACTCCGCGCCGTTGTGGGTTTGGACAATTATTGGGGGGCCTATTACCTAATTTTCTTCTCGATTATTTATCGTCTCTTGCGTCTCGAAAACTACCCTGCTAGGTGGTATGCGGCGGTGGGATTAATCGCCTTCATGATGACGGTTAACGGGCTCAGCAACTACGTGATCTTTCGCGCCCGGAATCTATACCTCAGTTTTGTCATTGGCGCAGTATTCCCGGTACTTGACCTTACGCTCTTTTTCATAGTCATGACTTTAGATCAGACAGCCGCGCTGGCAATGATTCCCTATCTACTCTATCGAGTCTATGCTGTTTTTTGGGGTTATGGTTTGTGGCGGGTGAATCAACAGGAGGGGGTCTCAAATTGAAGATGCGTGGGCGGGTCGTGTTTCGGATTTTGCCGCCAAATATCCGACGCAACTGCGCCCTTTGGCGCTGTTGCGTCCCGGCCAAAAAAAAAGCGGTTCGTTCTCAGGGGTTGGTTATGCCGTCACCGGATGGTTGTCGGAGCGTCCGGCACGGATGATTTGATCGGCGGCACGGAAGATCTTTTGGGCACTCTTTTCGGGTATCGCATCCCCGTCAAAACCGTTCCCTCGGCGCAGCCAATTTTGAATGTAACCTCTGCAAAAGTCGGCTCCCTCAAGCCCCAAAGATTCACAACAAAGAAGCGCCACGGATTCCGCTTCGACCTCGCGCAGACTACGCGGCGTCGTCTCATCATCGGCGAAATCTGCGTCGGTAGTGTGGCCCAAAATTACGTGACCTAGTTCGTGAAAAAGTGTTTTGAAAGGGAGTTGAGCAAGCGGGTTAATTGCCACCTGACGCTTGCGTGCAAAGCCTTGAATATTTCCGTCCGTGTGATCGAATGGAATGCGCTCAATACTCAGGGCTGTAAGTGCTCTTTCTGCGTTCCACTCTGGGACCGTGATCGGTTCAAGTTCTTGCCCGTCAGTCTGCCCCAAAACAAACCAGCGGGCCTTGTAAACAAAGCTGGTAAAGGTGTGTTCTTCGTCTGAATCTTCCTCGCGGCGTTTGCAAGTAATCGGCATGCACAAAGTCAGCGCACGTTCGCCACGTTTCACAAAGCGGCCTAAGTCTTTCCACTTCGGAAAAGTGTTAATTGGGCCGGGTTGTAATCCGCGCATCTGACATTGCACAAGCGCGAGAATTTGATTCCCTGTCGAGTAGGCATGAAAGGCGCTATATGCTTTCATGATCAGACCTGGCTTAGTGACGGCTTCGATAAGTAAGGCGGACCACTTCGGAATAGCGGGTGATTGGTTGGCGTGACTTTCCATTGTCGCGAGCTCCTTTTCGGGTGACTTTTTGAAAGCAAAGTTCCCTTTCGCAGTCACTCCCAAAAACCGGCAGGAGCACTCAAAGCGGAGCGCAGAGTTGGCGGATGGGCTGTCGCTTACGATGGAAGCGAAAGGGGGATGGATTTAGGTGACTCAGTAGCGACGGCGGAGATTTCTGGATGCGCCCTGAGGGTAGGCCTAACAATCTAAAGAGTCAGTTCATCGTCTACGATTCTCTCTAGTGGAATGTCTGCGGCGCGGGAATACGCAAGCAGCACAAACAGCGGTGGTTCGTTTTTATCTAATTCATATTTTGAGATGTCGTTGTACGCGTGGACGCCTAAGACCTTCGCTAGTTTAGGTTGAGATAATCCTAAGCTATTGCGGATCTGAAAGAGCTTTGCAGCAAGATGTTTTGGACGTGGCCGCGCGTGTCCCATAGTGGCTACCCTACGGATAATCGAGCACTTGCGGATTGTGTAACGCGTCCGCAAACTCCGTTATAAAGTCCTCTGCCTGTTTCCTGTCTTTGAACCTGAAAGCCTCAGTCGCATCGTTGGTGAAAAATTCAGGAACGCCGCGTATGTAACCCTCAAACGTGACAACCATCACGCCTTCGGTAGTGTCCATCCCTGCTCCCGCTTTATGGATCTCAACCATTCGCTCCATCATGTCTCTGCTTTGTCCGCTGAATGTCGCAAGGTCGATGTCAATGCTTTCGTCTGAAAGGTCGCCGACCAAGAAATCTTGAGACCTGTTGCCGACCATTGCCACCAAGTAAATGTCCTCAATTCCGATCTCTGTGTTATCAGGCAAATCTGCTAACCAATCGATCAGTTTCTCTCTCGTGGTTGCCATAAGGGTGCTCACGAACTGCCGGATAACTGCCGGCGCAAGAGATCTATCCTGTTCTGTATCCTGACACGCCGCTGCTGTAGTAAAAGATCCGTTACACGTTTTGGTCTTTTCCAGTTTTCAGGAAACTTCAATTCACGAGTGTCATCAGCCAATACGTTCATGGAGACGCGAGCCAGCTCTGAGTATTTCAGCAATGTCATTAAGTCCGGCTCGCGGTTACCGCGCTCGTATTCGGAAATCCGAGCGACGCCTTTATCAAATTCCAATAGCTTCGCCAGTTGCGATTGACTCGCTTCCAGCTTGAACCGGATTGCGAGTAGTTTTTCACCAAGACGTTTAGGCTTTTTTCGCCCTCTTTGGCCCACGGCTCTCTCCTTTCTCAATCAGGTCAAGCTCCTTAATCAGAGCGTCACGGAATCTTGTGAGCACGTCGATCAGCAAATTGATTTTTTGCAAACTGCGTCGCCGGGCTTGTTTAGTGCCTAGAAAAAATTCGAGTTGTATGCGGCGACGACAATCAGCGATCGTGAGCATGTAGTGGCCCCACTTATACTCTCCACCTCGGCTTGATTCGACCTCGGTGAAAATGTAGGACGTGTGACCCGTCGAAATCGGATTCAGGAATACTCTTTTCCGGTGAGAGAATATAGACAAAAGTGACCTTTCAATTACCGTGATATGCGATGTTCGCATATCACTGGACGTGGCCGTATAAATGCTTCCGTGAAGAAAGCGACCTACCTGGCCCAGCGAAAGAGACTTCTCGCCCTCTTACGCGAAACGAGGACTAAAGCAGGTCTAACTCAGGCGGAACTTGCCTCACGTTTACATCGAGATCAAACCTTCGTTTCCAAATACGAAACCGGCGAGCGGCGTTTAGACATCTTGGAATTGCGAGATGTGTGCCGTGCTCTCAGCGTAGACTTCAAAGACTTTGTTCGCGCTTTGGACGCTGAATTGCGATAGCCGGGCGTTGTTGAGCAACGCCAATAGTCAGCGACCAATGTCATGGCTCCATGATATGCGATTTTCGCATATCGATCAAGATCTTCATATAACGTGCGCGGTGAAAAAGACTATCCGCCTCAATCAGCAAAAGCAGCTGCTCGTTTTATTGCGCGGCGTACGAATTGAAGCTGGCTTGACACAGACTGAACTTGCATCGCGTCTCGGCACAGATCAAACATTCATCTCCAAGTACGAAAGCGGAGAGCGGAGGTTGGACGTACTTGAACTACGCGAGGTGTGTCGGGCAATAGGCACGGACTTTGTCACGTTTATCCGTAAACTCGATAAAGACCTGAGAACGGACTGAGCATGCATTCGGAGTTTTAAATCATGACTAGGGCAGTACATGTACGGTTAACTCGCTGAGTATTTGGAATTAGGACCGCTTGCGCGCCGATTGTTTATTGGCGCGGGGTCCTTGGCAAAATTCCTACTTTAATTGTGGGGATTGCCCGTTTCTTCGCGGCGATCGGGTAAATGGTGAATGCAAGGAACAAGTTATTCCTAGAAATAGAGCGGGAACCGAAACGTCGCCCGTATGGAGCTTACGTCGATTTTTTCCTCAATGACGATGACATTCAGTTTTCTTTTAATGGCCCAGCTGCGGTTTTTGCCTCAGACGATGCAATAGTACAATTTGATTTGACGCCCGATCAGCCTCTTGGTCCGCTCCAACACTTAAAAAGCTACAGAGCAAGCATCGAAGGTTTTACGACAGCCAGTGAAGCCGAAAGCATGGGCATGAAGTTGTCTCTTGCCTTGCTTTGGTCTGCCGTGACCCAAGACTTTGGGATGCGCCTTGACTATCATTCTGCGCTTCCGTGCACTGTTTATGATCGTACTGAGTGGCAGTGGGGCCCTTCTACTCGTGGGCATTTAAGCAATCATTATCCCGCTACCGCGGGTGATCTCGGCGAATTGATGCGGGATGTACTTACAAGCACGATCGAGGCTGATCGGCAATTGGTCCTCTCTATGGAGTTGTATGCCGCCGCAAGGCTTGAAGTTTCCGATAGGGCCAAGTTTCTGGGCCTTGTGTCTTCCCTCGAACCACTTGCAGCGCAAGCTCTACTTCCCGTCAGCGTGCGCCGCCTCATAAAAACGTTTCGTGATCAGCTCGGGGCCGTTGAGATAAACGAATTACCATCTGAAGACGCAGCAAAGCTAAAGACGTCGCTAAATGGTCGCCTAAAACATCTTGAGCGCGAATCGATTCGACAAGCTCTGTTGCGAGTCATTCGGGAATGCTTCCCTGGAGATGAGGATTCCGCAAAGGTAATCGACGCGGCATACGGCTTGAGGAGCGACATGCTCCATGAAGGCACTACCGATCCTTACCTGGACCGCAGGACTCATGCTATTGAGCAGATCATTCGTCGGTTGTACGCTGCGCGAATAGGTAAGCAGTTAAGGATCGGCAGCTAGGCTAGTGCAGCAATGGATCACGGTACAAAGGCCGTTAAGACGCTTCTCGTACGCATCGCGCCACTCGTTGGACTGGGGCGGCGGAGCGTGTTTGTAATTACCCTCATCCAGCGTGGCTTGCGGCGGATTCGCCGATTAACTCTGACGGCGGCTTCACATTAGAAAACGATGAACGAAAGAAAGAATCCCATCCCAGTACTTCCGGTTCCAACCCTACCCCCCATAAGAGAACATGAATCACCGAAAGTCGTTCTCATTCTGGACCGCATCAGACGAGAGCTGGACGAAAGGGATGGTCTCGAGGAGTTCTGTTGGTTCGCCAGGGAATATCCGCGCTGTTATCGATTCCATCTCAACGGAGCAGATTTCCGACTGCGCACCATGCATGGTCTACTACGAAGGGTTTATACGGAGCTCGCTGAAAGCGCTATAGATTCGACTGAGGATATGTTTGAAGTTGCCACTGGAAACGAGTATGTGGATCAGTTGTATTGGGACTTCGAGTCTTATCTATCCGAAATCAATGTTGCCTTGGATCTTCTTGCGCGCGTTGTTGGTCCAGCTTTTGAGCAAGAGTCGCCTCCGTCATTCAACAAGTTGTGCAAGCAAAACCAGCAGCATGTAATAATAGATCTCTTTCAAAAAGCTCAACGCATGTGGGTTCAACGGTTGAAGGATTACCGAGATTGCTTTATGCACTATACACCGGTCGATACTTTGCTGGTGGTGACGTTACGAAAGTATCAGACAGGCTGGGAGATTCGGGCCAAACTGCCTGTTAATCCAAACGTTCGGGAAATTCTTGGATTTCGGTACTCGCGACGAGTCGAACTGATGCGCTACGCAATCACAACGCACAAACACTTGGCGACCTTCGACCGCACTGTTGCTGAGGCAATCTGGAGACTCTATCGGAATGGAAATTTCCCTGTGCGGAAGAACCATTTGTTCTTCGTTGGTCGTAGGTCGCGATGATTCTTCGGTGGAATTTTATTACTGTATATGCGAGGGTGAACCATACTGGAAAGTTGAACCTTTCGCGGCGCAAAGTCTTTCTCGTCAGTACCAAGAACTTGCTTATTTAAGATTCGTCGAAGGTCAGCAATATAACCCGAGTGGCTGTCGAGAACTTGTTCTGGATAATTTGGAGGTTGATGATATTCCTGATTCGATCCGCGATTCCATTATTGAGAGCTATCTCGATGCGGCCAGGGAGGCCGAGACCAAATGACTGGCCGCCTAAAAAGAAAAGACACACTTCCGAGAAGTGTGTCTGGTGCGGCGGAATCCTACCAAAAAGTTTACCGAGAAGATACTAACTGTCCTTTGATTCTTGATTGAGGACATAACGAGCTGTTCAATTGTTTTCTTGAGTCGTTGGGAGGGAATATATGAAGGCTGGGCAGGAACCGTTTTCAACGTTAATCGACGAGGCCTATACGGGAAAGCTTAGGTTACCCGCATTCCAGCGTGACTGGGCTTGGCGCCAGCCTCAGATCGTCAGTCTGTTTGACTCCATTCGGAAGACCTATCCAATCGGTGGTTTCTTGTTTATGAAGGCTCGGCAAGATTTCGACCTTTCTCCTAGACCATTCCATCCCTTTGACGATACTGCCCCAAACCTTACTCACGGAATTGAACGTTACGTACTAGATGGTCAGCAGCGGCTTACGGCTGGATTAACTATTTATCGCGGCGTAGGTGATCTACACCTCTTTTTAGATCTCAATAAGCTATGGGAGTTGGCGAAGAACAAGAAACTAGATTTTCAAGACAGTGAGGCTGTAAAGGTTTTTGCGCAGGACTTGGATGATGACGATGAATACTGCGTACCTCGAAAGGTGGCGAATCCTAAACTTCAACTCAAAAAACATCTCTTCTGGACGGCGATGCTGACTGACGATACCAAGTTTCAAGGAATGCGGGATGACTACATTACTGATTCTCCAGACCGGGTAAAGTTCATGGATTACCTAGTTAGACCGCACTTTCGTTTAGGCACCGGAATAATTGTGCCGGTTACGACGCTTGACGAAGAAGAATCGATCGAAGCAACGACGAAAATATTTGCCACCCTGAATACCACTGGCAAGCCGCTAACTCCATTTGAAATTGTCGTAGCGCGACTTTTCTCCTCTGGCTTTAGGCTCGTTCAAGATGTTGAGGACAATAAAGAAGCGTCAAGCTATTACAAATATATGGATCAGACAGGGGAAATTTACCTTCAGACTATAGCCCTCCTGTCTAAAGCAGAACCCAAAAAGGCCCGCTTACCTCGTACGATCACTGGGGAGCGTTACAAAGACCACAAAGAGGATGCCGTACAGATCCTAGATGACCTTGGCAATTTTTTGACCGATCGTCTTGGTGTCGGTCTTGATGTTCCTTCCAGCCTGACGCCATACGACTCGATGTTTCCACCTATGGCCATAGTTCACTCAGCCATAGCCAAGCTGAAACTGAAAGGTACCGATAAGCGGAAGGCGGAACAAAAAATCGAACAATGGTTTATAGCTGCCGCACTCCTTCAGAGATATCAAGAAGGTGTTCACAACAAACAACAGACGGACGTAAAGGAAATTGGCGAGTGGTTGAAGGATGACGATGCCATGCCAAATTGGCTAAGAAATTTCAAGATGCCCACTTTGAAGGACAATTCCCCAACGGGTGCAATTGGACGGTTACTCCAATGCCTAATTAATCGAGAGCATCCTAATGACCCGCTCACCAATGCTAAGGTTGGTTACTATCCTCAAGCCACCGGCAAGACCGAACGACATCATATTTTTCCAAGAAAGTTTTGTGAGGATCACATTCACGACTGGGGCAAAAAGGATAACGCCAATCAGGTTCTGAACGTAATGTTCACCGACAGCGAAACGAATAAAAAGTGGTCTAAAATGGATCCGGCCAATCAACTTACTGACATTGAGATGGCCATTAAGGACAAAAAGACGCGGAAGGCCATGCTTCTTAAGCACGGCATTGATGATACTTGCGTCGAGATAATGCGACGTCCAAACAAGACAAGAGCTGATTTTGAAGATTTTCTAACCGCCAGAGAGAACTTCTTTTCCGAGAAGTTTGGTGAGTGGGATTTACCGATCAACGACTAATCCTGGAACCGGAACACCACCGGAATTGCGGTATCTACACTTTCACAAGATCGACAGCCACTGCGAGTGATGCCAGCACACTCGTTGCGCATTTACCGTCCAACAAAGCGGACTGGGCAACAGGGCCGCTTCCGCGCAGGGCGGGTGATGCCGAGCATTAGCCACCGAGAAACCTACCGTGAAGCAAGTTGCGAAGATTGTCCACTGTGGGCTTTCACGGTCACACGCTGCACTCATAGGTGCTTACGTGCCAATGCTCGCGACTCGGAGTGAATGGGCAGATTTAGGGCGCTTCTCGCAACTGATGGAAGAAATTGAGCACATCTGTGGTTGCGGTCAAGAAAAAGTTGCGAAGATTGTCCAGTGTGGGGAGCACTACTCCATGGAAGGTCGCCATTATCAACTCTGGCGACCTTTCTGTTTCTTGATACCTTGACCCACGGAAGATCGTTGTTATAGAGTCTGCGGGCACCTTGGCCTTCTAACTCAACTCTTTCCAGTCACATTTAAAGAAGGCCTCGTGGATCGTCATTGCTCCGGTTCTGCCAAGCAAGTTGTTGAATAGTTCAACATGTATTTTCTCTGACGTTAGGCGGAAGCCGACACTGACGCAGACGTATTATCGAAAGCGACAGGAGTAAAACAATATCTCAGATAAAGAAACCCCACTCGCCGGGACTGGTCATTGTCATTCATGTGATTGTAAGGGATACATAAGTAAGCATAATGGCACGCATGAATGCAAAACTTGCGGTCATCATTATAACCGTCACAACTAAGGATACGCTTAGCCTGTTGTTCAGGGGTTCTTGCGCCGCTGTCGTGCGTGTGACGCTGCTCCGCCGGATTGCGGAGGCAGAAATCAAGTAAACATAGGACGAGCCATCATGAAGGTGTCACTGCGGAGAGTAGAAGAAACCGCTGGCGTGTTCAAGAAGACGACTGAATACGTTCTCTACGTCAAGGTCGAGCTTACAGCCGAGGAAAGGGGCGCGATCAAGAAAGCAGGGATCGAGGACTACCTTTTGATGGAGTACTCGTATAGGGGCTCGGAGATAAACTGGCTCGTAAAGAGCGTTGTGTACTCAAGCGACAAAGGGAGCGAGAGTAGATTCGTCGCCGCAAATGCCATTTCGCGAAACGAAATGGAACAGGAGGTCAAAGAGAGTCTTTCTGCACTCAAGTCTCAGATCGAAGCGCAGATGGCGGGAGGTAGTGGGAGTGAATCTTTCGAACTCTAGGTTGGGTGCTGATGCAAATGAAGTTCGTCGTTAGACCACATTAATATCCACCTTGCTCATGGTTTCAGGCTTACGTTGTGAGAGGACCCTCGCTCTAAACTCAAAGCATAAGGACGCAACATGAGAGAATTCATCATACCGGAAGACGGCCTAGTTGTTAGGACAGACCAAGGGCGGCCAATCTTAGAATTATCAATTCAAGCCGAAGGCAATATTGTCAGAATGTTCAGCGCCGATGCAGAGCCGAAGATCGCACTGGCAGCTTATGGCGATACGGGGACCCTAATTATTGGAGATCCAAACAAGAACGGGATTGTCATCGCTGTTAGCGAAGATATGAGCGAAATCAGTATCATAAACTCAGACAAGAGTATTAATTTGGCCATTAATCAGACGAGCAGCGAGTTAATATTTTTGAATGCCAACGGTGCAACCACGAACAAGCTCTACCTGGATGAAAATGGCGGACAGATGGGATTGGGTGACCCGGAGGGCAGTCTTGTGATATCTGCTGGTGCTGGAAATGGGGGAGGTCTGTGTCACCTAATGAACAAGAAGGGCGATACAGTTGTTGTATTAGAGAGCAATGAAGAGAATGGCAATATTACCTTGTTGGATGAAGAAGGAAACATTCGACTCATGATCCGACACAAAGAGGATAACAACATTCATTTAGTAGATAAAACCGGTCATATTGTTTGGACTACATTGCCGCAATAGTGCCACTGATGCACGACAATCTTACTCTTATTTCAGATCCATTTGTCGCTCGACACCAGCCCTGGGGAAGCGGCGAGTCTGGCAAAGGGGCACCTGCCTGTTGTCAGGTGCTGTTTTCAAGCAACGAAGGAGGATTGCTCATGGGTATGGAACAAGGGCCAAAGCCACCAACCAAGTGTCCAGTCTGCAATGGATCAGGAAAGAAGGACGGCCACACCTGTCAAGAATGCAACGGCTCCGGACGAAGGCGATAGAACGAGCAAACCGCCACAGACAGAATGGAAGCACCGTAATTGAACCGTCGGAGCTCAGTCATGACGGAGCTCTACATCACTCGACCCAACCGACGACGAGCATGCCTTCGGGGACCTTACAGTACTTCTCACAACTGTTGCAAGAAACTGAGCATTTCGTTCGTTGGCGTCAAAAACGAGTTGCGAAGATTGTCCACCATGGGCTACCAGGGTCACACCGTTGCACTCTTAGTCCATCTACGCGCCAATGCCTGCGATTCGGAGTGGCTGGCAAATTAAGGCGCTTCTCGCAACTGCTGGAAGAAACTGAGCACTTCTGTGGTTGTGGTCAATAAAAAGTTGCGAAGATTGTCCAGTGTGGGGAGCACTAATCATTATAAAGACGAGGCCACCTGCAAAAGGTGGCCTCAATTTTTTCAACGTTGATTACTGCAGCATTTGGCTGGGATCTTACTCCAAATCAGATTTTCGTTATCTTACAAGTATGTCGTACCGGGTGGACGTATTAGAAAACGGACACATCCGGTTTACGCAAGTGGCTGCTCTAAATGGATCAAGTTAGAAGAGTCCTAGACGAGCGTGGTGGATTGATTCATGATGATCACACGGCCTTTCTCGACAACGGCATTCCTGTAGTTCTACTAATCGATTCCACCTACAAATGGTTTCACCATCGCGGATACACCTGACAAATGCTCGGCTGAAAGCCTCGGACATGACGGTCGCACCGTCTGGGAAGGATCGAACGGTCATTTGAGTACTCCAACTCCTAACTATCTTCTCGAGACTTGTTTTGTTGCGACTCGCGACATCATAAGCTTACATTGAGACGAGCTTAAGAATGTTATACTTTCCAAACTCTGAACGACACCCTCAGAGCTACGCTTTTGCGAAACCGGAGAAGGATCATGGCTGCAAATCTTGAAGACCAACTGATTGACAAAGTGCGAGCGCTGCCACCCGACAAACAACAGGAAGCGCTACGACTCCTTGATACTCTTGCCTCGGGCGCTAGCTCTCAAGGAACGGATGTAGATCGCAAACCCATTTGGGAGGTCGTCGACGAAATCAACGCTGGCTTACCCGCAGACACTTGGGAGAACGTACCGACCGACGGCTCGATCAATCTTGATCACTATCTCTACGGAGCGCCGAAGCAGCAGCCGTGAAAGTGGCATTCGTCGACACGCTCTACTTTGTAGCTCTCTTCAATCCCAGAGACCAGTGGCACGAGCGCGCCATCGCCGCCAGCAAACTGGTTGCGGAAACCAAATTAATTACAACTGAAGATGTACTGGTGGAACTCTTGAATTTCTTTTCGGAGTATGGCGAAAAGGCTCGCCGTGGAGCAGTCGCCCAAGCTGAGGCAATTCTCAGCGGCGCGAATATCGAGGTGGCGCCTCAAAGCCACGAAGCATTCATGGCCGGTCTCACCCTTTACAAAGCACGGCCCGACAAAGGCTACAGCCTGACGGATTGTATTTCGATGCATGCAATGCGCGAGCGTGGCATCAGCGACATATTGACCCATGACGATCACTTCCGGCAGGAAGGCTTCACAGTGCTGCTCTGAGCAAGCCTTAGCCGACTAGTGGAGACCTGTCCCAACTCGCCCCAAAGATCCTGTGCTTAAAATATAATCAGGCATATTAAAAGTTAGACCATGGAAATGGAATAGCAGGCAGTTAAGGAGCTTCTCGCAGTCGATGAAAGAAACGATGCATTTCTGGTGTTGATCTTAGAAAGAAGTTGCGAAGATTGTCCACTGTGGGGAGCATTGGTAGAGAAGAATAGGACAAGTTTGGTGAGTACATAATATTCAGGGACAGGACGCTCGAAAGAACGCCTGATGTGGTGGTCTCCCTTTTTGCTTTGCTTTCTCTGACGGCGTGTAATAGATTCTGCCCTGTTCTTCCTGACTCCCACTGCATAAGGAAGCTCACATGAAAGCCTTACCACGCACACACGGCTTCTCTGCGGGTAGCTGGCAAATACTCCTAACAACCTGAATGCGGCCCGCTGCTTGGCGTGTCCATGGCGCTCACGTTCTTGGGGCGGATAGACACAGCAGATCCTTTAAGGAAAGCCGATTTTATACGGAACCGGATAAGACAGCGAGGCGGTGGTTTAAGACGCCACAAGTGCCATGACTAAACAGATTAGCTGAATGGAACGCTCATTTTATGCGGAATGGAAAAGAAGGGCTAACACTGCTTCCCGATTTCATCCAGATCAAGATACACATAGTTGGGAGGACTGAAGGCACACCATGAACGATGTCGTTGTCGTCGCCATCATTTCGGCTGCGGCCAGCGTGGTAGTCGCGGCGCTCACGTTCTATCTGACCAAGCGACATGAACTGGCGGTTCAGCTCCGGAGCGAGAAACTGAATCACTACAAGGTTCTGTTTTCCGCGCTCTCTGATCTTGCAGTCGACGGCGCGGATAAGGACGAAGCCAACATGCGGTTTGCCCTCGCAGTCAACACGATCGCACTTGCGGCTCCACAGCAGGTGATTACGGCCTTGTTGGCTTTCCACGACGAGGTGAAGTTCTCAAACCCCGACCGGTCACACGAGGCCCATGACCGGCTCCTGAAAGAACTACTGCTTGCTGTGCGACGGGATATCGGTCTTGCGAAGGGCGATGATGTGGCGAGCTTCAGCTTTCACCTCATTGGTACGGCTCCGACGGCCTCCCAACAACAGCATGCAGCGGACGGCGCTGCGCACCGCCGCTGATGCTGAACGTTGGGTCGCTTCTCTCGGAGTTGCTAATTCTCTACAAAGGCCGTGGCCAAAATCAGGAGGTATCAGAAATGTTCAAATCGATTCCTTCCGGTAGCCGTCCCATCACTGCCGGTGTCTTGTTAGTATTGACTCTTTGCTTCGGTTCTTGTTCGACAAAGTCCCAAATAGTTGGGAGATGGTCATACAACGTCACCGGCATTGCAGGTATGCCTGCCGCAGTATGGACTTTTTCCTCAGACAACCGATGTCACTGGCAGGAGACGGTCAGCGGAGCCGATTGCACTTATACAATCAGCGACGACGGTACCGTAAAGATTTCCTTTTCGGGCGGACAAAGAGCCGAGGGAAAGCTCGATGGCGGAAAACTCACACTGAAAGCATTCGGAAAACCACCAGTTGTACTAACCAAGGAGTGATAGTCGCTTCATCATTCGTGTCGTACCACTCAAGCGCGACCCAACAAATCGGACGCGAGAGGCGGGGCGTGTTTCGGTCAAACGAGCAACTCAATCTTGAGTCTCTCCAAAACTTCACTGATAGGGTTTGCTACGCCATAACCTTCGATTCTTTGTGGTTTGCTGCTAGCTGGATCACGTTGCGGCATGACCTCTGTGTTAAGTAGGGCGCGCGTTGATTCCGGCACCTCGGACATGCCGCCAAAAATCAAACCGATGGCATGCTGTTCCCCGTCAACCACCAGAGAGCCGCTGTCACCTTTAGCAACAAATTTTTGGAATACTGGAAAAGCAGGTTCAATCAGCAACTGGTTTTGGAAAAACGCTGACTGCCGTGTGCGGTCATACCGGATCCAAATATCCAGATAGATCGAGAAGATACGCCCTTCTGTGTAACCTGTGGTTCGTCCGAACTTGCGCGCGGCTTCTCCGATTTCGATGTCCTTTTTTGGCACGTAGCCCCTGACCGCGCCAATCAACGGAAGCAGAGGTTTGTGCTGGTGCGGTCCCCATAGTTTGGCGATGGCCGCGTCGATGTGGTTGGGCTCGTTTATGTCGCTGTCAAACTTCAGCGTGTAGAAGTTTACCAACGTCCCGATGGGCCGATTGCTTCCCGGTTCACCTGGACTTGGCTGCATTATCAAGTCGCCATCATCGACTTTTGCCTTTTGGAGGTCGGCGAAGACGTGTGAGTTACTAAGCATGTAGGTCTCGTTCCGGTGCGGGAGTTTGCTCTTACGCCTGCAAAAATAGCCGATGGTCCCACTCTGGCCGGTTAGATGGGTATTTGCACCGCTGATTCCGCCGATTATCACTTCCTGATGTTCACGTATGCCATTTGGATATTGGTCCCACGCCACAGACGCATTAGAACCGGCGTCATACAAGAAACCTGCCGCAGGCATTTCGATCAGAACGAGGGGAACACCACGATAGCTGTTCGGCAACGGCGTCGCCCCTGAGCCGACCCACTTCTCCCCGTTTGCATCGTTGACAAAAACCTGAATGCAGTATTGTTCGACGCCGCCGGCGAGCAGTCCTATACCCACAGCATGAATATTGTTTGAGACGCCCGGGGGCAAGAATCGCCGGCTCAATTCACTCTTAATCTTGACGATTCGTTTGAGCAGTCTGTAATTGGTGCGTCGAGGCCGGCGTCTTAACGCCCGTGCATGCCGGTATCTCTTCACCAGAAACCACGTCAGCCAGGCCAGCGCCAGTCCCGCCACGATCCAGGTGATTGCATCGTAGTAGTAATAGAAGGTGATCCCGCCATCAGCATTGTGACGGGACCACAGCAAGTGTCTTTCAAAGATGAAAAGGCCCATCGGTTTTTCTCAGAGATCATCGATCGACGGCAGAGAATCTACAACGATCGGGTGACAAAATTCCTGCTGATTTACTGATTCGCCGGTGGCATCTTCTACGATCGGCGTCAATTCGAATTGATTGCCGGAAGGGCTGGCGAGATACCTGTAGTAATCAGGCATGTCGCTGTAGATGGCGTCTGCGTTGTAGTCCATGTTCTTAATTTCGATTCTGAACGGAAGACCATCAATGCGATGAAGGGAGTGTGTTTCTTCCTGGCCGGCGATGCGAATGGTGAATCTGACCTCCTCACCTTCGATCTTGACGCCGATGGTTTCTGCTACATTGCCAAAAACCTCGCGTTGCTTCGATATGCCGCTCGCGTTCTTTTCTACCTTTTCGAAAAACAGGTTCCTATCCAGCTTGTGGGCGTAGAACAGACCGTTGCTTATGTATATTTTCGTTAGCGGATAATGTTGTTGCGCGCTGGCGTTTAGCGCTGTGTTGCCGTGCAGAGCACTCATGTTTACGAGCCACCGAAAATCATTGACGTCAGGGGAACCAAGCCTGTCGAAGTCTCCGCTTTGATAAATTTCGTAGCCTGCAACGGACGGGTTGCCCGATGCCTTGATTTCTATCTGCACGTCTTCTTTCGGGAGGTTTTCATACGTCGCGATATCCTTGTAGACGACGATGTCATTCTCGGCACCGTCTTGATAAACGGGCCGTTGAATCTTGACCGTCAATACGTGTTTGGTGTCGCGAATGCCTGCGATTTCGCCTCTTTGGCGCTCCTTGTTGAAGCAGACGATCCCGAGACCGGTAAATCTAACGAGGGCAGTAGCGGAACTTTCCTGGACAGACATGATGTTCTCCTATCGCGAGGGTTATTAAAGAGCTTTCAGATTAGAGTGAGTTTTTGCGGTTCAAACGTAACGCCGCTGGCTCAAAAAGCCGTAGGCGAATATCAATAGGTGCAAGACCACGAACCGAAAACTTTAACGCAGCCAAATGATTTTGTCTTTGGAACCCTGAGAATCTTTGCCGGCTCAGTCGGAGAACTCGTCTTGAGTCGCCACTCATACGTGAGGGTGACTAGAGCCACCTTACACCCTCGAGGGAACGCGCTCTGATACTCGATCGGAGATAAACTTGCTTCGGCTGCGACACCAACTGGCATGACTCTAGCTCGTTCACCTTCAATCTTCTTTCGCCATCCCGCACTTAATCTATCGCTGATCGCCTTCCCTTCCTGGCTCTTGTCAGCATCGGAACACGCTTGTGGAGGTGTCGAATCGTCTTGGCCAAGGCCGGAGAAGTGAGCTGTCTCATCCTGCCTCAGATTGTTAAAGGAGCGACTCGACGGCGTGAAATTCATCTTGGCCGTGTCGGGAGTAATTGTGTAACTGCTGCCTGCGCTCAGATCGCTGAAAGTGTAATAGCCGCTGCCATTGGTCGTCGTCGAGGTCAGCTTTGATCCTTCCAGCCTGATTCTTACGCCGCCGAGAGGCTGACCGGCAGCCATCACTCGGCCGCTGATTTTGTAGCTCGGCGATGGTGACGCGATGGTGACGGCGATGGCGATGGCGATGGCGATGGTGATGGTGATGGCGATGGTGATGGCGATGGTGATGGCGATGGTGATGGTGATGGTGATGGCGACGGTGATGGCGACGGTGACGGTGCTGACGAGGGTGAAGGTGATGGGGACGACGATTCCAACAGGGCGAGCGAAGGTGATAGTAATGCCGACGGTAACGGTGATACCGAAGATAATAGAGACTCCGTCAGCGGCGGTATAGTTCCGGCTGGTGTCGTCTCCACCACGTAGGAGTTCGAGACCACCATGGTTAACATCAAGGTTGTCATCGCGGCCAGAGCAATGCGCCGCCATTTTAGTTTGCGCTGCTGCTTTCTCGACGCACTCGCTTTTTCTTCAATGACCCGCGTACCCTCACTCCAGTTCTCGCTGCTCGGATCCACGTTGAGCAACGGCGTTCCGTCAGCGAGGCAAAACGCCAACGATTCGTCCGCCCAATAGGCGCCGCATTTCGGACAGATACGTATCATCGTTAATACTCGGCGTAACCACCGAACTGGGAAAACGCGGCCCAATAAAAAGGCGCCTTCGTCTCGCCCCGACTCAACATTTCAAGCTGAGCCTGCCGCAGGCTCTCAGCAGACGTCATCCGTTTCTCTTTACGGTTGCGATGAAAGGCGATCATCAAATCCTTCGTGGGCTCTGAGTCAACCTGCCATTGACTCGCGACCACGACCGGCACACCGAGCGCCAGCAAAGTGCGGGCGATGCCAATGGCCCCTTCGCTTTTGTTGTAACGCTCAAAGCCGGTCTCGCATGCGGATAGCACCGCCAGCTTCGCCAGCGGCAGCTTGTACGCGGCGAGTTCGGATGAACGTAACTCACCGCCGGCAAAGAGCAGCTTAGAATTTCCCGGAGATTGCCGGTTGGCCACATAGTGTCCGGCGAAGTGAACCACTTCGACACGGGCAAAGTTGCGCAGAAACTTCTCCTTTGTGGCTTCGCCGCCAAACAGAACAAGGGATTTCCGGTAACTGGCAGCAATCGTCCCGGCTTCGACCTCCGCGGCTTCCAGGTCTGGCAGATTAGAGTTCTCTTCGCGGTCAAAATCAGGATTACCGACACTGAGCAGACTCTCGTTCCTCACTTGCTCTTTTCGCCGCGCGTTTTCGCTGGCCAGCACCAACACGGAGGCACTAGGCGCATAGAACAAGGCATAATCTTCCAGTAGATACTTTCCGTCTTGCGAAACGAGTGTGGCAAACGCGAGTTGATGCAGAGACTTGTCCGGAATAAGACAAAGCTGCTTGTCGCCCGCGAGCTCGGAGGGGATCAAAAGCTCATAGAGCTCTTGCGCCGCCTGCCTGATCTCGGCGGGCTGGGCCTTTTTCATCATCAAGGCCTGATAAGCGTTGACTTTGTTTTCCAGGTCGGACGCCGTAATTTGCTTCTCAAGCAAATCGAAACGCGTCTTCGACACGATCCAGATCGCAAGTTTGTCGGGCAGTACGGCGTATTGAACGAGTTGCACCTGTTGCGGCAGGCGCTCCTGGATTTCCATCAACGGAAGAGGTTTTACAATCGATGCATAGGCCTTTTCGACTTCGGCGATCGGCTTTTCCGACTGAACAAATTCCAACAACGACCGGGCCTTTGCGGCTTCCACGAACTCAAACGCTTCGCGCATGTCATGTTCCTTTAAGGCGTTCGCGGTCGCTGAATCAAAGACCACCTGCTCATTCGCGAAAAACGCCTGGCGTGAATCATCTTCGCGAACTGTGGTGCGGTAATCTTCGGATAGTTTCAAGACAATCTTTAGCTCACTGGAAAAGTCCTCTTTCCGATCCAGTTGCTGGAAACAGAAGAGCTTGCCTTTATGAATCTGGTACAAGCTGTCGATGACCTCAGGTAGCCGGCCGTATAACTCCAGCGCCTTGTCGTAATCTGTCAAGGCCCCATTCCAATTTTTGGCGCGGCTCTTGAGCTCCGCAAGCAACAGATAGATTTTGGCGGTTGTGCTCGTGTTCTCCGCGGTGGGTTCCCGAGCAAGCGCAATTCGCATTGATTCTTCGGCATACCTCAAGGCAGCGGCAAAATCTCCCTGGTAGGTTGCGGCATTAGTCAGGCGCCATAATGACTCGTTAACGCGGCCGCTGTCGGGCCAGTTTTCCTGAGTAATACTCAGGTGCTCTTCGGAAAGGCTCAAAGAGGTCGAAAAGCATTTCAGCTTTAGCGAAAGCAACGCCAGCGTTCCCTTATTGCGCAACGATTGGTTGAGGCTTTCGAAATAAAGCGCCTTGTCAGAAAGCATTTTGCCCGCATAGAACAGGGCTGGCTCAAGCTCACCAATGTAGGAATAATTCAGTGCGAGGGCCTCCTGCGCGTGCTCGACTTCGAAAGTATTGTTTCCGGCTTCCGCTAGACGTAATGCGGTCTTGAGATTCCTCGCAGACTCAGAAAGCCGATTCTGGTGATAATCGCCCATACCGAGCGAATAGTAGGCTGGCGGCAATAGAACCAGGAATTTCCTGGCTTGCGCATTGGTGATTACCGCTGACACGCGCATGCGGCTCTCAGCGACCTCTGCCACGTCTGGTAGAAGTTGCGCCGCCCATGTTTCCGCGATGGCAGCCTCGCAGTCGTCGCCGAGCCGCGCGAAAAGGTCTCGGCTGCTTTGAAATTCTGCGATGGCCTTTTTGGAGTCGCTTTCCATGATCTGTAACCCGCTGGCAAAAGTATCTTTCGCCTCCAGCAGCCGTTCGATCTTTTCTGTGCCCACATGAAGGTAGAAGTTGGCTAGTTCCCCAAAAAAAGAATCGCTGTTCTGCTCTCGCTCAAAATTGCCGATGTAGTCCAAGGCCTCGATACTCTCCTTGGCTTCGGCCTCCCTGCCATGTTGCTTCGCCAGCAGATACCGCCGCGACAGTTGCAGCGGAACGGCAACTTCCTTCAATAGGCCTTTCGTTTCGTTATGAATCTTTTGGACGCGTGCTTCTTCGTGATTGCGAAAGGCAGTTAGAAAATCTGACAGCACTTGCTCATCTGTCTTTTCGAACAGCGTTTGCTCGCTATCGATCCGGGCCAGGTGTTTCCGCGCCTCATCCGCCCACGCGGACGATGGATCCTTCTGCAAATAGAGGGTCCACGATCCCTTGGCCTCGCGCGGCATCCTCAGTTCCTGGAAAGCTAAAGACTTGTTAAAGAGCGCCTCCAATAAATTGGGGTCGAGTTCCGTTGCTTTCGAGAACTCTTCGAGGCTCCTCGCCAACGCCAGGTATTTCTCTTTTTCGGGTGCGGTTTTTGACAACTCAAACTGAGCGACGCCCATGTCGTTATGAAGCTTTGCGTCCGTATTCGCGAATTTCAATGCACTCTCGAATTCCTTGATGGCGTCAGCGTACTTTTGCTGGGTGAGACGGAAAACACCGAGCGCGTAATAAGTTTGTGCATTCGGAGTCTGCTCCGTGGCATCCATCAGATTGTTTTCAATACGCCGCAACCTCTTCTGGTTGCCGGGCTCCGGCGCTCCACGCATTTGTGTTAACGGCGCGTATCCAAATTCAGAAATACGCGTTTCAGTTGGGCGTGCTTGCTGGTAAATCGATCGGAGTTCGGCAAGTTCGTCCTGATTACTCTTTCTACTGAAGTAGACTGTCAAACCCACCACGGCGATCAACAGAAGCGCAAACGCGACGGCATACTTTGGCTGACGAAAGAACGCGCTTAGCGAGGCGAAGAAAGAAGGCCTGTCATTCGCCACTCTAAGATTCCTGGTCAACGCTTTTTCTCGCAAGGCTTGGGTCAATTCCAGCCTCTCACTTCTTTCCGGATTCGCTAGAAGGGTCGCCCGAAAGCTCTCTGCGTCTGCTTCGTCAAGGCGTCCAAGCACGTAATCATTGATGATGTCGTCCTCCATAAGTTCGACCTGCGAACAGAACTCTTCGTCTGTAAACAACAGTTCCTCGATCCCTTCGAGCTTTGTTTCGTCTGAAACGCGGCCCAAAAGATACTCCCGTACCGTTTCATCACTCTTCAAGGATGAACTCATTGTTCTTGCCGCTCCAATTTAGAGTGTCATTACCCTACGTTATGTAACGGCCGTTCTTAGCCCATACATTCCTGGACGCAAATCTTCAGTTTCTGCTTGCTCCGCATGACGCGCATGCGCAAGGCGGTCTGTGTCATTCTCAGGCTTTTGGAGATGCGCTGGCGGAGTTCGATCTTTTTGAGCTTTGCCTCCGAAAAATAATCAAGCAGGAGATCCCTGCTCTCAGGTGAAAGTTTCTCCAGGCATTTATCCAAACACTCGCTGGAAAAGCTCGGCGTTGCCGGAGCCTCAGCGGCAATCGTTATCTCGTCAATATCCAGATGAATTCGCTCTTTCCGCAACGATTCCAAATAGACGTTTTTGGCGACGCCGTAACAATATGCGAATTTGTTTTCGATTTCCTCGATAGAGATTTTCAGGATCACCCGGTTGATGGTTTCATCGGCGAGTTCATCTGCAAAAGCGCAGTGTCGCAGCGAAAAAAAGGTGCACAATCGAAATCGCAGGCGCTCGTACTCCTCACCCGCGCGCTCGAAGTTAGGGCTGAGCCATTCGAGAAAGCTGGCAAACTTTTCCTGAGTTATTTCTTTCTTGAGGCTTGCGTTTGGCAACTGTTGAGGCCTCAGAATGGTGATTGTGAATTCTGGCGATAGGATAGCGCAATTGCGAGAGGAAAAACAGTTTTGGTGTCTTTGCAGGAATTCGCGAGGTGTCGAGCCGACGATATCTCGGGCTCCCTATTTATCCAGCGGCTATGTTCGACAATACATCTGGTTTGTATAAAGCCATGCCTACGGGCTCCGGGAGAGCATGTTGCTGATTGATACTAAACCCGTCCCCGGACTCGTACAAGCGTAGCAAAGGAACCCTTCTTCTTGGATACGCGGTAGAGCTGGCGACAACCCTGAGCCACAGACGGGTCAGGGTTGTCGATAGGATAAACCTTACTTGTTGATAAGAAACCATTCTCCTACCTTAAATAAAGTTTAAGGACAAATGCAGCTCCTATGGCGCTAGGCCCCCCTGGAGGAGGTGGAGGACCTCCGGCCCACCAGACATCAACCCGGTAGGTACCAGGGGGCACGTCATGTGGTCCATTTCCAACTCTTTGAAAAAAGTTTGAAGCGTACATATCGACATCGCGTTCTGCCTCCAACGCAACAGCCGGAGCAGGAAGCCCAAACGGCCTCTCATACTGCCCGAACATGTGTTTTGGGGCAGCTCCTGTCGCAGGGGTTAAAGTAACCTGGAAAAGGGTCATGCGCGATACCCCGTAAGTCTGCTTGCTACCCACTATAGCGCTCAGATGAGCATCCAGACAGGCACCCTTCAAAAGGGTCACGCTCGTGCTCAAGACCGGAGTCTTATCAAACTCCCGGCCCTCACCCCCGCCTGGAGAGGTACCGTAAACCGCGAAAGTAATTTTCACATCCTCATACCCAACGTCAATGACTTGCGTAATTGGACCTCTGCAACCTAAAAGCGCGGGTGTGATTGGTTGAGTGGCGGTTTTTCTGGCCTGCTCTTGCTGCTCTTTCGAGAATAGCGGCTGCTCTTGTGCGTTTACCCCATTGCCTGTATTCAGCAAAACGGCCGACGTAACCAAAGTGATGAACCAAATAAAAGGCTTATTGTGCTTCATTTCGAACCTCCTTCTGTTTAAGGGTTGGGCAATGCCGTTGCCATGCCCGACCAACAATAGTTGTGACTCACACGCTTTTTTCTTAATGGCCAACACAACTAGCGTTTAGTTGACTGTGATGGCTCTGATATCAAACTGACTTACGCTAATAACAACCGAGGCTCAGCCTGCCGGGCAGTCTGGGCTGCAATCCAGGGTCTAAAGAAGCATTGCGGGCCACCTCGATGTAGCGGGGTCTTTTATCGAAAGCAGTATTTTTACCTTAGGGCGAACGCGGGTCGAATCAATTCCGAAAGAGGTAGATTAGAGGCATCATTGCCTCGTTTGTCGTGCCGCACGTTGTGCTGCAGCGATCTTCAGTATCTCCCTAATCATTTTTGCATCATTATCTCCGACTTCCGTAGCACTTCTCGTGACAGGTCCGGTACTACAAGAACACGGCGCAAATGATCCGTTAGTTCCCATGGCGGGAGTTGGTAACAAACCTAAGGCGCTGACAGTTCCCGATAAGTCAAACCCCATTAATCCACCGTCGTCTTCAGCGTAAACGTAAAGGTAATTTGGTCCAACGCGGAACCAAGCGGGATTGCTCGGCAACGATTGCAAAGGTGCGGCCGAATTCCATTGTCCTGACGAAGGAGGAAGAACTGGATTTAGTGTCGTGTTCAGGTAAGCGTTGATGTTGTTATCTCCTCGAGCTTTGAAACTCAGACTTGCATTTTGAAATCCTCGTTGCAGACAAAAACCTTTCTTGAAAATTGTGTATGCGGGATTGAGCACAGTCGTTAACGATGGGCTGGCAGCGGTTTTCCAAGCGCTGATCCATCTTGAATTGGGTAGCAATACCGACCACCAGGAAGCTTGAGGTGAATGTAAGACCCATGCCGGACCTACTGCTGGGTTCGTAGTAGGGAATGAGGCTATGTTAATCCAATAATTATCGGGTTGGTTGGAAACGACGGGTGGATTCGGATATGGCGCTTGAACGATCAGCGTGTTGTCGAAACCTGTGCTAAGTTCAACCTGACCCAGACCCATTGCGAAACTACTGAAAATCAACAAGCCGAAGATTGCGACCATTAGATTCATTCTTTTCATCGTCTTTCTCCTTGGGAAAAAATTTGCACGAGACCTCGCGGCGATTTTGCGCTTGCATTTGTGAGTGACTTTTCCGCACAGAAACGTAACGCCGCAGGCGGACGATCCTTCCGGCACGGTTGTTTTTGACCGGTTTCATTCGCCGAAATCAGAGGCGAGCCAACGTCCGTTTCAAATATCTATTGGGAGAACTTGAATCCTAAAATGGGCAGACATAACGCGGCAGAAAACTACACCCGTCGAATCCGCGATTGCAGTCGATAGTTCTGCACCTGAAGTGATTGTTTTTCGCATCAGGATCGAACGGCTCACCGGAGTTTCAGAAGGATAAAACATCAGCTAAACTCGCCTTCACATGCCTGATAACGGGACGATCGCAGAACAGGACGCAGACATGCATCGCGATGGCGACGTCGTATTGCGCGATGGTTCAACCGTTCGCATTCGCGTGATGCGTCCCGAGGATGAGGCCGGCCTGCGCGCGTTGCTGACATCACTTTCGGAAGAATCACGCTGGCTGCGGTTTTACTCGTTACAGAACAGTGCGGCGCTGGCTGCCGAAGCTCATCGGGAGGCGAACCTTGACCATGGCTTTGGATTGGTTGCATGCAGCGGTGACGAGGGTCGCGTGGTGGGCCACGCATTCTATGTTGCGCTAAACGAAGAACGCGCTGAAGTGGCCTTTACTATTGCCAACGATTTTCAGCGTCGCGGATTAGGCAGCATCTTACTTTGCCAACTCGCGGAAGTCGCCGCGGCAAATGGAATCAAAGTTTTCGAGGCTGAAGTCGTCGCTGTGAATCACGCGATGCTCCATGTTTTCAGGGACTCAGGATTTCCCATCGAGGTCAATGCGAATGCCGGACAGCTTCACGTCGTCTTTCCCACGTCATTCACGGATACAGCGCGCGAGCAGTTCGAACGCCGCGAGTCGATAGCCGCAGTCAATGCCTTGAAGCTTTTCTTCGAGCCACGAGCAGTCGCAGTGATCGGCGCCTCACGACAACGCGGAACCATCGGCGGAGAAATTTTTCATAATCTGCTGAGCTATGGCTTCAAAGGTCCGGTTTATCCAGTCAATCCCGCCGCCGAGTCGGTTGAAAATGTTCGGTCGTATTCTTCCGTCGAAGCGATTCTCGAGCCGGTCGACCTCTCAGTAATTGTGGTGCCGGCAACAAAGGTCATCGAAGTAGCTGCTGCTTGTGCGCGAAAAGGCGTGAAGGCGTTGGTTGTAATCTCAGCGGGTTTCTCAGAAACAGGGCCCGAAGGCAAAGCTCGACAGGCTGAACTGCTGGGTATTTGTCGCGGCGCTGGTATGAGATTGATTGGACCAAACTGCATGGGTATCGCTAACACGAATCCCAGGGTACTACTTGATGCGACCTTCGCGCCTGGTGTTCCGCCGCGTGGACGAGTTGGTTTCTCTTCTCAGAGCGGTGCGCTCGGGTTAGCGATCATGGAGTTTGCGAGTTCGCTAGGCCTTGGTATTTCGACGTTTGTCTCGGTCGGAAATAAGGCGGACATCTCCGGAAACGATCTGCTTCGTTACTGGGAATCAGATGAGGATACTGACGTCATTCTTCTTTATCTGGAGTCGTTTGGAAACCCTAAGAAATTCTCACAGATTGCGCGCCGCGTGGGACGCAAGAAGCCGATCGCTGTGGTTAAGAGTGGACGCTCAGCGGCTGGTGCGCGAGCAACTTCCTCGCACACGGGCGCTTTGCTCGCGGCATCGGACGTAACGGTTGATGCCTTGTTTCGACAAGCCGGCGTTGTTCGTACCGACACGCTGGCGGAGCTGTTTGACGTTGCGTCGTTGCTCGCAAATCAACCACTCCCGTTGGGCCCCGGTGTGGGAATCATAACCAACGCCGGTGGCCCCGCAATTCTTTGTGCGGACGCTTGTGAAGCGCGTGGACTCGAGGTTCCCGTGCTTTCGGCGAATAGCCAGGCACGCCTGCGCGCATTCCTTCCGGCAGGCGCGAGTGTCGCAAATCCCGTTGACATGATTGCATCCGCGCCTGCGGAGCACTATGCGCAAGCAATCGAGATCGCCGGCAACGACGAGAACATTGACTCTTTGATCGTAATCTTCACGCCACCGCTCGTGACTCGCGCTGACGATGTAGCACGAGCAATCGCCGAAGCGCTGCCGCAGATCGAGCAAGCCAAACCAGTTCTCAGTGTTTTTCTTTCGGCACACGAGGCACCTCAGGAGTTGCGCACGTCGTCAATACGTGTCCCTTCGTATGCGTTTCCAGAAACTGCGGCGATCGCTTTGGCCCGTGCGACGCGTTATCAACAGTGGCGCGATCGCCGCGAAAGTTATCCGGGTCGTTTCGAGGATATTCGAGCCGATGAGGCCGCGGCAGTAGTCGCCGCGGCTCTGGCTCGTGGTGAAGGATGGTTGACTCCGGAAGAAGTCGCGACGATTTGCGCCTGCTATGGCTTGCCCTTGATCGAACAGAGAATCGTTACGACCGTTGAAGAGGCGGCGGCAGCGGCAGAAGAGATGGGTGGCGAGGTCGCGCTTAAAGCGATTGCTCCAGGCTTAGTGCATAAGACTGACGCGGGTGCAGTAAAGCTTTGTTTGAAAGGCGCGGGCGCAGTTCGTGCAGCAGCGCGTCAGATGAGTGATATGTTGAGTGCGCGCGAACTTGCGCCATCTGGCTTTGTGCTCCAACGCATGGCTCGGAGTGGGATTGAGATGCTCGTTGGCGTCGTCCACGATCCGCAGTTTGGACCAGTGGTAGCGTGTGGTGCAGGTGGTGTGCAGGTTGAATTACTGCGTGATGTTTCGGTTCGCCTCACTCCTCTATCGAATGAAGATGCTTCGGAAATGATTCGTGAGCTTAAGACGTATCCGTTACTCACCGGCTTTCGCGGAAGTGCTGCGTTGGATGTTGCGGCGTTGGAGCAAGGATTGTTGCGCGTGAGTGCGATGGTGGAGGACATCCCCCAGATCGCGGAGCTCGATTGCAATCCGTTTGTGGTGCATCAGTCCGGCGCGACCATACTGGACGCACGTATTCGCGTATCTGCAACCGAGCCGCGTCCCTTGCTTGGCGTGCGCCGTTGAACTGCAATTATTTTGTATTTTATTGGTTCTTCACGCGGCAGTCTCCACGGTAGCTACGGCTAATTTGTCGCCGCGCTGCCAACGGAAAGCTAACTTGACCAGCTCAACAATACCAATCGTCAGTAAGCCTGATCCGCAAACAATTATCCAATCGATTGCCGCCGGCTCAACTATGCCGAGCAGTGCTGCAAGTGGTGAGAAATATGCTGCCATGAGTTGCAACAACACGACCATAAGCGTAGCCAACCAAATAAACGGGTTTTTGAAGAGACCCTCGAAAACCGAGCGCGTGCGGGATCGACAATTGAAAGTATGGCCCAGTTGTATTGCAACCAGTGTGAATAGGGCAATGGTGCGCGCATGAGGTCCGGGCCCGTACGTTCGCAGTGCCCAGGAGTATGTGCCCAGGCCAATTGCGGCCAGCATCACAGCTTGCCAACCGATCAAGAAAAGAAAAGGTCTGGACAGAAGTGCGGTTCGCGAACCGCGCGGCGGACGCGTCATCAGGTCCGGTGACGACGGCTCGAGAGCCAATGCGAGTGCCGGAAACACGTCCGTCACTAAGTTCATCCAAAGAATTTGCAATGGTAACAAAGGCAAAGCCCAGCCGGCTGCGATAGCCGTGAAGATCACCAGCACCTCGCCGAGATTGTGCGAAAACATCATGTGCACAAACTTGGTGATATTCGCATAGATCGTGCGACCACCTTCGACCGCGCGCAGGATAGTCTCAAAGTTATCGTCCGCCAATACGACGTCAGCGGCTTCTTTTGCCACTTCGGTTCCGCGTTGGCCCATTGCAATCCCGATATTCGCTCGTTTCAACGCGGGTGCATCGTTAACACCGTCTCCAGTGACAGCTACAACCTCGCCTGCCCTTTGCAGGGCTTCAACGATTCGCAATTTTTCTTCGGGTGACACTCGGGCAAAGACGTCGGTGTTACGAACGAGGTCGGCCAGGCGACTCTGTTCGGTATCGATGAGATCGCGTGCATGAAGAGCCACCGGCTCCTTTTTCCCGAGCTTGAGTTCGCGAGCGATCGCGATACCGGTATTCAGTTGGTCGCCTGTAAGCATGACTGTGCGAATGCCCGCAATACGGGCGCGCCGAATTGCATCAGCCACACCTGGTCGAGGCGGATCGATCATTCCGACCAGGGCCACGAATGTGTATCCGCTTTCGAGTGCCTGGTCCGAAGCGTATTCTGTTTGGCCGGTGAAATGTTTGATGGCAAGACCCAACACTCGGAAGGCTCGGTCCGCCATTTGTTCGTTTGCTTTTGTGAATCTGGCGAGGGCTGCCGCATCCAGTGCGACAGTCTTACCCTCAACATCGCAATAACTGGAACAGGCATCGAGCACCACCGCCGGCGCGCCTTTCAAAGCAGCGAAATGTTGGCCATCAATCCTGCGATGCAAGGTTGTCATCCGCTTTGTAGACGCGTGAAAAGGCTGCTCCGCAACTTTCGGATGAGTTGCCCGCTCGTGTGAGACGTCGAGAACAAGCTGGTCGGCTACGACGAGCAACGCCGTTTCTGTTGGGTCACCGATCGTGTGCGTTTCATCGTCTGCTTCCGCGCGAAAAGAAGCCTCGTTACAAAGCACGCCGATGCGAACGGCCAGCTCCAGCAGCTGATCTTTTTCGATCGGGTTTTTATATTCGTCAATCTCGACTCGCCTTCCGTCCGAAAGGTAGTACTCACGAACAGTCATGCGGTTCTCAGTCAGCGTGCCTGTTTTATCCGTGCAGATAACCGTCGTGCTTCCGAGTGTTTCGACAGCCGAAAGACGTCGCATGATGGCACGCTGTTGGGCCATGCGTAGCACGCCTATAGCAAGTATGAGTGTGGTGACGGCCGGCAGACCTTCAGGAACGGCAGCGACGGCAAGGCTGATGCCGACTTCGACCATCATCCACAGCCCGTCGCCGCGCAACCAACCCGTGCCGATCACGATCAGCGCGATAAGCAGGACCAGGTAGACCAAACGACGCCCTAGATTCGTGAGTTGTATCTCGAGCGGCGAGCGTTCTTTGGTTGAAGTGGCGACAAGCCGGCCAATGCTTCCGAGTTGAGTTGTAACGCCAGTGTTGACGACTATTGCGACGGCGCGGCCCGACGCGACGGCAGTGCCGAGATAAATCATCGAGCGGCGCTCGGCGAGAGGTGTTTGCGTTGGTACAACGTCGACCGCTTTTTCTACGGTCGTGCTCTCGCCTGTTAACGCTGATTCCTCAGTCTGAAGACGTGCTGCTTCAAGCAACCGTGCATCCGCCGGCACGCGATCACCCGCATTTAGAATCACGATGTCGCCAGGCACAAGATCCTCAGCGTCGACACTCATTTCAAAGCCGTTGCGCCGCACTCGTGTGTTTGTGCGCGATTGCAGGCGCAACGCGTCGAGGGCGCGGCCTGCTTGCCATTCGGTCGCAAAGCCCACGGCTGCATTGATCACTAGAACAATCAGTATCGCGATAGCCTCAGCGTGATCACTGGTGAGCCATGCGATGACGGCCGCGAACGCAAGAAGCGCAATCACGATACTGGCGAACTGATCGATGAGTACGCGCCACGCGGAACGAGACTTTATTCTCTGAAGTGCGTTGCGCCCATAATGAAGTTGCCGCTCAGCGACCTGCGAGGTGGTGAGTCCGAGTTTGGGATCCAAGTCGAATAAACGCGAGACATCCCGCGCATTCAGCGCGTGCCAGTCACCTGGTTCAGGAGAAGCCGCTAACATTGTGCGATGCGCCTTCGTGCAAAGCCGTCCTGACTCATTCTTGAGGCAATGTGAGTACCACGCCCGCGCCACGGATTGCGTCGTTCTTCAAAGCGATCAGCGCATCGTTTACCTGATCGAAAGAAAAAGTTTGCACGTGTGTGCAGACTGGAACGCGTGCGGCTTCCTCGAGAAACTCGCGACCATCGACGCGAGTGTTATTGGCCACGCTTCTGATCATTCGCTCACCGTAAATCAGCGAATAATCAAACGAAGGAATCGGGCTCATGTGAATACCGCCAAGAACCACCGCGCCACCTTTGCCAAGAACCTTCAACGCCGCTGGTACCAACTCCCCGGCAGGTGCAAAGATGATGGCAGCGTCGAGTTTGACAGGTGGCTCATCAGTTGCACCGCCAACCCACGTTGCGCCGAGTTCGTGGGCCAGAGCTTGATGACGTTCACGATCCCGCGTGCAGACATAAACGTCAGCGCCGCGCCAGCGCGCGAGTTGGATCGCGATGTGGCCCGCTGCGCCGAAGCCATAGAGTCCCAGGCGCGCGCCCTGCCATCCGGTTTCGTTCAGTCCGGTCAAACGTAAGCACCGATATCCGATGATGCCCGCACAGAGAAGCGGCGCCGCTTGCACGTCTTCGAAATCGTCCGGTATGTGGTAAGTGAAAAAGGCTGGCGCGACAACATACTCTGCGTAGCCACCATCGACGCTCCAACCGGTGAACAACGCTCGCTCGCAAAGATTCTCACGGCCCGAGAGACAGAATTCGCATTTACCATCCGTGCGATGGAGCCACGCTACACCAACCCGGTCGCCGATATTGAAACCCTCGACTTGCGAACCCAAAGCGGTCACACGTCCGACGATCTGATGACCGGGTATCACAGGCGAGCGTCGCACTGGAAGTTCGCCTTCCACAACATGCAGATCGGTGCGGCAAATACCGCACGCATTAACGCGGAGGAGCACCTCGTCATCGTCGGGCTCCGGCACCGGCACGTCGGCGACTCTCAGCGGTCGTGTAACTACTGGTCCTGGATTATCGAGAAGCCAAGCTTTCATTTCAATTACCGTATCACCCAAGCACGCACTTTTTGTGCCTTTTCGATTCGCGAATACAGCGAATATAATCGAATCCGCTTACTTTGAATCGAATTCGTGAGCCGACGGAGACTCATGGCCGGCAACACAGGAAAACAACAAATACTCGTAGTTGATGATGACGAGGCAATTCGCTGGACGTTGCGAGAAGCTTTGCAGGGTTGGGGCTTTGAGCCGATAGAGGCAGGCTCGGTAGCCGAGGCTACAGCTCAATTCAAAGCGGATACACCCGCCGCTGTTTTGCTCGACATTGACCTGCCGGATGGTTCCGGCCTTGATGTGTTGCGCGAGATCAAGCGTGATCATCACGACGCAATCGTGATCATGATCACTGGCAACGTCCAGATTGACAACACCATTTCAGCCCTGCGCGGTGGCGCTTACGATTTTATCGGCAAGCCGATAAATCTCGAAGAACTCCGCATCACGATCCGTAACGCTATCGAAGCTCGTCAATTGCGCAAGGAAGTTGAACAAGTAAGAAAGGAACGAGCGAGAGAGTTTAACTTCCGGCAGATTGTTGGTGAGTCGCCGGCGATGAAGAAGATGCTGGGACTCGCAGCGAAGGTCGCAGAAAGCGAAGTCTCCTCTGTTCTTCTCCAGGGCGAATCCGGCACGGGAAAGGATTTAGTAGCCAAAGCGATTCATTACGGCTCGTCACGAGCCGAACGGCCCTTTGTCGCCATAAACTGCGCCGCATTGCCTGCGACGCTCATCGAATCGGAACTCTTTGGTTATGAGAAGGGCGCGTTCACAGACGCGAAAGCACGCAAGGAAGGTTTATTCGAGCAAGCAGAAGGCGGAACGCTCCTGCTTGATGAAATCGGTGAGCTCGAGCTTTCGCTTCAAGCGAAACTCTTGCGCGTTTTGGAAGAAGGCGCTTTCCGTCGCGTCGGCGGATTAAAAGACATCCCACTCGACGTGCGAGTGCTGGCTGCATCCAACCGCGATCTAAAAGCAGAAAGTGAAGCCGGACGATTTCGTCTCGATCTTTACTATCGCTTGTCGATCATTCAGATCGATATTCCACCGCTGCGTGAAAGAGGTGACGATGTCTTGCTGCTCTCGCAACACTACATCGATCGCATTAGTGCCAGATTAAAGCGAGGTAAGAAAATCACCGGCCTCTCACCTGAAGCAACGGAAGTCTTTCGAAAATATAACTGGCCGGGAAATGTTCGCGAGCTCCGCAACGTGATTGAGCGCGCACTGATTCTGGAAGATGACGACCAGATCACGACTGAATACTTGCCGGGAGGATTGTTGGCAACGCCACGGCTCGACCAATCGTCTTTAGCCAGAATCGATGAAGCGTCAACTCGTTTCGTGTTGCCAAGTGAAGGCATTTCGCTCGACGAAGCGGAGCTCTCTTTTGTACGCCAGGCGATCCAACGAAGCGGCGGCAATCAAACGCGTGCAGCCGAGCTTTTAGGTATCTCGCGCGATCAGCTAAGATATCGCCTCAAGAAACTCGAAGAAGTTCAAGTAACTTCTGACCCCGGGTAGGGATGCAGTTTGAATTAAGATAACTAACGCCGAAGGCGTTGGCTAATTTCAGCCCTGGGGCACCAATGAGAATGGAGAGTAAACGCTGAAAGCGCTCGCCAATAGCCGAACCCTTGCAGGGTTTATAAAAGATTTTGACATTAATCCCAGGGTTGTCGCAGCGCTCCAACCCTGGGCCGAAATTAGCGAACGCCTTCGGCGTTAGTTGTTCTAATTCAAACTGCATCACTATCCAGGCCCGCGAATTGATCTCGTAATTCCATGACAACAGTTGATGAAAGATCACTGAGTGGTCAGCTTCCGACTGAAGAAGCACTGGAGCGCTCGGAGAAGGAACTAGCAGACATAAAGTTCGCGCTTGACGAATCGGCGATCGTCGCCATCACGGACCAACGTGGGATCATTAACTACGTCAACGACAAATTCTGCGAGATCTCGAAGTATTCGCGCGAAGAGTTACTCGGCCAGGATCACCGCATAATCAATTCCGGTTACCACCCTAAAGAGTTCATTAGAGAGTTATGGACCACTATCGCCGGCGGTAAAGTTTGGCGTGGTGAGATAAAGAACCGCGCCAAAGATGGAACTTACTACTGGGTCGACACGACGATAGTTCCTTTTCTCAATTCAGAGGGAAAGCCTTACCAATACATCGCCATTCGCAGCGACATCACCGAGCGCAAGCGTGCTGAGCAGCAGATTCGCGAGCAGGCGGCACTCCTGGACCAGGCGCAGGATGCGATTCTCGTCCGCGATCTCGATCAGAGAATCTTGTTCTGGAACAAGGGCGCCGAAAAGATCTACGGCTGGGCTGCCGAAGAAGTGGTCGGCAAGAGTGCCGAAGAACTGCTCTACAAAGACCCTTCAACGCAGTTTGATATGGCGAGGCGAGTCGTACTGCAAAATGGAGAGTGGACGGGGGAGATTCGTCAAACGCGTCGTGATGGCGGAGAGATCACTGTCGAGAGTCGTTGGACTCTGGTGCGTGACGAAAAAGGACAGCCTCATGCGGTGCTCGTGATCAATACCGACATCACCGAGAAGAAACGAATGGAAGCACAGTTTCTTCGGGCGCAGAGAATGGAATCAATCGGCACTCTCGCCGGCGGCATCGCTCACGATCTAAACAACGTTCTTTCGCCGATCTTAATGGCGATCGACATGTTGCAGCTAAAGACTGCTGACGAGGCCAGTAAGAAGTGGTTCGAAGTCCTGCGCGCCAATGCCGAACGCGGCGGAAGCATGGTGCGGCAAGTATTGTCCTTCGCAAGAGGTGTGGAAGGTGAGCGTGTTGCATTGCAGCCCAAGCACCTGATCAAGGAGATTGTGAAGATCCTTCGCGAGACGTTACCGAAGTCAATTGAGATCAATTTTCAGATTCCCAACGATCTCTGGATGATTTCGGCTGATGCTACGCAGATGCATCAGGTGTTGATGAATCTGTGTGTAAACGCCCGCGACGCGATGCCGGAAGGCGGCTCGATATCGATCAAAGCAGAAAACATCTTCGTTGATGAGAACTACGCGCGTATGCACCTCGAAGCCAAGCCCGGACGCTTTGTCGCGATCAGCGTTTCAGATACTGGACCCGGCATGACGCTCGAAATTCAAACCAGGATCTTCGAGCCATTTTTCACGACGAAAGAGATGACAAAGGGAACTGGTCTGGGCCTCTCCACCGCGCTGACGATCGTTAAGAGTCACGGAGGTTTCATCAACGTTTACAGCGAGTTGCATAAAGGAAGCCAGTTTACTGTGTATCTTCCCGCGCTCGACACCCCGGGAGCGGCTGAGCTAAGTGCGATGCAGACGGATCTTCCGTTGGGTCATGGAGAGTTGATCCTAGTGGTCGACGACGAAGAATCGATTCGGGAGATCACGCGAGGCACGTTGGAGACGTTTGGTTACACCGTGCTCACTGCGAGCGATGGCACCGAGGCGTTGGCAATATATGCTGATAAGAAAAATGAGATTGCGGCAGTGTTGACGGATATGGTGATGCCATTCATGGACGGCCAGGCCACGATTCGTGCGTTGCAACGAATGAATCCCAAAGTACGGATCATCGCCGCGAGCGGTTTGGGAGCAGGTCAGCGCGCTGGTGAGGGCACCTTGGAAGGCGTCTCGGTGTTTCTCAACAAACCGTACACGGCTGAGAAGCTATTAAAAACGCTTGCGCAAGTGTTGAAAGGCTAACCTTCGTATGCGAGATCGTCGTACTCTTCCGCACAAATCTCGCAACGATATGGATCGTCCAGTCCGGATTCGATCGCCTCTGCGACAAAGCGATAGGTTTCGTCATCGACGTAAAACGCTCGCTTGCACATCCCACAGCGAACTTCGCGTTCATTTCGTTCAGTCATGAATGAAGTTGGACCAATTTTGGTTGGATCGTTTTGTGGTGTCAGGATCATCATTGTCGTTCACTCCTTTGATTTTTGCCGCAAAGAGGCACAAAGTGTCTGATATGCTCTTTGTGGCTTAACTATCTTCGTTCGGGAAGCGGCTTCACCCTCACAACCTCCACAGAACTGCTCGCTCGCGCGGCTACCGCCGACGACACGCTGCCAAGCAGCAAGCGCTCGATTCCGCGCGCGCCCTTCGCGCCAAGGAAAATGCTGTCTGCGCCCCACGATTCCGCCTCTTCAAGAATCTCCTCGGTTGGGTTGCCTCTTCTGATCACAACAGTCGCATTCAGTCCGGCGTTTCTCAGTTTGTCAGCCTGTGGCGCGAAGAGACGGGTGATTTTGTCCCAGTCCTCTTCGTCCCCAACTTCGATCCACTTCTGTACTTCCGGCTGATCTGGATCTGGCGCGATCGCCATCACAGTATCCACAACGGCCAACAGCCGTACCTCTGTTTCTTTGGGCCATTCTCGTCTGCACACCGTCTCGACTGCTGCAGTCGAATAAGGAGAACTATCCACTCCGATGAGTAATCGCAGATAGTTTTTGTCCACATTTCGTGTACGCGCGATCCGAACAGAACAAGCAGCCTCGTAAAGAACTCGTTGTGAAATACTACCGAGTATCAACCTTCCGCCGAGTACGGAATGACCTTGAGCGCCGACGACTATGAGATCTGCCTTCCATTTATCGGCCTCTCTCAAAATCGACCAGGCAGGGGAGTCGGCCAGGGCCAGATGGTTAACTTCCCATTCCGGAAACATTCTCTTGATCTGCTCACTTGCGCGAGTAGCCATTGATTCAGCTTCTTTTAGTCTACGTGCGGCGTGTGCGTGAGCGCGCTTTACGCCTTCCGGAACCTGCATGGGAAAAGTGTCATCGATCTCTTCATTGATCGGCGGCGGCAGAAATACGTCGGCCATGCTCATGACGAGCACCTCAGCTTGTTTGGGTAGGCCTGCACTCCTCAGATCTTCGAGCGCTGCATCCGCACATTCGGAACCGTCGTAAGCAATCAAGAGTTTCATCTTGTTAGTCATGACCCGGTCTCCTAAGCAAACTCGTCGCATACATACGCGTCGCAACGGGCATTCCTTTCGCATGACTGTGTTTTGCTGTGAAAGAACCGTAAAAGGATCGACAATCAGTTATTCTTGGCGGATATTCACCCAATTTGCGGGTAAGTTTTCGCAGCGCGAGAGACAATAGGCACCAAGAGGAGGTCAGCCATGGATCGAGTTAACAGTAATCCAACGCCGGCGATTGAGTTTCGCAACGTCTATCTGAGCTTTGACGAAAAGCCTGCATTGGTGGACATCAGCTTTCGACTTGAACGTGGCGAGATGATCTTCTTAACTGGGATCTCCGGTTCAGGGAAATCGATGCTCTTGCGCCTGGCGATTGGGCTCTTAAAGCCCGACGCGGGCAAGATTCTGATTGAAGGTCGCGAAATTGAGACGCTCGATGAATCTGAGCTGCTCGCGATACGTGGCGGCTTGATGGGAATCGTATTTCAGGAAGACTCCTTATTCAGCGGACTGACCGTTTATGAGAACGTTGCCTATCGCCTGGAGGAGCATGGTTGGGATCAGGAGGAGATTGAGAAGGCTGTAAGTGAGGTATTGCAGTTTGTTGGTCTTCAGGGAGAAGAGGAGAAGCTTCCCGAGGAATTGTCCGGCGGAATGAAGCGCCGGCTGGAGATTGCACGAGCAATGGTCGGTTGGCCCGCGATCATGTTGTACGATGAGCCAACAAATAGCCTGGATCCCATTATGGCAATCCAGGTGCTCGATCTCGTCATTCGCGCTCGCGACCTTAACCACATTTCATCGCTGTATGTGACGAAGAAAATCCATGAGATTTCGCATCTTGCCAATCTCATTGCGTCGCGCAGTGACAAGGGAGAAATAGTCATTATTGAAACGCCGCCCGACAAATTGCCGAAAACCAGGATAATAGTTCTTGAGCAGGGAAGGATCGCTTTCAATGGGCCAGTCGAGGAATTTCAAAAAAGCGAATTGCCCGCAGTCAGAGAGCTGATGACGCTCGATCGCCACGAGCACTCAAAAGATCCGTACTTCGCCGATCCCTGGGATAAGCGCCGTCGGCCGAAGGAGAAACTCTTGTAGCTGCCGGTTTCAGGTCTTCTTTCTTGAGGACTTCAGTGTAGATGAAAACAGGGAAACCAAGAAAGCACTTTTGTCGCTCGGAGATAATCTGCAATCCATTTGATTTGAAGTACCGCCGCAGTCTTCGAGGCGATTGGTAGATTGTGTCGCCAATAAACCCGGGCAAGCGGCGGTGGGTTATAACCCAATACCAGGTGTTTAGCAGCGTACGCAATCCGTAGAGCCTATCTTTCCACGAACCAAGCAGGAAGTAGCGAAGATAGTATCCACTACCGTTGGAAGCTAAATAACACTTGGAATTTCGTTTGACAACTCGAGTTATTTCCCTCATTGCCTTGTCTTCCAGCGTCAGACAGAGGACACCCTTGCAGATAATTCCGTCGAACGTATCATCGGCAAAAGGGAGATGTTCAGCATAGGCTCTTACGACAGGAAAGCCACGTTCGCGAGACTGCCTTGCGGAAGCAATGTTGGGCTCTACCCCGATTTTTAGTCTGCCTGAGGCCTCAACAAGTTGCTTGCCTATACCACAGCCCACATCCAGCACCACCGCCGAGGCAGGGAAATCGAATGATTGAGGAAGCACATAAGGATAGGAGGGTAAGGCGACCATGTGGAGCCCGATTCTCTTCCCCTGTGCGAGTGAAAGTCAATACGCGACACCTTCCTGCACGTTTGCGGGAAATTTCTAGTTAGCTGCGAAATACCTCGCAACCTCCCCTTCCGTTTTCCTCAAACCCATCTGAAACGTGGGACATATCAAGGTGGTACGACTCGTGCACAGGCACGAAGTTCAGTGGCACAACGTCTTGCTGCGGAATACTGAAATGGCAAAGGTCTTGATCCTTGGTGGTGGGTTTGGCGGCGTCGTAGCAGCAGAACGACTGGCTGAGCAACTGAGCGACGAACATCAGATCACGCTGGTATCGCGCAGCAGTCGTTTTGTTTTTTATCCGGCGTTGGTGCGACTGGCCTTCAATAAGTGCAAACCAGACGACGTCTCGTTCGATCTGCGCAATACGATGTTGAATCGGCGAGTGAACTTTGTTGAAGCCGAAGTCGCTCGTATCGATCCGCTTGAAAGAAAAGTAACGATTGCTTACGGCGACGTCGAGGGCAAGCTTCCGTACGACTATCTCATCTTCGCTCTCGGTCGCCGCTTAGCAACCGAGCGAATCACTGGTTTCTACGAACATGCCCACCACCTATTGAACGTCGACAAAGCCATCAAGTTTGGTAAGGCGATCGAGAGTTTTCATGAAGGAAGAGCTGTCTTTGGCCAATGCGCCGGCGCGCGTCTGCCGGTGCCTGTTTACGAGAGTGCTTTTTCTCTCTCTCGCATGCTCAAAGAAAGAGGGGAGCGCGATCGCGTAAGAATAACCGTAGTGAGTCCGGAGACGATTGAATCGGAGCTGGGCGACCTGACTGCGGCGGCAGCACTCAGAAAAGCACTCGAGGTGCATCAGATCGAGTTTCTGCCCTACTTCCGCGTCGGGTTTCTGTCAAAAGACTCCGCGAAGACGAGTGCTGGAGATGCGATTGATTTCAATCTGCTGATGCTGGTGCCGCCTTTTCGTGGAGCCTCAGCAGCCTCCTACACCGGTATCACAGATGACGACGGATACATCATGGTCGATAGGACCATGCGCGTGGTTGGCCAGGACCGAATATACGCAGTCGGTGACTGCGTAGCCTTTGATGGACCAAAGATGGGCCACATGGCTGTGCGCCAGGGCGAAGTTGCGGCCGCAAACGTTGCGGCAGAGCTCGATGGACACGAACCAATCTCCCTGTATCAGCATGAGATGAAGTTTGTGATTGACGAGAGCGGAAGCGACAGCATTTACCTGCACAAGGATATTGGGACGGCTCAACCAGCGACCGTCAAACAGGGTCGCTTTTGGAGTTGGGCCAAACGCGTACAGCAGCAGTATTGGGAAGTTCTGCATTCATAAATCAGGAATGATGGAGGCAAACATCATGGGCGAAAATCGCGTAATTCATTTAATCGAGATTCCGATCGGAGGAAGAGGCGGCCTTATTTGGAATCGCCTGCACGGAGAACGTGAGGAAATTTGCGAAGCCCTGCTCAAGGATTCCGATCTCGTCTCTGACGAGCTCCGCGAGTTACTGCAAACGCGTTTGCGCAGAATTGACGAGGCGCTCGACCGGTTGATGTCGGGATCTTATGGCATCTGTTCGAAGTGTGGCCGAGCGATAGACGACAGCCGGCTTGACGTCGATGCGGCTGCGGCGCTTTGCCTCGACTGCTGGGCCAGCGAGCAAGGTGGCGTTTACTCGACTGTGAATAATAGTGCGAGGCGTGATGTCGATCTCAACAACTTGCAACCGTTCGACACGATCTTGCTGCGGACGCACAACAGCGACTATCGCATCTTGTTGCTCGACCCGAAAACTGGACGCGCACTCGTTGAAGGCGGTCAGCACTTCGTCGAACCCAGCGAAACTCTATTGAAAGGCTCGGCCATGCCCGGATCGCTTTTCAAAGGTGGTTCAATCTGTGTCGGCGGCCGTTTGGAGATGTGGTGCGATGAAAGGGCTTTCATCACATCCGCGATTAGGTCAGTTCAGGTCAAACATAACGCCGCAGCAGAGTCGGTGCAGAATATTTCAGAGGCATTGCATTGAGGCATGCAGGAACCCAGAAGGGAAGTAAGGCAATGAAAGCAAATGTTTTTCACGGTAAGAATCAGATAAGGGTTGAAGAAGTAGAAAAGCCGCGCGCGGGTACAGGTGAGGCTGTTATTCGCGTGACGCTCACCACGATCTGTGGAACTGATCTGCACATCGTCAGAGGCGAGTATCCGGTGGCGCCCGGTTTGGTGATTGGTCACGAACCCGTCGGTGTGATCGAAGAACTCGGCGAAGGCGTTACCGGATACCAGATCGGCGATCGCGTGCTGGTAGGCGCCATCACGCCTTGCGGCCAGTGTCGCGCGTGTTTATCGGGACACTCGTCGCAATGTGGTCACGGTGAAGGTTACGAAGCACTCGGTGGCTGGCGATTCGGAAACACGATCCACGGTGCCCAGGCTGAGTATTTGAAAGTGCCGTACGCGCAAGCGAACCTGGCGAAGATTCCCGACGAGCTGACGGATCAACAAGTGGTCCTGCTGGCTGACATCGCTTCCACCGGCTTCGGCGGTGCGGAGTCTGCTGGAATCAAAATCGGCGACTCGGTTGTGGTATTTGCACAAGGACCGATCGGTTTGTGTGCAACTGCCGGCGCAAAACTCATGGGAGCTTCACTGATCATCGGCGTTGATGGGGACGAGAATCGCCTCGCGATGTCAAAGCGCATGGGCGCTGATGTCACACTCGATTACCGCGACGTTGACGTGGTGGAGGAAGTGAAACGTTTGACGGGCGATGGTGCCGATGTGGCTATTGAAGCGCTCGGAACTCAACAAACTTTCGAGAGCGCATTGAGGAGCTTGAGACCGGCGGGAACGTTGTCGAGTCTGGGTGTCTATTCCGGCAAGCTCGAAATTCCTTACACGGCGTTTGCGGCAGGTATTGGAGATCACAGGATCGTGACGACGCTTTGTCCGGGTGGCAAAGAGCGGATGCGCCGTTTGATGGAGGTAGTTCGTCGCGGGCGCGTTGATCTCACGCCGCTGCTTACGCACACGTTTTCGTTGGACCGAATCGGAGAGGCTTACGATCTATTTGGCGAGAGACTGGACGGCGTGATGAAGGTGGCGATTAAACCGTGACCACAAAAAGGCACAAAAAGTACAAAGAAGCACAAAGCACGACACCCCCGTGGAGGTCTCATGATCAATATCAAACGCATTCTTTGTCCGACTGATTTGACACCACACTCCAGAAACGCTTTGCGTTATGCGGTGGCCCTGGCTCGCGCGCACGAAGCGGAACTCATTTTACTTCACTGCGCGGCAGCGGAAGATCTCGAAGAGGGCATCCACCGATCCGAATCACTGCTCGAAAGCGTGAACCCGCTCGATCTGATTGGCTTGCGCTGGCGCTTGCTTGTTGTACATGCGGATGATGTTGGTGAGGAAATAACCTACCAGGCGCAAACGGAAAATGTGGATCTAATCGTGATGAGATCGCGACGTCGTCCACATCGCGCGGCGTTATTGGGCTCGACCGCCGAATCAGTATGCCGCACCGCGCCTTGTCCTGTTCTCGTCATGCATAACGACGAGCGCGACTGGGTACACAACGGCTTAAAAACCGATCTGAGACGTATCCTCGTCGCTTACGACTTCTCCGACTATTCCGAGCTCGCGTTGAATTATGGACTGGCGTTGGCGCAGGAGCATCAAGCAGAACTTCATCTGCTTCATGTGTTGCCGCCGCGTTCACTTAGTGAGCCTGAGATCGCGTGGTATCCGAGCCAGGGAGATTCCGCGTATCACACTGCCGCGCGGCGATTACAACGAGTGGTATCTGCTGAGGTCCATCTCTGGTGCGAGGTCAAGAACGCGGTGAGCGAAGGTCACCCCTATCGCGAGATCCTCAACTATGCCGAACAAAATGAGATCGACTTGATCAGTGTGGGCGCCCACGGCGCGGGATTTGGAATGCGCGCTTTATTTGGATCGAATGTGGATCGAGTGCTTCGTCAAGCGCCATGTCCCGTGCTTGTTGCGCGTCCGTTGCGGCCGCTAACTGCTGCTTTTGCGCCTTTTCGTGACTCTGAGTCCACACGGTCTTTAGTTTCCTCTGGAGTGCTCAAGGCTTGAGATGGGCGAACATAACGTCGAACAACACACGGATGAGAAAAAGGCGCAAAGCTTCATGAAGGCGTTGCTCGAGGACCTGCGCGCGCTCGCTTTCATGCTCGAAAACGACCGCGTCGAAAAGAACGTCACGCGAATCGGCGCCGAGCAGGAAATGTTTTTGGTCGATCGCGATCTGCGTCCAGCGCCTATCTCACTCAAAGTTTTGGAGCAGGCGAACAATCGTCAACTAACCACCGAGATCGCAAGATTTAACCTCGAAGCCAATCTCACACCGCTGACGCTCACAGCCAGCTGCTTCAGCGAGATGGAACAGGAACTGGCACACTTGATCTCGATCACTCGCGATGCTGCCGGCCATCATGATGCGGACGTTCTGCTCGCCGGCATTCTGCCGACATTGCAGAAATCAGATTTGACTCTCGAGAATCTCACGCCTATCGCGCGCTATCACGAGTTGAACCGAGGTGTGATTGGGTTGCGCGGCGGTCCCCTCTCAATTCACATCAAGGGCTTGGACGAGCTTCACCTGACTCACGACAACGTCATGATGGAATCGTGCAACACGAGTTTCCAGATCCACTTTCAAAGTAGTCCAGGCAAATTCGTCAATCATTACAACCTCGCGCAAGCTATAACTGCTCCCGTACTAGCCGCCGCCGTCAATTCACCGCTGTTGTTTGGTCATCGCTTGTGGCAGGAAACCCGAGTGGCGTTGTTTCAGCATTCGACTGACGAACGCTCGTCGTCTCAACTCGCCCGCAGCCATCCAACGCGCGTTAGTTTCGGCGATCGCTGGTTGCAAAGCTCCGTAATCGAGCTGTTTCACGATCAAATTTGTCGTTTCCGTCCGATCATAATCACGCAGCCGGACGAGAATCCGTTCCAGGTGCTGGCCCGTGGTGAGACGCCATTGCTTTCAGCACTGTGCACGCACAATGGCACTGTGTGGCGTTGGAACCGCGCCTGCTACGGAGTCAGTAATGGCGTGGCACACCTGCGCATCGAAAATCGTGCGTTGCCTGCTGGTCCAACTGTGGTTGACGAGATCGCCAACACCGCCTTCTTTGCCGGATTGATGTTGGCCTTGCCCGAGGAGTACGGCGACGTTCCCAGTCGAATGTCGTTTGACGATGCCAAGCTCAACTTCTTCCGTGCTGCGCGGCATGGTCTCGATGCTCATTTCCAGTGGATCGATGGACAAAGTCAGGGCGCGAGCTCTTTGATCCTGGACCACTTGCTGCCGCTGGCGCGCCAGGGATTGCTCAGTGCCGAAGTTAATACCAGCGATATTGACAAGTATCTAACCGTGATTGAAGAGCGTGTGCAAGGAAAGCAAACCGGCGCGAGTTGGATAAAGAAGTCTCTTGGTGCGATGCCGCAAACAATGGCGAAAGATGTTAGCAATCGAACGCTTACAAACGCGATGTTAACTTGCCAGAAGAAAGGTGAGCCGGTGCATCGTTGGCCCATCAATAAAGCGGTTGAGTCTGACAACTGGGAGCAGGGCTATCGCACGGTGGGTCAGTTCATGTCAACTGATCTCTTCACCGTGCATCCTGACGACCTGATCGATCTCGCTGCCAGTTTGATGGATTGGAGACACATCCGGCATGTGCCTGTCGAAGACTCGGAAGGACGTTTGGTAGGACTGGTGACTCACCGTTCGTTGCTTCGACTAGTGAGCGGCGCGGTTGGTGAGTCGCACATCAAACCGATAACGGTGCGCGAGATCATGGTGACGAATCCGGTAACCGTTTCTCCGTCAGCTTCGTCTTTGGAGGCAGTCGAAATCATGCGCAACCAGAGGATCGGTTGTCTTCCTATTGTCGAAGGCGATCAGTTGGTAGGCATTATCACTTCTTACGACTTTCTCGAAGCCTCAGCCAAACTCTTTCAGCAACAGCTCTCAAAGACTGCCGCTCAATGCGGATGACGCCGAAAGTCGTTGGCTAATCGGAGCCTGGTTAACGCCGAAAGTCGTTGGCTAATCGGAGCTTGGTTAACGCCGAAAGTCGTTGGCTAATCGGAGCCTGGTTAACGCCGAAAGTCGTTGGCTAATCGGAGCTTGGTTAACGCCGAAAGTCGTTGGCTAATCGGAGCCTGGTTAACGCCGAAGGCGTTGGCTAATCGGAGCTTGGTTAACGCCGAAGGCGTTGGCTAATCGGAGCCTGGTTAAC